>Ga0105246_10002425_pt1 | contig 11249 bp, 12 predicted proteins | sample KBSM64metaG_FD_99694 | JGI IMG/M metagenome (GOLD analysis project Ga0105246, IMG submission 99694) | Miscanthus rhizosphere microbial communities from Kellogg Biological Station, Michigan, USA - KBS M6-4 metaG | ecosystem: Host-associated > Plants > Roots > Rhizosphere > Soil | place...
ATAGTCAGTGTTCGGGGAGTAGTACTTGATGTCCCGAGCCTGCTTGGTAGCTTTTGCCTTTTGACGGCCGCGCCCCATGGCGTGACCCCCTTTTGTACTTGGACCGGAGGTGGTCACCTTGGCGATCGGTGAGGCCCCGGAATGTTTGGTCAATTTGTCGTATGTCTAGATTACATGCTTTCGGCAGTGACTGGGTGCCACCGGGCCCGCCTCAGGCACCCCGGAGGCCCGGTATGAATCCGGGCAGGCGGGACCGGGCAGAATTTGGGTAAAGTCTCCCAAAGGGGAGCTTCAGCTGAGCTTCGCAAGCACGAAAGGCACGGATTCGGACATGGGCCAGGAAAACCCCTCCCCGGACAACCCGGAGGACGGACACGGCGATGCCATGCCCGCCGCCCGGGCACCGTCGCGCACCCCGATGGACCTTCTGACCCGGCAGCGGCTGATCATCGGCGGCATCGTCCTTTTCGTGCTGCTCCTGATCATCGCCGTGATCTGGACCCTGGTCTCCGTCTTCGGCAACCGCCCCGTACCGGCCGGCACCCCGGGCGCCTCAGCTTCATCCAGCCGCGGCCCCTTGCCCGCGGACATCGAATCCAAGGACTACCGGCTGGGCGACTGCTTTGCCGACTTCGATTCCAATGCCAGCAAGGCCCGCGCTGTGGAATGCACCACGCCGCACTCCGCCCAGCTCGGCGCCGTATTCAGCTACAAGGCGAACGACGGCTTCCCGGGCACCAACGCCCTGCGGGACAAGGGCCGCGAAGTCTGCCTTACCGTGATGCTGAACGAGGCGGCCGGCAAGTACGAGCTGCTCCAGCAGAATGTGTACCCGAGTTCCACCAGCTGGGACCGCGGCGATCGTCGCGTGGACTGCTTCATCGTGGTGGACTCGGGCAACACCCTGAAGGAAAGCGTGCTCCAGAAGTAAGGGCCGGCCCTACTCCTTCCGGCGCACCACCAGGCCGCTGCCGGCGGGGGCACCGCCGTCGGGCCCAACAAGCGCTTCGAGTCCTTCGATGGTGAGTTCGTCGGCATCCGCCACGGTGTCCACCAGCACGGTGTCGCCATCGGCGATCTCACCGGCCAGGATTTCCTTGGCAAGCCGGTCGCCGATCTCGCGCTGCACAAGGCGGCGCAGCGGCCGGGCCCCGTAGGCGGGATCGAAGCCGCTCATCGCCAGCCAGGCCCTGGCACCGTCGCTGACCTCGAGGGCGAGGCGCCGGCCGTGAAGGCGCTTGGCGAGCTCGGCCACATGCAGTTCCACGATGTCGGCCAGTTCGTCCACGGTCAGCGGATCGAACAACACGATTTCGTCCAGGCGATTCAGGAACTCCGGCTTGAAGGAGGCCCGCACCACGGACATCACGGCCTCCTGCTTCGCCCGGGGGTCCAGGCTCGGGTCCACCAGGAACTGGCTGCCCGAGTTGGACGTGAGCACCAGGATGGTGTTCCGGAAGTCGACGGTGCGGCCTTGGCCGTCGGTGAGGCGGCCGTCGTCGAGCACCTGCAGGAGGATGTCGAAGACTTCGGGGTGGGCCTTCTCCACCTCGTCCAGCAGCACCACGGAGTAGGGCCGGCGGCGCACGGCCTCGGTGAGCTGGCCGCCTTCCTCATAGCCGACATAGCCCGGAGGGGCGCCGACCAGGCGGGCCACGGAGTGCTTCTCGCCGTATTCGGACATATCGATCCGGATCATGGCGCGTTCGTCGTCGAAGAGGAAGTCCGCCAGCGCCTTGGCCAGCTCGGTCTTGCCGACGCCGGTGGGACCGAGGAACAGGAAGGAACCGGTGGGCCGGTTGGGGTCGGAGATGCCGGCGCGGGCCCGGCGGACGGCGTCGGAGACCGCGGTGACAGCCTTGTGCTGGCCAATCAGCCGCTTGCCGAGCTCCTCCTCCATGTGCAGCAGCTTCTGTGATTCGCCTTGGAGCATGCGTCCGGCGGGAATGCCGGTCCAGGCGGAAATGACCTCGGCGATGTCGTCCGCAGTGACTTCCTCTGCGACCATGAGGTCCGGCTTCGCTCCCCCGCCCGCCACCCGCGCGGACTCCTCCTCGGCGGCCGCGTTCAGCTCGCGTTCGAGCGCAGGCAGCTCGCCGTAGAGGATGCGCGACGCCGATTCGAGGTCGCCTTCGCGCTGGTACTTTTCCGCGGCGGAACGCAGTTCGTCGATCTTCGCTTTGAGGTCACCCACCCGGTTCAGGCCGGCTTTTTCCGCTTCCCAGCGGGCATTGAGTGCGGCGAGGGCTTCCTTCTTGTCCGCCATGTCCGCACGGAGCGCGGCGAGGCGCTCAACGGAGGCGGCGTCGGTCTCGCCCTGGAGGGCGAGCTCCTCCATGGTGAGCCGGTCCACGGAGCGGCGCAGCTGGTCGATCTCCTCCGGTGCGGAGTCGATCTCCATCCGCAGCCGCGAGGCGGCTTCGTCCACCAGGTCGATGGCCTTGTCCGGCAGCTGCCGTCCTGAGATGTAGCGGTTGGACAGGGTCGCGGCGGCCACCAGGGCCGAGTCCGCGATGGCCACCTTGTGGTGCGCCTCGTAGCGCTCCTTGAGCCCGCGCAGGATGCCGATGGTGTCTTCCACGCTCGGCTCGCCCACGTAGACCTGCTGGAAGCGGCGTTCCAGGGCGGGATCCTTCTCGATGTTCTCGCGGTACTCGTCCAGGGTGGTGGCACCGATCAGGCGCAGCTCGCCGCGGGCCAGCATGGGCTTGAGCATGTTGCCCGCGTCCATGGCGCTGTCCCCGGTAGCGCCGGCGCCCACGACGGTGTGGATCTCGTCGATGAAGGTGACGATCCGGCCTTCGGAGTTCTTGATCTCCTCCAGCACGGCCTTGAGCCGTTCTTCGAATTCCCCGCGGTACTTGGCGCCCGCCACCATCGAGGCCAGGTCCAGGGCGATCAGGGTCTTGCCCCGCAGGCTCTCCGGGACGTCGCCGGCCACGATGCGCTGGGCCAGGCCTTCCACGACGGCGGTCTTGCCCACGCCGGGTTCGCCGATCAGCACCGGATTGTTCTTGGTCCGGCGGGAGAGCACCTGGATGACGCGGCGGATCTCCGAATCGCGGCCGATCACCGGGTCCAGCTTGCCCGAACGCGCGACGGCGGTCAGGTCCGTGCCGTACTTCTCGAGCGCCTGAAAAGTGTTCTCCGGGTCCGGGGAGTTGACCTTGCGGTCGCCGCGGACACCCGGCAGGGCGGCGAGCAGCGCTTCATGGGAGGCTCCGGCGTCGCGCAGCAATTTCCCGACGGCGTCACTTCCGGCGGAGAGGCCGAGCAGAAGGTGCTCGGTGGAGACAAAGGAATCGCCGAGCTTTTCGGCTTCGCTTTCCGCGGCCTTGATCGCCTGCAGCGCAGGCCGGGACAGTTGGGCCTGCTGGACCGAGCTGCCCGACGACGACGGCAGCGCCTTGATCGCGGAACTCGCCTGCACGCTGACGGCGTCCGGATCCGCGCCGGTGGCGCGGAGCAATGCGACGGCGACGCCCTCACGCTGGTCCATGAGGGCCTTAAGCAGATGGGCCGGTTCGAGCTGCGGGTTGCCCGCGGTCGAGGCGTTCATGGCTGCCGCGGAAAGAGCCTCCTGGCTCTTGGTGGTGAATTTGACGTCCAAAAAAGAGCTCCTTTCGGGAGGCTAAAGAATCTTCCAAAGTTGAGTCAGCCGACTTTTACAAACTTGAGTCTATCACGCTCAACTTTGATTTCTGCCTTCTGAGGTCCATGCTTGCCCACCGAAGAACGCCTGTCCAGCGCTTGCCCTGCGGACTGATTCCCCGCTTCTCCCGCGGCAGGCAGAATCGAGTACCGTGCACGCTGCCGGGTGGCCCCGCCACGTCCTACGATCAAGCTGTGACCGGAAGGATGACCCCGATGGCGCAAGGAGAAAAGGACCTGTCATGACGAAGTTCGTAGTTCTCTACATCGGCTCAATGTCGGCCGAATCCCAAATCGCCGAGAGCACGCCCGAACAGGCCGAAGCCGGCATGAAAGCCTGGACCGACTGGGCGGCCAGGACCGGGGATGCCCTGGTCGACTTCGGCACCCCGTTGGGCGTCGGCAAGGAAGTGTCCGGCTCGGGCGTCTCGGACACCACCACCGGCGTCGGCGGCTACAGCATCCTCCAGGCCGATGACCTCGACGCAGCAGCCGAACTGGTGAAGGACCACCCGCATTTCATGAGCGGAGGCGAATCCAGCATCCAGATATACCCGGCGCTCGATATTCCCGGAATGTAGCCGGGACTGCAATCGTGGTGCGGCCGGGGCACCGCACCACGAAACTCCGGCGCCACTTCAGGCCCTCAATTTCCGGACCGCGCGGACGTACGATTGGCCCATGGCTACCTTTTCCGTTTCGCGGAACGCATTCATTCCGGCCCCGGCGGCCGAGATTTTCCCGCTGGTCAACGACTTCCACAAGTGGACCGCATGGTCCCCGTGGGAAGCCGTCGACCCCAATCTGAAGCGCAGCTACTCCGGCAATGAAAGCGGTGTGGGCGCCAAGTACACCTGGAGCGGCAACAACAAGGCCGGCTCCGGAAACATGGAAATCGTCAATGCCGTGGAACCCACCAAGATCAACATCCGGCTTGAATTCACCAGGCCCATGAAGGCGGTAAATCCCACCGAGTTCACCTTTTCCCCGGAGGGCGAGGGCACCAGGGTCACCTGGACCATGACCGGCGAAAACAAGACCTTCATGTCCAAGGTGTTCGCGCTGTTCATGAACATGGACAAGCTGGTGGGCAAGGACTTCGAAAAGGGCCTGGCATCCCTGGGAGCTGCAGCAGCCAAGCGCCAGGGCTGAAAGCAATTCGTAAGGGGTCCCCCATGGCTGGCGGTAGCACCGCCGTCGTACTGTTTTAGCGTGGGGGTAGGGCCGCGGACGCGGAGGTGCGCCATGGAATGGACCCGGCCCGACAGCCCGGACTACGACGAGAAGCGGAAGCTTTTCAACGCAATGATCGACCTCCGGCCGGCAGTGATTGCGCAATGCGCTTCTCCCGCCGAGGTGGCCGAAGCGCTGCAACACGCCCGGACCCATCGGCTTGATGTCGCAGTGCGCGCAGGGGGCCACTCGGTGGCCGGGATGTCCACCAACGAAGGCGGCCTGGTGGTGGATGTGCGGCCCATGAAATCGATCAACGTTGACCGCGACGCCCGCACCATCACGGTCGGCGCGGGCGTGAACTGGGGCGAGTTCGACCGCGCCAGCCAGGAACACGGCCTCGCGACCACGGGCGGCCGCGCATCCACGACCGGTGTGGCAGGCTTCACCCTGGGCGGCGGATCGGGCTGGCTGGAACGCTCCTTCGGCTTCGCCTGCGACAACCTGCTCTCCGTGGACCTGGTGACCGCGGCAGGCGAGCAGGTCACCGCTAGCGGGCAGGAAAACCCTGAACTGTTCTGGGCATTGCATGGCGGAGGCGGGAACTTCGGTGTGGCCACAGCGTTCACGTTCCAGTTGCGGGAGCTCGGGCCAACCGTGCAGGCGGGACTCATGCTCTTTCCGGGCGGCGCCGCAACGCAAGTGAGCCGCGGCTACCGGGACGCAGCCCTGGCCGCCCCCGACGCCGTGGGGACAGCCCTGATATTCCTCACCGCTCCGCCGGAACCGTTCGTCCCGGAGGAGATGGTGGGCAAGATGGCTCTTGGGCTGGCGTACCTCTTTGCCGGCGACGCGGAGGAGGGCGCCGCCCATGTCCAGCCGTTCCGGGACCTGGGCCCGACTGTGGACCTCGTGGAACCCATGGGATATGCGGATTTCCAGTGCATGCTCGACGACCCGCCCGGCATGTACAACTACTGGAGCGCCGATTACCATGACGAGCTTGCGGACGACGCCCTGGACCTGTTCGTGGACTCGGCGCAGCGGCTGCCGGGCCAGCACTCACAGCAGCTCATCGCCCGCTGGGGCGGAGCCGTGGGCGGGTCGGCCGCGGCGTCCACTCCCCTGCAGAACCGTGGTGCCGCCTGGGTAAGCCACCCCTTCGGTCTGGCGGAAACGCCCGAGGGCGGGCAGGAGGCCAGGGCCTGGGTCAAGCGTTTCCGCGCCGACATCGCCCCGCACACCACGGGCGGCGTGTGGCTGAACTTCATCGGCCACGAAGGGCCTGAGCGCATCGTGGCCGCCTTCGGCGAGGAGAACTACCGGAGGCTGTCCCGGGTGAAGCGCGAATTCGACCCGGAGAACACCTTCCGGGGCAACCAGAACATCCTCCCGGCCGAGCGCTGAGGCGCTTGCCGGGCCCTCCGCCGGGACTACACTTTGGCCATGGCCGTCTACGTGGATCCGCCCCTGTGGCCCGCACACGGGACCGTGTTCTCCCACCTGGTGTCGGACACATCCCTTGAGGAACTGCACGCCTTCGCCGCGGCGGCCGGCGTCCCCGAGCGGGCCTTCGACGGCGACCATTACGACGTTCCGGAGCGCCGCTATGCGGACCTCCTGGCGGCCGGAGCGATCGCCGTGGAAGCCCGGGTGCTGGTACGTAAGCTGATCGCCAGCGGCCTGCGGATCCCGGCCCGACAACGCAGCAAGGCTTTGACGGTCCCGCTGCTGGAACGCTGGAATTCGGTCCTCCCGGGACACGAGGAGCTCGGCTTCGAGCTGCTGGAACGCTGGGGCGAAGACCACCGCAAGTATCACAGCCGCACCCACTTGCTGGCCGTCCTGGAGGCGCTGGACACCTTGACCGAACCTGCGCTGCCCGCCCGCACGGTGGCCCTGGCGGCATGGTTCCACGACGCCGTCTACGAAGGCCTCGCAGGCCAGGACGAGGAGGAATCCGCTGTCCTTGCCGAGAAGCGCCTCACCGAGGCGGGCCTGCCCGCCGAAGACATCGCCGAGGTGGCCCGGCTGGTCAGGCTCACCGCCACGCACGACCCCGAACCTGGCGACCATGCCGGTGCCTTGCTCTGCGACGCGGACCTCTCCGTCCTGGGCTCCGAAGCTGCGGCGTACGCGCGCTACCTGGCCGATGTCCGCGAAGACTATGCGCACGTCAGCGACGCCGACTTCGCCGCCGGCCGGGCCGCCGTCGTCCGCCGTCTGCTGGCGCTCGACCCGCTGTTCCACAGCTCCCGGGCCAAAACACTCTGGCTGGACGCCGCACGCCGGAACCTGCAGGCGGAACTGCAGTGACCGCCGGGGCCGTGCACCGGCAGCAGCCGTACCGGATCAGGTTCGAATGGGGGCTCGACGGCGCCCGCACCATCTCTGCCGGGGCCGACCTCGCGTTGGTGGTCGACGTCCTTTCGTTCAGCACCTGCGTGAGCGTCGCCGTCGAGCGCGGTGTCCTGGTCTACCCGTACCGATGGAAGGACACCGGTGCGGAGGACTTCGCCGTGCACCACCACGCCACGCTGGCGGGCCCGCGGAACGGCGGCGGGCTGAGCCTGTCGCCGTCGAGCCTGCGCGACACCCCAGGACTGGAGCGGGTGGTGCTGCCCTCCCCCAACGGCTCGGCGATCTGCCATGAGCTGGCTTCCGAGGTGCCGTTGCTGGCCGCCGTCTGCCTGCGCAACGCCGCGGCCACGGCGGACTGGGTGCTGTCCACGCTGCCTGAGGATGCGGTGATCGCCGTGGTGGCGGCTGGCGAACTGTGGCATAACGGCGGTGGGACAGGGCCCGACGGCGGACTCCGGCCAGCTGTGGAGGACCTGTGGGGCGCGGGCGCATTCCTGGCCGGGCTCGCAGCGGCGGGGCGGGACGTCTTCTCGCCCGAGGCCTTCTCCCCCGAGGCCCTGACGGCCGCCGCGGCCTTCGATGCTGCCGAACCCGCGCTGCCGCAGTTGCTGCGGGGTTGTTCGAGCGGGCGGGAGCTGATCGGGGCGGGCTACCCGGACGACGTCGAGATCGCCGCCGGGTTGGACGCCGCCTCCGCGGTGGCCGTGCTGCGGGACGGAGCCTTCCGGCGGGCCTAGCCCTTGCTGGCAGTTCAGCCCTTGCTGGCAGTTCAGCCCTTGCTTGCGATCCAGGCCCGGACCACGGCCCCAAGGGCGGCCTTCTTGGCCTCGAAATCCGCTGCGTCCAGGAAACGGGCAACCCGCGAGACCCCGCCGTCGCCCTCCAGCAGCCCGGCGCTGTCCTCGATGGCAGCACCCTGGTGAAACATCAGGGTGACGTTCTTCTTGGCTTTGGGGAAGAAGGACGCGATGTTTCCCTTGTACATGAAGGTGGGAGCCTGCCATTTGATGGCTTCGCTGATGCCCGGGTCCAAGGACAGGATGAATGCGCGGACTTCCGAGACAAGCTGCCGCTGCGGATTTTCATACCTGTCCAGCCAGGCATCCACCTCCGGGTTGCGGTTGTCCATGGCGCCCGCTCTTAGCGGTAGTTGCTGGCGAACGGCCGGTTGCTGGGCACGATCTGCTTGCCGAGCGGCATGAGGGACACCGGGATCAGCTTGAGGTTGGCGATGGCCAGCGGGATGCCGATGATGGTGATCGCCATGGCGAAGGCGGTGACCACGTGGCCGATCGCGATCCAGATTCCGGCCACCAGCAGCCAGATCACGTTGCCCAGGAGAGTGAACACGTTTCCGGAGCCGGGCTTGTCCACTACTGTCCTGCCGAACGGCCACAGGGTGTAGGCAGCGATGCGGAAGGACGCGATCCCCCAGGGGATGGTCACGATCAGCACGCAGCACACGATGCCGGCCGCAAAGTAGCCCAGCGCCAGCCAGAACCCGCCGAAAACCAACCAGATGATGTTGAGGATCGTCTTCATGCCTACCATTCTCCCGCGCCGAGGGGCCGGAAGGGGTAGGGGTTTGCCCTGAACGGCCCCTTAATTCGGGCTTGACCATCTAGCTCGCAGTTGTTGTCGTTTTGAGCGCCCAAAACGACAACAACTGCGAGTCAGTTGGGTTGCTTGGCGGCCTTCACGAACGCGCGGACCTTTGCCAGGTCCTTCACGCCGCGGGAGGACTCGACGCCGGAGGACACGTCCACGCCCCACGCAGAGGCGGCCTCGACGGCGGACGCCACGTTCTCCGGGGACAAGCCGCCGGCCAGCAGCCAGTTCCGGCTGGCCAGTCCCTTTTCCCGCATCAGCCCGTAGTCCCACGCCTCGCCCGAGCCGGGTACGGCGGCGTCCACCAGGAGCATTTCTTCGCCCCAGTCGGCGAACTCTTCCGGCGCGGCACCCAAGGTGACGGCGCGGATTACCCGCATTCCGGCGTCGTGCACTGTGCGGACGTCCTCCGGGGTGCGGGAACCGTGCAACTGGACCCATTCCAGGCCGGCCTCGCGGGCAATGGCGACGGCGTCGGCGGCGCTTTCATGGCGGAAGACCCCGACGGCGGTAGTCCCCGCCGGGACTCCGGCGAGCAGGGTGCGTGCCTGCTCGGCAGACACCTCGCGCGGACTCTTGGTGAGCACGAAGCCAACGGCGTCCGCACCGCTTTCGACGGCGGCCTGCACGGATTCGGGCGTGCTCAGGCCACACACTTTGACGAACACTCCCGTGCCTCCAGCCGTACTCCTGATGAATCTCCTACCCAAGACGTTAGCAAGCCGTGCCGCCCTGCTCCGAACGGTGTCCGTGGATAAGGTGGTGTGCATGGAGATCATCCGTTTTTCCGAGATCAGGCCCGAACCATGGCGCAACGGCGGCGGGGTGACGCGCGAGCTCGCCAGCCATCCGAAGGCAGCCTCAGCGCAGGACGGGGCCTGGGACTGGCGGGTCAGCATCGCGGACGTCTCCAAGGCCGGCGCCTTCTCGGTTTTTCCGGGCATGGAGCGGGTCCTCACCGTGATCGACGGCGAACTGCTGCTCCTCACGGTGGACGGCGAGGAACACCCGGTGGAGAAGTACCGGCCGTTCCGTTTCTCCGGCGAAGCCGACACCAGTTCCGCCCTGCCCACCGGCGACATCCGGGACCTCAACGTGATCGCCCGCGCCGGGGCCTTCAAGGGCTACACCTCCATCATCGAACTCTCCAAAAAGCGCGCCCATCCGGTGTTCGAAGGCCAGCTTGCCGTCCTGCTCGAGGGCAAGGCGTCCGTGGTTCCCGGCGCGGACCCGGAGGCTGACACTGAAGAGCGCGCTGAAATCGCGACGCCGGAGCCCACCGAGCTGGCCCGCTATGACGCCGTGGTCGGCTCAGACAGCCGCAGCCCGGAAATCCTGGGACGCGGCTTCCTGGCCGTTGTGTCGATCGACCGCGTTACGGGCTAGCCCCGGCGCGGGCTGGCGGGGCCCGCCGTCGTCACCGTTTCAGGAGCTCCCGGTACGGAGTCCACCCGACAGGCAGCGGCCCGCGGATGCCCGCGCGGCTCCGGTCCGCTTCCGCAGACCAGCCTTGGGCGGCCTCCGCACCCGGTTCCCCTACCGGACCGCGGGCCACCCTGAAGCCCACATCTTCCAGCACCGCGTCCGGCGCGCTTCCCCGCCTGACTGCTGCCCGGCAACTCCATTCCGGATCCGCCCAGCCGCCGCCACGCAGGCTCCGGTAATCGGCGTAGCGAGCGGTATCGGCAAAGTCCCAGCACCACTCCCAGACGTTGCCGAGCATGTCGAAGAGCCCAAAGGGGTTCGCGGCCTTGAGCCCGACATCCTGCGGACCGGGCACCCCGTCCGCCATCGTCCAGCCAATATCCGCCAGGTCCCCATACCTTGGCCGGCCCGTTCCTCCCGTGCATGCCCAGTGCCATTCGGCTTCCGTGGGAAGGCGGAAACCGTCGGCGCCGACGTCCCAGGTCACATCCCGCCCGTCGATTTCGTAAGCGGAGGCATAGCCAGCCAGCGACGACGCCGTATTGCACCAGCGCACGGCGTCGAACCAGGTCACGGCGTGTGCGGGAATCTCCGGCGCGGCCAGGACCTCCAGCCCGAGAACGGCCGACCATTCCGACTGCGTAACCTGGGTCCTGCCGAGGGCGAAAGGAACCAGGCCGGCCTTCCGGGAGGAATCCGAGCGGGCATCGCGCAGTTCCACCGAACCGGCGGGAACTTCGATCAATTCGGGCATCCCCGCAGTCTACCCAGCACCGGAAATGCCCCCGGGGAGCGGAATTTGCTAGCCTGAAAGCAAGGCCCGCATCCGGGCCTCCGGACGACGGTTCAGTACCCGGCACGCGACAAGACTGGCCAAAGGAAAAGTCATGTCGTGGATCGTCCTCATTCTTTCCGGTGCGCTCGAAGCCGTCTGGGCCGCAGCCCTGCACCGTTCCAAGGGTTTCCGGCGCCCCGTACCCTCCCTGGTTTTCCTGGTCTCGGTCATCGCCAGCACCGGCGGCCTGGCCTTC
>Ga0105246_10002429_pt1 | contig 11234 bp, 11 predicted proteins | sample KBSM64metaG_FD_99694 | JGI IMG/M metagenome (GOLD analysis project Ga0105246, IMG submission 99694) | Miscanthus rhizosphere microbial communities from Kellogg Biological Station, Michigan, USA - KBS M6-4 metaG | ecosystem: Host-associated > Plants > Roots > Rhizosphere > Soil | place...
CCGCCGCTCCCGGTCCTTGGCCTTCTTCGGCAGGCCGACCATGTCGAGGACGAGCAGTCCGCCGGCGAGGCCAAGCGCCGTCTCGACCGAGTCCGTGAGCCGTCGCTTGGCCGACGCCTTCACGGACAGCCGGTCGACGACGACGTCGATCGAGTGCTTGTACTTCTTGTCCAGCTTGGGCGGCTCGGCCAGCGACACCGTCGCGCCGTCGACCCGGGCCCGGCTGTAGCCCTTGGTCTGCAGCTCGCGGAACAGCTCCGCGAACTCGCCCTTCCGGCCCCGGACCACCGGCGCGAGCACCTGGAACCGGGTGCCCTCCTCGAGCTCCAGCACCCGGTCCACGATCTGCTGCGGGGTCTGCCGGCTCACCGGCTCACCGCAGACCGGGCGCCGGGTGATGGATTACAAGGAATTTCCGGCACTGTTCGCAGGCGAGATCGAAAAGGACACCAATATCGGCTTGATGTACGGCCATCTCTCGACCGCGCCGAGTTCGTTCCTCAAGGAAATGTTGCTCTACACCTACACCAAGGTCGACGGCACCGATTTCAAGCGCGAGCCGCTTGGCGACGTCAGCGGGACCAAATTGCGCCGGTTGACGATCAACCTGTCCAAGCAGGGACCGCTGTTCCAGGAAATAAAATGGTTCTCCGAAAAGAACATCGAGCATCGCATGGAGACATGCACGGTGACACGTGCACAGGCGATCGGATCGGCGGAGGCGTGCCTCGTCAACCGCAACGACCCCATGCACGATTCCGTGCCCTATTTGCGTAACTCGCTGCCCAACGATACCGACATCCTGCACGAATATTTCATTCCGCGCAGCCAGTTTGTCTCGTTCGTCGACGGCATGCGCAAGATCATGACCGATAACAAGACCAATCTCTTGAATGCTTCGGTACGCATCGTGCATCAGGAAGGGAATTTCCTGACCTATTCGCCGGAGCCGGCGTTTTCTCTGGTGCTCTACATCAACCAGACCACGGATGATGAGGGCAACCGGCGGATGAAGAAGACCACGGAAGAGTTGATCGATCTGACAATTGCGAACAAAGGCCGGTTCTTCCTGCCCTATCAGCTCTATTATTCGCGCGATCAGTTGCAGCGGTCCTATCCAGAGATCAACGACTTTTTCGCGGCGAAGCGCAAATACGATCCGGCTGAGCTGTTCACCAATACGTTTTACCAGAAGTACGCGCCGTAGCGGTGCGTGGTCTGATTTGAGGTTAGTCAGCTATGAGCGAACAGAAACCGCATTCAGGTACGGCTTTCCAGGCCATTCGGGCGATCGACTATACGGTTATTTTCGTGCGCGATATGGCTGCGATGCGCCGCTTCTATGAAGGCGTCCTTGGCTTTCCGCTGTTGCGAGAGCTGTCACCCGGTTGGATCGAATATCGGATCGGTGGCAACACTTTGGCTCTCGCTAAACCAAGCCGGACCGCGGCGGACGGTCCAACGCCCAACGGCAGCGCCTCGCTTCAGCTCGCGTTCAAGGTTCCCGTTCCCGATGTCGATCGGTGCGCCGACGAACTTCTGCGGCAAGGAGTCAATCTGGTTTCACCGCCCACAGATCAGGTCTTCGGACATCGCACGCTGTTCTTTCGCGATCCGGATGGAAACCTTCTGGAAGTATTTGCGGATATTTAGTCCGGCGCCGTCATCGGCCTCCGCGTTGGTGCGTCAGAGCTGCGCAGTGAATCGCCTGGGCGGCAAACCGCTGCAGCCGCCTGCTTGCTCGGCGTCCAGCACCAGCAGCGCGCCGGCGGCATAGAGGCGGGTGACGAAATCTGCATCGTCCGAACGCGCGATGGTGACGTAATTGTTTGCCGCGAGAATACGACCGTTGGCCTTGGCGACGATGACCAGCGCTTGGGCCGTCGGGCCGACGATCGCCATCGACTTGCCGGGCGCCGAGCCAAAGGTGAGCGCAATGACCACAGCAAGCCAGCCCGCGGCGACGAGGGCGATCGCGCCGGCGATCCTGCCCACTGGCCGCAGCAACTTTCGAACGGGCTCGTCAGTAGTCATAGAAGTGCTCGATCACAGCGCCCTTCGACTTGAGGTCGCGGCTGATGTCCACGAGACGGTCGATCCTGGCCTTTAGGCCTGCCCGGCGAAAGCCCGGCCTGGCATCAAGCTCCAGTGAAAACAGTTCCGCCGTATCCTTGATACTAAGCTTCGCGGCATCGGGTGCAATCACGGTGATAAGGATGTCGTGGTTTCCGGCGATCTCCGCAAGGCCAAATCCCTGATCGAGCAGGCTCTGCAGGATTTCGCTCAGGGCCTTGTAACGTGGCGCTTGCACCAGCTGCCATTGCGACGTCAGCGTGCGGATCGGCTTTATGCGCGGCTCTTTCGCCAGCAGTTCCGGCGGCAGCGTTGCGACCACGAACATGATATCGCGCGGCTCGTCGTCATTGCTGGCGTCGAGCGCTTTCTGAATGAGTGAAGCGTAGCCGACCTTGAGGAAATATTCGGTGCCAAGCGCGAAGTCGCGCTCCCATGTGCGCAGGGGACTTGGCGTCGAAGCCGAAATCGCCATCAACCCGTCGAGCTTTTCGCGAAACGGATATTTGTACCAGGGGACGGTGTAGAGAAACGCCGCATAGTCCTGCAGCACGGCGCGAGCGTATTGGTCCTGCGGCGTGCGGGTCTCGCCCCTGATCCATTCGAACACGCGGCCGATGGTGTTTTCGTAAAGTCCCTTGATGGCGTATTCGGTCGAGTAGCTGACGCCGATCACATAGATCATCGTCTTGACGTCGGCGAGTGACTCGCCAGTCGCCGGCACGGCGCGGTTGATGGTGCAAAAGCTCCGCCAGAATCCGAGGATATGGCCGAAATAGTTGAAGTGGCTTTCGCTCGATCGATCGAGGAAGCGGCCGAAATCTTCAAAGGAATAGACGATGTACCATTCGGGGAATGTAAAGAACGTGTTGTTCTCTTTGCGCCGGTAGCCCTGCTCGTCGATTGCGGGCAACGTCACGGCCGGGCCGGAGGTCGTCGCGGCGCTGGAAGCCGGACGGCACGCGCCCTCGATGTAAGCCAGCGGCACAAGCACCGACAGCGCGATCAGGATCGCGATGGTCGCAAGAATGCGCCGCAGGCACCTAAGCATGGACGGCGACTCGCGTCCGCGGCGCCAGCAGATAGCCGATCAGGATAGCGACCCCGCCAAGGCCCAGATGCGGCGCATTGGCGAAGACCCTGGTCATCAGCGGCAGGTCGCGGATACCATTGATCAGGATCCCGAAGTCGAGATAGCCGCTGCCCGTAAGAAGGCCGAGCACGCCATCCGCAAAGTAGAACACGCCGAACAGTTGGAAAAACAATTCGGACGCCCGGCGCGAGGTTAGCGCAGCGGTAGCCGCCCACAGCGCGGAGACCAGATGCAGCCCGTCGGCATACCAGGTGCGGCGGAACAGGCCGAAGATCATGTCGTTCGCATCGATAAAGGCGGGGATGTATCCGGTCAGGATCACAAACCCGAGCAGGCCCGCGTAGCCCCAGGCGCACAATCTGATGATATCCATGATGTCTCCGGCTTTTCCGAATCTGTCCCGAGCTTAGAGTTTCCTGAGCGACTTGAGCAGGGCATCGTTGAACAGGTCGGGATCCTCGATTTGCGGGATGTGACCCAGCCCGGGCAATAATGTCAGGGTTGTCTGCGGCGGCAGCAGCGTTCGCAGGTCGAGGGCCTGGTCCATCGGCGTGACCGAATCCTTGTCGCCCCACAGGATCGCGACAGGAAGCTTCAGGTCCGCATAGGCTTTGCGGTCGCTGCTCGCCGCACCGCGATCTGAGCCTGCGAAATAATACAGCCAGTCGGCGATATCGGAGGTGGTGTCGCGCAGCGTCGTCGGCCGCTGCAGGATCGCGAGATATTCGGGCGTGGCGCGCTCTTTCTTCTCGATCAGGAATTCGAGCAACGTCTTCGTCGCCACCGGATTGGTGATGGTCAGCGACACCAGGATTTCACGAATCCATTTTGGCTCGATCAGGAATGGCGGATCCGATGGTGTCGAGGTCAATCCCAGCGCCGCGTCGACCAACACCAGCGCTCGCGCGCGCTCCGGGTAGCGCATCACCAGTTCGGTCGCAGCTCCCGCGCCAAAGGAATGGCCGACGACGATGGCCGGTGAAGCCTTTAGCTGGTCCAGTACATCGTTGATACGCGCGGCATGATCCTGCCGCGTGTAGTTACCCGGACGATCGGAGAAACCGAACGGCGGCAGGTCGAGCGCGATGACGTGAAAGCCGGCCGCGGCCAATACGCTGGTCGTGTGTCGCCATAGCTCGCTCCACGCGGCGGTGCCGTGAAACAGGACGACGGGAATGCCGTCCGCCGGACCCTGCTCTTGCACGAAAACGCCACCGGAACGGGTCGGCACCAAATGACCGGTCGGCGGCGCAAGTTCGGCGCGCGTGCGAGTTTCGCGTATCGACGCTCCCAGCCGAAATGCGATTATCACCAGAACGATCGCCAGCAGCACGACAAACAACGTCTTGGCCGACCAGCGCAGGATAGTTGAAATCACAGGGCCTCGCAAAAGATCAATCAAAAGCGGGGGCGGCAAATCGGGTCGAGTTTGAAGTGAACGCCGATTCCCGGCGACGGAAAATAGCCGGCATGATCACCGCGCCCTTAATCGCGGTGGAAAAGATTACTGTCCCGACGGGGTGCGCAGGCCGTGCCAGGCGTCGCGTACCTGATGGTAATGCACTTCCGGCAGATAGTCCGGCGTATTGAGCGCGAGCGTCTTGACGTCGAGCCTGCCGATGGCGCTGAGCAGGGTGTAAGAAGCGATGACGCGGTCGCGCTGCGCGCCGATCAGCCGCGCCTTTGCCTGGACCAGGTCCTGCTGCGAGTTCAGCACATCGACGGTGGTGCGCTGGCCGCCCGCGGCTTCCTTTTGCACGCCTTGCAAGGCGACGGTGGCGGCGCGGACTTCTGATTCGGACGCGGCCACCGCGACCTTGGCGCCTTCGTTGGCAACCCAGGCCCCGATCGCGGCGGTACGGGCCTGATTGCGGACCTGATCGAGCACCAGCCGGCTTTGGGCCGCGACTTCCTTGGCCTGCCGGGTCTGCGAGGCTGCGGTGCCGCCATCGTAAATCGGTTGCGTCAACTGACCGGTCACCGATGCCTGGTCGGTCCCGAAGGTACCGAGGGTGGGATCGTTATCCTTGCTGCGGCTGGCGCTGCCTTGCAGCGTGATCGTCGGCATCAGGCTGCTTTCGGCAACGCGAATGGTGGTCGAGGCGACGTCGACGTCGAAGCCGGCCGCCATCACGGCAGGATGCTCCCTGAACGCGAGACCGGTGGCGTCATCGCGGCTGCGCGGCAGATAGCGGTCGACGGTCTCGGCCGGACGGAGCTGCGCGGGCGGATTGCCGATCACCTGGGCATAGGTCGCCTGGCTGACGGCGAGGTTGACTTCGGCGGCGTTCAGATCCGCACGGCCTCGGCTCAGGCGGGCTTCGGCTTGCGCGGTGTCGGTCGGGGTGACGTCACCGGCGTTGAGTCGTTTCTGCGTGATGCCGAGAGTTTCCTGCAGGAAGGCGACGTTGGCGCGTTGCGCTTCGACCAGCGATTGGTTGGCGAGCACGTTGGTATAGGCGGTGACGGCGTCGAGCAGCACGCCCTGGCCGACATTACGCAGGGCCTCGCGGCCGGACCGCACCTGCAGCTCCGCCACCCGCACGCTGTTGGCGGTCTTGAAGCCGTTGAACAGCGTCTGGGTTACGGTCACCCCGATTTGCCAAGGTTTCAGATTGGCGGATTGGATGACGTTGTTGGGTAGCAGGTCGCGTACCGCCTGCAGACCGGCGGAGAGGCTGGCGACGATCTGTGGCCGATAGCCCGCCAGCGCCTGCGGCACATTTTCGTCGGTGGCGCGCTGGCGTGCCCGCTCGGCATTGAGCTGTGGATTGGTTTGATAGGCCTTGCCCAGCGCCTCCGGGAGGCTCTCGGCGTGGGCCGCAGGCACGGCAAAAGCCGCGCAAGTCACCGCGGCAAGGCAAATGCCCGATCGAAGCAAGCGCCTTTTGACGTGGCCAACCCTCGCGGCACGTTCAACCATTTGATCCCGCAACAAACCTCCGGCCGTCCGCCCCCGCCGACAACCTCGACACATCTACCTGTTTAGGGGGCGCCGCCGCCACAGGCAAACCGCCGCGCGACATTCGCACATGAATTCGGTGCTTGGCTGTTGCCGGTTCGTCACAGACGAATGGCCGAAATAAATGCGCTATAGCTCTTGGTGGCTGGCGGCCGATTCCAGGGCGGTTGGCTGTCCAGTCGTGCCCGGGTCCGCATTTGATGCCCAAACTCTTCTCCGACCCAGATGCGATCGCGGAGGACATTATCCGCGATGTCGGGACCAACCTCATTGTCGGATTGCCGCTCGGGCTCGGCAAGGCCAATCACATTATCAATGCGCTTTATGCCCGCGCGGCCGCCGACCGCTCGATCAACCTGACGTTTTTTTCCGCGCTGACGCTGGAAAAGCCAAAGCCTGCAAGCCTGTTGGAACGGCGCTTTATCGGCCCCGTGATCGACCGGCTGTTCGGCGGCTATCCTGACCTCGCCTATGCCGGCGCGCTGCATGCCGGTGAATTGCCTGCGAACATCAAGGTGATCGAGTTTTTCTTCCTGGCCGGAAAGTGGCTGCACGTGCCGTTCGCGCAGCAACATTATATTTCCGCCAACTATACCCATGCGTCCTCCTATATTCTGGCGCAGGGCCTCAATGTCGTCACCCAATTGGTGGCCAAGCGCGTGGTCGATGGCGTCGCGCGCTACAGCCTGAGCTGCAACACCGACACCACGCTGGATATCTTGCGTGCTCGCGCGGAGGGGCGTGCGTCGTTCAAGCTGGTCGCGCAGGTCAATTCCGAACTGCCGTTCATGCCGGGCCTCGGCGACCTGCCGGGGGAAGAATTCTCCGCGGTGCTCGACAGCCACGAGACTGATTTCCCGCTGTTTGCGCCGCCGGCCGAGCCGATCAGCGACACCAAATACGCCATCGGGCTTCATGCCGCGGGCCGCGTGCCCGATGGCGGCACGTTGCAGATCGGCATCGGCCAGGTCGGCGATGCTCTGGCGCAGGGATTGATCGTGCGTCATCGCGACAATGCGCAATTCCACACCATCATGAAGCGGCTTGCGCCCGGAACCGGGCAGCTCTCGGCGCTGGAGACCGGACCGTTCGAGAAGGGACTCTACGGCGTCAGCGAAATGTTGTTCGAGGCGTTCCTCGGCCTGATCGATGCCGGCATTCTCAAGCGTGAGATCGACGGCGTGATGCTGCACGGCGCATTTTTTCTGGGGCCCAAGTCATTCTATCGCGCCTTGCGCGAGATGCCGCCCCAACAGATCGCGCGCATCCAGATGATGCCGGTGTCGTTCACCAATGAGCTGTACGGCGACGAAAAGGGTAAGCGAAGCGCGCGCGTCAATGCCCGCTTCGTCAACAATGCGATGATGGCGACCTTGATGGGGGCGGCGATCTCCGACGGTCTCGACAACGGCCAGGTCGTGAGCGGCGTCGGCGGCCAGTATAATTTCGTGGCGCAGGCGTTTGCGCTCGAGGGCGCGCGATCGCTGCTCGCGCTGGAGGCAACGCGGCGGGCAGGGGCCAGGACGCAATCCAACATCCTCTGGAACTACGGCCACGAGACCATTCCGCGGCATCTGCGCGACGTCTTCGTCACCGAATATGGCATTGCCGACACCAGGGGAAAGTCCGACGCCGACGTGATCGCGGCCATGCTGCAGGTCGCTGACTCCCGTTTCCAGGCTGAGCTGGCGCGCGTGGCAAAAGATGCCGGCAAGCTTCCGAAAAGTTTTGAGATTCCGCCTGCCCATCGCGAGAATTTTCCGGAGCGGATCCGTGATGCATTGAAGCCCGCGCGGGAAGCCGGGCTGCTGCCGTCATTCCCGTTCGGCAGCGATTTTACGGAAGTCGAACAGCGGCTGATCCCGGCTCTACAAGTGCTTCAAGAAGCGCAGCGTACCCCGCTGAAATTTCCCGGATTATTGTGGCAGGGGTTTAGACAGAAGTCCGATGCGGCAGACAGCGAATGCCTGGCGCGGCTCGGCCTCGATATCCCTGCGAATTTGGCCGAGCGCGCCTATCGCGCGCTGGTCGGCGCGGCGCTGGTGAGGAGCCGCAACAACTAGCTTCGCAGGGACGACGTGAGTCCTACCGGTTCTTGTTCACCGGCTTGCGCTTCTCGATGAACGCGGCCATGCCTTCGGAGCGATCTTCCAGCGCGAACGTCGAATGGAACAGATTGCGCTCGACATTCATGCCTTCCGATAGCGGCGTTTCGAACGCGCGGTTGATGGCCTCCTTGGCCATTGCAGCGGCGGGACGCGACATCGAGGCAATTTTTTCCGCGGCGGCCAGCGCCTCTTCCATCAATTTATCCACCGGCACCACGCGGCTGACCAGGCCCGAACGCTCGGCCTCAGCGGCATCCATCATTCGTCCGGTGAGACAAAGGTCCATCGCCTTGGATTTGCCGATCGCCCGCGTCAGCCTCTGGGTGCCGCCAATACCTGGAATGGTGCCGAGCGTGATTTCGGGCTGGCCGAACTTTGCGGTGTCGGAGGCGATGATGATGTCGCACATCATCGCGAGCTCGCAGCCGCCGCCGAGCGCATAACCGCTGACGGCCGCAATCGTCGGCTTCCGGCATCTGGCGACGCGGTCGCCGCCGATGGCGGTGAAATCGCTGGTGAACATGTCGATGAAGCCCTTTGGCTGCATCTCCTTGATGTCGGCACCGGCGGCAAAGGCCTTTTCACTGCCGGTCAACAGGATGCATCCGATCTTGTCGTCGGCCTCGAGGTCATCGACGGCGGCGGCAATCTCGCGAAACACGCCGAACGACAGCGCGTTGAGCATTTTCGGACGGTTCAGCGTGATGATGCCGACCGGCCCTTTGCTCTCTACAATGATGCATTCGAACGTCGCCATGATCCACCCCGGGGCCTGATTTCGCGGGCAATGTGCCTGCTGCGGGGATGGGCTTCAAGTGGCGTAAAGGCCGGCGGACCGGACGCCAAGCTTGGCGTCCGGTACCGGGCAACTTACGCCATGAACATGCGTGCGGCGGAAGCCATGGTCAGCAAGGCACCGAAAGCAATGAATATCTTGCCGATCATCGAGGTCTGATCCCAGGTCGAATTGTCGTTACCTGAGGCTTGAACGGCGGCAGGCGCCGCCCTGGCGGGAGCCAACGCGACGGTCTGCGTGGCAGGCGTCTGGTGCAGAGCCCGATCGACGTCGTTGAGCTGATCGGAGGCAACCACCGCGGCTTCGGTCGGTGCTTGCGCTTCGGCTGGCTTGTCAGCCGCTGCCAGCAGCATTGTGCTGGCCTTCGCCGTCATCGCGCTCGCGCTGTCGCCGGATGCATCGGCGGAGGTCAGTTGGGCGTTGGCATTGGCGACGGAGGGCGGGATCAGCGTTGGCGTGGTTTGGCTGACATCGGCACTATCCTTGTCCGCGGCTTTTTTGGCCTCGGCGGATTTCGACGTCGCCCCGGAGGTCCTGCGATGGGCGTAACGTTTCCAATGACGCGAACTCTGCCTGACGGATTTGCCCGACGTTGAGTCGTCGGATTTCGACGAGGCGCCTGAGCTATCGCTGCTGGCTGCCGTTACTTGTGCAGGCGACGCGAAACATACAAAGAGCCCAGTCACTACTATCAAGGCCGAGCGCCCGCTGGCTTTGACGTTCATTGGCAATCTCCCCATTGGCCCGCCCCTACAAAACCGAAAAGAGACCTTGCTGCGTGTCTTCAGCGCGGCAGAAAAAGGGAATCTTCGGGCAAGACCGGGCGAAAGCAGGGCAGTGCGGTTACAGTAGATGGCTGCCTGCGGGCATTTTTCGCCGCGCGGATTTCGCGGAGGATTTTCTGACGGGGAGCAGCGGGTGCGGGCCGGTCTAATCGATGTTATGAGCCTGCAGGCCCAAGGAATCGGCTACCTCGATTCCCGGACCCATGGCCGGTCGACGACCACGCGTCGGCGCATTGATCACGACTTCGTGATCAATGCGTTTTGATTGTAACAAATTGAAAGATCGACCGAATTGCAGTGTGGGAGCGCGCGTGCGCGAACATGAGGACGAATGGACCGGCCTGATGCGGTCGGCCATTTCAGGCGACGATGCGGCGTATCATCGTCTGCTCAAGGCCGTCACGCCGGTGCTTCGGGCTGCGGCGCGTCGCGGTCTGGCGCGGGCTGGGCAACCGGTCGATCAATCCGAGGACATCGTGCAGGACATTTTGCTGGCGGTCCATCTGAAGCGGCACACCTGGGACGTCAGCGCCCCGTTTGCGCCATGGCTGTTTGCCATCGCCCGCAACAAGCTGATTGACGCACTACGCCGCCGCGGAAGACGGATTTTCGTCAATATCGACGACTTCGCCGAGACACTGCCGGGCGAGACGCCGTCTGAAACGGCGTCCGCGAGTGAGGTCGCCGCGCAGTTGCAGTCGCTGCCGGCGCGTCAGCGCGATGTGCTGCAGTCGATCGCGGTCGACAGCGCCTCGATCAAGGATACGGCGGCGAAATTTTCGATGAGTGAGGGCGCGGTGCGGGTGGCGCTGCATCGGGGGCTTACCAGCCTGACGGCGAAGTTGCGGGAACAGTGAAATGGACACCGATCAGCTCATTCGAACGCTAGCGGCCGATAATGCGCATCGGGCGCGGCCGGTCGGCTTTGCGCTGATGCTGGCGCTGTTGGCCGCCGCACCGGTTTCCTTGCTGATGTTCTTCACGGAGCTCGGCATCCGGCCTGACGTGATGACCGCGATGCGCAATCCGTTTTTCGACCTGAAATTCGCGGTGACGCTGGCGCTCGCGGTCTCCGCGATTGCCGTCAGCCTGCATCTCGCACGGCCGGAAGCTTCACTACGCGGCTTCGGTTGGCTGCTGCTGATCCCGGCCGGGCTTCTGACCGCGGGAATCAGCGGCGAAATGATGATGCCGCAGCGGCTGCCGATGATGACGCGGATGGTAGGCAACAATTCGCGGGTTTGTATGATGGCCATTCCGCTGATGTCGCTGCCGATCCTGGCGGGGGCCCTGATCGGCCTGCGGCACGGCGCGCCGGCACGACCGGCACTCGCCGGGGCCATCGCCGGCCTGCTGTCGGCGGGTCTGGCGGCGACGCTCTACGCGTCGCATTGCACGGATGATTCACCGCTGTTCG
>Ga0105246_10002434_pt1 | contig 11227 bp, 13 predicted proteins | sample KBSM64metaG_FD_99694 | JGI IMG/M metagenome (GOLD analysis project Ga0105246, IMG submission 99694) | Miscanthus rhizosphere microbial communities from Kellogg Biological Station, Michigan, USA - KBS M6-4 metaG | ecosystem: Host-associated > Plants > Roots > Rhizosphere > Soil | place...
AAATAACTCTTAATCAGCGGGTCCACGGTTCGAGCCCGTGATCACCCACCAAGTTATTTCAATGACTTAGCGTTGATTTGTACACGTCGTAAAAACTATAAACTTCTATAAATTTTTTAGGCGCCAGTTTGCAGAGTCGGCTCAGCTTTCCGGCCCGCACAGGTCCAACCAAACGCCCGGGTCGAACCGGCTCGAATCCTCAAGGCGACAAAGCCGCGAACCCGCAAATCCTGCCCACTGCGCTGCATGAGTCCGGAGCTGGCCCACAGCGGAAGAAGTCGCTTTATCCTGTGACAAAGTTTGCGAGAGCAACGACTCGACGTCTTCCATTCCCAGCTCGCTCCCATTGACGAGCGTGCTGTAGCGAGCGTTTTCATAGTGCTCTACCGTCTGTGCCGCCTACGCCCTGGCCGCGTCGAGCTCCCATTTCATGTTCTTCCATAACTTCAGCGCCTTCCTCTGTGGACTTCGGCGTGAAAGCGCTGGAGCTAATCGAACCCTCACTCCGAAAATTTTGTGGGCGCAAAGAGGACTTCAAGCGCCTTCAACTTCTCCTCGTCTCCCGTACCCGGCGTGGCATCCCAGCAGTTCTGACTGAGGCTCGAATTGTCAGAGCTACGGGTGCGCGGCGAAATTCTGTTACGTTCGAGTATGGCCCAGCGGACGAGCAGTGCATCAATCTTCGACAGTACCATTTCTTTCGTCTTAGCTTTTATCCGGGCGCATTCGGAAGCAACGCTGCCCCAATCTATCGCTTTCGGAGCTTTGAAGGACTGTTGATTCGAATCGGGCAGTGCACCAGTTGAAAATCCGCTATCATCAGAGGAATGGCTCATCCGCCCAGACGAAGGCGACCGCGTATCTGCTTTGCGGTTTTCAGTGTCTCCATAAAGGTCAAAAGATGTATCGAATAACGCAACATCTTTGTCCTTCGAGCACGCGTTCGTTCCTGGAATACATCTGTGCGAATTACCGAGGCCAGCAGTGGTCAGTACGTCGTCGGGAGTGATAATTTCCTGCGGATTGGCGTCGACAACAATGGACGCACTTCGGCTTATGAATAGGTCGAACTCCCCAATGTTTTTTAGTCTAGGGGACGATACCGTCACAAACACGTTGCACGTCTCAGGTGACGGTTTCGCTTGGTTTGCACAGATGCTGGTGGATTTTGGAGGGAAAACGGGAAGCGTCGCGCTGTACTCTATAGTTGATTCAACGGAAGAGTTTGCGACCACGTCATCAAGATCAGATGCGACGGTGGTGATAACGGACGCCACTGGCTGAGCTATTGATATAAAGCCAGGCCAAGCAGCCGAAACGGCACCGGCGAGCTTCGCAATTTTTGCAAACATTGGAGGCGCGGTGACATACCCGGCTGTGCCCTTCAGATGGATAACATACTCGCCGTAGCCCGGATCGAGCTTGGTGTAGAGGATGTAAGGTCCGGCTTGGTTGCTTGCAGATGTGAAAGTGCAGCCTTTGTAGCGTGCGGGCTTTGCGGTTGACACGCCTCGTGCGTAGACGAAAAGACTGTTCTGGGGGGTGAGCACAGCAATAGGTAAAGCAGGCGCTCCCTGATACTCAATGCGAATGCTGGCGATGGTGTAATTCCCGTTACCCAGCCCGCAGCTCTTTATAGCCTTGGCATCATCGAACTGGTTCACGGTTCTAAGGAAAGTGTAGAACTCGCCACTCCCGAGATCGTCTCCAGGGGTGTTGCCCATTATTACGCTAAGTGCGCTTTTCTTCTGGGGGTCGAGCGTCGCGCGCTCATTCAACAGCAGTTTATAACTTCTTTCCCAACGACTTTTGAGGTCGTCGGAGTTCGAAGCCTCAAGAAATAGAAGACTGTTCGAACCCTTTGCCTTCCTAGTCTCGATTTTTTGTGTATCTGCTGCGTTAAGTGGACTGCCATACGTAAGAACAAGACTAAGGCCTGCTAAGCCAAATGCGATTTTTGTTTTCATCCCCGCCCCCGGTGAACACACACCCAAAAGGGCATACCGTAAAGTTCAGTGCAGCCCCTGTCCATCTGCACATGGGAAGAGGCCGAAGTTTTGCAGCTAAAAATGTCGCAACAGCGCGCCCGCGGCAAGCTTGACAAGCGTCTGCCAGCCGAGAGTTATTTGGCGTCGGCGACCATCTCGATTTGCCCGGGAGTGAGGTCGAATCTTGTCCAGACGGTACCAAGTCTGCAGCATGTTCCGATATTGGCGGAGAGATACGCTGCTGTGGGAGTTGTCTGGTCGATCCTTCAGTTCTCCCCATTGACCCAAATGTCGGCGGACGAAGTGAGCGAAGCCGTATTGCGGGTGATCGTTGTTGCCATCGAAGCCGTCAAATTCGGCATGACGGCTCTTGGGCTTGTAGCCCTGTTTCCGGCATGACGCGTCGATCGCTCGAAACATCCTGTCTCTCAACTTCGGCCTGGGCTGGTCGAAATCGCAGTCCTTCCATACCGGGCAAACACCATGCTTGCGTTACAATCGTCAGCTAATGCAGGCGATATTACATGATCGCATTCCGATTGCGGACGTCGTCAATGCTCAGGTTATATCGCTTGAAGACGCACCAAAAGGCTACGCCGATTTCGATAAGGGTGCGCCAATGAAGTTCGTCCTCGATCCCCATGGGATCTTGGCGAAAGCGGCCTGATATCCGGCGATAGCGTCTCCCGGCAATCATGCACTAGTGTCGGTGACCGGCGTCCCAATTCGTGGCTTTGAGCCAATCACGCAGATCCGTTCCCTAGCCAGAGCGATGGTTTCGCGGGCCAAATAGGAGCGTCGGTGACAAGAACGAGACGCTGTTGTTGATGCGAGTTTGGGAAATTCACGCGGCCTCCATCGCTCTACTGTCTATGTACGAACCCGCCAATCGTTCAAGATTCGGACCCTTGGCAACCAAAGTGGGATTTTCGGTATTGTTCGGTCAGTCGAGTCGAAAAATAAAGGCGTGTGGGCGGACTTTGAAGAAGTGCGTTGATAAAAAATCCAAATCGGCACTTAGCCATGAGATCGATTCCAGCAATTGACATTAGCAAACGCGACGTCCTTATCATGCGTCGGTTAGACCACATTGTTGTACCTAAGCTGCCGTCGGGAATGCCTCGGCGTTCGTTCTGGTGGTGACGCCGCCGACGCATGCGATGTAAAGAGCAAGCATCATGGCGACGGATCAGACTTCGAAAAAGTCATCTTCCTTTCTGCGCAAGATCGTGGTTCGCGACGCGGCGGATGGGGATATGCCGGAGATCCATGCAATCTATTCGCGCCATGTGCTTTTTGGATTGGCGACGTTCGAAGAAGTTCCTCCTTCAATCGACGAGCTTATGGCGCGACGAACCACAATCCTTGAGTGGGGGTTGCCTTACCTTGCAGCCGCGGTCGACGGCCAAATCGTGGGCTATAGCTACGCTTCCATATACAATACCCGGTCTGCCTATCGCTACACGATCGAAGATTCCATCTATGTCGCGGATGGGCTTGGCGGGCGTGGTATCGGCGGTGCTTTGCTGCAAACGTTGATTACCCGCTGCGAAATCGGGCCTTGGCGCAGAATGCTGGCCATTATCGGAGATAGTGCCAATGCAGCATCGATTGCTTTGCATCGGAGTAAGAATTTTCATTCAGTCGGCACATTGACGGCTGTTGGATTCAAATTTGGAAGATGGGTCGACACAGTCTTGATGCAGCGTCCGCTGGACGATAGCACCGTTGCTTCGACCGAAGACTACTGCGTCCGCGATTAAAGGGATGCACCAATGACACGTTCGTCGATGCGATTCATTGGCGCGAGCCAGCTGGGCCTTCGCGTCATTCCCGCTTCGACCAGGCCCTACGACTTCGTGAGGGTGGCAATCCTTCAGCGGCGGAGTGCCGATTTTGAAGATGAGTTAGGGAATGCGGCGTCTTGATCGATAAGGCGACGCACTTATCTCATTTGTGCAGGCGGCCTTTTGGGACGGGCTGAGGAGGACCGGACGTGCTCGGACAGCGGAGTTGGGATGAGTGGATCGCCGAGTATTCTCGGGCGCATCAGAATCAAGTGAACAAGCGCCTGCATCTTATTGGCATTCCTACCGTCGTGGTTTCATTGATCCTGCTCGGACTGTCGCCGTTTTTGCGCGGGCTTTGGCAGTGGGCTCTGGCCCTGTTCATTATCGGCTGGACATTTCAATTTGTCGGCCACGCATTTGAAGGTAAGCCGCCCGAATTTTTCAAAGATTGGCGCTATCTTCTAGTTGGGTTGCGGTGGTGGTTTGCAAAGATATCGGGCAAGACACCCTAGGAGAACTCGCCATGAGCGTACTTGTTCGGTTCAACCCTGCGTCTCTAACCAAAGAACAGTACGAAGAAAGCGTCCGTCGCTTACGGGAGGCAGGGTACTTCCCGCTGCCGGCCTCGACTATCACGTCTGCTCTGGCGTCACGGGGAGGCTGAAGGTCACCGAAAAGGTTCAGCCGTAACCGGCGGGTGAATATATTCCAAAGGATACGCTTCCGTTTCGCAGATCACGTGTGTCCGAAGACGACAATTGAGATCGGGATTGCAGAGTCGCCGCTCCGCATTTTCTCGTGCCAGTCCACGTCAGGTCTGACAGCGGGCGCCAAAGAATAGACCGCGCCAAGTCATTATGGTGCCGGCCTCGGCACGGGGTTGGGCCTTAGGATAAACGACGGCGCGCGCCGGAAACGTGAGCGGGGCGCGGTTGAGCGTCTCGCCCTTTCAGACCCCGAAAACCGGTCGCCCAGCTCCTCCGCTTTCCGGCGCGCATCCGTCGGTCCCAGACGATGTAAATCCAGGAGTCGGAGGTTATCGGTTGGAACGAATGCTGGAACGCCGTTCCGCTCGGTCGCCGTTGATTGCGACCCATTTCCGTTTCGTGCCGTTACGCCGGCGTTTTGGGCGTGGGACGCATCCAAAGCCAGCGTCAGGACAAGGGAAGCAACTAAAAAATACGTCAAAGAGGCGTTCATAACGCCGGCCCAAGCTGCATTTCGAGACCTCAAATCATGCCGCGAAGAATGCTACTTCCTGGAACTTCTTAAGGCTCACGAGATTCCGGCGGTAAACGTCTCACAGGAGCGTTAAGAGGTCTTTTATCATTGTTCCGGTTCGGGTCTGGGTGCGGCAACGGCCCCGCATCCAAAGATGTCGCCCCTCTCAGCTCGCGGCATGGCGAGCAAAGAGAGCGGGCAAAGAGAAGCCCAGTCCCGAAGAGCATCGGACCTTGGGCTCTGTCGTTATCAACCCCAAGCTCGTGAGCGGGCAAGTTCTGAAGCGGATGTGCGATGATCTGGATAGCGTTCAGGCGAAGTACGAGGTGATGTCGCAGGTGAAGCTTCACTGCGACCCCAGCGATGACGAGTTGGGTACAGCGTGCTGTTCGATGTCCGCATCGCGTAGCGCCAGTTCGAAGGCGGTTCGCGGTGAACTCCGATACCACTGCTGAGGAAAAAGCGGGTCGGGATTGACAACAATACCGTTGAATCCTTTCACCGTGCGGGGTCGGGACGATGCCACGACGTCAATGTGGTCCTGCCCGAACAATTCGATGACTGTCGTCAAACTATCATACGTGGTTCAGGAGTTAGGCCATGAGCAACACCGAGTACACTCTCGTTTTTGGTCTTGGCCCAAAAAACGATGGCACACCCAATACGGACGTTGAGCTTGCCATTGCGCTCGCCGCTATTGAAGACGCGTCCTTAAAAAACTGCGGCGGCTTCACCATCCATCGTGGCAAAGGCGGTTGGATTGATCCTGAGGGCAAAACCATCAAAGAAGAAGTCGCGATTCTGCTGGTATCGGGTAGCTACTCTAGCATTGAGGAGATTGCCGCCATTGGCAAACATCTGCTTGGCCGCACGGCGATCTATGTGAAGAGGCCCGACGGCAGCACCATCCTCCTTTAGGGACGTCGTGCTCGATATCAAGCCTGTTCCGCGCCGCGACGGAACCCAACCGAGTGTTCCGCAATGTATTCAGTCTGGAACAATTTTGGTCGCGTTCAGCTTCCCCGAAAGCCATGCTAAGATATCGGCTTTCGGCTTAGTCCATGCAGGTTGAAGCACGCCGGGGCGGGTTAAGAGGTTATCGACCGGCATTCGCGCCAGCCACGCTCGACGGCGTCACTGCTGCGCTGTCAGCGGTCAGCTACTTCGGTACCCCGACAAATAGCGCGCCAATCAATTTTCCGTCTTCACCGATCAGCGGTGCGTAGTTGGATTCATAGTTTTGACCAAAGACAGTCGCTGGACCGCTGTAAGAGCGTTTCGCGATCAACGCTTTGTAGGCCGCGCTACTAGGGTCAAGTTTTGTATTGGTGGCGGATTGTCCTTTGTCCATCAAGGTCGTGTTGGTTCGAACAAAGTCCTTACCGTCAAAAGAAAAGATAGACGCTTCGAGTTTGGTTTGCGCCCATGAAGTGCTGTTGACAAGCACCGCGACGGGCAACAACGCGGCCAGGATTATGAATATTCTTCTCATGCTTTTCATGGCATTGCTCCTTGGGTTTTGCCCTCAACCGCCTAGCGATAGGTAGCGTGCCATTGCAGTAGAAACTTAGCCCGATCACGGACTTTACGCATCTGCTAACTAGGCCATGCCCGCTGAGAAGACAGCTGCCATCGCGGCTGAAAAGTTTTGCAGCAGGACTTCGGATCGGGCAGCACCAACGTCGCCGTGACGGGCTTTTTCGCTTTAACGGTGATGGCCTCAGCTCTCAATTGGCCACAAGCCGTACACCGTCTCAATACGTCCGCTTCGGGTCATTAGCTGACAAAGGGCCCTGCAATTAGCGAGGCCCTTTGCGAATTTCGTCTCAAGTGTTCAGCCTTACCTGCGGCTGCCAAATAGCTGCAGAAGAAACATGAACATGTTGATGAAGTCGAGATAGAGGCTCAAGGCGCCCATGATGGCGCCCTTGGCCACGGCCGTCGCATCGCCCTGGAGCTGGTAGTAGCCGGTCTTGATGCGCTGCGTGTCATAGGCCGTGAGACCGGCAAACACGAGCACGCCGATCACAGAGATCGCGAACTGCACTGCGTTCGACTGAAGGAACAGATTGACGAGCATGGCAATGAAGATGCCGATCACGCCCATGATCAGAAACGAACCCAAACCTGAGAGGTCCTTCTTCGTCGTATAGCCGGCAAGACTTAGACCGGCGAATGCCGCGGCGGTCACGAAGAACACTTGCGTGATCGACTGGCCGGTAAAAACAAGGAAAATTGATGACAGCGATAGGCCCATTACAGCCGCGAACAGCCAGAACGCGAGCTGCGCGCTGGCGACGCTCATCTTGTAAACTCGAGCCGACAAGTACCACACGAACGCCAACGGGGCGAACATGACCACCCACTTGAGCGGCGACTGATACAGCATCTGCCCGAAGGGCGTCAGCGCCACATGGCCACCGACTTCGCTGGCCACTGCCAACGCTGAGACGACGTAGGCCGTAATTCCGGTTAACGCGACGCCAACCGACATATAGTTGTAGACGCTGAGCATGTAGGAGCGAAGGCCCTCGTCTACCGCTGCACCCGCGCGGGCGGCGGCGCCAGGTTGCGAAAACCCGTCTTGAAGCTGTGCCATCTGTCAGTTCCCTTGAAGTTCCGAGACGAACCTCGCTCGGTTGCTCAGTTAAGTATAGCCCCGATGCAGAGTGATTGTCGTCTTGCGTTCAAGAACTGGCTACGGATTGTCGGCATCATGGTCTGGACCAGCGCCTCTGGGCCGGATTTCTCGGTCCGGGGGCGAGCCCCCTCATAGCCGCTTGCCGGCGGTTCTATTCCGTGACTGAGCATTGCGTGAGCCGACCAAGTAATCTCCAGGGTCAAGGCTCATCCAGGACCTCTTGAGCCGCCCGAAGTTCGTCGGACGGCACCCAGGGAAGGAATGCCCGCTGTTCGGGATCTGCCTCGTCGAGCTCGGCGGCAGCAAACGAATTTTCGCCGGCTGTCCAACGATCGATCGCTGTCGGATCATCGAGGGCGATGCGGAGCGCGGCCGTGAGCTCGACAAGCCGCGGTCGGCGATCGCTCGCGACCATGCCCTGAATCAGGCCAGCCTGGGCACTCTTGTAAACCGAACGGAGCTGCTCGTTGGCGGGAACATCCCACTCAAGATAGTGCTCGAAGGCAGCGCGACAGGCCTCGACGCTCGTCGAGTTGTAGCCGCGGCAATCCAACGGCCGCGCGGCGTAAACTGAACACGCGCCATTGACGAGTAGCGGGCACGGAGGTCGGGCGACCCCCCAGTCCTCATCAGAGAAGCCGCGGGTCGTGTCATCAACAGCGATGACGCGGTCACGCAACGCTGTTAGCTGCGATTGAGAAAAAGTGTCCCTGACGAGCGCAACCAGTGCCGCGACTTCAGGTACCGTCGCGACAACCCGCATATGGCAGCAAAAGGTGCAGCCGACGCGACAGGAGATTGACTGCAGAGCAAGTGTATCGGCGGCGGCGATATCCGCTTGCGTGGCCACGGCCAAGGCGGCCTCCGTCGCCTCAGCGAGGTCATGGGCGAGATACTTGGCCCGGGCACGCTCAGCAATTTCAAACGCGAGCATCACCATAACTCACTGACAGAATTTGGTTGGTCACAAGACTCCAAGCCGGCGGTGTAGTCTCGGACCCAATGCTCAAATGCATCCTGTGCCGGATCCAACAACCGACTTCGCCATAGTTCACTTGAGAAAAGCTTCGATGCCAGCACTCACGTCGTCGTACTCTTTGTTGCTGCCAATAACCTCGCTAATCGCATTCTTCGCGTTATCCAACTCTAAACCATTAGCCTTATTGCAGATCTCAATCACTTCCTGATCCGAGCCCTTCAGTGATTGAAAGTACGTAGCCCAGGCGTCATACAATAATTTCTTTATCGCGTTTGGCTTAACGTCAGATCCGGGGTCCTTCATTTGGTTCATCCAGGCCTGCATCTGTTGCTGTTCCCAGATAAATGCATCTTTCAGTAGTTCTAGCTCTGGGCTTGTCATCTGGCATCTCCTTTTCGTTGAATAATTGACGGTTGGTGAGACACTGGGTGGCCGTCACCGGCCATTCGTTCGGCTCTTGCCGCCATCGTCACGAGTTCCGCCGCCACTAACGGACGGCGGACAGTGCTGGGTGGGACACCGGATTTCAGAGCCAACATGACACCGGCGGCTTCCCAGTAATTCTCAACCCGATAAAGCTGATCGCGCCGCCATGGCAGATCAACGAGATCATTGCGCATGGCATTCTTGTTGCCCTTTACAGCGATCACCGGGATGCCCTGTTCAAGCGCTGCCAAGGTTGGCAGGCCAATGCAGCCGTCGGGGATTACAAGACAGGAGATGTCCGCATTCGAAATGACGCCGCGGTGAGCGAAGAGACCAGGATCGGTAACAATCGCGGGCGCGCGCGACAGGCCCTTCAGCACGCAATGCAGGAAGGACACGGAAACCGCTTCTGCTGCCTTGCGCGGCTCGTAATGACCAACATCAGAATTCATGATGTCGACGCTGTCATACATCGGCGAATGGGCGGTAGGAATGTTGAACAAGCTTGATAGGCAATGGGTCAGCAGAGCCTCGATGCCACCGAACGGGTTGACGGTCTCGAGCAGAGGTTCGGCATCCGACGCGCGGTCACTCTGGAACGCAGGCTCACCGAAATAGGTCTCTTGCTCGTCCGCGTCCATATCGATGACAGTTGTAATCGCGACCGCGTCGACAGCATTTCGGTTGCGCTCGATGGTTTCGAGCAGGCCCTCAAGGTTTTCCACGACACCCGTCGCACGGCCTGAGGAGGAATAGCTGGTTGTCATACGAAGCCGCGACGAGAGCATCTCGATGCGGTTGCAGGCAAAGCCCCCAGAGGCCCGCGCGGCGTTCACGGAGTTTACCACATTGTGCCTGATAATCGGCGCCTCATGATCGTCCATGATTGTCAGAATACGGTTGCACCGGCGTGAGGCCAGCCCGGCGGTTCCCATCATCAGGCGGGTGATTACGCTGCCCTCGACATAAAGTGTGTTATCAGACATCTCGTTGATATCGGCACCGTTGACCACATTGGGATGGGTGATCAGCGTATCTGCGCAGGAAGCAAGCAGACGTGCTGCCGGAGCGGCATCACCGGCATGACCACCGATCAGGGCACCGATGCCTGTCGGCACGAGCATTATCGCGGTGAAGCGCTCCTGGTTCTCGAAGCGGCGAGGGCGGAAGGTGAAAATCGACTGCAGGTGCTGACAGTGCGGACCAGCGAAGGCTTCCAGCAGCCCAAGCTCGCAATGATAGCAACCACCGGAGGAGCGCGAGATAATAAAGCGCAGAGGGACTGCGCCTTCGAGATCGGTGAACTGTGGATGCTCGGCAAGATGGGCGATAAGGCTGCCGCTTCCGGCAGGGCAGACCAACTCGAATTCGCACTCCGACAGCCGCATGGTCAGCAGGCTCCTGGCACTCTGCATTATGGATCGCAAAATCGGAAAATGAAAAGCGATGTTTCAATGTGACCCGGAGGATTTCGGCCTTGTCTATCATCCTCACTCGTCGATAGCGCCGATAACCATTCCCACGAAAGCAGCCCCGAGAGATGATGATCGATCCGCCGCGCCTCGACATTCTCTCGGAAAACGATCAAGATAACCTTCCTGGCAAGCTATCCGTATGAGGGCATGCTCGTGGCGCAAGACGCCATTTCGATCCCCCCAGAGGCGATCGTCTCACGCCCTCCTGCCACGCAACACAAAGTCCAAGTTACCTTTCCCGGCCGGCTGATCGTCATCGGCTTCGGTAGCATCGGCCAGGGAGTGCTGCCGCTGATCCTGCGGCACGTTGGCGGGCTGACTCCCGAACGGATCACGATCGTCACGGCTGACGATGTCGGTCGCAAGGAAGCGCAGGAATACGGCATCCGCTTCATGAAGCAGCCCCTGACCCGCGAGAATTTTCGCCAGGTGCTTGAGCCGCTGGTTGGTCGTGGCGACTTCGTCATGAACGTGTCCGTTGACGTTTCCTCTGTCGCTCTCATCAAGTGGTGCTGGGTGCATGGCGCCCTGTACCTCGACACCAGCATCGAGCCGTGGCGGGGTGGCTACACGGGTCCGCCCCTGTCGCCGTCGCACCGCTCCATTTACGTGCTGCGCGAGGAAGTTCTCGCGCTGCGCAAGATAAAGGACAAGGATCCGAAGCCGACCGCCGTGCTCGCGCACGGCGCGAATCCCGGTCTCGTGCA
>Ga0105246_10002435_pt1 | contig 11226 bp, 10 predicted proteins | sample KBSM64metaG_FD_99694 | JGI IMG/M metagenome (GOLD analysis project Ga0105246, IMG submission 99694) | Miscanthus rhizosphere microbial communities from Kellogg Biological Station, Michigan, USA - KBS M6-4 metaG | ecosystem: Host-associated > Plants > Roots > Rhizosphere > Soil | place...
AGATGGCGCGCACGAGGTCGATCTGGATCTCGTAGCCCGTCGCGAGCCCCCGCACGAGCGCGGCGCCATCGGAGCCGACGTGCTGCGCGACCGCCAGGATCGGCGGGATGTTGTCGCCCGGGTGCGAGTAGTCCGCGGCCAGGAAGGTGTCGTGATAGTCCAGTTCGCGCACGGCCACGCCGTTGGCCCAGGCGGCCCACTCGGGCGAGACGTTCTCCCGGATGCCGAACACTCCCGCACCCTTGCCGCCGGTGCTCGGGGCGTGCGTCAGTGCCTGCGCGCGGGCCGCGACGATCGGGGCCCGGTTCAACGAAGCGACGGCCACCGAGGCATTGTCGATGATCCGGTTGATGATCATCTCCGTGACCTCGGGGGTCACCCCGACAGGGTCGGCGGCGACGACCGCGATCTTGTGCGCGAGCTGCCCTTCGCGGGGGAGGTTCTCTTCGCTCTTGTAGACACGGACATGGTGGCTCTTGACCAAGGTGGCTCCTTCTAGTGAGGCGTGTGGCTGGCCTTGACGCTGCTTTTCTTGACGTGGGACAGGCTACGGTGCAGGTGGAGGATCGTGGCGGCTTCGGCGACTTTCGCGTTTCCGCCGGCGATGGCTTCGGCGATTGCCGCATGCTCGGCGGCCGCGGCATCCAGCCGGGCGGCGTCGTCGGCGGCCAGGCGCCGGACCCGGACCAGATGCACGCGCAGGCTGCGCATGGCCTGGGCCAAGTAGGAATTGGAGATGGCGGCGTCGATGGCGTCATCCAGCCTTGCCACCAGCGCGTAGTAGTCATGTCGGGCGGGATCGTTGCCCTCGAGGAGCGCCGGAGCCTGCAGGAGTTCGGCGTGGAGCTGCTCAAAGACGCTGCGCTCGCCGCGTTCGGCGGCCAGCGCCGCCGCCCGCCCCTCAAGGGTTTCGCGCAGTTCGAACAGTTCGTCGATGTCCTCCAGGGAGATATCGGTGACGACGACGCCGCGGCCGCCTGCCGCCGTCGTCAGGCCTTCAGCGGTCAGCCGGCCGAGTGCCTCCCGGACCGGAGTGCGCGAGACGCCCAGGCGTTCGGACAGTTCCACCTCGCCCAGCACGGTTCCGGGCGCGAGGCGCCATTCGAGGATGTCCTCGCGGAGGGCTGCGTAGGCCTTGTCGCTGGCTCGCATGGTCCTCCGATCGGTCGCGGTGTGTTCGGGGCCTCAATGGCCCGACACGAGCCAGCGTATACACAGAAGGGTGCAATTGCCAGCAAATGGGGGAAATTTGCCGGTTGTGTATACATTTGCCGGTTCTACCGCCGCCTTACCCCCGGCTCCAGCGGTATTCGTTCTCCGGCCGGCCGGGTGTTCCGTAACGGGGGCTGCGGACCACCACGCCGGCGTCGGCAAGGTATTCGAGGTAGCGGCGGGCCGTGACCCGGGACATGCCAAGGTCTTCGGTGGCTTCGCTCGCCGAGACGGCCCTGCCGAGCCCGGCAAGGTATTCCTTGACCGCTTCGAGGGTGCCCGTGGACAGCCCTTTGGGCAAGGGCATCTCGGTGGGCGCGCGGAGGCTGGCGAAGGCCTGGTCGACCTCGCTTTGCGATGCCCCGGAACGGGTTCCCGGCGCGGGAACGGCAAGCTGTTCCCGGTAGGCGCGGTAGCTGCGCAGCTTGTCCGCGAAGGTGGCGAAGGTGAACGGCTTGATGAGGTACTGGACGACGCCGATGGAGACTGCGCTGCGCACGATGTTGACTTCGCGCACGGCGGTGATGGCAATGATGTCCGCCAGCAGGCCGGCGCCGTGCATCCTTCGTGCGACATCCAGCCCGTGCAGGTCCGGCAGGTTCATGTCCAGCAGCACCAGGTCCACGGGCTCGCCGGCGGCCGCGAAATCGTTGAGCAGCCGCAGCGCGGACTGGCCGTCCGGCGCGGTGCCCGCCAGGGTGAACCCTTCCAGCCTGCCCACGTAGACGGCGTGGGCATCGGCGGCGATGGGTTCGTCCTCGACGACGAGGACGCGGATGTCGTTCATTCGGTTTCCTTCGTCGGATCCGGTGCCGGCAGCACTACGCGGAACAGCGCTCCGCCCAGGGCCGCTCCGCCCAGGGCATCGGCCGGATCGTCCGCAGCGCCGATGGACAGCGTACCGTCCAGCCGCTTCACGGCCTGCCGCACCAGGGCGAGGCCGACGCCGCGGCCACCCGCAGCAGGAGCGCTGCCGTCCGGGCCGGGCGTCTTGGTGCTGAAGCCGTATTCGAGGATGTCCCCGGCGATGGCGGGGTCGATGCCGGGGCCGGAATCGGCCACGGTGAAAGTGACGGCGTCCGGCGTCGTGGCGATCGCGAGCGAAACCTTGCGCGGCGGGGGAGCGGAAGCGGCGGCGTCGAGGGCGTTGTCGAGCAGGTTCCCCAGGATCGTCACCAGGTCCTGCACCGCCAGGCCGTGCAGGCCGTCGTCGCCGGACACATGGACCGTGAGCTCGGCCCCGCGTTCATGCGCCTCCGCGGACTTGCCCATGATGAGCGCGCTGAGCACCGGCTCGTCCACCGAGGCCACGATGTCGTCGGTCAGGCGCTGGCTCAGCTCCAGGTCCTTCGTGGCGAAATCCAGGGCGTCGTCGGTGCGGCCCAGCTCCATCAGTGACACGATGGTGTGCAGCCGGTTGGCGTGTTCATGGGTCTGTGCCCGCAGTGCACCGGAGAGCGTCCGCATGGTTTCCAGTTCGCTGCCAAGGGATTCGATTTCCGTGCGGTCGCGCAGGGTGGCCACCGTTCCGAAGACCGGAGTGCGGCCTCCCGGACGGCCCAGGCCACCGGGACGGCCCGGCCCGACGGCGGGAGCCTGGTTGACCACCAGGATCCGGGAATCGCTGAGGTGGATTTCGTCGTGGGCTGTGCGGCCGGATTCGAACAGCTCGCGCAGGCTGGCATCCAGCGGAAGTTCCGAGAGGCGCGGCGCGGCACCCGCCGAAGGGCCGACGTCGGACGGTTCCAGTCCCAGCAGCTCCGCCGCTTGATCGTTGTACATGACCACCGTGCCGCGGGTGTCGATCAGCACCACGCCTTCGCGGACCGAATGCAGCACCGATTCGTAGTAGGCAAACAGCTGCGCCAGTTGCTCGGGCCCCCAGCCGCGGGTGACCGAACGGAGGTAGCGGCCCAGCAGCCAGGACGCCAGCGAACCCGCGGCGAGCAGGGCGAGGCAAAGCGCGATGATCGCCCCGAAGCGGCCCGACGCTGCGATGTCCACGTTCCGCACCGTCACCCCTGCGGCCACAAGCGCGCGGACCGTGCCGGCGCCGTCCTTCACCGGAACGATCGTCCGCACGGACGGTCCCAGGGTCCCGGCGGTGACCTCCGTGAAGGTTTCGCCCCGCAGCGCCGGCTCGATGGTGCCGATGTACGGCTTGCCGATCTCCGCCGGATTGGCATGCGTCCAGCGGGTCCGGTCCGGCGCCATGATCGTGATGAAGTCGACGCCGGCATCCGCCATGACCTTCGCCGCGTACGGCTGCAGCGTGCTCGAGGGCGAGGCAGTTCCGGCGGCTTGCAGGACCAGAGGATTGGCGGCGACGGCGGCCGCGACGGTCTGCATCCGGCGCCCGGCGTCGTCGTACGTCCGCTGCCGGGCATCGATGATGGCCGCCGTTCCAAGCACCACGCTGAGCACCAGGACGAACAGCACATTGGCCACGAACAAGCGGCGGGCAATACTCCAGCGCCGGATCATGCGCACCTCCAATGACCAATATGACCACAACGGTGATCCGCGTCACCCCCGGCTCCATGATGGATGTCACACCACCGGCGCAGGAAGCAGTACAGAAGCCGCAGCGCCTCCAGAGTATCCAAAGGAGCATGCCATGACCTCTCAACGAGGAGAGATTGCCAGCGGGAAAGCCGGGCGCAAGGGCCTGGACAAGTCGCACTACCTGTACATCGCCGTCATCGCGGCCGTCGTGCTCGGCGCCGTTGTCGGCCTGCTGTTCCCGGAGGTGGGCAAGTCGCTGAAGCCCCTGGGCGACGGCTTCATCAAGCTCATCAAGATGATGATCGCCCCCGTCATCTTCTGCACCATCGTCCTGGGCATCGGCTCGATCGCCAAGGCCGCCACCGTCGGCAAGGTCGGCGGGCTCGCACTGGGCTACTTCCTGGTCATGTCCACCTTCGCGCTCGGCATCGGCCTGGTGGTCGGCAACCTGATCCACCCGGGCGAGGGCCTCAAGCTCACGCCCTACGACCCCACCAAGAAGGCCGCCACGGACAGCACCGTGGACTTCCTGCTGGGCATCATCCCGGGTGACATTCCCGTGCTGCCCACCCTGCTGGCCGCCATCCTCGTCGGCTTCGCGCTGCAGAAGATGGGCACCCAGGGTGCTCCGATCCTCAAGGCCGTCCAGCACGGCCAGGCCCTCGTGTTCCGCATCCTCATCATGATCATGTGGCTGGCGCCCGTCGGCGCCTTCGGCGCGATCGCCGCCGTCGTCGGTGCCACCGGTCCCCAGGCGATCGTGAGCATGTTCACCCTCATGGCCGCGTTCTACATCACCTGTGCGATCTTCATCGTGGTCATCCTCGGCGGCCTCCTGCGCCTCGTGGCCGGTGTCAGCATCTTCCAGCTCATGAAGTACCTGGCCCGCGAGTACCTGCTCATCTTCTCCACCTCGTCCTCCGAGGCCGCCCTGCCGCGTCTCATCGCCAAGATGGAGCACCTGGGTGTCTCCAAGCCGGTTGTCGGCGTGACGGTTCCCACCGGTTACTCCTTCAACCTGGACGGCACCGCGATCTACCTGACCATGGCGTCCCTGTTCGTGGCCAACGCCATGGGCACCCCGCTGGACCTCGGCGCCCAGGTCTCCCTGCTGATCTTCATGATCATCGCCTCCAAGGGCGCGGCCGGTGTCACCGGTGCAGGCCTGGCGACCCTGGCTGCCGGTCTGCAGGCCCACAAGCCGGAATTGCTCGGCGGCGTCGGCATGATCGTCGGCATCGACCGCTTCATGTCCGAGGCCCGCGCCCTGACCAACTTCACCGGCAACGCCGTGGCCACCGTGCTGATCGGCACCTGGGTCAAGGAGATCGACCGCCAGCAGGTCGGCAACGTGCTCTCCGGCGCGGTTCCCTTCGACGAGACCACGATGATCAGCCACCACGCTGAGTCCGGGGTGAAGGAAGCCGCGGCAAAGGAACCCGTAACCGCCTGAGTTTCCGCAAGCCGAGGCGGCAAGAGGCAGGCTCCCCGCCGGGGAGCCTGCCTTTTTCCATGCGCTGCAAGGCTGCGCCGGCCCCTCGGGAGATCAACCTTCGACCTCAACCAGAAGGTAAAGGCTCAAATTGCTGGCAATGTCAAGGTCCGTCGAATGCCGTGTCGGGGACTGTAACCTTGCTTGGGAGCAGTCATTGACCGTCGTGGAGAGAGTGGTTAAAAACGTGAGCAGCGAACGGGGTACAACTACGCTGGAAGGCACGGATTTCGATCTGGAAGATGCCGTCATGGGACCCACCGGCCGTCCGTACCGCGAGTTCCCGGAACCCGCGCCCCTGGACGTCCATGGCCCGGCGCGGGTCATCGCGATGGTCAACCAGAAGGGCGGCGTCGGCAAGACGACGTCCACCATCAACCTCGCCGCCGCGCTCGCCGAATACGGCCGCCGTGTGCTCCTGGTCGATTTCGACCCCCAGGGTGCCCTGTCCGCGGGGCTCGGTGCCAACCCGCACGAGCTCGACCTGACCGTCTACAACGTCCTGATGGACCGCAAAGTGGACATCCGGGACGCCATCCAGCAGACCGGCGTTGACGGCGTGGACCTGCTGCCCGCCAACATCGACCTCTCCGCGGCGGAAGTCCAGCTGGTCAACGAAGTGGCCCGCGAGCAGGTCCTTGACCGCGCGCTGAAGAGCGTCGAAGACGATTACGACGTCGTCCTCATCGACTGCCAGCCGTCCCTCGGCCTGCTGACCGTCAACGCGCTGACCGCGGCGCACGGCGTCATCATCCCGCTGATCTGTGAATTCTTCGCCCTGCGCGCCGTGGCACTGCTGGTGGAAACCATCGAGAAGGTACAGGACCGCCTCAACCCGCGCCTGCAGGTGGACGGCGTGCTCGCCACCATGTTCGACGCCCGGACCCTGCACAGCCGCGAAGTGATCGCCCGCCTCGTGGAAGCCTTCGGGGACAAGGTCTTCGAAACCGTCATCAAGCGCTCCATCAAGTTCGCCGACGCCACCGTGGCCGCTGAACCCATCACCAGCTACGCGGGCACCCACACCGGCGCCGACGCCTACCGAAGCCTGGCCAGGGAGCTGATCCTGCGCGGCGGCGCGCCCTAAGCGGCGATGGCGGAACCGCTCACCCTGGCGGAGGAAACCGCCGACGCCGATAGCACCAGTGTCGAAAACAGCACCGCGCGCAAGGGCGGCTTTGAGGTCCGGTTGGCCAACTTCACCGGCCCTTTTGACCTGCTGCTCGGCCTGATCGCCAAGCACAAGCTGGACGTCACCGAACTGGCGTTGGCCACTGTCACGGACGAGTTCATCAAGTACATCCGCCGGCTCCAGGAACTGGGCGAAAGCTGGGCCCTGGATGAAGCCAGCGAGTTCCTGGTGATCGCGGCAACCCTCCTGGACCTGAAGGCCGCGCGTTTGCTGCCCGCCGGCGAGGTCGAGGACGAAGAGGACGTGGCCCTCCTTGAGGCGCGCGACCTGTTGTTCGCGCGGCTGCTGCAGTACAAGGCCTTCAAGCAACTGGCCGCCCACCTGGGCGAGACCCTCGAGAACGAGGCCGGGCGCTTTCCCCGGCAGGTGGCCCTGGAACCGCACTTCGCAGCCTTGCTGCCCGAGCTCATCTGGCGGCACAGCCCGGAGCAATTCGCCGGCATCGCCGCGAAGGCCCTGGAACCCAGGGACACGACGCCGCCGGAAGTCGGAGTCGACCATCTCCACGGGGCGCCCGTCAGCATCAAGGAACAGGCCGAGATCCTCGGCTTCCGCCTGCAGCATGGACGGCCGCTCTCCTTTCGGGCGCTCGTGGCCGACGCCGAATCCACGCTCGTGGTGGTGGTCCGCTTCCTGGCGTTGCTGGAGATGTTCCGGGACCGCGTGGTCGCCTTCGAACAGCCCGGGCCGCTGTCCGAGCTGACGGTCCGCTGGACCGGCCGGCCCGAGGGGTGGAGCAGCGAAGACCTGAGCGAAGAGTACGACACCGTGGCCGTTGCGGAGGCGCCGGAGCAGCCAACAGCGGAGCAGTCAACAGCGGAGGAGACGGCAGTGCAGAGGAGCGGAAATGAGTGACTACGAGGACGCCGTCGCCGGACTTGCCGCACTGGGGGAGCGCCCGGGCGGGGCGCGTGCCGCGCTGGAGGCCGTGCTGATGGTGATCGACCAGCCCGCCACCCCCGAGGAACTGGCCGCGGGGCTGGGACTGGGCACCGCCGTCGTCGAGGAACTGCTTGCGGAGCTGCAGCAGGACTACAACGGCTATACTGGTAAGGCCCCGGGCACGGATGCTGACGGTTCACCTGCTGACGCAGGCGCCAGCAGAGCACCCCGGGGTTTTGAGTTGCGGAACGTCGCTGGCGGGTGGCGGATCTACTCACGGCCCGAATTTTCCGACGTCGTGGGGAAGTTCGTCCTTGACGGGCAGACGGCCCGGCTGACCCAGGCAGCACTGGAAACCATGGCGGTCATCGCGTACCGGCAGCCGGTTTCCCGGGCCAGGGTCTCGGCCATCCGCGGCGTGAACGTCGACTCGGTGGTGCGGACCTTGGTCCAGCGCGGCCTGGTCGAGGAAGCCGGCACCGATCCCGAATCCGGGGCGCTCCTTTACCGGAGCACCTCCTACTTCCTGGAACGGATGGGCATCGCCTCCATCGAGGAGCTGCCGCCCTTGTCGCCACACCTCCCAGGGCTCGAAGGCATCGAGGAATTCTTCGACGCCGAGCGGATGTAAACGCGCTGGCAGGACGCAACTCACGCAAGGCAGAATTAAACACAGTGGGCAGAGCAAATCTGCCCGGCCGGCAGGAGAAAGCCGGCCCATAACAAAAGGACGGGTCATGACACAGGCGGGACGCCAGGGTTCACCACGTAACAGTTCGGGACGCAGCGGCTTCGGCAGCAGCCGGGGCAACGCAGGCCGCGGCGGAGCAGGCTTTGGCGGCAGCCAGGGCGGCGCGGGCAAGCGCAGCTTCAACGACCGCGGCGAACGCGGCTTCCAGGGCGAACGGCCGTCCAGGCCGTCCCGTCCCCGCGAAGAGCGCCCCTTCGATCCGGACAACCCCACCTCTGCCGCCGGCGACCGCAAGGCCCCTGCAGCCAAGGCCCCGCGCAAGCCCGGCTCCAACAAGCCCGGCTACGGTAAGGCTCCCGGCACGCCCGGCGCCCTGAAGCCCAAGAAGAAGCCCGCAAAGCAGGCCGGCGCCCGCGCCTTCGGCAGCGAACGCTTCGGCCAGAACCTGGGCCCCATCCGCAAGCCGCGCGGCCCCAAGGGCAACGTACCGCAGTCCGAGCAGCATGACGCCGACGGCGTGCGCCTGCAGAAGGTAATGGCCCAGGCCGGCGTGGCTTCGCGCCGTGTGTGCGAAGAACTGATCCTCGAAGGCCGCGTTGAGGTCAACGGCCAGGTGACCACCGAGCTCGGCATGCGCGTGGACCCCAAGTCCGCCGTGATCCACGTGGACGGCATCCGCATCCAGCTGGACGAAAACCTGCTGTACATGGTGTTCAACAAGCCCAAGGGCGTCGTCTCCACCATGGAGGACCCCGAAGGCCGCCCCTGCATCAGCGACTTCCTGAAGAGCAGCAAGACCCACGGCGAACGGCTCTTCCACGTTGGACGCCTTGACGTCGCCACCGAAGGCCTGCTGCTGCTGACCAACGATGGCGAACTCGCCAACCGCCTCACCCACCCCTCCTACGAGGTGCCCAAGACCTACCTGGTGCAGGTCCGCGCCCCGTTCCCGCACGGCGTCGGTGCCAAGCTCAAGGCCGGCGTGGAGCTCGAGGACGGGATCGCCGCCGTCGACTCCTTCCGCCTGGTGGACTCCACCCCCGGTTACGTGCTGATCGAGGTCGTGCTGCACTCAGGCAAGAACCGCATCGTGCGCCGCATGTTCGACGCCGTCGGCTTCCCCGTGCAGCGTCTGGTGCGCGTCAAGATCGGCCCCATCGGTCTGGGCGACCAGCGCCAGGGCAGCATCCGCAACCTCGGCAAGCAGGAAATCGGCCACCTTCTGGCTTCGGTGGGGCTCTAAGGCATGTCGGCATTCCACACTCACGGCCGCGGGCACCTGGACGGGCCGGTGGTCATCTTCGGCACCGGGCTGCTCGGTGCCAGCATCGGCCTGGGCCTGCGCGGCCGCGGCGTGCCGGTCTTCCTCTCCGACCCGTCGCCCACCAACCAGGCTGTCGCCGTCGACATCGGGGCCGGCCGGCCCCTGAAAGAGCTCGACGGCGACGCGCAGCTTGTGGTGGTGGCCGCCCCGCCGGACGTGACGGCCGACGTCGTCGAACGCGCTTTGGACGAGTACCCCGGCGCCGTGGTGGTGGACATCGCCAGCGTGAAGGCCGGCATCCAGGCCGATCTTCGCGGCCGCGGCGTGGACATGTCCCGCTACGTGGGCACGCACCCGATGGCTGGCCGCGAGAAATCCGGCCCTGTCGCCGCCCGCGGCGAGCTGTTCACCTCCATGCCGTGGGTGCTGTGTCCCTCGGCCGAGAGCAGCGCGGACGCCCTGCAGACCGCGCGTTCCCTGGCCGGAGACCTGGGGGCGATCGTCACCCAGTTCACCGCCGAGGAACACGACGAAGCCGTGGCCCTGGTCTCGCACCTGCCCCAGGTGATGTCCTCCCTGCTGGCCAGCCGCCTGCAGGGCACCCCGCTGCACGCCCTGTCGCTGGCGGGCAACGGGCTTCGCGACACCACCCGCATCGCCGCCAGCGATCCCACCCTCTGGGTGCAGATCCTGGGCAGCAACGCGGAGAAGATCGTGGAGATCCTGCACGGTGTGCGCGAGGACCTGAACCGGCTCATCGGCACCCTCGAGGATCCGCTGGCACCTGGCGCCCGCTTGGACCTGGCCCAGCTGATCAGCGAAGGCAACGCCGGCCAGGCCCGCATCCCCGGCAAGCATGGCGGCCCGCCGCAGGCCTACTCCTGGCTGACGGTGCTGGTGGACGACAAGCCGGGCCAGATCGCGCGGCTGCTGACCGAGATCGGCGAAATCGGTGTCAACGTCGAAGACCTCCGTCTGGACCACTCGTCCGGGCAGAACGTCGGCATGGTGGAACTGTCCGTCCTGCCGAACACGCATGACCTCCTTGTAGAAGCCCTCAGCGACCGTGGATGGCGGGTACTCCAGTAATGACACGTGAACTCTTTGGCCCCGAAACCGTCGTCCGTCCCGGAAAGCCGTTGGTGGTCGCCATCGACGGTCCCTCCGGCTCCGGCAAGTCCAGCGTGAGCAAGGAAGTGGCGCGCCGCCTCAAGCTCGCGTACCTGGACACCGGCGCGATGTACCGCGCGCTCACCTGGTACTGCCTGAAGACGGGCGTCGACCTGAACGACGGTGCCGCCGTCGAGCAGGCCGCGGAGGACCTGCCGCTGGAGCAGAGCACCAGCCCCAACCACGAGTACGTGGCGGTGGGCGGCGTCGACGTCACCGAGGACATCCGCGAACCGCGGATCTCCTCCTCGGTCAGCGCCGTCGCCACCACCCTCGGTGCCCGCAACGAGCTGATCCGCCGCCAGCGCGAGCTGATCGACCAGCACCACCACCGCATGGTGGTCGAGGGCCGGGACATCACCACCGTCGTCGTGCCCAACGCCGAAATCCGCATGCTGCTGACCGCCAGCGAGGAAGCCAGGCTCCGGCGTCGTGGAATCCAGTTGGGTGGCACGCAGAGCAAAGAGCAGCTTGCGGCCCAGGTAATCCAGCGCGATGCCAAGGACTCCACGGTGGTGAACTTCACCCAGGCTGCCGACGGCGTGGTCACGCTGGACTCCTCGGAGCTGGACTTCGAACAGACCGTGGACACCGCGCTGGAGATCGTGGCCAAGGTCATCTACGGTGACTGACCGCGCGCTGCCGGCACAGTCTTTGCCGGCGAAGTGGACCATGCTCTGGAGCCGGCCCGTCGGTTTCCTGCTGGACCACGTGCTGTACAAGACCAGCGTGCGCGGGCGCTCCAACGTCCCCAAGGCCGGGCCGGTGATTTTCGCCGGAAACCACATCAGCTTCCTGGACGGGCCGGTGATGTTCGG
>Ga0105246_10002437_pt1 | contig 11226 bp, 18 predicted proteins | sample KBSM64metaG_FD_99694 | JGI IMG/M metagenome (GOLD analysis project Ga0105246, IMG submission 99694) | Miscanthus rhizosphere microbial communities from Kellogg Biological Station, Michigan, USA - KBS M6-4 metaG | ecosystem: Host-associated > Plants > Roots > Rhizosphere > Soil | place...
CAGACGATCCCCAGGCGGGGTTGGCCAGCTCGAGACGGCCGTCGATACCGACCGCGCCAAGGAGGTCGTGGGACAGCGCGAGAAGCCGCGATTCGTGCGCGGCCGACGGTTCGATTGTGGGGGTGCCGTCCATCCGTGGTCGCGGCCGGGGGTGCGCGCTCCATTTTCCCGCACGATGTAGCCGGCAAGGGCGTTTCTGGACAGGAGTTGTAACGTTGGCAGGATACGTTGGCACATTGGCATTCCTGCCATGGCCGGAGGGAGCACCATGCCGGACGTGCGCCGCGTCGCCATTGTCGTCTTCGAAGGCCTTCAAGCCCTCGATGCCCTGGGCCCCGCCGAGGTCTTCTCGCAGGCCTCGCGCCTCCGCCCGCCCGGCTACTCCGTCGAGCTCGTCGGGGCGGCTCCGGTCACCACCACGAGCGGTTTCGAGGTCGGGCCGGTCACGCCGTTCGCCCAGTGCCGCGGGCGGCTCGACACGCTGCTGATCGCGGGCGGGCTCGGCGTCAGCGACGCCGAGCGCGACGCCGATCTCGTGGCCTGGGTGCGCCGGGCCGCCCGGCGCTCGCGCCGCGTGACGAGCGTCTGCACCGGTGCGTTCCTGCTCGCTCAGGCCGGGCTGCTCGACGGCCGCCGCGCGACGACGCACTGGGCCTACTGCGACCGGCTCGCGCGCCGCCACCCGCTCGTCACGGTCGACCCGGATCCGATCTACGTCCGCGACGGCGACGTCTACACGTCGGCCGGCGTGACCGCGGGCATGGATCTCGCGCTCGCGCTGGTCGAGGAAGACCTCGGCGCCGACGCGGCGATGGAGGTCGCGCGCCGCCTCGTGCTCTTCGCCCGCCGCCCGGGCGGCCAGGCCCAGTTCAGCGTGCAGCTCGCCGCGCCGCCGGCGCCGCCCGGCCCGGTCCGCGAACTGCAGGCGTGGATCGCCGAGCACCTCGACGGCGACCTCTCCGCCGACGCGCTCGCGCGCCAGGCCCACATCAGCCAGCGCACGCTGGCGCGGGCGTTCGCGCGCGAGCTGCGGATGACGCCCGCGGCTTACGTCGAGTCCGTGCGCGTCGAGCACGCGCGCGCCCGGCTGGAGTCCGGCGGCGCACCGCTCGCCGCGATCGCGCGGTCGTGCGGGTTCGGCACCGCCGAGACCATGCGCCGCGCCTTCCACCGCCGCCTGGGCGTCAGTCCGGCGGACTACCGCAGCCGGTTCACCACCGAGTCAGGAGCAGACCATGCAGATCGCCATCCCCCTCTTCGAGCGGTTCACGGCGCTTGACGCGATCGGGCCCTACGACGTCCTCTCGCGTCTGCCCGGCGCGAAGGTGACGTTCATCGCCAAGGAGCCCGGCTTGGTCCGCAGCGACAACGCGATGCTGGCCATCAACGCCGACGCAGCGCTGAGCGACCTCCCCCACCCCGACGTCGTCGTCGTGCCCGGCGGGTACGGGACGCGGCCGCTGCTCGAAGACCAGCAGATGCTCGACTGGGTGCGCACCGCGCACGAGTCGTCGACGTGGACGACCTCGGTCTGCACCGGCTCGCTGGTGCTCGCCGCTGCCGGCCTGATCGACGGTCTGGACGCGACGACGCACTGGGCCGCGGCCGGCGAGCTCGAGCGGCTCGGTGCGCGCTACGTCGAGCAGCGCGTGGTCCGCCACGGCAAGATCTTCATGGCGGCCGGGGTGTCCGCGGGCATCGACATGGCGCTGACGCTCGCGGCCGAGATCGCCGGGGACGAGATCGCCCAGACGATCCAGCTCTACATCGAGTACGACCCGCAGCCGCCGTTCGACTCGGGCGCGCCCAGCAAGGCGCCCGCGTCGGTGATGGCGCTGGCCCGCGCGGTCGGTGAGACCGAGCAGGTAGCTAGTGGATGACGACCGGCAGCGCGGCGATGAAGAGGGCCGCCGTGCCCATCGCCAGCTTGATGGCGAGAATGAAGTGGTTGTTCTGCGCGTCCATGCGCTTCTACCTCCTTGGTTAGCCCAGTGATCGGCAGGTAGGAGCGCAGCTGGAATCCGGGTGCTGCAAAGCTAGAACGGATGTCCACCCAGGCCATAGACACCGCTTGTGTCGCCTTGCGCAGCTTCGTGCATCTTTCGGGAGCTTTGCGGGCGCAGGCATTGATCCCGATGGGGTCCGGACCGGCGGCCGTCGTGAGCTGCGTGCGGCTCGGCCCGCTGGAGATCGTGATCGGCGAGAAGTCGATCGAACTGCCCCACGACGTGGCGATCGAGGCCGAGGCGCCCGACCTCGGCGAGCTGCGGCCGATGCCGCCGTTCGTGGTCGACGCCGAGCAGGGCGAGGTCGCCGGGATGATCGGCGGGCTGGACCTGCTGCGCGCGAGCGTCATGACCGTCGCCGAGGCGATCGGCGCGGGCGCGGTCGTGGTCGTCGAGATGGAGTCCACGACACCCGACGTGCCGCTGGCCGTGTCGGCACGCGCGGGCGAGCCGCTGCTGGTGACAATCGGCGAAGAGAGCTTCGAGCTTCCCTAACCTTGCTCGCTCGATGCGGAGCAGGGGGCTTCTCGGTGTCTTGGCGGTGCTCGTGGCGACGGCCGCGCCGGTCGCGCACGCCCAGCCGCTGGACACCCACTCATGCGGGTGGCTGTTCCGCCTCTCGGGCGACCAGGTCAATGCCGCGTTCCCGGACTCCGCCGCGAAGTACTGGGTGGCGCAGATGCCGATCCCGCCCGGCTACCACGTCGACCTCGTCGGCTCCTATCCGCACGCGCGGTACATCTCGTTCATCACCTACGACCCCGGCAGCCGCGCCATCGACGGCATCGCCGACGTCGAAATCGCGCCCCAGCCCGGCTCGTCGAACCCGTTCGTCCTCAAGGCCGATCGGACCGACCCCGCGCGCTCCTACGTCGTCCACGTGCGCAACGAGGTCGCGCCGGCCGGTGCGCGCGCGCAGAACACGATCTACACCGAGCGGCCCGAGCAGCCGACGAAGACGTCGCGGCCGACGGACACCACACTGCTCGTCTACCGCCTCTACGAGGCCGACCACGCGTATGCGTCGCTCGGCGACATCACGGGTGGCGTGGGGCTGCCGGAGATCAAGCTGATCGCCGACGACGGCTCTGACGTCCGCGACGTGCCCGACTGCGACGACCACTCGCTGCCCGATCTCGGCATCACCCAGCAGCTCGCCGGCAACGGCCCCGGGGCCGGCAACGACAACCTGCCCAGCACGAAGCTCGGCTCGCGCAACCCGCCGATCTGGCTGCGCTACACCAACGCTGTCAACGGCGTGGCCAATGGCGTCGTCAACAACGAGCGCACCGGCGACGCCGCCAAGCCGGTCCTCGATGCGACGAACACGATCCCGTCGGGCGGCTTCTACGAGAACATCCACAACGCCTACATGACGGCGTTTGACAGCTCGGCGTTCGGCGACGTCCTCGTGTTCCGCGCCAAGGCGCCGACGACGCCCGACACATTCGACGACACGAAGAAGATGCAGACCGGCGACCTCCGCTACTGGTCGATCTGCTCGAACATGTCGACGACGCAGTACCTGGCGTGCATCAAGGACGACGACACGCCGCTCGACCACTCGCACTCCTTCACGCTCGTGGTCTCGACGCCCTCGACACGCCCGGCCGCCTCCGGCCCGGGCTGCGACATCGCCTGGCTGCCGAAGGGCCCCCTACCCACGACGCCCATCATCCTGCGCAACATGCTGCCGGCGCCGGACTTCGCCCAGGCGATCCAGCACGCCACGCAGGGCAACGAGATCGCCACGCTCGGCCCGTACTACCCCCGCGGCTTCTACTTCCGCCACGCCGCCGACTTCGACACCTGGGCCTCCGCCAACGGCGGCTGCCACGGGTTCAGCTGGCCGGCCGTCGATCCGAAGACGTACCGGCCGCCGGGCATTCCGGTGGTCGACCCGCCGCCGGGGTCGTAGGGCGCCGGGCGCCGGGCGCCGGGCGTTGCCGGGCTGGCGCCTGCGGTGCGCCTCGGTTCTGCGGGGCGTTTACGGCATCGGCTAGGGGGAGGGGCTGTCTGCCTCGCCGGTCTGCCGCGGGTGGTTCTGCGCAATCCGCGCGTGTTCGTCCGCAATAGCGGGCGGCCATCGACGAGTGCCCGACGTTTCGTGGGCCTATCCCACGAAACGTCAGGTGCTCGGCCGTGCCGCCCTCCACCTGCGCAGTTGTGTGACACACACGCCGCAGCCACGCCACAAACGCCGCGCATCACCACACGCCTCCCTCCCCCTCGCCGATTCCGTAAGCGCCACGAAGAACACGAGCGCACCGCCGGCGCCAGCCCGGCAACGCCAGCCCTACCCCTCCAGCAGCTCCAACGCCCGCTCGATCGGCCGCGCCAGCACCGCGCGATCCCCACGCACGACGACCGGCCGCTGCAGCAGCTGCGGGTGCTCCGCCATCAGCGCGATCGCCTCGTCGTCTCCGACGTCGCGGTCGGCGAGGCCGAGCTCTTTGTAGACGTCCTCGCGCGTGCGGAACAGGTCCTGGGCGGGGGCGCCGGTCTTGCGAACGAGCTCGCGGATCTCGTCCTCGGTGAGCGGGAAGACGTGGTAATCGACGGCGTCGTAGTCGACGCCGTGCTCGCGCAGGAGGTCGGCGAGGTTCTTGCACGTCGTGCAGGTGTGCTTCTCGTAGACGGTCAGATCGGCCATGGCGATGCAGACCATAGGCTGCCGCGAATGCTGCGACGTCTCTGTGGGCCGTTCTTCGTGTTCGCCGGCGTGATGCACTTCGCGCGGCCGCGCTTCTACCTGGCGATCATGCCGCCGTGGCTGCCGCGCCACAGGGAGCTGGTCTACGCGAGCGGCGTGGCCGAGATCGTGGGCGGCGCCGGGCTGCTCGTGCCGGCCGTGCGGCGGCCGGCGGGATGGTGGCTGCTCGCCACGCTCGTCGCCGTGTTCCCGGCCAACGTGCACATGGCCGTCCACCACGAGGACTTCCGCGTCCCGGGCGGGCGCAACGCGCTGCTCGCACGGCTGCCGTTCCAGCTCGTGTTCATGGCATGGGTGCGCAGTGCGATGCGCGCGACGAACGGGTAGGTTCACCAGCGGTACCCGATCAAGGAGAGGCATGGCTCGAACCAGCAGGGCGGACACCGCCTACAAGCAGCTTCAGCAGGCGCTGGAGAACGCCGTCAAGGCGGCGACGTCGCTGCGCGGCGACCTCAGCAAGAACGGCCAGACGGCCTTCCGCGACCTCGAGAAGCGGATCACGGAGCTCCGCAAGGACTTCGACAAGAACGGCCGCAAGCTGCTGGCCGACCTCGAGGAGCGCGTCGAGGCTGCCGCCAGCCGTGCCGGCGTCAGTCGTGGGCGCACGACGGCCCGCAAGCCGGCCGCCCGCAAGACCACGGCGCGCAAGCCGGCCGCGAAGTCGACGGCCCGCAAGCCCGCCGCGCGCAAGACCGCCGCAAAGCCCGCCGCGCGGAAGACCGCGGCCCGCAAGACCGCCGCGAAGCCCGCGGCCCGCAAGACCGCCGCGCGCAAGACCACGGCGCGCAAGCCGGCCGCCCGCAGGGCGCCGGCCGCCAAGAAGTAGCCGACCGCTCCTAGCGTCCCGGCGGGGGTGTCTTCCCCGCCGCGGCGCACGGGGCGCTGCCCTCGCGCAGTTCCTCGCCGCTCTTGTAACCCCAGCGCAGCTGGATGCCCCACGAGCCGGTCGCGCAGTCCGGCGGGTTGGTGATGAACGCGCCGGGCGGCTTCGCGCGCTTGACGCAATGGCGCTTGGAGCCCTTGCCGGAGTACTTCGTGCACTTGCCCTTGCCGCCCGACGTCCCGAGGTCGAGCGCGAGCTTGTCGAGGCGGATGTCGAGGCCGGGCGGCAGCGCGGGCAGCGGCAGCTTGTCGAAGGCAAGCACCTTGCCGTACGGATCCTGGCCGGTGCGGACCTGGCCGGTGGACGCGCCGTTGAAGCCCGACTCCGGCTCCTTGAAGTAGAAGATGACGCCCTTCGGCGCACGGAAGAACGTGATGTTCGCCGTGTAGCGCGAGCCGCTGAGCAGCACCTGGATCGAACCCTTGCCGAGCACGCTGTCGGGCGGACAGGCGTCCTTCATCGCCGTGTCCTCCGTGCACGTCGACTTCACCGCCGTCGGCTTGAGCACGAAGCCCTTCTGGAACGAGATCGACAGTGCGTCGGGGATCTGGCCCTTGCGGAAGCCGGCGTCGGTGCCGCCGGCGGCGATCTTCAGGTGCGAGCCCGCCGACTTCGTCGCGGGCTTGATCGTCACCGAGCCCGCGGGCATCGGCGAGCCGGCCGCGAGCGCCGGGATCAGCGCGGCCGTCGCGACCACGAATGGGACGTACCTGAACCGGGACACGGCGCGGGATGCTAGAACCCGGAGCAATGCGCCGCGCCGTCTCGATCCTCATCCTCTGCTCCGCCGTCATCGTGCCGACCACCGCGTCGGCCTCGTGCAGCTGGAGCGCGAAGCTTCACGCGCCCACCCATCACCCCAAGGCGGACGCCCATTGGCCGATCCGCGTGACCACGTCGCTGAACGTGCGGACCTCCGCCTACTACCAATTCGTCTTCGGCAACCGGGTGGTCGCCAAGCGCGAGATCAACCCGAAGAGCGACGCGCCGGGCAAGACGCGCTTTCACTTCACGGGCTCGTTCCGCGACCCGACCGTGACGTGGCCGCGCAAGTCGACGGGCATCCCGCTGACGTTCCGCGTCGTGCTGCACAACCGGTGCGGCACCAAGAAGCTCAACTACAAGGTCGTCGTCCGCAAGTAGCGATGGCGTTCGACGACGCCGTCGCGGTCCTGCGCTCGTGGCTGGGCGAGCCGGTGACCGTCGTCCTCGAGCCCGACGGCACGGTGATGGACGGCCCGCTGTCCGAGCTCGACTCCGAGGGGATCGACGGCGCGATGTTCGCCGTCGACGCGCAGAACACCACGGGCGTGGCGATCGCGCTGTTCCGCGACGCGGTGACGTCGTCCGATCAGGACGACGACGAGCTGGTCGTCCGCCAGGGGCGGATGACCGTCCGCGTTACTTGTGGCGGTAGACGATCCGGCCGCGGCTGAGGTCGTACGGCGAGATCTCGACCCGGACGCGGTCGCCCGGGAGGACGCGGATGCGGTAGCGGCGCATCTTTCCGGCCAGATGGCCGAGAACCTCATGGTCGTTGTCGAGCTTGACGCGGAACATGAGGTTCGGGAGGGCCTCCGTGATCTCGCCCTCCATCTCGATCTTCTCTTCGACTGGCATTCCTCCTCAGGGTACCGCCCGCGGAATTTGGCCCTAACATGCCCGCGCGATGAAAGTCACACGTGAATGGCTCGATGTCCGCCTCGACCAGGGCTCCCGGCGCACCGCCGCCGAGGCGCTGGAGATCTTCGGGCGCCAGCTCGACGAGGAGAGCGCGAAGTCGTTCATGTCGCTGGCGCGCATGCTGCGCGTGGGCCGCGACGAGTTCCTGCTCGACCGCGACCAGTCGCACGACCTGCTCACCGCCATCGAGGAGACCGGCCAGCTGACGACGCTGCGCCCGCGCCTCGAGGCGTTCCTGCGCGAGGGCTAGGCACACGCCTGTCCTGCTGACCGAGCGCGACGGCGCGGTCGCCGTCGTCACGCTCAACCGCCCGGAGAAGCGCAACGCGCTCTCCATCGAGCTGCGCCACGCCGTCGCCGCCGCGCTCGCCGAGCTTGCCGAGGACGACACCGTCCACTGTGCCGTGCTGACCGGCGCGGGCACCGCGTTCTGCTCGGGCATGGACGTCACGCAGTTCGGCGGCGAGCGGCCCCACAAGGAGGAGCTGCTGGCCTCGAGCGTCGCCTGCTTCGAGGCGATTGCCCGGTTCCCCAAGCCGCTGGTGGCCTACGTCAACGGCCCGGCGATCGCCGGCGGCTTCGCGATCGCGCTGCTGTGCGACATCCGCGTCGCGGCCCTGGAGGCGCGCATGGGCTTCCCCGAGCTCGGGCGCCACATCCCGCCCAGCTACGCCGCCGCGCGAGCCGCGCTGCCCGACGCCCTGGCCCGCGAGCTGTGCCTGACCGGGCGGCTGCTGAGCGCCGGCGAGGCCCGCGAGCTCGGCGTGGTCAGCGACATCGGCGGGCCCGGCGCGGCGCTCGGCATGGCCGCGCAGATCGCGTCCGCGCCGCCGTCGGCGACGCGCGAGGTCAAGCGCCGGATCCTGCTCGACGGCGAGCGGTCGTGGCTGCCGCTGCTCGCCGAGGAGATGGCCGCGCTCCAGGCCGCCCTGCTGGGCTAGCGGTGATCCGGGCGCCGCGCGCGCCCGTAACCACCTCCCGACACCGAGATCAGGAGGTTGGGATGGACCAGGACAGCGCAGTCCGGGAGCTCGCCGAGGACCCCTCGTCGCGCAAGCGGTTCCTCAAGGCGGTCGGCGGCACAGGTGCCGCGGCGGCCCTCAGCGTGATCGTCGCCGCGTGCGGCGGCAGCGACAAGAAGAAGACGACGTCGACGGCCGCGGCCCCCGGGCCCGGTGGCGCCAAGCCCGACTTCACCAACGACGTCGACATCGTCAACTACGCGCTGACGCTCGAGTACCTCGAGACCCAGTTCTACAACGACGTCATCAACTCGGGAGTCATCAAGGACCCGAAGGTCGGCTCCCTCGCCAAGGAGATCGCCGCGGCCGAGCAGCAGCACGTCGATGCGCTGACCGCCGCCGTCAAGCAGCTGGGCGGCACGCCCGCCGCCAAGCCGAAGGCGAGCTTCCAGTCGGTCATCGACGGCGGCCCGAAGATGATCCTCGAGACCGCCGCGACCGTCGAGAACCTCGGCGCCGCCGCCTACCTGGGCCAGGCCGGCAACATCAAGAGCAAGCAGATCCTGGGCGCCGCCCTCGCCATCCACTCGGTCGAGGCCCGCCACGCAGCCGCCATCAACGCGCTCGTCGGCCGCGGCTTCGGCGGCGGCGATCAGCTGACCGGCTCGCTGCCGGACGGCGCGTTCGCCCGCCCCATGAAGAAGGCCGACGTCCTGAAGGCCGTTGCGCCGTTCCTGACCGCCTAGCCCCCACCGACCACCAGGAGACACAGACCATGAAGACCGAAAACCTGGCGGTGCCCGAGCTGGCGGCCGTCGAGATCCACGGCATGACCCGCGGGGCGTTCCTCGCCCGCGGGACCCTTGCCGCCGGGGCCGCCTACGGCCTCGGTGCCGTCAGCCCGTTCGTCTCGAACGCGCTTGCGGCCAGCGGCGACGTCGACATCGTCAACTTCGCGCTGACGCTCGAGTACCTCGAGTCAGCCTTCTACACGGCGGCCGCCAGCAAGGTGCCCGGGATGTCGAGCGACCTCAAGGCGCTCGTCAAGGAGATCCGCGACAACGAGGGCGAGCACGTCGACGCGCTGACCGCCGCCGTCAAGCAGCTGGGCGGCAAGCCGGCCGCGATCCCGAAGGTCGACTTCGGAGGAGCGTTCGACTCGCCGGAGTCGTTCCTCAAGCTCGCCAACGTGTTCGAGGACACCGGCGTCAGCGCCTACAACGGCGCCGCCCCCGGGATCTCGTCCGTGCAGGTCCTCGCCGAGGCCGGCGCGATCGTGCAGGTCGAGGCGCGTCACGCGGCACTGATCCGCCTGCAGCGCGGCCAGACGCCGGCGCCGAACGCGTTCGACATGACCCTCAAGGCGGACGAGGTCCTCGCCGCCGTCAAGCCGTTCATCAAGGGCTGATCGGCATGGCGGGACTCGGACCCATGGAGCTCATCATCGTTCTGATCATCGCGCTCATCGTGCTCGGCCCGAAGCGGCTTCCCGACGCCGGGAAGTCGATCGGCAAGGGCATGCGCGAGTTCAAGGACGCCCTCTCCCCCGGCGACAAGCCGGCGGAGTCCTAGAGCAGCTCGCTGCGCAGCCGCGCTCGCGCCTCCGCGAAGCGGATCCGCTCGTAGGCCACCAGGCCCGCGAGCAGTCCCGCCAGGAGGCCGAGCGCGGCGAGCGCCGGCATCGCTGTCGTCGCCGGCAGCAGCGCCAGGCAGACAACGGCCGCCACCACCCGCTGGCGGTTGAGCGTGTGGATGTTGCGCCAGCGGAACGCCACGTGCGCGAGCAGGTACACAGCGACGCCGCCGAACAGGGCCGCCGCCGTCTCGGTGTGCAGATGGGCGTCGACGTCGCCGAACGTCTTCTTGAAGCCGACGGCGATCAGCGCGATGCCGGCGACCATCGGCAGGTGCAGCGCGGAGTAGGAGTCGCGGGCCATCGCGTTCTGCATACCGCCCGCCTCGGCCCTGGCGAGATTGCGCGCCGCCACCAGCGCGACGACGTCGAAGTACAGCCACCACAGCGCCGCCGTGACGATCAGCGCCAGGACCGCGGCGGTGGCCGTGCCGAGCGTCAGCCCGATCTCGGCGCCGACGCCGATCGCCACGATCGACTCGCCGAGGGCGATGATCACGATCAGCCCGTGGCGCTCGGCGAAGTGGTGCGGCCGCAGGCGCCAGCCCGCTGGGTCGATGAGCAGGATCGGCACGCCAAGGTCCACCACCAGCGCGGCGACCCAGAGCGCGCCCTGCAGGCCGCCGTCGGCGAACGCCGCCGCCGCCAGCAGCGCGGTGGCGCCCGCCGAGCTCATGGCGAGGCCGAGGACGGCGCGCCGCAGCGCGGGATCCTCGCGGCTGGCCAGCAGGAACAGCGAGATGTGCGCTGTCCGCACGACGCCGTAGGCGCCGGCGAACGCCCCCGCGTTGTTGGTGAACGCGTGCGGGACGCACAGCGCGCAGACGAGGAACGCCGCCATCGCCAGGAAGATCGACAGCCGGACGAGGTCGTCCTCCGGATCGATGACCCCGGTCAGCCACGCGTAGCCGACCCATGACCACCACAGCACCGCGAGCACGAGCACGCCCTTGGCCAGCCCACGCCACGTGGGCTCGTGGGCCATCAGCGTCGTGCACTGCGTGAGCGCGAGAACGAAGACGAGATCGAAGAACAGCTCGAGCGGCGTGACGCGCTCGTCGTCGCCCCGCAGTCTCGCCATGCTCAGGCGGGACTCTGCGCGCTGGCCTGGATGGAGGCGTCGATCTCGTTCTGGGCGAGGTGCGCGGCCAGAGCGGTGAGCAGCTCGCGGTCCTCGCGCGCCAGCAGCGCCTCGCTGAGCGTCAGCGTGAAGTGGCGCTGCGGCATCAGGAACGGCGCCTTGCCGCGCGCGAGGTCGCCGATCTTGCAGCTGTGGCTGAACGACAGACGCGCGCCGATCACGGGAATGACCTCGCCGCCGGCCAGCGTCAGCTGGCCCGAGCGCA
>Ga0105246_10002438_pt1 | contig 11225 bp, 6 predicted proteins | sample KBSM64metaG_FD_99694 | JGI IMG/M metagenome (GOLD analysis project Ga0105246, IMG submission 99694) | Miscanthus rhizosphere microbial communities from Kellogg Biological Station, Michigan, USA - KBS M6-4 metaG | ecosystem: Host-associated > Plants > Roots > Rhizosphere > Soil | place: Michigan...
CACGACACGTTTAAATAAAACCAGCCGTAGTTCGTTAAGCAAGAGTGCCAGACCAATTGAACCGACAAATCCAAGAAACAGACTGATCAGACTCATCGCCAGTGTATTGCGAATGACACGCAAGAAAGTCGGGTCTGTAAATAACGTTCGGAAATGATCCAGTCCTGCCCAGTCCTGCTCCATAAAACCAAGGCCTGGTCTATAGTTTTGAAAAGCCATGAGCCAGCCCCATAAAGGCCCATACGCAAAAATAGCAATAAACGCAATGAAGGGGAATGACATCCACATCAATTGGCGCTGACTTTTCATTCTGGACAAGTTATACCCGAGCCAGCTTTTCCCCGAAGGGATATGACTGGTATTTACCGAAGGCTGCAACTCCTTTTTAGCCATGTTTTTCTCTCTCCTTGATTACGAGTTTTATCTATATCATCCGAAGCGGATGAATTCGAATCCATTCCTGTCCAATGGGTACACGTTTATGTGTGGATTAAGAAAGGCTACAGGATGTCCCATAGCCTCTCTGCCTTGACCCTAGCTATTGATTGCTGATATTGCTTTTCTTACTACTCGTATTACACTTCATACTTATCGTGCCACTTGTCATATTTCTCTTACCGTAGTTATTTTCGCACCGCTTATTGTATTGCTTATCTTGCTTCTTATTGTATTGCTTATCTTGCTTCTTATCGTATTGCCTGTCTTACTAATTGCATCTGTTCCACATATTTAGCCCCACAGATCTACACGTCTGCGTACCTCTTCCGTAAGTGCATCCTCATACGCTTTGATATCTGCACTTTCTTTGAGTGTTGATTGATACTCCTCCCATGCCTGTTCGAACTCAGCTGGTGAGGTCATGATCACTTTAGGCAACCATTTGCGTTTCACATCATCCATCTTCTGTCTGGCAATCGTTTCTGGCTTATTCGGTTCAAAATTGAACGTATAGATCGGGAACCATGGTTCGTTCTCTTCCGCTGGCTCCAGGAAATCCGTGAATTTGGTATATCCGTAAGCCTTGAGCACTTTTTTATCAATGTCATTCAGTGTAGCAAGGTACTCTTCAGGCTGTTCTTTCGGGTCCATCGCATTTTTACCGTCTGCTGTCATGCCTTCATGGTGAGGGAAATATACCAGCGGGCTTCCTGTGTTTGCGAGTACCCAGTCCGGATCTTTCGAATTGGCGCGTTGCTCCTCGTTACGAGAGAATACACCTTTGTCATCCACCTGATAATCCACATCTTTTTGTCCCCACGTTCTCAGTACTTCCGTCTCGGGATCAAGCAGATCGTTGATGTATTGAAGCGCTCCTTCAACATCTTTACAGCTCTTCGTAATCGCAAGTCCGCCGTTGACGTTCAGGATCGGCTTATGCTGATAACGTCCTTTTACATCTTCAGACAACGTAATGGACAGTGGTACATACGTTCTTTCATACAGCTTTTGTTTAACAAGAGAAGCCTCTGCGTCAAGGAACTGCCATCCCTGATCGACCATGCCCAGTACGCGTCCCGTTGAAATTTTGGAAATGTACTGATCGTAATTCGCTGTGAACGTCTCGTTGTCGACAAGCCCTTTGTTGTAAACCTCATTGATCTTTTTAAAATAAGCCTTGGCTTCTGGAATCGTATTGTAGTTTTTCGCTGTTAATGTAGCCTTGTCGATAATAGCGGCACCTTCGTTCGGGTAACCTGCCAGGAATAGCGGCGGGTTCTCCAGTGCGAAGTAACGCCAGTCGTAAGAAATGATCTCGAATCCGATCGTCGGCTGACCGTTAATCGTTGGATTCGCTGCTTTGTACTTTTCGATCAAGTCGAAATACTGATCCAGCGTTTTGATCGTTGGGTAGTTCGCCCATTCCAGCACTGCTTTTTGAATCCAGAATGCTTCCCCATCATGGGATACTTTCATGGATTCGCCCTGTAAATTTCCGAATTGCGGAATGAAGTAGATATGACCATCCGTTGAATTCTTCATTTTCTTCCAATTGTCACCGAGATAATTTTTGATATTCTGATATTTGTCGATATAGTCTTCAAGTGGCACAAGCGCACCGGCAGATACTAACTGCTGTGTACCATCACTGCCATCAATGAAGTCTGGATATTCCCCACCTGCAATCATGACACCGATCCGTTCTTTGGCAGTCTGGCCAGTAAGCCAGTCCATCGTGACCCGAACTCCCGTTTTTTCCTCAATGGCCTTCATCACACGGTTATCATCAGGCGCAAGCTTGCCAGGTACAGCAAAAAATGCGGAAAACTGCTTTAGTTCCTTGCCGTCTGCCGTCTTCTCTTCCGTTTTGGATGATCCCGGCGTACATCCAGCGAGTACAACCGTAAACATCAACGTCAGTAAAACGAGCTGCCTTAATCTTTTTCTGACATCCTTTTTCATCATGACCCCTCCAGCGAAGTATGTTGAGAGACACTCTTTAGAAAGCGCTTTCTAAAGGTTGATTTAAAATTATCATTGTTGCCTGCTCTCCTCAACGGGACAAACTATAGGCCCCATCCCAATAATTCCAGATAAGCAAAAAATCCTGCTTCCCCCTCAAGGAGTGCAGGATGAAGAATCCGAAGTATGCATCGCTTGGGCCCTTTTTCGATATTGGGCCGGTGTCTCACCCTTGATTTTCTCGAACCGGTTAATAAAATAATCCGAATCCCGATATCCCACCATCGCTGCAATCTCATACACTCTGTAATCCGTTCTGCGTAGCAGACGGGTGGCCTCTTCGATCCGGATCTGATTCAGGTAATCACTGAAACTCACGCCGTAATGCTTTTTGAATATCTGACCCAGATACGCACTGTTCATGAAAAAATGCTCTCCGAGCAGCTTCAGGCTGATATTTTCCATATAGTGCTCATGAATATACGCCTCGACTCGGGCCAAGACCCCCATCGCGTTCCACTTCTGCCGCTCCTTCAACTTCTCCGCACATGTATATGAAAACTCGCACAGATTCTCAATATTCTCCTCCATAGACAGCATGGCATAGTTCTCCTGAAGAAACGTCGACTGCATCCATTGCTCATCTGAATTCAGATCCGAATTGTCCCTGTTCACCAGCCCAAGCAACGTGTAAGCCAAATAATGAAGATGAATACCTACGATGCCCGGCTCGATGCGCTGCTCCAGAAAAAATTGAAAGATGGCCTGCGCATGACCGCGCACATCCTCAATTCGTTGCTCCTCTATGGCTTGAATCAGTCCGTCGAAAAGCTGTTTTTCCCGCCCGGCGGGCTGGTTGATAAACACACTTGTGTCCATATGCTCAAAATAGTAGATTGGCCCGTATGCGCTAAAGAAACGCAAACTTTTGATCTTTCCGCAGGAGTAGTAGGACTCATGGAGTTCGTCCAATCTGCTAACTTCTTTCCCCGCATAGATCGCAATCGCTGCACTCTGTATTCGGCCTAACTCGTTATAAAGCCGCGTGACATATTGTTCGAGGGATAACGCTTCACGCTTCAGCAACAGGTCGGTTACAATATGCAGCACCCTGTTTTTCTCCCCTGTGAAGGATTTCAGTACATGTCCTGCGTGATTCCGATTTATGCTAACTTCCACCTGCTGACACCAATCGGCTTGCTGCTGTTCACGCTCCGACTCCGTTTCAATCATCAAACATCGTAATTTCGTTGCATTCCCATAATGGACTCGCACATGGTCAAGGGTCTCTTGATCCGCCGTTCCAAGCAAAATGGATTGCACATGCTGAGTGAGTACGATCTGTTCCTGTTTTTCCTGATGCCGTTTCTCTTCCGTTCTCTCCAAAAAGGAGTCTCTGAATGCCTCCAGTACTTGCAACAACTCGTCTTTGACAATAGGTTTAAGTATATAATCGTTCACCTGATACTTGATCGCCTGTTTGGCGTATTCAAACTCATAGTACCCGCTGAGCAGTACCATTTTCATCTCGTCACCGTACTCTTCGTATACAGTCTTGGCCAGCTGCATACCATCCATTTCCGGCATTTTAATGTCGGATATGACGAGATCAGGCTTCATTGTACGGATGCAATCGAGCGCCTGCAGCCCGTTCGAAGCCTGTCCGCAAACTTGAAATCCCAGCGCTCTCCAATCGATCAACAACAGAAGTCCTTGGCGAATAAATGGCTCATCGTCCACAATCAGCACGTTGATCATATCCTCGCTCCTTATCCCTGAGATGCTTGTACAAGCGGAATCTGTATTCGAATCGTAGTCCCCTTGTACTTTTCACTGACAATATCCACCTGCACAGTTTCATCAAAATACATCCGAAGCCGGATATAAGCATTCATCACCCCAATACTGCTCAGCTCACTAAGCCGCTCCAGACTTGGATCAAGCAGCATACTCCGAAGCATATCCAGCTTTTCACCCTCCATACCGACCCCGGTATCGTGGATGAGGATGTGCAATTGGTCATTCTTCTTCTGGAACTCCACTTCCACCACACCATCATTCAAACTGCCCTCAATACCATGAATACAAGCATTCTCTACAAATGTTAGTACGGTCAGCTTCGGAATCTTGATCTCCCAAATATCTGCATCCTCAACGTTAATAACGAATTGAAGCTTCTCTCCAAAGCGGTATTGCTGAATCACCAGATAACTCTCAACAAAACGAATTTCATCCTGAATGGTAACAAGATCGTTGCCCCAATTAATCGTTTGCCGTAACAGCAGCGCCAGCTTCTGAATAATGTCAGAGGTTTCATGTTCATCCTTGATTAGACTGCGCATGCGGATCGTTTCAAGGGTGTTAAACATAAAATGTGGATTAACCTGGCTCTGGAGCGCCTTTAATTCAGCTTGTTTCTTCGAAAGCTCTAACGCCTGCCGTTCCACCTGCCCTTTAAAGACAATCTCGATCAGGTTTTTGATCTTAATGACCATCATGTTGTAGCTATGAGTCAGACTACCGATCTCATCCTTACCAGCGGGTTCTGCAATGACCTCGAATTGCTCCTGTTTTACCTGATCCAGATGTTTGGCAATCCGGCCTACTCTGTGAACGAGGGATCTGGAGATCAGCCAGATGAGCAGTGTCGGCACCAGCAGATTAAGAATGATCAGCAGCATCAGATTAAATCTGGAATCCACGATCTCCGTCAGAAAATCCAGTTTCTCTCCACGCACGATAATTTTCCAGTTTTCCGATACAACCGGGATCAATTCTGCAGACTGCCCAGCATCCTTCACCATACTCGACATCAGGTGAAACGGCTTCCGTGGCTGGTTCATCTGTGCATCATTGGAGAAAATAATCCGGTCATTCGAAACGATATATATTTTCCCGCCAGCCCCCTCATTTTTGAATGACTTGTTAATAAAGGCGTAGTCGAGATCTACCTTCAACACTTTCTCTACTTGCTGTTTCCCGAAATAATTAAGCTTGCGAATAATGCTAACCTTACGACCGCCTTGATTCTGCGACATCTCTGCCTGCTGCTTGTCAAAATAGGAATAGATCATCATCTGATCTTCCGTATTCATCAGTGCTTGATACCACTCACTCTTGCGGATATCATCGTTCAACTTGATGAAGTTGCCACCATTCACGAACGTATCGTTGTCCACATAAAACGTCACCTGATTCACTTGCTGGTAACTGTAATAATAACGAACCAGATTGTTGCCGCTCAGCATATCATAATATGCAAAATAATAATCTTCCTGATTGTTGTATTTGGATTCCATAAACCGATTCAGCGTGGCATCCGTGTACAAAAAATTGGATACGTACAAGCTGTTGTCCAAGCTGTTCCGAAGATTAAAGCGAATCCGCTGCTGCATTTCGTTGATTCGACTTTGTTCTTTGGCTTCAATCTGTCCCTTGATGCTTTGATAAAATACCGCATTCGTTGCCAGTACGGGAACCAGTACACAAAAAACAAACAATATGTATAACTTCGTTCTAAGACTCCAATCATCCAGTAACTGAATACGCTTACAGTTCAATTTGCGTTTCATGTCCGTTGTTGTCTCCCCCACCCGTGTCATCCATTAACACCATTATAACGAGCCATGGTGATAATGGAATACACGTTTCGGACTAACATCTTACATATTTGCGTTTGAAACCTAGCTGATTGCGGTCCAGTGCCTTTTGAATATTGTCGGAAGCACTGATCTGCTTGCTTTTCGGCTTGTCCAGACCCACTTCAAGTGGACCAACCCTTTTTGCCGTTTCCACTGCCAGCTCATGCAGCGGAACATAAGACATGGCGACTGTGTAGATGAAAAGATTCATAGCTATTTTGGCCCGTTCAGGAGCGGTGTGAATCGTTTGTTCTACCTGCTCAAGCATTTGTCTAAGTTTTTCTTCTTCAAACTCGGTATCCTTGCGACTGCCTAAGAGCCAGCAGTAACAGCTCCATCCGCCGGACATTCTCAGCTCTTCCCCACTGGCAATCCAGGTGTCCGCAACATTCTGAGCAATATCTGTCTCCGCCAACGTTACAGCAACCACATAATCAGACACCATGTAGAAATACGCAGCATCCATCCAGCGATCAAAATCGGCATGGGTCATCACTTTCGGTTCAGCGATAACGCCTGCAAAATACATCGCATCATAGTTGCCTGTTGCGTATAACTGCTCAGCAAGCGGCTGATTTTTCTTAATAAGCTTCGCCATTGGCTTCATGGCTCCTGTAGCAACACCAAACAAGGGTTCATGCGCACCATTGGACAAATAGATCTTTTTCGTGCGTTCCTTGCCCAAAGCCTCAAGTTCTTGCATAACCTCGTTTACATTCATGTGAGCAACTCCTTTTGTAAGGATTAAGTTTACACGGACACTACGATGACAGAAAATCCTTCTAATCGCTGTTATCCCCAGATTTTTTTCGATTCCTCTTTCAAGGGGAAAATCCGGTGATAAGCGTGTGCTTTCGATGCAGCTTTCTTTCAGAAAGCTTTTAGGCGATCGCTTCGCTTTTTCAGTTTTTTTCTGTCCTCTCCGTTAAAGTGTAAACTGAATCCGTTTAGTCTCATAGTAATTAAAATCAACTTGCGCTATACATAGCTTCAAGTTTTGACATAACTTTTCATTAGTCTAGCACATCAGGGCGTATGCCCATACATGTAACGTATGGCATTCATTATAAAATGTGTTGGCGCAACAAAAAGCTCAAAGCTTTGCAGCGTATGTGCTGTGTGCTTTGAGCTTTCTTGTGTTAAACTAATCATTTTCACGGACACTTCGATAACATAACAACATGGAGAGTAGCTGATGTTATACCGATGCCTGCGTCCCAATCTCGGCGATTTTCGTATCAAATGGAGCGATATGCACCTTCTGCATCCCATGTTCGGTGTCAATCGTTGTCGTCTGTGCTTGATCACTATTATTGATCACAACCAGCTTGGCACTCTCGGGATAATACGCACACTCCGTATACAAATTATCCGTAATATACTTGGTATTGTGCTGCTCATTACCTGCAAAGCGGATCAGATTCAGCAATAGCCTTGCATTCACCCAGTTGAATTCGAACGAAGACAGATAGATTCCCTTTCCTTTACCAAAAGCATGTACAGACAACGCAATGTTGCCTTCCGTTTCCTGCACCACCTCAGCCGTTCCATCCGTCAGATAGAGTTGCGGCTTGCCTGCCAATATCGCACCTTCCGGCATAAGATCATGCCGATCCTGCACGTCATAAGCCCATTTTCCATGCACTACACGCGAACCTGTATCCTCATCAACCCCAAGCACATGAGCCATCCGAAAAAAAGTATCATAACCTTCTACCGCCGACGGCTGGTTGACGCCGATGAATGTGCCACCTTCGTGTACCCAACGAGTAAGCCGATCTACACATGCCGTGTCATGCCAATGCTGGCCACCGCTCCATGCAGAACCTGCTCTCCCCGCATTAATAACCACATCTACCTCGTTCAGCACACCCTGGCGAATATCTTCAAAATCGATGAACCGTACGTCTACTGGCAGTCCGGATAGCGCCTCGTTAATATGGATCAGATCATGCATATACGTCTCATGGAAATGTCCCGACAACGTCCATGATCTCAACCGGCCCCAGCTATGGAGCACCGCTACCCGTGTCTGAAGCTGAACTGGCTGACCCGCCTGATGCAGCTCCTTGACCTCCCTGAACTCATCCGCGACCTTCTCGATATATTCCACAAAATCAGGATAAGGCTCCACCAAATGCAGGTATCCACCCAGGCCAATCCGGTCGATTTTCTCACGCAGCAACGCGCGCCGGATGTTAATCCAGTAGTTTTTGGCATCCAGTGTTGGATTTCCGCCTTCCTTAAACGTTGGCAATCCGCCGAGACCAACAGGAAACAGATACGGGTGAAGACGAATCTCATGTGTATCCACTTTGATGCCTGAGCACATTCTTGCCTCATACCCGGAGAAGACACATTTGATCATGCCATCGAAGTCAAACTCTTCAAAGCGATCATTATACGGCTCCATGCCCACCCAACTATCATCGTAAAATACATAGGCCAGCTTGCCATGCTGATGCACGATATTAATCAGTTTTTGTCCAAAATCAATGACAAAATCATTGATAAACGCCATCCAATCCAGCTTACGCTGCCCCGCAGGCATATGGCTGACCTGGTATTTCCCGCCATTCACAAAATCCTCTGCTGTGAGTGTATAGCCATATTTTTCAGCAAATAAATCGAGCGCTCTTGAACTCACCGTGAAATCATATGAGCCCCAGTCCGAGAACAGATGGCGGTTCCGTTCATCACTGCCCCAGATCCAGGCAAAATTATAGAAAAGCGACGTAAATCGCACAACCGTTGTTTCCGGGTGGGCAACGCACCACTTTTTCATCCAATCCAGCAGATAAGTCTGCGTGTCCTCATAGATGGGATCGATCTGCATCAGGTGCTCCTTATCCCAGTGGTTGGTTGTATGGTTATACATGGAGATCTCTTCCCAAATACGATAAACCATGAAACTTACCGTGTATTTATGCCAAGACGTAATGCCGGTAATGACCACGTTTCCAGATTCCCTTTCATAGTTCCACTGGCTTCTAGGCACCTCCTGCCCCGTCGTCCGGTCATATACCTGCCAGTATTTCAATGCTTCCTTCGAATCGTTCACCCTGAACTGTTCGGCAAAAAAGTCCTCCATCAGATAGATGGAGATATAATCCTGTACCACCACCTTGGGCTGGGTAACCAGAAAACATTGCTGCAGCTTATCAGAATTCCTCGATGCCCACTCATTATGATCCCGGATGATGCAGATGGTCGAATAAATGCCATAACCCGCTTGAATGATCTCATCCGACAACTTTGTCCCGTCACTGTCACGGATGACATCCGCTCCCCACCGTTCAGCCAGTTCCAGCGTAAGCGCCTCGTAACCCGATTCTCCCGGTAAAGTAAACGAGCCTTTGATTGTTTTCGGCAATTCAGTCCCCCCCTTATCTCAACATGTCTGAAAGAAAAGCGAGTGCCAATCCTTGTCCCCAACCTTGGCTCCAATCCTTCGGAATGTTGCGGTACCCATCGCGATCCTTCATCACAGCCGTCCCACCGGATACTCCTAACACACGCCCGTCTTCACTGATATTGCTCAAAACGCCTTGCAGAGCCTTTTGCACATATTTCGTATGCAGCGGGTTGTCGTTATTGATCATAGCTGCGGCAATGCCACACGATGCAGAAACTTCCTCATACGATTCCGGATCATCCAGCACGGTACGCCACAAACCGTTTTCCGTCTGTAGCAACTTGAGGGCCGCAAGTTGATCACGCAATGAACACTCTACGTCCATACATTGTGGGTACAAGTACCACTCTTTAAGCTGTGGTTTCACTTGGGACATCGTGTAAGCTCCCCACGCATTCGCCCGTCCCCAGTAAAATCCGGACATGTGATCCTTGTTTACGTTGTCATAACCGTGGTACCACAAGCCTGTGCCAGGATCTTGCAGGTATTTGATATGCCAGTAATACTGATTCAGGGCATCCTGAATCATCGCTTCATCTTTCAGCTTACTGCCCACTCGTAGCAGGAAAAAAGCCGCCATAAATAGCGTGTCCGCCCAGGCCTGTTCGGGAAAATCATTCGATGTTGACACCGTGTGCTGCAGCACGCGGTCGCCAAAGCGGAGTGCATGATTTTGCAAATAATCCACTTTGCTCATGACGATATCCCAATACTTCTGATCCCCGGTCTCTTCATATAACGTGACCAGCACATGCCCCATCGCGCATGTATTCACCGTCCAGCTAGGCAAGCCGAGCTCTATATATTCATCCGTCCACTTCACCAGCCTGTCCAGGATCTCTTGATCCCCTGTCGTCTGATAGGCTCGCGATACCCCGTAATAGGCTACGCCGCATGGCCAATCCCAAGTCAGATCCATATCCAGTGTTTTGCTTGTTACGTTCTGAATCACGTTTAAAATAAGTTCACGGTCGTATTTCACTTGCAGCATTGTTATTCCCCTCTCATACGCACACTTCTCCGATTGAGTACAAGAAGTGACCGCCCTGTGATGTAAACGCTTTACTTATTTCATTGTACGCAGTAAAATAGTTTGCATCTAAGCATATTCGCAACAAAACTGCGCAATTTCGATCATTTATAATCCGACGAATGGGAGCAGCTGAACATGCCCAAACCGAAGAAACCTGTCATTGAATACCGTCACTATAGCTTGCCCATTGATTTTCCCGTTTTACTGCTCAGCGGGGAGCGCTGGAAAATCTCTGATATGAAGAGTGAGCACCTACATTTCCATAATCATATGGAGATTGGCATCTGTTACTCCGATGGAGGTGTAATGGAGATCAAGGGAGAAAACGTTCCTTTTCGAGCCGGAGATGTTACATTCCTACCTCGTTACCTGCCCCATACGACATACAGTTCACCTAATACGGCAAGCAGGTGGGCCTATCTCTTTTTTTCGCCAGAGGAACTGTTCCAGCATTCATTAAAAACACCGCAGAGTAACATGGAACCCAATCTCCGAGCTATTCAAGCAGGTCGTTGTGTGTTACATAAAGATCAATATCCGAAGGTGTATATGCTGGCCACATCGATTGTAGAGGAAATTCAGCGGCAAACCCCATTCTATCGAGAGAGTGCGTATGGATTATTAATGTCGCTGTATATTGAGTTGCTGCGAATTCATGCGAGCGATGAGAAGGGGCTTATCAGGGAGCAGAAGCTTGAACTAGAACAGATGCGGGAAACGGAAAGGCAAAGCCGGC
>Ga0105246_10002445_pt1 | contig 11211 bp, 11 predicted proteins | sample KBSM64metaG_FD_99694 | JGI IMG/M metagenome (GOLD analysis project Ga0105246, IMG submission 99694) | Miscanthus rhizosphere microbial communities from Kellogg Biological Station, Michigan, USA - KBS M6-4 metaG | ecosystem: Host-associated > Plants > Roots > Rhizosphere > Soil | place...
ATCAAGGGTGGCGACTACCTGGTTGACCAGGACGCAGCCGAGGTCATGGCGAAGGAAGCCATCGACGCCGTGCTGGACCTGGAAAAGATGGGCCTGCCGTTCAACCGCACGCCCGAAGGACGCATTGACCAGCGCCGTTTCGGTGGCCACACGCGTGACCACGGCAAGGCCCCTGTGCGCCGCGCATGTTACGCAGCCGACCGCACCGGCCACATGATCCTGCAGACGCTGTACCAAAACTGCGTCAAGCACAACGTCGAGTTCTACAACGAGTACTACGTCCTGGACCTCCTGCTGGTCGAAGAGGACGCGGTCCGTGAGGACGGCACCCCCTACAAGCAGAAGCGCGTAGCCGGTGTGGTGTCCTACGACCTCGCCTCCGGCGAACTGCACGTTTTCCAGGCCAAGTCCGTGGTCTTCGCTTCCGGTGGCGCGGGCAAGGTCTTCAAGACCACGTCCAACGCCCACACCCTGACCGGTGACGGCATGGGCATCGCCTTCCGTCGCGGCATCCCGCTGGAGGACATGGAGTTCTTCCAGTTCCACCCGACCGGCCTGGCCGGCCTGGGCATCCTGCTCACCGAAGGCGCGCGTGGCGAAGGCGCCATCCTGCGCAACTCCGAAGGTGAGCGCTTCATGGAGCGCTACGCCCCCACCATCAAGGACCTGGCCCCGCGTGACATCGTGGCCCGCGCCATGGCCAACGAAGTCCGTGAAGGCCGCGGCTGCGGCCCGAACAAGGACTACGTGCTCCTTGACCTGACGCACCTGGAGCCGGAACACATCGAGGCCAAGCTCCCGGACATCACCGAGTTCGCGCGCACCTACCTCGGTGTGGAACCGTTCACGGACCCGGTACCGGTGTTCCCGACGGCGCACTACGCCATGGGCGGCATCCCCACCAACATCTCCACGGAGGTGCTGCAGGACAACGACACCACCGTCCCGGGCCTGTTCGCCGCCGGTGAGGTCGCCTGCGTTTCGGTCCACGGCTCCAACCGCCTCGGCACCAACTCCCTGCTGGACATCAACGTCTTCGGCAAGCGCGCCGGCATCGCCGCCGCGGAATACTCCAAGACCGCCGACTTCGTGGAACTCCCCGAGGATCCCGAGGCCCAGACCCGCGGCATGCTTAACGGCCTGCTGGGCGGCACCGGCACCGAACGCGTGGCCCAGATCCGCAAGGAACTGCAGGACACCATGGACGCCAACATGCAGGTGTTCCGCACGAAGGAATCCCTGGAGCAGGTGCTCAGTGACATCGCTTCCTTCGAGGAGCGCTACAAGAACGTGGTTGTCCAGGACAAGGGCAAGCGTTTCAACCTGGACCTTCTGGAGGCCGTTGAGCTCGGCTTCCTCCTGGACATGGCGAAGGTCATGACCGTGGGTGCCCTGCACCGCGAGGAATCCCGCGGTGGCCACTACCGTGAAGACTTCCCGGACCGTGATGACGAGAAGTTCATGAAGCACTCCATGGCTTACAAGGATTCCTCGGTGACCACCGAGTCCTCGGCCGAGTCCGTTGCGGGCATCCGTCTGGAGACCAAGCCCGTTGTCTTCACCCGTTACGAGCCTATGGAGCGTAAGTACTAATGACGAGCGAAATGGCTGAGCCGGCCTCCAAGATCGAGCTTCCTGCGGGCGTTGGCGGGGGCGGGGAAATCCCCACCTTCAACATCACCCTGCGGGTCCGCCGCTACAACCCGGAGGTCTCCGAAGAGGCTGCCTGGGAAGACCACCAGCTGACCATGTACGGCACGGACCGCGTGCTGGACGCCCTACACAAGGTCAAGTGGGAGATCGACGGTTCGCTGTCCTTCCGCCGCTCCTGTGCCCACGGCATCTGCGGTTCCGACGCCATGCGCATCAACGGCCGCAACCGCCTGGCCTGCAAGACCCTGCTCAAGGACCTGGACACCTCCAAGCCCATCACGGTCGAACCCATCAAGGGCCTGCCGGTCGAAAAGGACCTGATCGTGGACATGGAACCGTTCTTCCAGTCCTTCCGCGAGGTCATGCCGTTCCTGATCAGCAAGGGCCACGAGCCCACCAAGGAACGCCTGCAGTCCATCGAGGACCGTGAGCGCTTCGATGACACCACAAAGTGCATCCTGTGCGCTGCCTGCACCTCCTCCTGCCCGGTGTTCTGGACCGACGGCCAGTACTTCGGCCCGGCAGCGATCGTGAACGCCCACCGCTTCATCTTCGACTCCCGTGACGACGCCGGCGACATGCGGCTGGAGATCCTCAACGACAAGGAAGGTGTGTGGCGCTGCCGCACCACCTTCAACTGCTCCGAGGCCTGCCCCCGCGGCATCCAGGTCACCCAGGCGATCGCAGAGGTCAAGCAGGCCATCCTGGCCCGCAAGATCTAGCGGTTCCCCCGAGGACAGCAGTACAGCCCGACGACGGCGTCCCACCCTCCGGTGGGCCGCCGTCGTCTGCGCTTAATCACCCAGGCCCCTGCCGGGCACCAGCCGCCCCGCGCCATAGGCTGGTCGGCAGGAACATACGAAAGGCGGACAGGTGTCCACATCCGTGAAGGTCAGTTTCGAAGGCAGCACCGGCGCCCTGTTGGCCGGCATCCTGGACGTGCCCGAAGGCCCGGTGCGCGGCTGGGGGCTCTTCTCGCACGGCCTGACTCTTGGCAAGGACAGCCCGGCCGCGTCGCGCATCTGCAAGGGCCTGGCGGAGCAGGGCATAGGCATGCTGCGCTTCGACAACCTGGGCCTGGGAGGTTCGGCCGGCGACTGGTCGGACGGCTCGTTCAGCGTGAAGGTGGCGGACACCATCAAGGCGGCAGAGTTCATGCGCAGCCAGGACAAGGGGGTCTCGCTGCTGGTGGGGCACTCCTTCGGCGGCGCGGCAGTGCTGGCGGCCGCGGGCAGCCTCCCCGAGGTGGCGGCGGTGGCCACCGTGGCCGCGCCGTTCCAGCCCCGGCACGTGGAGCACATGTTCGACGCCGAGGTGGGCACCATCCTCAGCGAAGGCAGTGCCGAGGTGAACCTGGGCGGCCGCCGCATGGAGATCCGGCGGCACTTCGTGGAGGACATCGAACGGGCCGACCTGCGGGACTGCATCCGCACGCTGCACCGGCCACTGATGGTGCTCCACTCCCCCACGGACAACACCGTGGGCATCGAGAACGCCAGCGAGATCTTCCAGACCGCCCGGCACCCGCGCAGTTTCGTCTCCCTGGAAGGCACGGAACACCTGCTCACGGGCAAGGGACAGGCGGCACGGGTGGCGCGGATCATCTCCGCCTGGGCAGGCCAGTACCTGGATAACCAGGGCGCCTAAAGGCGCACGGGCCGCGAGCCGAGCGTCTGCGTCTTCCGGTGCTCCGGCCTGCCGAGGTCCGCCTCCCGGATGGCGGACCAGGACGCGGAGAGCAGGTAGACCTGGCTGACCAGGTTGAACCAGATCAGCAGGCCGATGATGATGGCGAACGGCGCCAGGATGGGATTCTGGCCGGCGCGGGCGAGCAGTTCGGTGCTGAAGACCTGCAGCACCGTGGTGCCCACGGCTGCCAGGACCGTCCCCTCAAGGAACGCCCGCCTGAGAAGATGCAGGCCGCCAGCCAGGCGGAACATCACCACCGCCGTGGCCCAGTTCAGCAGCAACGGCACCACCAGCTTCACGGCGCCTGCCATCGGCACGGCAACCCGCTCGTCCAGGCTCAGCAGCCCGATCAGCCAGTTGGCCGCAGTGCCGAAGACGATCGACACGCCCGAGCTGGCGACCAGTGCCACGCCCAGCAGCAGCAGGGTGCCGGCGTCGGACAGTTTCACCAGCACGGGGTTCCGCTTCAACGGAGGCAGATCAGCCACTCCGCGCAGGCCGTCGCGCATGCACGCGATCCAGCGGAGCGAGGTGAACAGGGTGACGGCCGCGGCGATGACCGCCGCCAGGCCGAGTCCGCCCGGATTGAGCAGGTCCTGCGGGTCGACGAGTCCTTCGCCCCCCTCGACCTTCAGCAGGCCCGGGGCGCTCTTGGCGATGTTCGCGACCACTGCGTCCACGAGGGCCGGCTGTCCGGCGAGCACCAGGCCCGCGATGGAAAAGCCGGTGGCCAGGAGGCCGGTGACGGCGAAGAACATGTTGAAGCCGATTCCCGCGCTCATCAGCGGGCCGTGAGCAAGGCTGTAGTGCTGCCAGACGCGCATCGGGCGGAACACGTTGAGCCGGGCCAGCAGGAGCTGCGTAAGCGCCAACAGCCGGGCCGCAAGTCCCTGCCCTGAGCGGCGGGCCTTGCCCCATTCGATCCTGCGGTGGATCAGGGCCACTTTGAGCTTGGCGAGGTCGGTGGGCAGCGGTGGGTCCTCAGCCCCGCTTAAGGCCTTGCCGTGCCCGGACTGTTGCTTCTTGGACAGTCGCCGTTTGGTCAGTCTCTGCTTCGTCAGTATCGCCGCCAAAGTCGAATTCTTCCCGTAGCTGCCAGATTCCGTTGCTGTCGTGCTCGTAGAGTCCCATGCTAGCCACAGGGAAGGTGGCGCTGTAGTCCTTCAGCACGGATTCGGCTTCGTCGAGGTTCTCTGGGGCGACGTCGTGCGCAACGGTGACGTGCGGGTGGTACGGAAAGGGAAGCTCGCGTTCCAGCGGGCCGCTTTGCAGCTGTTCGTGCAGGCTGACGCACTCGCCGAAGCCGTCCTCGACCCTCAGGAAGACCACCGGGGAAACGGGCCGGAAGGACCCAGTGCCGGAGATGGTGACAGTAAACGGGGCCTGGCGGCCGGCGATGCTGCGGACGTGGCGGATGGTGGCTTCCCAGTCCCGGGACGGCGTGGTGGTGACCAGGGTGATGTGCGCAGGGATGACCCCGGCCATGGGGTCACCGAAGGACGCGCGCCATTGCTGCAGTTCCGCGGCGATGTCCGGCGGGAAGCCCAGGATGACGCCGACGCTCGGGCTGTCGCCGTCGCTTGCCGCTTCTTTCGCCAGGGCACCCGTGGCCGGGCCGGCCCCCGTCGTGCGGGAACCGGCCTCGGCCGTGAGCTTGCTGGCAGGGCACATCGCCTTAGCGGGATCCCTGCTGGCCGCCGTAAGGCAGGAAGCCTACCTTTGCGTAGACGTCCGCGAGTGTGGCCGAGGCGATCTCGCGGGCCTTGTCCGCACCGTGGGCCAGGAGGCGGTCCAGTTCGGCCGGGTCCGCCAGGAGCTCGTGGGCCCGCTCGCGGATCGGGGCGAGGTGGTTGGTGACCAGTTCGGCGAGGTCCACCTTCAGGTGGCCATACATCTTGCCTTCGTAGTCCGCCACGATCTTCTCCACGGGCCGTCCGCTGATGGTGGAGTAGATGGTAAGCAGGTTGGAGATCCCGGGCTTGGCTTCGCGGTCGAAGCGGATTTCCGTCTCGGTGTCCGTCACGGCGGACTTGATGCGCTTGGCCGTGGTCTTGGGATCGTCCAGCAGGTTGATCAGGCCCGCAGGGGATTCCGCGGACTTGGACATCTTCGCCGTGGGGTTCTGAAGATCGTAGATCTTGGCGGATTCCTTCTGGATGAAGGCCTCCGGCACCTGGAAGGTCTCGCCGAAGCGGGAGTTGAAGCGGTTGGCCAGGTCCCGGCTGAGCTCGACGTGCTGGCGCTGGTCTTCGCCCACGGGAACCCCGTGCGGCTGGTAGAGAAGGATGTCCGCCGCCTGCAGGATCGGGTAGGTGAACAGCCCGACGCTGGCCTGGTCCGTGCCCTGCTTCTGGGCCTTGTCCTTGAACTGGGTCATCCGCGAGGCCTCGCCAAAGCCGGTGATGCAGTTCAATACCCACGCCAGCTGGGCGTGTTCGGGAACCTGGGACTGGACGAACAAGGTGCACTTGTCCACGTCCACGCCGCCGGCGATGTACTGCGCCGCGGTCACGCGGGTGCGCTGGGCCAGCTCGGCCGGGTCCTGCGGGACGGTGATCGCGTGCAGGTCAGGGATGAAGAAGATGGCGTCGTACTCGTCCTGCATCCGGACCCAGTTGACCAGGGCACCGATGTAGTTGCCCAAGTGCAGGGAGTCTGCAGAGGGCTGCATGCCGGAGAGCACGCGGTGCTTCTGGCCTGCGGCGAGCTTGGTGGATGTTGCGGGCACGGCAACGGTTTCAGTCGTGGAGCTTGTCATGGAACACTTTCGGGAAGCTTAGAGCCGGTAGTCCACTACCAGCGGGGCATGGTCGGAGAAACGGGTGTCGTATGACGCAGCCCGGTCAACGACCGCAACGACGGCAGCGTCGGCGAGTCCCGGGGTGGCCATGTGGTAGTCGATGCGCCAGCCTGTGTCGGTATCGAAGGCCTTGCCGCGCTGGGACCACCAGGTGTAGGGGCCGTCAATGGCTCCCGCCAGGCCCCTGTGGACATCCCTCCAACCGATTTCCTCGCCGAAGAAGCGGTCGAAGTAGGCACGTTCCTCCAGGAGGAAGCCTGCCCGCTTCGTGTTGCCCTTCCAGTTCTTGATGTCGAGCTCGGTGTGGCCCACGTTCAGATCGCCTACCACCAGCGCGTGTTCGCTGTGCTTGGCCAGTTCGGGCAGCCGGTTGACCATGATGTCCAGGAACCGGTACTTGTCCACTTGCTTGGGGGTGTCCACTTCGCCGGAGTGCACATAAGCGCTGACCACGGTGAGGGTGGTGTTTTCCCCGGACGCGGTCTTGACGGAGTAATCTGCCTCGACCCAGCGGCCGGCGGTGGCGAAGTAGTCGTCGCCGATGCCCAAGCGGGTGGCCACGGGTTCCTGGCGGGAGGCGATTGCCACACCGGCGCGGCCCTTCGCCTCGGCTTCGGCGTGCAGGATGTACCAGCCCTCGCCGATCAGCTCACGGACAATAGCGTCGGGCGCACGGACTTCCTGCAGGCACAGGATGTCCACCTCGCGGGGCTCCAGCCATTCGGCCATGCCCTTGCGGTAGGCGGCGCGGAGGCCGTTGACGTTGACCGTTGCGATGCGAAGGAAATCCTTCTTCAATGCCGAACTCACCCGCCTACTCTAATCGATGATGGTGCCGGTCACTGGCTCCCCGGAGTCACCGGAGGCCTTGATCATGTCCCGGGCGTTGGCGGAGGTGATGGCGATGGTCTCCAGTGCCCGGTTGATGGTGTCCTGGTTGGCCGCCTCGCCCTTGGCCCGCTCGTCCTCGATCACACGGACCTGGACCTGGACGATCTTGAAGGAGTGGTCCAGCTTGAGGTCCCGGATCTCCTCCGCTTCGCTGCGTTCGGCAACCACCCTGGTGCCGCCATGGTCCGCGCTCGACGACGACGGTGCCCGGCCGGTAGCGGCGTTGAAGGCATTCTGTGCCTCGGTGAGCTTCTGGCCGGCCCTGCGCGCGGCTTTCTGGATGCTGAACACCACAAAGGCCGCGAGAAGCAGCCAGCCCAGCGAGATCACGGCGACAATCCAGCCCACCACGTCGTTCTGGTTGGCAGCGAAGATCACGGCCACCAGGAAGGCGATGAGCACCACGGTCATGCCAAGCCCGCCGATGCGGAAGCCCCTGAACAGGCCCTGCGCCGGGGACTGGGACGGAACAGAAGACGGAGAGTCGCCAAGAGATTGCATTCCCCTATTGTCGCAAACTCCGCAGGCCGGCCGGGCCGCTTCCACCTCCGGCGAACACCCTTTCGGGGCGGGCCCGATCGTCGCCTCAGGCGCCGGCTTCGGCCAGGGCGGCGTCGAAGAGCTCCGCGGCCTGCTTGAGGGCCGCTTCGAGGCGGGCGGGCTCGCGCCCGAGGGCACCGATGATCCCGTCCAGTCCGCGCAGGCCGGCCCGCTCGAGCAGGCGTTTCTCGTTCGTGATCCATTCGGAGCGGACCGCCAGCACGGCATGGCCCGCCATGGCCCCGGCGACGGCGAGCGACCCGGCCGTCTCCGCCAGCTTCCCCCTGCCGGCGAATGCGCCGCGCGCGTAGCCGAGGGTCATGTGTGCCCGTTCCATCCAGGCCCGGGGAGCGGATTCGCGCAACGCCTGCGGGTAATCCGGGCGCGGCAAACTGCCGCGGAGGACGCGGTTGATGGCAAGTTCTGCGGCCAACAGGTAGCTGGGGATTCCCGCCAGGTGGAACAGCAGCGGCTCGATGTGGAAGCGGCCCTGCCGGGCCTCGTCCAGTTCCCGTTCGACGACGTCAAGGTCCCGGTAGTGGACGTCCGCCTTGCGGCCGTCGATCTCCAGCCACGCACCGCCGTTGAAAACGCCGCCGCCCCAGCCTCCGACGTCGGACACACTGCCCTGCCAGCCGAGCGCGCGCAGATCCTCCGGGTCGAAGGCGCCCCGGTAGTAGAGCGCGAAGTCCCAGTCGCTGTCGGCGGTGTGGGTCCCCGCCGCCCGGGAACCGCCGAGCGTCACGGCCTGCACCGCGGGCAGGGTGGCGAGGCGGTCCGCCACATGGTCAAGGAACTCATGGTCAAGGAACAGGGAATCGTCCATGGGTGTGCCTTACATCCGGGTGGGGAGGGTGCCGTAAGCGATCCTATTTCAGGAACAGCTTGCGCAGCCGCCCGGTGGTGAGCGATACCCCGAGCACGATCATCACCAGGTAGTAGCCGATGTGGACCGCCGTGGCGGGGCTGAAGGCACCCACGCTGATCTGCCGCAGCAGTTCCACGCCGTGCCAGAGCGGCATGGCCTGGATGAACCACTGGATGCTTTCCGGGTAGACGCTCAACGGGTAGAACGTGGCGCTGAACAGGAACATCGGCAGCATGAAGAAGTTGATCCAGTCCATCTGCTGGAAGGTCTTCATGAAACTGGTGATGCCCATGCCCAGGCTCGCGAACCCGAAGGCGATCAGCAGCGAAGCCGGGATCATCAGCACCGCCCAGGGCGTGGTGAGCAGTCCCATCACGCCCATCACCGCGGTGAACCCGGTGGCGTAGAGCAGCCCGCGGAGCAGCGCCAGGAAAATCTCGCCCATGGCCACGTCCAGCGGGCCCAGCGAGGTGTAGAGCATGCCCTGGTACAGCTTGGCGAAGTTCATCTTGAAGAAGACGTTCCACGTTGAATCGTAGACGGCGCCGTTCATTGCGGAGACCGCCAGCAGCGCCGGTGCGATGTACGCCGCGTAGCTGATCATCTGCCCGCCCGGGCCCTCAACGTCCCCGACGATCGTGCCCAGCCCGACGCCCATGGCGATCAGGTACAGCACCGGTTCGAAGAAACCGGAAACCAGGATCAGCCAGGTGCTGCTTTTCGCGGCCATGAGGCCGCGCGCGACGACGGCCTGGACGTTGCGCGAATAGAGGGCACCGAACTTCCGCTGCCGGGCAGCCTCGGTGACGCTGTGCGGCCCGCCTGGCCCTGCTGCAACCGTGCTCATTGCCCCATCCTTTTCACGAACTGCCGCCGGGTCAGGATCCAGCCGGCAGCGGCCGCGGCCAGCAGGTAGGCCACGTGGACCACGGTGAGCACGGGATTCTCCTCCATACCGTAGGTGAACACCCGGCCCAGCTCCGTGCCGTGCCACACCGGGGAGATCCAGCCGATCCAGCGCACGGCCACGGGCAGGGAATCAAGCGGGAAGAACGTTCCGGAGAACAGGAATAGCGGGACCACGATGAAGCGCTGCACGAGGGCGAACTGGCCGCTGTCCTTGGTGATGCTGGAAGCGTAGGCCATGAGCGGAAGCCCGAAGGAGAGCCCGGCCACCGTGGCCACCAGGGCGGACATCCAGCCCCAGGCTCCGGGCGAGCCGCCGAACAGGGCGACGATCACGAAATATGCCACGGACTGCACCAGGAACTTCAGGGTCACGGCGATCACGTGGCCGGCGGCAATCTGTTGCGGCACCAGCGGAGAGGCGTGCGGGCCGTAGAAGACCCGCCGCCACTTGAAGCCGTCCATGATCGGGTAGGAGAACTCCCCCGACGCCGTCATCACCGCCGCCGAAACGATGAGCGCCGGCGCGATGAACTCCAGGTAGCTGACCCCGCCGAACGCCGCCGCCCCGTTGGCATCCACGAGCGTGGCCAGGCCAACACCCATGGCGAAGAGGTACGCCGCCGGTTGGGCGATGCTGTACATGATGAAGGACCAGAAGTAGCCGCGCATCACCCGCAGCACCTGTTCGGCGTAGAAGAAGGAGCCCCAGCGCCGGGCCCGGGCGGCCGAGACGGCAGGAGGATGCGCGCGCAGGGCAGCGGCCGCCGCCGGAAGTTGATTGTCCGTTCCGCTAGTCAACGAGACTCCGTCCGGTCAGCCGGAGGAAGACGTCCTCCAGCGAGGAACGGCGCACCAGGGACGTCAGCGGGCGCAGGCCGCGGGCGGAGACCTGCTCGAGGGCGGCCTCGCCGTCGTCCGCGTAGATCAGCACCCGGTCCGGCAGGGTTTCCAGCCGTTCGCCGACGCCTTGGAGTTCGGCGCCGATGGTGGCGTTGCGCTCGGAACCGAAGCGCAGTTCCAGGACCTCGCGGGTGGAGTGTTCGCGGATCAGCGAGGCGGGCGAGCCCTCGGCCATGATGTGGCCCTTGTCCACCACGATCAGCCGGTCGCAGAGCTGCTCGGCTTCGTCCATGTAGTGGGTGGTGAGGATCAGCGTGACGCCCTGCTCCTTGAGGCGGAAGAGCCGGTCCCAGAGGATGTGCCGGGCCTGCGGGTCCAGGCCGGTGGTGGGCTCGTCGAGGAGCAGGATCTTGGGCTCGTTGATCAGCGAGCGCGCGATGGTGAGCCGCCGCTTCATGCCGCCGGAGAGCGCATCCACGCGGGACTTCGCTTTGTCCGTCAGCTGCGCGAACTCCAGCAGCTCGTCCGCCTTGGGCCGCAGGTAGCTCAGCGGCAGGCCGAAGTAGCGGCCGTAGACGATGAGGTTTTCCCGGACTTTGAGTTCTTCGTCCAGGTTGTCCTGCTGCGGCACCACGCCCAGGTGCGCGCGGACTTCCGGTCCGTTCACGTCCGGGTCCAGGCCCATGATGGTCAGCTTCCCGGAACTGCGCTGCGAGACGCCGCCGATCATCTTCATGGTGGTGGACTTGCCCGCGCCGTTGGGTCCGAGGAGACCGAACGACTCCCCCGGCGGCACCTCGAAGGAGATGCCGTCGACGGCGGCGACGTCGCCATAATTCTTGCGCAGCAGCTCGGCGCGGATCACTGCATCAGGGTTCATCTGGGTACTTGCTGGAGTGGTTGCGGAGCGGGTGGCTTCATTGTGCACCCTCAGCACCTTAGTTGAGCCATGAAAAACGTGAAAGAGCTATTGCACAACTTTCTGGAACAATCCGCCCGGAAAGCGTCCCTCGCAGAGGAT
>Ga0105246_10002446_pt1 | contig 11209 bp, 13 predicted proteins | sample KBSM64metaG_FD_99694 | JGI IMG/M metagenome (GOLD analysis project Ga0105246, IMG submission 99694) | Miscanthus rhizosphere microbial communities from Kellogg Biological Station, Michigan, USA - KBS M6-4 metaG | ecosystem: Host-associated > Plants > Roots > Rhizosphere > Soil | place...
GCGGGCATCGCGGCAAAGGCGTTCGGGCTGTCCGGTAACCGGATGACGGTGCGGAGCGGCACCAGGCTCCGGCCGGCGGTGAGCGACCGGAAGGCGCCCTCCATCGCCTCGATACATTCGGCCATGGGGAGGTAGGCGTGCACCTCGCGATGTGACAGCAGGAGGGTAGTCACAACGATGTCACCGTCCTTTGGATCCCGTTCCCTTCTTCGACGCCTTGGCGCGTTTGGTCTTCCGCTTGGGTTTTGCCCTGGTTCGAGGCTTCGCGTGGACCCGCTCCGGCAGCTTGGCCTTTCCCGTTGCCCTGTTCCATTCCTCGAAGGTCTCGGGTGAGATCTCACCCTTGACAAGAAGTTCAGCAAACTTCCGGCGTTGTGCTTTGCTCTTGAAGGGCATTCAGGACCTCTCCCTCAGGGCCTTCAGCAATGGGTCCGACCACGTGGCTAGGGTGTCCGGATGCGTTCGGTTGTAGTCCGCCGCGGCGGCGTTGTACCGCTCAAGCAGGCGGTGCGGATCCGTCATGCAGCGAATGAGTTCCGGCCGCCCGAACCGGCGCTCGATAGTCACCGCCATTTTCCACCCCACAGTGTACCAGGGCCCCTGAACTCCGTAGAACGTGAAGGCAATAGTTTGCACGGTGTCTGCGGTGGCTAGTCGGCCATCCAGGATGCTGGCGAAGAATTGATTCAACGTGCCAAGATCGCGGTTGAACTGGGCAACGTCATGGTCCCACCGAACTCGATCCGAATCGGCGCTGACCGCGTGGGGATGCACATCGGGCCCCCCGGCTGCGGCCAGCATGGCGAACCCCTCACCAAAGGCCCCGATCCACTGCGCGACGATTCCAGCCTCTGAGGACAGCCCGGTGATAGTCGAATCCACCCTCCCCGCCACGCTGGACAACCCAATGTGATGCAGCTCGTGAGCCACCGTGTTGGCAAACTTCGCTTGGGTAACAGCAGGGTCCAGATAGAGGAAGATGGCAGGATCGGATTGCAGGTCCCAAACGAAGCTGTTGCTACGCGGCTTGATCATCACATAGACGGTAGCAGCGATCCTGGCCTCTGCAGGCAGGTACGCCAGCGCTCGCTGCGCGGCATCTGTCATGTCCGTTCCCGACCAGTCGGTCAGGGCCCGCCGGAGCGCTCTCCTTCTGGTGCTCAGGGTATCCGAGAGCACGAAGCTTCTGAAGTCACCCTCGGTGAATGCGCGTCCCATTGCGGTCTCGCGTGCCTTCAGTCGTATGAAGCCTGAGGTGGCAAAGAGGCGCTGCCAATCGGCGTCGGACACGCGACCCCCTGAATCCCTCGTGGCCAGAATAGCGAGGATCAACCCCGCCTCGGTCGTATCGAGCGACAGCCGCACCCGGTCAGGCGCCTGCTGTGAAGCACCCGGAGGGGCCGCGGTCAACAGGGAGACTGCGAAGCAGACAAGGAACCGGACGATCACGTAACTCTCCTGGCGCTGGACTGGTACCTGCGTGTTGGACAGCGCCATTGGTCAGGAGGTTACAGACCGAAGCGCAGTGACCAGTAGCCATGCCCCCAGAATCAGGAGCAGGCCTCCCAGCATACGCCGATATATCGAAGCTGGGATGCGGCCGAGGGCGGGGACGCCCACCATGGTGCCAACTACCACGCCAATTGTGGCCACCACGACGGTGGCTTTAGCCGCAACGATCGCCGACCCTGAGGTAAGCAGGTAGATCGGCAGTCGAGCGGCGTCTACCAGGATCGCGGAGGCCGTCGACGTGGCGACCAGTTCACGGGCCGAAAGATTGAAGCCGAGCAGTGCGGCGGCACGGATACCGCCCTGATTGCCGACCATTCCGCCGAAGAGTCCCGAGAGAGTTCCGCCAAGCAATCGCCAGAACCGCGTGGTGGGAAGAGGAAGACGGCGTTGCGCCAGTTCGGACCCGCCAGCCAAGATCAGGAGAACACCCAGTACCATGGACAACTCCGGACTGCGGAGGCGGGCTTGAAGCGTGGCTCCGATCAGCCCGCCGACCGCGCTGGCGATCCCGAACTGCCGAAAGGTGGGCCAATGAATGTCTCGCCGGAGTCCAGTGAGCCGGAGCCCGGTTGCGACGAAGTGAGGGATTGCAACCACAGCAACGGCCTCCGCGGTCGGCATCGACAACACGAGGAGAGGCGTGAGCAGGCTGCCGATGCCGAAGCCGGAAACCGCCGCGATGGCACCAGCCAGAATCGCAGCAGCTCCGATCAGCCAAAGTGAATCAGGGATGGGTCACCGTCACCACTCGGGGGGATTGGAGGCGTCCGGCTGCTCAGGAGGCTTGTTTGACCGCCGGCCCGGTGTTGTTGATATCGATGCTGCACCGCCACTCGCCGTCCTTTCCTTTACGCCAGAGCTCGACGTACCGCCCTTCGGTCGTGACGGGGTGTCCAGCCGAGTCGGGTACCGTGATGCTGTTAGTTCCGTAGGTGTAGGCCAGGTCTCCACTCGCCGAGACGATCGCGTTCTCCGGGGTCCAGGAAATCTGAAATCCCGGAATGGCGAGACTGGCGGTGACCATCTTTCGAATCGCTTCGGTGCCGACATAGGCCGGCTGGTCAGGAAGGAGGACACGGGCATCCTCGGTCCAGAACGAGACAATGCTGTCCACATTCCCTGTCGCCGCGGCTCGGGCCCAGGCCCGATCACGTTCGAGGAGAGCCATGGTCTCCGCCTCGCGGCTTACCCGAGGCTGGCAGGCCGCGACGGTTAGCGCACTCAATCCAGCAAACACCCAAAGCCCTGGCTTCATCGAATTCTCCTTAAGGGTGAGGTTGCCAGGGTGGCCAGCGGGGCAGGAGACGCGGCACATGCCGGCAGTACTCTCGATAACTCTCCCCAAATCGCTCGGCCAGCATTGGCTCTTCAAGCAGTGGTATGTAGATCGCGTTGATCACGAAGAAAAGCAACGCCCATGTAGCGTGAGGCCATGAGAGGAGCAGCAGTGCCTCGCCAATGAGTACGAGGAGGACACCGGAGATCATGGGGTTGCGCACGTAGCGATAGGGTCCCCGTACGACGAGCTGCCTGGGAGGATCCCACGGGGCCAGGGTGCCCTGACCTTCAGTGGCGAAACGCCGGAGACTGGCTGAGAAGAGCAGGAGTCCGAGCCCGAGGATCACCATACCACTCAGCTGTACGGCGATTGCGGGCCCTGTATGACTCGGACCCAGGGTAATGGCATTGCGACGCGCAAGCCACACCGGGATGATCACGGTCACGGTGAATGGCAGGATGGCGATGGCTAGAACGTGCCGGAAGAATCCCAGCATGGCTGACAGATCCGAGTTACGGTCTTCTTCCGGGTTCGAGTCCTATTCGTTTCATTGATCTGATCGCAGGAGGGCCGCCGTCAAGTGATTCAGTGAATCGGACAAAGTGGCTTCGGCGGAAATGATGTGCCAAAGTTAGACGCAACCCCTTGAAGCGGACCAGCCCTGTCGCCGCTAACGATCGCTGCGCGATGCTGGGCGTGAGTGCGGAGGTCGGTGGCGAGGGAGGTCCGGGCTAACCGTTGGAACAGGTTTCAGGTATCTTGCGATCCCGACCCATACTCACTGCTGATTCCGGCACCAGATCAAACCCTTTCATGCGTACCCTGCGAGCCCTGAGCCTGTCGGTGCTGCTGCCCCTCCTTACGCTCGCTACCCCTCGGAATGCGGTGGCGCAGAATCCCGACTTGGCGCTCACCCAGGAAGAGCGGGACAGTGTCCTCAAGGACTACCACAACATCTTCCCCCTCTGGGGCCGCAAGGCGGTCGAGCGCGGTTTTGACCTTCCCAAGCCGCTGGGCCTCAACGTGATCGGGCTCTACATGAACCAGGGCATCGAGATCACGGACCTGGGCCTGAGTACGGGAGCCAACCCGATCGCACCCATCGATTTCATCGGTTTTGGCACCAATACATCTACCGTCTACTCGACCAATCTCCGGCTCGACCTGTGGGTGCTGCCGTTTCTCAATGTCTACGGTTTCGGCGGGAGGGCCCAGGCCAACACCAAGGTGGAGGTGTCTACTCCGATTTCCTTCACCAGTGAAGTGGACCAGCCCGGGAACTATGGAGGGTTCGGGTTGACTGGTGCGTTTGGGCTCAAGAAAAATTTCATCGCGGCGGACATCAACTGGAGCTGGAGCGATTTCGAGAAGCTTGACGAGCCGGTCTTCGGCCAGGTCTTCTCCGCACGCTTCGGCCGGACCATCAAACTCGGTGGTCCCAAGCGGGCGTCGTTCTGGGTCGGGACGATGAACCAGAAGTTCCGCAGCGAGACCAACGGGAGCCTGCTGTTGAGCGAGGCGATCCCGCCTGAGGTGGTAGATAAGATTCGGACCGCGCTTGAGAACGTGCAGAATCAACCCTGGTACATGGACCTGACGCCGGCCCAGAAAGTCGTCGTGGACCAGGTCGTGGATGCGTTGCTCAACTCCAATCCCGCCAATGCGACGATTAACTACCAGCTCAAGAAGGATCCCGCCGATCCGTGGAACATGCTCGTGGGTGGCAATATCGACCTGAACAAGAGATGGACCATCCGCGCCGAGGTCGGCTTTATCGGGCGGACCTCAGTACTTCTTAACGCCGTGTACCGGCTTGACCTCTGAGCCCTGGTGGTCATGACCACCATCCTGCGCCGAGGTGTTTGCGGTTCTCCAGCCATCGTCTTGGTGGCCCTCCTCGTTACAGCCGCCTCACCGTTACAGGCCCAGGTGTTGATCGGCTATCTCTTCGGCGAGAAGCTCGCCTCCCCGACCTTCAACATGGGGTTCGAGGTCGGGGTCAATTTCGCCACGCTCGATGGAATGGACGGAGCCGAACGGACCACCAAGACCGTCTTCGGTCTCTTCGCCGACTGGCGGTTCTCGGAGCATTTTCACCTGACCAGCGCCTTTCTGCCCTTTGCCGGTCGTGGTGCTGACGGGCTCGAGCCGGTTCCCACCGGCGATCCTGCGATCGACAACCAGACTCAGGGCGGTACCATGAACCGGAGCCTTCACCTGATCGAGTTTCCGGTGCTGCTCAAATGGGCGCCCAAGCGGGAGACGGGATTCCGGGTCGGGGCAGGGCCCTCTTTCGGAATAATCACAGGAGCGAACGACCGCTACGAGTCGAAGACGGCGGCGGGAACAAGCTACGTGGTGGAAAATGACATCGGGGGCCAGGTCCCGGGACTCGACTTCGGCCTGTCGGTGGACCTCGAATATCGCCTTTCATTTCTTTCGATCGCCGCCCGCTACACCCACGGACTGAGCGACATCAGCCAATCGGGGTCCAGCGGGGCGGTCCACAGCCGCACTCTCACCGGCACCGGCCGGATCTACCTGGGCAAGAAGAAGAGCCAGGCCCCACCCAAGTAGAGACCCCGCCCTCCCGGGAGCCGGACTCCGCGAGAGGGCTGGCGGCCGCAGCTCCCTACTTGGGCACCGCGACAAACAGAGCACCGGTCAACTTGCCATCGGCGCCAGTGAGGGGGGCGTAGTTGGCTTCGTATTTCTTGCCAAACACGGTGGCATCCCCGGTGTAGGAATGTTTCTGAAGCAGCGCGTTATACGCCGGATTCTCATGTTCGAGCTTGGTATTGGCGGCGGACTTTCCGTCTTGGGTCATGAGGGTCGTCTTCGCCCGCACGAACTCCTTGCCATCGAAGGAGAAGATGGTGGCTTCCAACTTGCCGTCCGTCTGAGCCACCGCGTGTGCGTTTGCATGAATGAGAGGGATGAGAGCGACTGCGCCGACCAACGCGAGAATGATGAGGATCCCCTTGTTCCCCCGACCTGATGCCCCTTGAGCTGGACGCATGGATTGCCACCTTTCAGGTGATTGATGCCTTCCTCGTACCGGACTAACGGTCCTCCCACGCGATTGCATTACGGCTGCGGATAAGCTGCAGGCCGGTACCAGTTTCCTCAAGCCAGCCCAGGGCAGGCTCGGCGAGACTGTCGCTCGTCAGCTTCAGGCGCCTGTCATGGGGCGAAATCCTGACCTTGTCGCCGTATGATGAGGGCATGCCTCTCGGCTCATGACTCTCCCACCGCAGCTCGAAACTGGGGGGCCGCCTCCAGGACGTCCAGTAAGGGAACCTGGGCAGTGATGAGCCGCCTGCGCGCCTCTGCCATGGTGAACCACTCCGCCCGATCCACCTCGGGATAGTCGCGGAACTGACCGGATCCCTTGGGGAATTCCACCGAGTACATGTTGCTCGTGAGCGACGCCGGATCGAAGTCGCCCTCGAGCGCCCAGGCGTGGACCACCTTGCCTCCCGACTGCTTCACCTGACCGAGTGCGAACGGCGTCCCCACTGGATCCAGGCCGGTCTCTTCGCGAAACTCCCGCCGTGCTCCAGCAAGCAACTCCTCTCCCGGAATCACCTCGCCCTTGGGAATGGACCAGGCGCCCAGATCCTTGCGTGCCCAGAAAGGGCCGCCCATGTGAACCAGCAATACCTCGGGGTCCTGCGTTCCTCGGCGGAAGAGGAGCAGGCCGGCAGCGACCTTGGCCATTGGAGTCCGATTGATCAGTTACGAGTACGACGTCCGCTCTCGCTACTCCCGAGCCCTCTTGTTCCGGACCAGGCCGATCACGAGAAAAGCGCAGCCGATACTGAACCAGACGGTGCGATGCTCCGGACGCACGTAGGCGAGAATAAAGAAGACTAGGGCGATCGCGAAGGGAAGCCGCTTCTGAACCGGGGTCAGCTCCATGTTGCCCTCAGCTACATATAAGGAAGCCAGTCGCAACGGGCTGGCCGCCAGGGAACGGATCGGGCTGGGGTCGTTGCGAAAGCAGGCCTAGGACGTAGACTAACCCCGATCACCAGTCATGACGAGATCTGAGCCACCTGCTCCTCTACCATCGGTATGAGGTCGGCATGGAGGATTGGCTCCTTCCACTGCAGCAAGGGCGAACCGAGGCAGCGTGGGACGCGTTCGTCACCCGCTACCGCCGACTGATCTTCGCCACGATCCGGCATTATACCCAGGACTACGACGATGGAATGGACCTCTTCGCCCGAGTCTGTGAAAGGCTGCAGGCGGACCAGATGCACCGTCTACGGGTCCGGGCTGAGGAGACCGCTCCCCGTGCCCAATTCTCAACGTGGCTCGTCGCCGTGGTCCGTCACATGGTCGTCGACTGGTTTCGCCACCGGGACGGACGCCGCCGGTTGTCGACTCTTGCCCAGAATCTACCGGCGGTGCAGCGCCGGATCTTCGAACTGGTGTTCCTGGAAGGGAGAAGCCATCTCGAAGCCTTCGAGCTTCTCAATACCCGAGATGGCGCCGGACTGACATACCGGGAGTTCAACGCTCAGCTACGAGAGACGTACCGCCATGCCGGCAAGGGAAGGGAGACTCTGCTGCGCGACCTCGGTCCAGCCCCGGCATCGGCAAGCGAAGGTGATCCCGCCCAGGCTAGCGAGCTCGGGGAGCGCTACCTGAGACTGCAGGAGGCTCTTGCATCGCTTCCACTCCAGGATCGTCTGGCTGTCGAGCTCTACCTCCTCCAGGAGCTGCCCGCCGAACAGGTGGCCCGGATCCTTGGATTCCCTAACGCAAAGGCGGTCTACAATCGGGTTTACCGGGCCGTCGCCGACCTTCGTGCCTGGCTGATCAGGGCCGGGATACGTCCTGGCGATCTCTAGCCCGCGAGTCTTGAGCAATTGGCCGGTCCAGTCCGTCTCACTTCACCAGTTCATTCGGGCCAACCAGCCCGATCCCACTGTAAAGGATGATTCCGTGATCCATCCTGACCCGACTGCGATCCTCCGGGCGCTTCACAACCCCGATTCCGCCGAAGGGAAGGCCGTTGCCCACCATCTGAGTGTCTGTCCCACCTGTTCAGCCGAGGCTCGGAAGGTCGAGGCAGTGAGGGCCACGCTTCGTTCAGGAGAGAAGGCCGGCCATCCCACAACCGAGTGTCTGGACGAGGACCTGCTGGCCGCCTTTGCCGACGGGACCGTGGACGCAGAGGCGCGGGAGAAAGGGTTACAGCACCTCGCGACCTGTAGTTACTGCCAGCGAGTCGTGGCTTCGCTCGCGGCTGCGTTGAATGATCCGGCCGTTGCCGCCGCTGCCGGGAAGGGAAGCGGGTCGGTACGCCGATGGACACGGCTGGCAGTTCCGGCCGCGGCGGCAGCGGTCCTTGTTATCGCGATACTCGCCCGGCAAGTCGGCGACGGTCGGCCGTCGGTCGTCCACCGTGCCCCGCCGATCACCGCTGCGGCTCAACCCGAGGCGATTGCTCCGGTAGGCGTGGGGAATCGCCCTGATCGAGTTCGCTGGACGGTGGTGCCCGGAGCCGAGCTCTACCGGATGACCCTGTATCAAGCCGACGGTGCGGCGATCTACGAGATCGAGACCCGAGACACGACCGTGGCGATTCCCGATTCGGTACGACTCATGTCGGGCAACTCCTATCTGTGGAAAGTCGAGGCACGGACCGGGTGGAACCGGTGGTCGGCCTCGAGGTTGTTCGAATTCTCAGTTACCGCGGTTCCGTGACCAGACTCGGCATCGCCGGGCCGCTGGCCCGTAGCATCAATCGAGGACGAGAGGGAAAGGAAGGGATTCCATGTCCAGACGAATCGCAGCTCTGCTCGGCGCCTGCGCCATCACCGGCCTCGCGGCCTGCAACGATCCTGGTCGGTCCACGGATGGAGTGATTGGCCCTCCCGTTTCCGACGCTGTCTCAGCGCAAGGAGGGTCGGGTGCGGCCTGGAACAACACCGCGACACAGCTCATCGCGACCCGGCTCGTCACCTCACCCGCCCTGCAGATTCGCATCCTCACTTATCTCTCCGTGGCGCAGTACAACGCGGTGATCGCGGCCGAGCGCGCCCGCGCGAAAGGGACGCCAGCGTCTGGCGCCGCCGCAGTAGCAGGGGCATCGGTGGTCGTGCTGACCAGCTTCTTCCCCACGGACGCCGCCTTCCTCGAATCGACGCTCGACGTGCAATTCCCAGACGCGGGGAAGGAGGAGGGGTGGGGAAATATTGCTCCGGGTGAGGCGATTGGCCGGCAGGTAGGGGCGGACGTCATCGCCTATGCCGCAACCGACAACTTCAATCTCTCTGTCGTGCCTCAGATCCCGGTCGGACCGGGCTTTTGGACGGCTGGCCCCACGCCGATCATCATTTCGCTGTTCGGGACTCGCCCGTTCGGACTCACCTCCCCTGACCAGTTCCGCCCCCCACCTCCACCGGCGTTCGGCTCGGAGGAATTTACTGAAGCTCTTGCCGAAATCCGGAGGTTTTCCGACAACCGCACGGCCGACCAGTTGGCGCAGGTGCAGTTCTGGGCTCCGCGCGTGGCGGCGTACATGAACCAGCAGGCGGTCGGGCTGATCCAGGCCAATCGGTTAAACGAACATACGGCCACTCGCATCCTGGCCTTGGCTAACATGGCGGCGTTCGACGCGAACATCGCCTGCTGGGACGCCAAGTTCACCTACTTCCTCATCCGGCCCTCGCAGGCGGATCCGGCGATCACGCTGCCCATCGGTCTGCCCAATCACCCTTCATACACCAGCGGCCACTCGTGCAACACGGCGAGCTACGCCGCGGTGCTGGCGCACTTCTTCCCCCGTGATGCCGCTCGGCTCCAGGCGATGGTGGTGAAGGCTGGGCTTTCCCGGCTGTACGGCGGGATTCACTACCGGTTCGATTGCGAGGTGGGTCAGGAGTTGGGCCGCAATGTGGCTGCCTACACCCTGAGCCAGGCCGTGGAGCCGCACCAGCCGATCCCGCTCGACTAAGGCGGGTTGGGATGATGATGCGAAGCGTCGTTGCGACGGTTCTATCAGCCCCACTCCTCGTCCTCGCTTGTACTGGGGACACGGGTGGCCCCACTTCAACCGGCTACAACATCGCGGCTGACGGGGGTGATGGGCAGATGGGATTGGTAGGCGAATCTCTCCCCATCAGCCCTTCGGTGCGGATCACTGATCGAAACGGGGATCCAGTCGCGCACGTTGGGGTCACGTTCTCGGTCTCAACCGGGGGGGGCAGTGTGAGCGGTGCCAACGCGAGCACCAACGCCGACGGACGAGCAGCCGTGGGTCACTGGACCTTGGGCACCAGGGCGGGAAGCAATTCGCTCCGAGCTTCCTCGGCCGACGCGGCTGGGAGTGCCGTCAGCTTCGTGGCAACCGGAACCGCCGGTCCGGCCGCCACGCTCGAGCGTTGGGACGGCGACAGTCAGTCCGTCGAGGTTGGAACTGCCGTACCGGTTCGCCCCGCGGTTCGAGCAGCCGATGCCTACGGCAATCCGGTCGGCGGCCATGCGGTCACGTTTGAGGTGACCGGCGGCGGCGGGCAAGTCTCTGGGGCGGTGAAAACCACCGCCTCGAATGGTGAGGCTCGTGTGGGTGGGTGGACTCTCGGAACCACGCCCGGATCCAATACGCTCAGGGCCACGGCCGCCGGGCTTGCCGCCTCGCCTGTCGTCTTCCACGCCCATGCTTTGCCACCAGCACCACCAGCGTTGTCCGGGGTTCTGGTTTTTACGCCTCCCGGGTTGAAGGGCCTTGCGGTGATCAGTGCGGACGGGACGAATTATCGAACGCTCACTACCCCTGGCTCCGACAAGCGCGATAACGGCGGCGTCTGGGCGCCGGGTGGAGACCGGATTCTGTTTGTGCGGACTGATTCCGTAAGCGGGGGTGAAGGAGAGATCCATGTCATTAACCCGGACGGGACCAATCTGATGCGGCTGTCTACGCCGGGTGGCGATGACTATGCGCCGACCTGGTCTCCGGATGGCCGGCGAATCGCCTTCGTCCACTTGGATTTCGTGGAACGTCTGCCGCAGATCTACGTCATCAAGGCGGACGGGACCGATCTGGAACGCTTGTCTCCTCAGGGAACCATTGATCTTTATCCGATCTGGTCGCCAGACGGGCAGCGGATCGCCTTTGCGAATATTGAGCTCCCTGCTCACACTATTAATCAGATGTATGTCATGGACGCAGATGGGACCAATCGAGTGCAGCTCACCGCCCTCATGCCCTTGGGCGCCGACCCAGTGACTTGGTCACCTGATGGCGGACAGATTGCCTTCACGACCTGGGGAGGGAGCAGCTATTACGACATCCACGTGATGAACGCAGACGGCACAAACGTGCGAGCCATCTCCGCGAGCCCTGGATACGATGCCTCCCCGGGGTGGTCGCCTGATGGAAGCCTGATTGCCTATGCGAGCGAA
>Ga0105246_10002450_pt1 | contig 11203 bp, 8 predicted proteins | sample KBSM64metaG_FD_99694 | JGI IMG/M metagenome (GOLD analysis project Ga0105246, IMG submission 99694) | Miscanthus rhizosphere microbial communities from Kellogg Biological Station, Michigan, USA - KBS M6-4 metaG | ecosystem: Host-associated > Plants > Roots > Rhizosphere > Soil | place: Michigan...
CACGACACGGTGGAGTGACCTGGGGGAGAGTCGTCGCGGCCCGCTCAAGAGTGCGGTACCGTCCAACGTCGTGAGCCCTGTACGTCGCTGTTCGCGCACCGCTTGCGGCCGTCCCGCCGTCGCGACGCTGACGTACGTCTACGCCGACTCGACCGCGGTCCTCGGCCCGCTCGCCACCTACGCCGAACCCCACTGCTACGACCTGTGCGCCGAGCACTCCGAGCGCCTCACCGCCCCGCGCGGCTGGGAGGTCGTCCGACTGCTCGACGGTTCCGCTCCGGCCCGCCCCAGCGGCGACGACCTGGAAGCGCTTGCCAATGCGGTGCGCGAGGCGGCCCGGCCCCAGGAGCGGGCGGCAGGCGCCGGCGGTGGCGGGGCGCGCACGGCGGACCCGATGGAGGTCGCGCGGCGCGGGCATCTGCGGGTACTGCGGTCTCCGGACAACTGAGCGCCTCCGTCCATCCCCCGTCCGTCCATCCCCCGTTCCGTCCAGTGATGCACACCCATTGACGCACCCTTGTCGCGGACACGACCATTCCGGTGATGCCACCGGCGGGAAAACGCTTTCCGCATGCCGGAATCCGGGGAGGCGCCCGTGTACGTCCAGGAACTGGAACCCGTCGCCGACTCGCTCGGCCTCTCCGCCCTCGTCGCGGCCCTGCCCCTGCTGATCGTCCTGATCCTGCTCGGCGGAGTGCGCATGAAAGCGCATCTGGCGGGCCTGACAGGGCTTCTCGCGGCCGTTCTGGTCGCCTGGCTCGCCTACCGCATGCCGCTCGGCCAAACGCTCTCCAGCGCCGCCCAGGGGGCCGCCTTCGGCCTCTTCCCCATCCTGTGGATCGTGATCAACGCCCTGTGGGTGTACCGCATGACGGTCCGCACCCGACACTTCGACATCCTGCGCCGCTCCTTCGGACGGCTGTCGGACGACCCGCGCATCCAGGCGCTCGTGGTCGCGTTCTGCTTCGGCGCGCTCCTGGAGGCCCTCGCCGGATTCGGTGCGCCGGTCGCGATCTGCTCCGTCATGCTCGTCGCCCTCGGCTTCGACCCCGTGCGGGCCGCGGTCGTCGCGCTCGTCGCCAACACAGCCCCGGTCGCCTTCGGGGCGATGGGCACACCGGTCGTGACCCTCGCGCAGGTGACGGGGCTGCCGCTGGACTCCGTGGCCTCCGTGGTGGGGCGTCAGACGCCGCTGCTGGCACTGGTGGTGCCGCTCGTCCTGGTCTGGCTCGTCGACGGGCGGCGCGGCCTGCGCGAGACCTGGGTGCCCGCCCTGGTGTGCGGAGTCGCCTTCGCCGTCGCCCAGTTCGCCGCCTCCAACTACGTCTCCGCACAACTCGCCGACATCGGCGCCTCCTTGGCGGGCGCGGGCGCCCTGGTCGCCGTACCGCACGCGCGCGTGCCCGCCACCGAGTCGGTACGCACGTCCGTGCTGACCGGCGTACGCAGCGAGGAACTGGACGAGGAGGACCCGCGGCGCGAAGTCCTGCGCGCCTACGCCCCGTACGCGCTCATCGTCGCGATCTTCTCGGTCGCGCAGATCCCGGCGGTCAAGGACGGGCTGGCCCGGGCGACGCAGACGTACGACTGGCCGTTCCTGGATGTAGCCGGGCCGGACGGGAAGCCGGTCGGCGGCAATGTCTTCACCTGGCCGATCGTGTCGACGGGCGGCACGCTCGTGCTGCTCGCCGGCGTGTGCACGGCGGTCGTGCTCGGCGTGCACGCGCGCGTGGCCGTCAAGGAGTGGCTGGCGACCGTGCACGAGTTGAGGTTCGCGATCCTGACCGTGACGTCCGTGCTGGCGCTCGCGTACGTCATGAACCTCTCCGGACAGGCGGGCACCATCGGCCACTTCGTGGCGGCGGCGGGAGCCGGACTTGCCTTCCTGTCACCCGTCCTGGGCTGGTTCGGGGTGGCGGTCTCCGGCTCGGACACCTCGGCCAACGCGCTCTTCGGAGCCCTGCAGGTGACCGCGGCCCGCGAGTCCGGCCTGTCGCCCGAACTCCTGGCCGCAGCCAACAGTTCGGGCGGCGTCCTCGGCAAGATGATCTCGCCGCAGAACCTCACCATCGCGTGCGCGGCCGTGGGCCTCGCGGGCCGCGAGGGGGACCTGCTGCGCAAGGTGCTCCCCTGGAGCGTGGGCCTGCTGCTGGTGATGTGCCTGATCGTGATGGGCCAGAGCTCACCGGTCCTGGACTGGATGCTGCCCTGACTCGTCGCGGACCCTGTCCCGCTCTTCCCGGATCCTGCCCCGGTTCTTCCCGGTTTCTCACCCTGCTCTGACCTGAGGTTACGGCTGGGGGTCCACTCGGAGTCCGCACAGCGCACGGCCGGCCGGTACGGGTAGTTTGAGGCGACCGATAGGACTTCAGGAGGGTTGGCCGTGGCTGCTGATCTGTCGCAGATCGTGAAGGCGTACGACGTACGCGGGGTGGTCCCGGACCAGTGGGACGAGTCGCTGGCCGAGCTCTTCGGGGCGGCCTTCGTCCAGGTGGCCGGGGCGGACGCGATCGTGATCGGCCACGACATGCGGCCCTCGTCGCCGGGCCTGTCGCGTGCCTTCGCGCGCGGGGCGGCCGCACAGGGCGTCGACGTGACCGAGATCGGCCTGTGCTCGACCGACCAGCTCTACTACGCCTCGGGCGCCCTGAACCTGCCGGGCGCGATGTTCACGGCCTCGCACAATCCGGCGCAGTACAACGGCATCAAGCTGTGCCGCGCGGGCGCGGCGCCGGTGGGCCAGGACACGGGCCTGTCCCGGATCCGCGAACTGGCCGAGCAGTGGAGCGAGTCGGGCGCGCCCGAGCCGGTCGCCGAGCCGGGAACCATCACCTCGCGGGACACGTTGTCGGACTACGCGGCCCACCTCCGCTCCCTCGTCGACCTGACCGCCCTCCGCCCCCTGAAGGTCGTCGTCGACGCGGGCAACGGCATGGGCGGCCACACCGTCCCCACGGTCTTCGCGGGCCTGCCCCTGACCGTCGTACCCATGTACTTCGAACTCGACGGCACGTTCCCGAACCACGAGGCGAACCCGCTGGACCCGGCGAACCTCGTCGACCTGCAGCAGCGCGTGCGCGAGGAGTCCGCCGACCTGGGCATCGCCTTCGACGGCGACGCGGACCGCTGCTTCGTCGTCGACGAGCACGGCGACCCGGTCCCGCCGTCCGCCGTCACGGCCCTGGTGGCCGCGCGCGAGCTGGCCAGGAACGGCGGCAAGGGCGTGATCATCCACAACCTGATCACCTCCTGGTCGGTCCCCGAGGTGGTGCGCGAACACGGCGGCACCCCGGCCCGTACCCGAGTCGGCCACTCCTTCATCAAGGCCGAAATGGCGAAGTCGGGCGCGATCTTCGGCGGCGAACACTCGGCGCACTACTACTTCAAGGACTTCTGGAACGCCGACACGGGCATGCTGGCCGCCCTCCACGTCCTCGCGGCCCTCGGCGGCCAGGACGGCCCGCTTTCCGAACTGGTCGCCGAGTACGACCGCTACGTCGGCTCCGGCGAGATCAACTCCACGGTCGCCGACCAGGCCGACCGCCTGGCGGCCATCAAGGCGGCCTACGGCGCCCGAGAGGACACCGTCCTCGACGAACTCGACGGCCTGACGGTCACCTCCACCGACTGGTGGTTCAATGTCCGCCCCTCCAACACGGAGCCGCTGCTGAGGCTGAACGCAGAGGCGAGGGACGAGGCGACGATGACGAAGATCCGGGACGAGGCTCTGGCGATCATCCGAGAGTGACCTCCTCAGCCCGTCCGGCGTCTGGTTTTTCAGCCCGTCCGGCGTTTGGTTTTTCAGCCTGTCCGGCGTTTGAGGACGGGCCGTTCAGGCCGATGGGGGGGCCAGGGGGCGGAGCCCCCTGGCGGGGCCGAAGGGGCAGCGCCCCTGGGACGGGACGGGTAGGGGCGGCGGGGGCGACCCCCTCCCGCAGCCACCCGAACCGACCCCGGATCAACCCCGGCACCCCGCCCCCCACGGCGGTACGCTGACCAGGCACATCCGCACACGCACATGCGCGCACCCCCCGAAGGGACACACCCATGCCGCTCGAAGCCGGCCTCCTGGAGATCCTCGCCTGCCCGGCCTGCCACGCCCCGCTCAAGGAGCAGGAATCCGAGGGGCAGGAAACCAAGGAGCAGGACACCGAGCTGATCTGCACGGGCAAGGACTGCGGCCTGGCCTACCCCATCCGCGACGGCATCCCCGTCCTGCTCGTCGACGAGGCCCGCCGCCCCGCGTAACGCCGAGCCCGGCCACCCGCGCAAGAAGGCGCCCGCAAAAGGCACCGCGCAGAAGGCACCCGCGCAAAAGGTTCCGCGCAACAAGCCCCCGCTGCGCGTACAACCCCGGCGCACACAAAGAACCCCCGGCGATCGGAGGCTGCCGCCCATGCTCGACGAATCGCTGCTCGACACTCCCGAGGCCCTCTCGGAGGCCGACCGCCGCGGCCTGCTCCGCGGCGCCGCCGAGGCAGGCGCCCGCGTCCGCACGGCCGCCCGGCACGCCACAGAGGCCGGCGTGGGCGACCTCAAGCCCGACGGCCGCCCCCGCGCGGTCCTCATCGCGGGCCCCGGCGCCGCAGCGATCTGCGTCGCCGACCTCCTCGGCACGCTCGCCGGCCCCGGCAGTCCCGTCATCCGGCTCGCCCCCACCGGCGTCGCCCCCGCCGCCGGCGCCCTGCGCTGGGAACTCCCGGGCTGGGCCGGCAGCGTCGACCTGCTCCTGATCACCACCCCGGACGGCACCGAACCGGGCCTGTCCCTGCTCGCCGACGCGGCCTACCGCCGCGGCTGCACGGTCGTCGCCGTCGCCCCCGCCCGCACCCCGCTCACCGAGGCGGTGGAAGGCGCCCACGGCCTCTTCGTGCCGATGGCTACAGCCCCCTACGAGGAGGAAGGGCAGGAGCTCGCCGCCTCCGCCCCCGGCGTCCTGTGGGCGCTGCTCACGCCCCTCCTCGCCCTCCTCGACCGCACCGGCCTGGTCACCGCCCCGCCGGAGGCCGTCGAGAAGATCGCCGACCGTCTCGACCACATCGCCGAACGCTGCGGCCCCGCCACCGCGACCTACAGCAACCCCGCCAAGACGCTCGCCGCCGAACTCGCCGACACGCTGCCCGTCGTATGGACCGAGGGCGTCTCGGCAGGCCCCGCGGGACGGCGTTTCGCGGCCGCCCTCGCCGAACTCGCCGGTCGCCCGGCGGTCGTCGCCGAACTCCCCGAGGCACTCGCCGCACACGGCGCCCTGCTGGCCGGCCCGCTCGCCGCCAGCGCCGACCCGGACGACTTCTTCCGCGACCGCGTAGAGGAAGCGCCCGCCCTGCACGCGCGCGTGGTGCTGCTCCGCGACCGCCCGATCGAGGGCCTCACCGCTGCTCCCACCGCCCGTGACCTGGCCCTCAGCCACGACACGCCGATCAGCGAACTGGAACCGGAACCCGGCGGCGAACTGGAGACCCTCGCCGAACTGATCGCCATCACGGATTTCGCCGCCGTTTACCTGGCGCTTGCCTCGGGGGCCTGACGTTGACCCGCGCAACCCGCGCCTACTGACCAGCGCCCGCCGAGCGCGGCGTACGTACGGAGACGAAGACACAGCATGGACCGCCTCGACAACACCGTCCGCCCCTACGCCTGGGGTTCGACCACCGCGATCCCGCACCTGCTCGGTGTCGAACCGAGCGGTGAACCGCAGGCGGAGATGTGGATGGGCGCCCACCCCGGCGCCCCCTCGCGCACCGGACGCGGCACGCTCGTCGAGGTCGTCGACGCGGACCCGGAGAAGGAACTCGGCCCGGCCGCCGTCGCCAAGTTCGGCCCCCGGCTGCCCTTCCTCCTCAAGATCCTCGCCGCCGGCGCCCCGCTCTCCCTCCAGGTGCACCCCAACCTGGCGCAGGCGAAGGAGGGTTACGAGGACGAGGAGCGCCGGAACATCCCCGTCGACGCCCCGCACCGCAACTACAAGGACGCCAACCACAAGCCCGAACTGATCTGCGCGCTCACCGAGTTCGACGGCCTGTGCGGCTTCCGCGACCCGCTCCAGGCCGCTGACCTGCTGGACGGCCTCGGTGTCGACTCCCTCAAGCCGTACGTCGACCTGCTGCACGCCCACCCCGAGGACGCCGCCCTGCGCGAGGTCCTCACGGCGATCCTCACCGCCGACCCCGAGGAGATGCACCACACGGTCGCCGAAGCGGCGGCCGCCTGCACCCGCCTCGGCGGCGACTACGCGCCCTACGCGGACATCGCCCACCACTACCCGGGCGATCCGGGCGTCATCGCCGCCATGCTCCTCAATTACGTCCGCCTGCAGCCCGGCGAGGCCCTTTTCCTCGGCGCCGGCATCCCGCACGCCTACCTCAACGGTCTCGGCGTCGAGATCATGGCCAACTCGGACAACGTCCTGCGCTGCGGCCTGACTCCCAAGCACGTCGACGTCCCCGAACTCCTGCGTATCGTCCGCTTCGAGGCCAGTGACCCCGGTGTGCTGCGCCCCGAGGCGTCCCCGGACGGCGAAGAGGTCTACGAGACCCCGATCGACGAATTCCGGCTGTCGCGCTACGTCCTCCCCGAGGGCGGCTCCGCCCACGACCTCACCCGCGCCACCCCGCAGATCCTGCTCTGCACGGCCGGTTCTGTGCATGCGGGCGAACACGAACTGCGCGCCGGCCAGTCGGTCTTCGTGCCGGCGGGTGAGAAGGCCGAAGTGGCCGGAGCGGGTACGGTCTTCCGGGCCACTGTGATCGTATGACCGGGGTTGTGGATACCTGACGCGCCGTCGTCGGGCAGGGCTGCAAGAATGGCCCACCGGCAAAGGACGGGCAAAGCCGCGACGAGGCGGAGCCCCGGACGGCGTACGTACGAAGGCGAAGGGACAACGCGGACAGATGAGCGCGTCAGGCGGCACCAGGGCGATCGTGGCGGCACTCGGCGCCAACCTCGCGATTGCGGCATCGAAGTTCGTGGCGTTCGCGTTCAGCGGTTCGTCGTCGATGCTCGCCGAGGGCGTCCACTCGCTCGCCGACTCGGGCAACCAGTTCCTGCTGCTGATCGGCGGCAAGAAGGCCCAGCGCGAGGCCACCCCGCAGCACCCCTTCGGCTACGGCCGCGAGCGGTACATCTACGCCTTCCTCGTCTCCATCGTCCTCTTCTCGGTCGGCGGCATGTTCGCCATCTACGAGGGCTACGAGAAGATCCGCCACCCGCACGAAGTGGAGCACTGGTACTGGCCGGTGGGCGTCCTCGTCTTCGCGATCATCGCCGAGGGCTACTCCTTCAAGACGGCCATCAAGGAGTCGAACGAGCTGCGCGGCAAGCTGTCCTGGTCGCAGTTCATCCGCCGCGCCAAGGCGCCCGAGCTGCCCGTGGTCCTCCTGGAGGACTTCGGCGCCCTGATCGGTCTGGTCCTGGCGCTCGGCGGTGTCGGCCTCGCCCTGCTCACCGGCGACGGCATCTGGGACGGCATCGGCACGGTCTGCATCGGCATCCTGCTCGTCCTGATCGCCCTCGTCCTCGCCGCCGAGACCAAGTCCCTCCTCCTCGGTGAGGCCGCCGGGGTCGACGAGGTCAAGCAGATCGAGGCGGCCATCGTCGACGGCGACACCGTCACCCGCATCATCCACATGCGCACGCTCCACCTCGGCCCCGAGGAACTGCTGATCGCAGCCAAGATCGCCGTCCAGCACGACGACACGGCCGCCGAGGTCGCCTCCGCCATCAACGCCGCCGAGGCCCGCATCCGTGCCGCGGTCCCCATCGCCCGAGTCATCTACCTCGAGCCGGACATCTACAGCGAGGCAGAGGCGGCGAAGGGCCCCGACCGCGAGGCCACGCCCGGCGGACCGGCGCCGCACCCTGCCGGCCACTGACACCGCTGCGCCGTACGGCACTTCGCCGTACGACGACGGGGCCCGCCGAACGCTCGGCGGGCCCCGTCGTCATACCTGCACCGCCCACGGTGCAGGCGGGGGCACTACGACCCGCTTCCGCACCGCCACGGCCGCGATCCCCAGGCCGAGCCCCGTGAGCGCCATCAAACCCCCCACCAGCGCGGCCGCACCGAGCAGGGCCAGCCCGGTGTAGTCGTCCGTCACACGGCCCTGGACCGCGCTCACCGGGACGGTGCCTCCGTGATCGTCGGGAAAGGCCCGCGAGTCCCGCGAGTTCGACCGGTGATCACCGAGCAGGAAGAGCCGGCCCTCGGGCACCTGCACCTCGTACTTCTGGTGCATCCCGTCGGCGAGGCCACCCGCCAGGTACGGCTCGTCAAGCGGTTTGCCGTTCACGAGGAGCCGCTCGCCCTCGCCCTCCCCGGTGCAGCAGACGATGTGATCGCCGCCGACACCGATGACGCGCTGCATGACGACGGCGCCCTGGTAGCGCTCCGGCGCCGAGTAGAGCACGACGTCGCCCCGCCGCACCCCGGTCCCGTCCATGCGCTCGTACACCAGCTGCTGCCCCTGTGTGTACGCCGGCGACATGCTGTCGCTGGCCACCGTGGTGCCGTGGTAGCCCGTCCACAGGCTCACCAGCGCCACAACCACCAGCACGACCCCCAGCGGCCCCAGCACCCCGGCCCAGATCCCGAGCTTCCGCGCCCTGCTCATCGCCACTCCCTCCCCACGCGGAACATCCGCGCCGCGCAGAGGGTAGCTGCCGGCTGTGAACCGGCTGTGCGGGCCCGCGCCCACGACGGGCGCGGGCCCGGAGCCGGCTAGCGGATCTCGCTCAGCACACCGAGGACCGCCCGCTCGTCCCGGGCCGCCGACAGCCGCTCCCGGAACCCGGCGTCCGTCAACTTCCGCGACAGCAACGCCAGAATCCGCAGATGCTCATCACCCGCGGCCGCCTCCGGTACGGCGATCATGAACACCAGCCGCGCCTTCGTACCGTCCATCGAGTCCCACTCGACGCCCTCGTCGGAGCGTGCGAACCCGACCACCGGCGCCGTCACCGCGTCGGTCTTGGCATGCGGAATCGCGATCTCCTCGCCGAGCCCGGTGGTGCCCTGCTCCTCGCGCCGCAGCGCCGTCCGCACGAGCTCGTCCACGTCCGCCACCTCGCCGCTCCGGACCAGCAGGTCCGCCATCTCCCGGATGGCGGCCTCCTTCTCCTGCGCGTCGAGCCGGACCTTGACGGTCTGCTCGGTGAGGTAGCCGGAGAGGACCTCGCCACCGGCTTCGGCGGCACCGGCAGGGTCGGCCTCGGGCGCTGAGCCCGCACCCCCCGAACCGGAAGCGGACGGCGTTGCTCCACGCTCGGCCCGCGGCGCTACGACGGCATGCTCACCCCAACCCGACGACATGCCGGCGCCGACCGGGACCAGCGCGGGCTCGGCATCCGCCACCGCCGTACCGACCACCGCCGCACCGCTCCGCCTGCGCTCAGCGATGTCGACCAGCGTCACCGTGGTCAGCGCCGTGACCACCGTGCCGATCACCACGGCCGCGAAGAACATCGGTACGCCGCTCACCGCCCCCAGCACGGCCACGATCGGCCCACCGTGCGGAACCGCGTCCTTCACGCCCGCGATCCCGGCGACCGCCCCGGCCACCGCGCCGCCGAGCATGTTGGCCGGAATGACCTGCGCGGGCCGCGCCGCCGCGAACGGGATCGCACCCTCCGAGATACCGAAACAGCCCATGAACAGGGACGCGAGACCGGTCTCCCGCTCCTGCTCGGTGTAGAGCCGCTTCCGTATCAGCGTCGCCAGCCCCTGCCCCAGCGGCATGACCGGGATCGCGGCCGCGCACATCCCCATGACCGTCTGGTTGCCGGTCGCGATGAGCCCGGCGCCGAAGAGGAACGCCGTCTTGTTCACCGGCCCGCCCATGTCGAACGCGATCATGAGCCCCAGAATCGTGCCGAGCAGAACCGCACTCGTACCCGTCATTCCACTGAGCCAGCCGGTCAGATGCTCGAACACCCACGAGATGGGCTTCCCGATGACGTAGATGAAGAACATCCCGAGCACCGTCGTCGCCACAATCGGGATCACGATGATCGGCATGATCGGCTGTACGAACTTCGGGACCCTGACCTTCTTGATCCACAGCACCAGATACCCGGCGAGAAACCCGGTCACGATCGCCCCGATGAACCCGGCACCCGCTTTGGAGTCGTACAACGACCCGGTGTTGGCGATCCAGCCACCGATCATGCCCGGCACGAGTGCAGGCCGATCACCGATGGCGTACGCGATGTACCCGGACAGAATCGGCACCATCAGCGTGAAGCCGATGACCCCGACGTTGTTCAGGTCCATCCAGAAGGAGCCCTTCGGGATGACCAGACCACCTGAGGGGTCCGTGTGCCCACCGAGCGAGAGCGAGACGGCGATCAGCAACCCGCCGACCACGACAAACGGGATCATGTAACTGACCCCGTTCATCAGCGCCTTGTATGTGACGCTCCGCTCCCTGCCACCGGCGGCGCTGGGGGATGCCGCCCCGCTCCCGGGCCGGTGGACCGGCGCCGCCCGCACCTGCTCGATCAGCCGCTCGGGGTGGTGAATCCCCTCGGCCACCCCGACCTTGAGAACCCGCTTGCCCGCGAAACGACTCAGATCCACATCCTTGTCCGCGGCCACGATGACGCCGTCCGCGGTTCTGACATCGTTGTCGTTCAGGACGTTTTCAGCCCCGATGGACCCCTGCGTCTCCACCTTCATGTCGACGCCACGGCTCTCGGCAGCCTGCGCGAGCTTCTCCGCGGCCATATATGTGTGTGCGATGCCGGTCGGGCATGCGGTCACCGCGAGCAGCTTCAGCCGCCTCTGCTCGCCATTGCCGCCGCCCGTGGGGGGAGGGCCGGCCGGATTGGTCACATCGATCTCCTAACGCCTTTGTCGCGCGAACGCCGTCCCGGGCGCCCCGCAAGATCGATCAGTGGTTCCCGATCTCCTGGCATCCTGCAACATCCGCCGCCCTGCTCAAAGGCGCGAAAGTCCCTGTTCGACCTGGTCTGCTGCCACCTGTTCTCCCGTTCGCAGGTGTCCTGTTATCGCTCTCCCTACCCTCGCGGCCGGCCCCCGCCGAACGCTCGATCGGCGCGATGTGTTCGAAGGCGGACTGGGGTCGCCGGGGCGGCCGGTGTAGCTTGGAACCGAGCCAGACGTCGCTGCTGATGGCGGTCGGGCGGTCCCACCGCGGACCGACCGAGGGAGAGAGGGCCTCCGACGGACTGCGCTGCGCGCACGCGG
>Ga0105246_10002453_pt1 | contig 11196 bp, 9 predicted proteins | sample KBSM64metaG_FD_99694 | JGI IMG/M metagenome (GOLD analysis project Ga0105246, IMG submission 99694) | Miscanthus rhizosphere microbial communities from Kellogg Biological Station, Michigan, USA - KBS M6-4 metaG | ecosystem: Host-associated > Plants > Roots > Rhizosphere > Soil | place: Michigan...
ACGGGCGCCTGCTGGTCGAGCGGGTCGTCCGGTGCGAGCAGGGGCGCCAGCAGGGCTACCAGCACTACGACGGCCAGGAAGCAGACCGCGGCCTTCGACAGCGGCGGCAGCCGGCGCAGGCCGCGCAGGCGGATGCCTGGACGGGACAGCGCCTCGGTGAGGCTCTTCCGCGTGAACTGCGTGAACTGGGAGATCATGCGGTCGTGTCCCTCAGTCGCGGGTTGACCAGCAGGTAGAGGACGTCGATGACGAGGTTGACCACGACGAAGCCGGTCGCGGTGGTCAGCACCACGCCCTGGACGACGGCCGGGTCGCCGTTCTTCACCGCGTCGATCATCAGCTTGCCCATGCCGGGCAGCGAGAAGATCGTCTCGATGACGACCGCACCGCCGAGCAGATAGCCGACGCGCAGGCCCAGCACTGTGAGCGGGTTGATGAGGGCGTTGCGCAGCACGTTCCGGCCGACCACCACCCGCGGCGGCAGCCCGCTGCCGATCGCCGTGCGGACGTAGTCCTTGTCCAGCTCCTCCACCACCGATGTCCTTACGATGCGGGTGAGTTGGGCCGCGACCGGCAGTGACAGTGCAAGGGCGGGCAGGGTCATCGTCTTGAGCCAGCCGGTGAAGGAGTCGGCCGGGTTGATGTAGCCGCCGGTCGGGAACCAGCCCTGGTCGACCGCCAGGTACTGGATCATCAGCAGTGCCAGCCAGAAGCCGGGGGCCGCAACGCCGGTGAGCGAGACGACCCGGATGATCTGGTCGGGCAGCCGGTCCCGGTAGACGGCCGCGGTCACCCCGCCGACCAGGGACAGCACGACCGCGAGCCCCAGGCCCAGGAAGGTGAGCTGGAGGGTCAGCGGCAGCGCGGTGGTGACCTGGTCGACGACGGGGGCGCGGGTCAGGGCGCTGGTGCCCATGTCGCCGTGGAGCAGGTCGTCGACGAAGTGGACGTAGCGCACGGGCAGCGGGTCGAGCAGGCCGTTCTGCTCGCGGAAGTCGTGCAGCTGCTGAGGGGTGGGGTTCGCGCCCTGGAAGAACGCGGACGCCGGGTCGACGTCCGAGAAGCGCATCACCAGGAACACGAACAGCACGATGCCGAGCATCAGCGGCACGAGCAGGGCGATGCGCCGGAGCAGGATGCGGAGGACCGCGACCATGGAGCTAGACCCACTTGGCCTGGAGCAGGTTGATGCCGGGATACGGCTGTGCCCTTATGCCGGTGAGCTTCTTCGGGTCCCAGGCGGTCATCAGCTCGTTGTGGACGACCGGGTAGAGGACGGCCTGTTCGGCGACGACGTCGATGTAGTCCTGGATCATCGCCTTCTTCTTCGCCGGGTCGGCCTCCTGGGTGGCCCGGTCCATGTCCTTGAAGAGCTGCTTGGCGACCGGGTCGTCGGCCCAGCGCGTGTACTGCATCCAGAGGTTGGTGGGGCCGTAGTTGTAGTGCATGATCAGGTCGGCGTCGAGGCCGAACTGGTTGGGGTTCGAGGCCGCGGCGACGACCTGGTAGTCCTGCTTCTGGTCCATCTTGGTGAAGACGGCGGTGGTCTCCTGGGGTGAGAGGGTCGTTCGGACCCCGATCGCGTCCCAGGACGCCTTGATGGTCGGCAGGCAGTCGACGATCCAACTCACGTTCACGGCAAGGATGTTGATGCTGAGGTTCCTGACCCCGGCCGCTTTCAGCAGCGCCTTCGCCTTCTCGGGGTCGTAGTCGTAGACGGTCTTCGCCCGCCGGTAGCTGGGGTTGCCCTCGTTCAGGAACGAGGACGACGGCTTCCCGTGACCCTTCAGCGCGACCTGCACCATCTTCTCGGTGTCGATGGCGTAGTGCAGTGCCTGCCGCACCCGTACGTCGTCGAAGGGCTTGTGCCTGGTGTTGAACATCAGGAACAGGTTGTTCATCCCGGCCCCGCCCGCGACCGTCAGTCCGCCGCTCTTGAGTTGCTCGATGTTGGCGTAGGGGATGTTGTCGGAGATCTGCGCGCCCGCGCTGGAGCCGGAGATCCTGGCGACACGCGGGGCGGCGTCCACGATCGTCAGCCAGTTCATCTTCTTGAAGGCCGCCGGACGCGGGCCGTTGTAGTCGGCGAACGCCTCGAAGGTGGTGTTCGACTTCGGGTGGTGCGCGGACTGCCGGTACGGCCCGGAGCCGATCGCGAGACCCGTGATGGCCTTGTCCCAGGCGCCCGGCTTCGAGAAGACGTGCTTCGGCATGATCTTCGCGAGGGTGAGCCGGGAGAGCCCGTCCGGGAAGGGGAACTTGAGCACCAGCTCGACGTTCTGCGCGTCGATCTTCCGGACCTCCTTCAGCCAGCTCGCGAAGAAGCCCTTGGCGAGCGTCTGCGTCTTCGGGTCGAGGATCCGGTCGAACACGAAGACGACGTCGTCGGCGGTGACGGGCTTCCCGTCGTGGAACTTCGCGCCCGCCCGCAGGGTGAACTTCCAGGAGGTGGTGCTGAGGTCCTTGGGCACCGCGGTCGCGAGCGCGGCGTACGGCTTGCGGGAGATCGGGTCGGTGTCGAGCAGACCCTCGTAGATGTGGTTGTTGGCGGCCATGCAGAAGGCGGACGCGGTCTGGGTGGGATCCCAGGTGCCGTCGTTGCCGTAGCCGATGACCGCCGTCAGCGTGCGGTCCTTGCCGCCTCCGCCGCCGGTGTCGTTGGTGGACTGGGGCCCGGACGAACAGGCCGACAGCGACGCGGAGACGGCGGTGGCCGCACCCAGCGCGCCGGTGTACTTCAGGAAGGTCCGGCGATGCACGGTTCCTCCAGCGGAGAGTTCCATCGGGAGTGAGGAGATACGACGTCCTACGTCCTGCGTCAGCCGCGACCATAAGAGGGGCTCCGGGGGCGGTCAAGGGCCCGCACACGAATGGCGTAGCCGCCAGAGGTCGAGCCAATGGCGGTATGAAATGGCGGGAGTTGGCGCATGTCACCGCCGGACATGGGACGTGGGACGTCCGGCGCGCGTACGATGCGGCGCATGTCCGTGGAGTCGAGGAACAGCCGGATACGGCGCGAGGTCGTGCAGCTGATCCTCGACCGCAGGCTCGGGCCCGGCGCCCCGCTGCCCACCGAGGCCGAGCTGATGGATGACCTCGGCGTCAGCCGCAACTCCGTACGCGAGGCCCTCAAGGCGCTCCAGGCGCTGGACATCGTGGAGATCAGACACGGCTACGGCACGTATGTCGGCCAGGCATCCCTGGCGCCCCTCGTCGACGGCCTCACCTTCCGCACCCTCGCCCGGCACGACGACGACACCGGGGCGCTCGCCGAGATCCTCCAGGTGCGGGAGGTACTGGAGGAGGGGCTGGTCCGGCGGATCGCGGGGACGGTCACGGCGGCGGAACTGGACGCGCTGGAAGCGGTGGTGGCCAGGATGGAGGCGGCGGTCCGGGTCGGACGCCCCTTCCCCGAACTGGACCGCGAGTTCCACGAGTTGCTCTACGCGTCCCTCGGCAACGCGTTCGTGCCCCAGCTGCTCGGTGCCTTCTGGAGCGTGTTCCGCAGGGTCGCGGGCGCCCGCGGCTGGACGGACGACCCGGCGCCCGAGGTGACGGTCCGCCGTCACCGGGACATCGTGACGGCCCTGCGCGCCGGGGACGCCGAGGGTGCCCAGCGGGCGATGGCACACCACTTCCGCGGCATCGAGGCCCGTACGCTGACCCGATGACGGACACCTGGCATCCCGCGGACCCCGGTGTGCTGCGACTGCCGTCGGGCCGACTGGTCCGGGGCCGCGGACTACGGCACCCCCTCGGCCCGGGGACGCCCACGCCCTCGTACGCCCTCTACCTCCTCGGCAGACAACCCCCGCCCGTCCCCTGGGAGTTCACCTGGATCCGCTGGCCCGACTTCCGCCTCCCTGCCGACCGCCCGGCCGCCCGCGCAGCCCTCACCGAGGCCTGGGAGCGGACGGCGGACGAGCGCGTCGAGATCGCCTGCGGGGGCGGACGCGGGCGGACCGGGACGGCACTGGCCTGTCTGGCGGTCCTGGACGGCGTACCGGCCGAGGAAGCGGTGGCGTATGTGCGCGCACACTACGACCGGCGGGCCGTGGAGACGCCGTGGCAGAAGCGGTACGTGCGGCGGTTCGCCGAGACAGGTCTTGGGACACCGGAGAACTGACCGCCCGTCCGGTCCTACGGCTCCTGGCCCAGTACCTCGGCCAGCAGAGCCGCCGTCTCCGCGATCAGCGCATTGTCCAGCGCAGCGTCCTTCTCCGGCTTGGTCACCTGCACGGCGAGCACGATCGGCGTGCCGTCCGGCGTCCATGCGATGCCGACGTTGTTGTTCGCGCCGTATGAGCCGCCGCCGGTCTTGTCGGCGACCGTCCATGTCTTGGGCAGCCCGGCGCGGAAGCGGTTGCCGCTGGTGGTGTTGCCCAGCAGCCAGTGGGTGAGGAGGGCGCGGTCCCCGCGGTCGAGGACGTGGCCGAGGACCAGGCGGGCGTATGAGCGTCCGATCGCGCGCGGGGTCGTCGTGTCGGTGATCCGCCACGGTTCCGCGGAGTTGAGGTCGGTCTCCCAGCGGTCGAGGCGGGTCACCGGGTCGCCGAGGGAGCGGGCGAACCGGGTGATCGCGGTGGGGCCGCCCAGTTCGCGCAGCAGCAGGTTGCCGGCGGTGTTGTCGCTGTAGCGGATGGCCACGTCGGCGAGTTCGGCGACCGTCATGCCCTCGGCCAGGTGTTCCCTGGTCCTGTCCGAGCCGTCGACGAGGTCGGCCTCCGTGTAGTGGATGCGCCGCGCGAGGACCTCGCCGTGCCGGTCCAGATCGCGCAGGACGGCCGCGGCGGCCAGGGTCTTGAAGAGCGAGCAGATCGGGAAGAGTTCGTCGGCGCGGTGCTCGACGGTCTGCTTCGTGCGGACGTTGTGTGCGAACACGCCGAGGCGGGCGCCATGTTGCTGTTCCAGCTCGCGCAGGCGGTCGACGGCGGCGGCGTGGGCGGGTGCGCCGGTGAGGAGCGCGGCGGCGGTGGCGGTGCCTGCGGTGAGCAGGGTGCGTCGGCCTAAGATCTTGGTCTCCTTCGCTCGGTACGGGGTGTCGATCTCTTCAGTGACCGACGCCGTACGTCATCCCTTGGTTGCCCGGCCGTAGACCATCGGCGGACGGCCGCGCGGGCCCGGTTTCGCCACAGTGAGGGGCATGGAGAAGACGAAGGGGATCAATCGGGCACAGTTCCTGGCGGGGGCGGCGGCCCTCGGTCTGTCGGCGGCAGTGTTGCCGTCCCGCCCGGCTGCAGCGAGCGGCCGTGGCCTGCGGCACCGCGGCGTCGTCTACACCGTCGGCGAGGGCGAGACCCCGGGGACCGCGTGGAGCGCCGCCCGGATGCGCCGGGACATCCGCGCCGTCCGCGACCGGCTGCACGCCGACACCGTCGACGTCACCGGCGACGGCGTCGAACGCCTCACCGCCACCGCCGCCGAGGCCGCCGAACGGGGACTGCACGTATGGCTCCAGCCGACCCTCGCGGACGCCCCGCAGCGCGACACCCTGGAGCACCTGGCGGAGTGCGGCCGGTTCGCGGAGCGGCTGCGGCGGCAGGGAGCGAGTGTCGACTTCAGCGTGGGCTGCGAGTTCTGGCTGCTCGTGCCCGGGATCGTGCCGGGGGAGACGGTCCTGGACCGTGTACGGAACATGCTGAACGGCACCTTCGATCCCGTGAAGATGCAGCGCCGCCTCGACCGCTTCACGGCGCAGGCGGCGGCGGTCGGCCGTTCCGTCTTCCACGGCAACCTCAGCTATGCCGCCGCCCAGGACGACAAGGTGGACTGGCGGCTCTTCGACATCGTAGGCATCGACTACTACTCGTACTTCCACCAACACGCCGACTACGTCCGGGAGTTGAGGAAGTACCTGCGCTGGGGCAAGCCCCTCGCCATCACCGAGTTCGGGACCTGCACCTACGTCGGCGCCCCGGAGGCGGGCGGCATGGGCTGGAACGTCGTCGACTACGACAAGGACCCGCAGGAGATCAAGGGCCATCTCGTCCGCAGCGAACACACCCAAGCCGCCTACCTGGCCGACCTGCTGGACGTCTTCGAGTCGATGGGCCTGTACGCGGCGATGGCCTTCGAGTTCGTCACCCCGGACGCCCCGCACCGCACCGACAACCCGCGCTACGACCTCGACATGGCGAGCTACAGCATCACGAAGACCATCAAGGACCGCCCCGACGACCCCCGTTCGGGCTGGCACTGGGAGCCGAAGGAGGCGTTTCGCCTGCTGGCGCGTCAGTACGGGAGGGCGGCCTGCGTGCGCCAGGCACCGTAGACAGACCCGTCGCCGGGTCGGCGGCCCGATGAGAGGACGCTGCCCAACCCGCATCGACGTGGCGTACCGGGCGGTCGCGCAGTCGGATCTGCGTGCCCTCTTCACCGACCTGCCCGCCCCGGACGGGGAGGGCGCCCTCTCCACCGGGTCACCGGCTGCTCCCGAGCCTGCTGCGCCGGCACACGGCATGGCGGGGAGGGCGGCCGCCCTGGCGGGTGCGGTGCTTTGGGCGGCCGGGGTCGCCGGACTCGTCCTGACCGTCCTCACCGGCTCCTGGTACTGGCTGGTGCTGTTGCCGCCGGCGGTCCACGGCGTCCGCCAGCCGGCGAGGAAGGTCCAGGGCGGCGATCGGGAGGGGCGGTCCGGGCGGCCGGAGCTGCGGCAGGGCCGGGTGTGGTCAGCGGCAGTGGACGTCCTGCCGCGGTCGCTCGCCCGTCGCCAGGAAGTGCGAGACCGTCTCGTCGCCGCACCTGGTGCCGTTGGCGAGATAGGCCTCGTGGCCGGTGGCGTCGTTGATGACCATGACGGCGCGGCGGCCGAGCGCCTTGCGGAGCTTGAGGGCGCCGCTCAGCGGGGTGGCGACGTCGCGCTCGTTCTGGACGAGCAGGACGTCGGACGGGCCCCGGTCGGTGATCCGTACCGGTGTCTCCTTCGGCTGCCACGGCCAGGCGGCGCACACCAGCGCGTTCCTCGGCATGCCCGCGGTCAGCGGGTACTTGGCGCGGCTGGCGTCGACGCCCTTCTGGTACGTGAGGGCATCGCGCGGCCATGCGGCGTCGTTGCAGATGGTGGCGGCGCTCACCGCGACGAGGTTCTGCATGGCAGCCTCCGGCGGGGCCGCCGGCGCGGGCGGGACGGTGTCCTTCAGGGCGGCCGCGATCAGCTTGGCCAGGGCCGGGTACCGGTCGGGGTCGTCGAGGCTGTCCAGCATCGTCTGGCGCAGCACGTTGCCGTTCAGCTCCTCCGGGTTGGCGCCCGGCCAGGGCAGCGGCTCGCGGTCCAGGCGGGCGGCGAGGCGGAGGAAGAGCGGGCGGACCTCGGCGGCCGTGTCGGTCAGGCGGTACGGGTTGCCGGGCGCCGAGGCCCACTTGGCGAACTCGGGGAAGTTGTCCTCGACGCCCACCTCGTACGCGGCGACCCAGGCCCGCTCCGCCCGGACCGGGTCGGGGTTGTCGTTGCTGTCCAGCACGATGCGGTCGGTGCGCTGCGGGAACATCTCGCTGTAGGCGGCGCCGACATACGTGCCGTACGAGACGCCCCACGCGGACAGCCTGCGTTCGCCGAGCGCGGCGCGGATGCGGTCGATGTCGCGGGCGTTGTCCTTGGTGGTGATGTGGCGCATCAGCTCGCCGCCGGCCGCCGCGCAGGCGGCGGCCACCCGTCGGGCCGTGGTCATGTTCTCGGTGACGGAGCCGTCCGGGGCGGGCCAGGGGCGCAGCTTCGACAGGGCCAGGTCGGCGTGGTCGAGCCCACAACCGACCGCGGTGGAAGGCGCGTTGCCGCGTGGCGCGAACCCGATCAGGTCGTAGGCGTCCCGGACGTCCTGCGGCAGCTTCTGCCCTTTCCCCGAGGGGTCGTCCAGACTGGTGCCGCCCGGCCCGCCGGCGATCAGCAGCAGGGCGCCCCGGCGGGCGGACGGTTTCTCGGCGGGGATGCGGGAGACGGCGATGTCGATCGTCCGGCCGCGGGGGTGGGCGTAGTCCATGGGGACTTCGAGGGTCGCGCACTGCTGCCGGGGGTCGAGGCCGCTGCCCGCGCACCTGGTCCACTGGAGCGGCTCCTCGGCGGCGGACGCGGTGAGCGGCGTGACGGCACCGAAGACGATGCCGGAGGCGGCGGCGATCAGGGCTGCGCTTTTCGTGATCTCCTTCATGAACACGAGACTCCCCGATGCCGCCCGCGCATCCCATCCGGTCAACTGCCTTGTCGGCAGGGGGGTTTACCCCCGTCCGGACGCCGGGTTTCTCATACGTCCCGACGGTCCACGACCACCACCGCCACGACGGCCGCGACCGCCGCCCACACCGCGAACACGACCCACCCGCCCGCGACGGTCGCCGGATACTTCGGGACCAGCACGTAGCGGGACTGCCCGTAACCCACGTCCACGATCCGCGCCCAGGCGTTGAACGGAAAGGCGTGACGGACCGACGCCGTCCAGTGGTAGCGGTCCGTGACGAAGGACGGCAGGAGCAGCAGGACGAACGTCGTCAGGACCATCGTCGTGGCACTGTGCCGGATCACCGCGCCCAGACCCATGCCGACCAGCGCACACACCGGGGCGAGCAGGGCCGACGCCACGACCACCCGCCAGGCGCCCGGGTGACTGATCGGCACGCCCAGGCCCCGCCCGTCGAGGATGGCCTGCGTGGAGGCGTAGGAGGCGGCCGCGAGGAGCGCGCCGAACAGCGTCATGACCGCCGTCAGCACGACCACCTTGGCCGCCATCAGGGCACGCCGGTCCGGCACGGCGGTGAACGTCGTACGGACCAGGCCCGTCGCGTACTCGCCGACGATCGTGATCGCGCCGATGCTGGCGCACACCAGCACGAGGATCATGGCGGACCCCTCGGTGAAGGCGTCCCGCAGCGCCCAGTACACGAAGTCGTCCCGGATCGGCCCGCCGTAGTGCGGGTAGTTGACGTAGTCGGCGCGGGCGGCGTTCGCGTTGAAGCCGACGACGGCCAGCGCCCCGCAGCCGAAGGCCCAGTAGGTGGAGCGCAGGGAACGGAGTTTGATCCACTCGGCGGCGAGCAGGTCGGTGAAGCGGGAGGCGGGCAGGGCGAGGGTGGTCATCGGGTCTCTCCAGCCGCGTACTCGACGCTGTCGGCGGTCAGTTCCATGAAGGCCGTCTCCAGAGAGGCCACTTGCGTGGTCAACTCCCAGAGCAGGCAGCGGTGTTCGTGCGCCAGCTCACCGACCCGGACAGCGCTCACCCCGTCCACCTTCAGCGTCTCCTCGTCGTACGGAGCCACCACCGCGCCCTCCGACTCCAGTACGGCGGCCAGGGCACCCGCCTGGGGCGAGCGCACGGTCACCGTCGGCGCCGTCCCGCGTGCGGCGAACGCGGCGAGGCTCTCGGCGGCGATGAGCTCCCCGCGGCCGATGACGATCAGCTCGTCGGCGGTGTTCTCCATCTCCGACATGAGATGACTGGACACGAAGACCGTCCGCCCCTCGTGCGCCAGCCTCCGGAACAGCCCCCGCACCCACAACACCCCTTCCGGATCGAGCCCGTTGAGCGGCTCGTCGAACATCAGCACCGGTGGGTCCCCGAGCAGCGCCGCCGCGATGCCGAGCCGCTGCTTCATGCCCAGCGAGAAGGAGCCGACCCGGCGCCGGGCGGCGGCCTCCGTGAGCCCCACCTCGGCGAGCACCTCGTCCACCCGCGCCCGCGGGATGCGGTTGCTGCGGGCCAGCGCGTGCAGATGCGCCCGTGCACTGCGCCCGCCGTGCACGTCATGGGCGTCGAGGAGGGCGCCGACGTGCCGCAGCCCGCGCGGATGCCGGCGGAAGGAGTGGCCGCTGATCGCGGCGGTACCGGCGCTCGGCTCGACGAGCCCGAGCAGCATCCGCAGGGTCGTCGTCTTCCCCGCGCCGTTCGGGCCGAGGAAGCCCGTGACATGGCCGGGGCGGACGGTGAAGGACAGGTCGCGTACGGCCGTCGTGGGGCCGTACCGCTTGGTGAGCTGCTCGACTTCGATCATGCGGACCACGGTGGCGCGGACGGCGGGTGCGGGGCATCGGCCGGGCGCTGACACTCGTACGGGGCGGCTGTCGACCGTGGTTGTACGCCCACGGGCCGATGACCGGGCCGCGCACCCGCGCCTACGATCACGGCATGTCCGACACCGCTCCTCCGCCGCCCCTGGTCAAACGCGTGTCGCCGGCCGGGTGGACGGCGATCGTGTGGTGCGCGAGCACGCTGTTCACCCTCCTGACGACGTTCCGGCTGCCCGGTGAGATGCAGCCGGAACACTGGCCGGCGGCCCAGCTGTATCGCTGGGACGGCCTGACGATCCTCGCGGTGTCGACCGCGATGGCGATCCAGGGCGGCAGGCTGCTGCACCGCAGGCCGCTGCTCGCGATCACCCTGACGATCCTGGCCGGGATCTTCGAGACGAGCACCCTCGGCGTCGGTGAGCTGCCGATGGCGCAGTACCTCACGACCATGGTGGTGCTCTACTTCGTCGTGGCCGCCCGCCCACGGCGCACCGCGCTCATCGGGCTGGCCATGGCGGTCGGCAGCCTGATCGTGTACATAGCCGTACGGCTGCTGCGCCACTGGCCCGTCGGCACCTCCGCCGAACTGGCCGTCGCCCTCGTCACCGTGATCGTCTGGCTGCTCGGCAACTCCGCGCACCAGTCCCGGGTGCACGCCGAGCGGCTGAGCGCCGAGCACGCGGCACGGGCGGTCGCCGCCGAACGCCTGCGCATCGCCCGCGAGATGCACGACACGGTCGCCCACAGCATCGGCATCATCGCCCTCCAGGCGGGCGCGGCCTCCCGGGTGGCGACCGCGCATCCCGAGGCGGCCCTGGCGGCGATGCGGGCGGTGGAGAACGAGGGCCGCGAGACGCTGGCGGGCCTTCGCCGCATGCTGGTCGCACTGCGTGCGGCGGACGCGGGGAGGGATCCGGATCTGACCCCCGCGGGCCTGGCGGACGTCGACCGACTGGCGGCCACGACGACCGCGGCAGGCGTACGGGTGGAGGTGCACCGCCTCGGCGAGGCACGCCAACTCCCGCCGGACATCGACCTGTCGGCGTTCCGCATCGTCCAGGAGTCGGTGACGAACGTCGTACGCCATGCGGGCACGCGCGCCTGCCGGGTCACCCTCGACTACCGCGACGACGAGGAACTCGCCGTGGAGATCACGGACGACGGCCTGGGCTGCGGCAGCTCGACCGACACCGGTTTCGGCC
>Ga0105246_10002454_pt1 | contig 11190 bp, 10 predicted proteins | sample KBSM64metaG_FD_99694 | JGI IMG/M metagenome (GOLD analysis project Ga0105246, IMG submission 99694) | Miscanthus rhizosphere microbial communities from Kellogg Biological Station, Michigan, USA - KBS M6-4 metaG | ecosystem: Host-associated > Plants > Roots > Rhizosphere > Soil | place...
CTTCCATAAAACGATCGGAGTGTCTGAACAGTACGCTGAAATCCAATGTGCCCATAACAAGAGCCCCCGTTCTCCAGGTGTGAAAATAAAACAACAGCGCATCTGCTGCATACGTATTTCTCGCATACAGCAGATGCTTACAGTTCATATTGTGTGTTTAGTTGATGGTAGATTTGCCCATCCCCAGATACAGGGACTATCCCAGCCTTAGTTGCATAACTGCCATGTCATCAGGCTCTATACTTGGCGTCATCAGACGCATAGAATACCTCACAACAAGCCTTAATCCACCGCACCTTTTTAAACAGCCTGCTAAACGTTACTCCGGCTTGCTACCCAGCCATTTCTCATGCAACGTGTCATACTCGCCGCTATCCTTCAGTTCTTTCAGCAACTTGTTCACTTCTTCTACAAAAGCCGAATCGCCCTTGCGAATCGCCATGCCATAAGGCTCGCTTGTAAAGTTGCCGCCGACCAGCTTGTAGTTGTTGTCTGTTTGTTGCATGCCGATGAGGATGATATTATCGGTTGTCAACGCTTCGCCTTTGCCTGCTTTCAGCGCTGTAAAAGCATCCTGATAATTATCGAACTCCAGCACTTCGGCCTTCGGTGCCTTCTCACGGATATTCTGTGCGGACGTAGAGCCTTTCACGGCAAGCACCTTCACACCATCCAGGCTCTCCAGACCGGCGATGGCACTGTCGTTTTTCACCAGCAACGATTGGCCTGCTTCGAAGTATACATCACTGAAATCCACTTGCTCTTTCCGCTCATTCGTAATGGTCATCGTGGCAATGATGATGTCAATATCTCCGTTTTGCAGCATCGGAATCCGTGTCTTGGACGTCACTTCTTTCAGTTCAACCTTCGTTTCATCTCCCAGAATCTGCTTGGCGAGTGCCTTGGCAATATCGATATCAAAGCCTTCCACATCTCCGCTTGCCGGGTCTTTGAGTCCAAATAGCTTCGTGTCATATTTCACGCCAGCAATCAGCTTGCCACGTTCCTTAATCCGTTCAATGGTGCCTTGTGCTTCTGCGTCGCCCCCACTGCTTGTGGAGGGTGTGTCTGTACCAGTGGAGTTACAGCCAGATAATACAAGAGACAACACAAGCACCAACATTAACGTTAAAGACGGTAACTTCATTATATTTTTCATCAACTTTAGACCCCTTTCTAAATGTGGAGTGAGCATAAATGATCGAATTAACGTCTGAGTGAGTAATGGCTTTTATTTGTAGAGTGAAGCATGAGCAATTAGGATGGGGCTAGTGATGGATCAGGCGGCTAAGGAACTGTTGTGCTCTTTCTTCTCGGGGGTTGTCAAAAAACTCTGCTGCGGACGCTTCTTCTACGATCCGTCCCTCATCCATGAAAATGACCCGATCTGCCACCTCACGGGCAAAGCCCATCTCGTGGGTAACGACCACCATAGTCATGCCGTTGTGGGCAAGGGAACGCATCACATCCAGAACCTCTCCGATCATCTCGGGATCAAGGGCAGACGTCGGTTCGTCAAAAAGCATAATCTTAGGCTCCATGGCGAGTCCTCTCGCAATGGCTACGCGCTGCTGTTGTCCGCCGGACAACTGGGAAGGGTAGCTGTCTGCTTTATCGGCAATGCCGACCCGCTCCAGATATTTCATAGCGGTTGCTGTTGCTTGGGCTTTGGGTTGTTTGCGTACCTTTACGGGTGCAAGGGTAATGTTGTCGATGACTTTTTTGTGGGGATACAGATTGAAATGTTGAAAAACCATGCCGATGTCGCGGCGGAAGAGGTTGATATCCACCTTTTTCTGATGCAGAGGAATGCCGCTGACAACGAGCTCACCTTCGCTGATGGTCTCCAGGCGGTTAATACAGCGGAGCAGTGTGCTTTTGCCAGAGCCTGAAGGTCCGACAATAACGACTACTTCTCCTTCTTCGATACGAAGATGAATATCCTTGAGGACATGGAAATGACCGAAATGCTTTTGCACACGTTTGAATTCAATCAAGAACACACACCCTTTCTGCAATGGAGAGTATAAATGGAATAAAAAGGTATTATTGCAAAGTGGTTATTTAATCATACATAGACATCCTGCTAATAGCAATTAGTCTGTAATAAAACGTGACATAAGTAATGGTTTTTGTAGGGCTTTGGCCCAATTTTACGTTATATATATGTTAGATAGTTGATTTTCTTGTGACGAATGCTGACAGAAAAATGAATCGATATTCCTAGTTTATTTACAATGACTGGAATTGATGTATGTTGTAAACTGGAATTGGTGTCCTGTTTTTATAAATGGGCTAACAGAATATAAATAACAAATAACATCAAGTTCACACTGTACATGGCAAAAAAGCTCAACCCGTCCCTAACATGCCGTTGATATGATGAAACGAGAGAATCACAGTAGAGAGGATGATTTCGTACCATGAACATATACCGTTCCCCAATGTCTGCAGGGTCAGGCAGTGCAGCTGATCTTCAAGCTTACGAAGTGGATCTGCCTGTTATTCCTAAAAATGATTTTCATATTACTGATTATGGTGCTGTTGGAGACGGTATTAAGGATAATACAGAGGCCCTCCGGCTGGTTATTGCCGCATGTGCAGACGCAGGTGGGGGCAGGATTATCATTCCTGCCGGCGTGTGGCTCACTGGACCGATCGTGCTTCGTAGCCGAATTGAACTGCATGTGCAAGCCGGCGCGCTGGTAACCTTCAGTCAGGATTTCAACAAGTATCCTCTTATTGCATCAAGCTTCGAGGGTTGGCAGGTTGTACGTTGTCAATCTCCAATTGATGCAGACGGGCTCGAAGATATTGCGATTACGGGGGAAGGCATCTGGGATGGCGGTGGTGAAGCCTGGCGTCCGGTGAAACGTTCCAAAATGACCGCTGGCCAGTGGAAGCGACTGCTTGCCTCTGGTGGTGTTGTGGAAACGTCAGAAACGGCGGATGAACAGATCTGGTGGCCTTCCCAATCTGCGATGGATGGCGGTGCCATTGCCGAGAAGCTCTACCTGGAAAAAGTACGTGATCTCGCCTCGCATGAACAGATTCGGGATTTCTTGCGGCCGAACATGGTTAGCTTGCGCCAATGCAAACGGGTTCTGCTGGAAGGGCCTACATTCCAGAACTCACCGGCCTGGAACCTGCACCCCTGGGCATGTGAGCATGTGACGATTCGTAAAGTAAATGTGCGAAACCCGTGGTTCTCCCAGAACGGAGATGGGCTGGATATTGAATCATGTCGTCATGTTCTGGTAGAGCAGAGTATATTTGATGTCGGCGACGATGCGATCTGTATGAAGTCAGGTAAAGATGCCGAGGGGCGTGAACTCGGGCTACCGTCGGAGTACGTTACGATTCGGGATTGCACGGTGTATCATGGTCATGGTGGCTTTGTGATCGGAAGTGAAATGTCCGGCGGTGTTAGGCATGTACGGGTAACGGATTGTACGTTTATCGGCACGGATATCGGACTGCGTTTCAAGAGCGCACGCGGACGCGGGGGGATCGTTGAGGATATTCAGATTGAGCGCATCTATATGAAGGATATCATTATGGAAGCTATTTCGTTTTCCTTTTTCTATGCCAATATGGAGGGGTCTGCCCGCGGTGGGGATTTTGCAAAAGAGGTCAGCGAAGAAACGCCAGTGTTCCGCGATATTCGCATCTCGGATGTAGTCTGCGCGGGGGCCGAGACAGCACTGTTTGTTAGCGGTCTGCCGGAGATGCCTCTGGACAGCGTAAGTATCGAACGTTACAGCGTGGAAGCTCGTACTGGCGTTCAGTGTGCTCAGGCGAAACATTTACAGATTACAGGGCTTCAGGCACAGATCACCGAAGGTCCGCTCATTCATCTTCACAACTGCAAAGGCGCTACACTGGAGGATATTAAAGGTGTGGGTGCGGATGGGAAGCTGCTGAAGGTCACTGGACTTGAATCTGCGGGGATCGTATGTCGGGAAACGGATGCAGATACGGAAGGACGACAGATATCAGTGAGTCCAGAAGTCCGAAGTGGAGTTATCATTCGTAGATAAAGCGGTGTGTTATTTCTGCGGTGCAGTATCTTGCCAGCCGTTTAAAATAGCACAAGAAGTAAGTACCAAGTTAGTAGTGTAGTAGGGCAGCCATGTATACAGTCCAGTCATCGCCTGAACTTCTCCTGAGATAGAGAAGGGCATATACTGGAGCTGAAGCACGGCTGCCCAATTGGGGTTTGTATAGGAAGTATAGGTTTGGACAACATGTTACATTCATCGATGTTCTTTGCGATAACGCAGCGGCGTTGTCCCAGTGATCTGTTTAAAGGTTTTGTTAAAATGAGCAGTATGCTCGAAGCCTACCTTTTCTGCGATGAATTGCACTCGCTCTTGTGTCGAAAGCAATCTTCGCTGTGCCTCTCGAACACGAACGATACGCAAGTATTCGCTGAAGCGAAATCCGGTAAGTCGGCTGAACATTCGGCTCAGATAAGAAGGGCTGATATAGAAACGGGCTGCTGCACCTTCCAATGTAAGAGGTTCGGTATAGTTTGTATTTACATAGGTTACAATTTCACTAATCTTGTCCTGCATCGGGTGTAATGAACCTGGATTGGTTTCCCGGATCATCTCTTGTGCCCGATGGATATGGATCAGAAGATGAGCCAGCAGACTGCGTACGGCGATCTCATAGTGAGGGCGTCGTTCTTTGCACTCCTGGAGCATCTGCCATAATATGCGTTCAACCTCAGGCTGATCTGACTCGGGAAGACGGAGTAGACTGGAGCATTTGAATGGAAGCAGACCACAGATGCCGAGCTCCATACCCGTGGCAAAAGCAGGAGAGAAACCAATGAGAATCCGTTCGAAGCCAGGTTTGCTGCCTTTGGAAGTGGTGTGTACATCATGCGGGTTGATGAGAACCAGGTCGCCTTTTCGCGCAGGCAAAATCTGTCCATTCATGGAGTATACCCGTTCACCTTCGAGCAGGTAATATAATTCGTAAAAGGGATGAGCATGAGGCTGCGGCATCGCGTTTCCGTCATGTCTTCGCATATGTTCAATGGTGAAGGCATAATCACCAATCCGATATTTGGGTCCAATCCGATCTTCAATGAGACTCATTATGCAACTCCTCTCTACTTCAGGCTTGGCGTTGATACTCATATCATAACGGAAAGATGATATTTTTGTAAACGCTATCATATAGAGTGAGCTTCATTTTTGATTAAGTTAATCCGGTTCTTTTGGCACGACAAAAATTATAAAAAAGGTGAACCGCTTGAAGGTTACCCGTTGTAAAGGTGACAAAATGGATATGTTGTTTTAGAGTAAGGAGAGCGAGGTCATGCTCCGGTCTGAGAGCGTCCCCGAATATGAGTTGGAAGGAAGGAAACAAGTTATGACAACACATGAATTATCACCGCTAGTAGCTGCGCTGGATATGCAGCCTCACGTTGAAGGTGGTTGGTATAAGGAAGTTTGGAAAGCATCTTATCAAATCCCGCAATCCGTATTACCGGATGCCTACTCGGGCCCGCGCTTCTCGGCAAGTTCAACGTACTTCTTGCTTCATGCTCATGAGATATCCGAGTGGCACACGGTGCTTTCGGATGAACTGTGGTTATGGCATAGCGGCAGTCCAATTGAACTGAAATTGGGCGGTAACGGCGAGAATCCGGAGAATGAGGAAGTACTGATTCTCGGTATGGATATCGCGGCAGGGCAATCTCCGCAGGTACTTGTTCCTGCGGGTGTATGGCAAACGGCACGTCCACTGGGCGATGAGCCGGTGCTGGTCACTTGTGTCGTGGCTCCAGGCTTTCACTTTGATGATTTCAAGCTGGTGTCCAAAGGATAAGAATCTAATCAGGATTGCATAACAAAAGGGACGAAGCGGGGGATTAATCCTGCTTCGCCCTTTTTTGTTAATTATGCTGGTGGGATGTCCTAGGCACTGTTCGAAGTTGCTGAATCTGATCTGGACGTAGTAACAATCTTAGAAATTAAAATTGTCCGGATCGGAACCGAATCGTTTATTCTCGTTCAGGCCGTTGATCTGTTCGATTTCCTCAGCGGTTAACTCGAAATCATATAGCTCGGTATTGGCATGAATACGTTCAGGGGTTACCGATTTCGGGATGGTCACGATGCCGTTCTGCAGATCCCAGCGCAAAATGACTTGTGCCGGAGATTTGCCGTATTTGGCAGCGATGTCCTGAAGTAAGGGATGCTCCATCAGGTTTCCTTGTCCAAGCGGAGACCAAGCTTCAATCTGAATCTCGTGTTTACTGCAATAATCGCGTAGCTCCTTTTGGGTCAGGAGGGGGTGAAGCTCCACCTGATTGACTGCTGGTTTTACGGTCGCATCTATCGTGAGGTCTTCCAGATGATGAATCTGGAAGTTGCTCACTCCGATGGCGCGGATGCGTCCTTCTTTGTGGAGCTTTTCCAGTGCTCTCCAGGTATCTTTATATTTGCCTTTGACAGGCCAGTGGATCAGATAAAGATCAAGATATTCAAGTTCCAGACGTTTCATGCTCTCTTCGAACGCTGCAAGTGTACTTTCGTAGCCCTGATCACTGTTCCATACTTTGGTTGTAATAAACAAATCTTCACGAGCAATGCCAGATTCACGTATGCCTTGAGCGACACCGGATTCGTTGTTATATACTTTCGCGGTATCGATGCTGCGGTACCCAGCTTTTATCGCTGTTTTGACGGCATCTACAACCTCATCTCCGTCTTTCACTTTGAATACGCCAAATCCAAGCCATGGCATTTTGACTCCATTATAGAGCGTAGTTGTGTCTTGAACGTGTTTCATGATCTGTCATTCCTCCTCTGATTCTTCTATGAATTTCCTATATATAGAGTACTACGATATTAGTAATTGGTCGAATTTTCTAGAATATAATCTTCGCAAAATCAGATAATTAAATTTATATAATTTTGATTTAAAACATATTTAGTAGTGATGGGCTATTTATTTAAACAATAGTAACTATTTACAATAGAATGGTTTATGATTCTAAAACACTATGATATAGTAAAATTAGTATATATAACCTATATAGGAATCTATATATTTACAAAATCACATCGGTTTGTTAAGGCTTTTTGCTATTTTTGTAACTAAGTAGGCTCAGGCCTTCAGTGAAGTTTGTTTTGCCTGTAAGCGGTGTTTCCAAAAATCTGAGAAGGTAGGTATAACTTTGGAAAAAAACAATGAAGAATATGAGCAGGCGTTAAAACGGGTTAAAGCGCTTAAGGATTTTTATATTCATCTGGTGGTATACGTTCTTGTGAATTCTGGATTGATTGTATACAATCTGATTTTCTACCCGGATAACATATGGTTTATATATACGTTGTTAGGATGGGGAATTGGAGTGATCGCACATGGGTTTACCATTTGGGGTGGTGGATCTATATTTGGTGCTGAATGGGAGAAAAAGAAAATAGAAAAGTACATGAACAAAAAGTGATTATGGGTATATTGGCACCTTAATAAAGAAATTATAGTGGGTCCGGTTTGGTGTATATAGTTTGTAGATTATACATAATTATGATAAAGGGAGTCGTTGATAACGGAAATGAGCGAATTACACGTTGTGGTAGGTACAGGACCACTAGGAATGGCAGTCATGGAGCAGTTGTTATTAAGGAACAAAAAAGTGCGAATGGTTAACCGGAGTGGCAAGATCGATTCACCGGCACCGGCTAATGTAGAAGTAGTTAGAGGAGATGCAACCGATGAACTAGAGTTCAGCAAGGCTTGTTCGGGGGCTTCTGTTATCTATCATTGTGCCAAGGCTCCATATAAGGAATGGCCTGAGAAGTTTCCGCCAATTATGGATGGAGTGATACATGCAGCCCAAACTGTGAATGCGAGAGTTGTATATGCAGATAACTTGTACATGTATGGACAAACACAATCAAAATTATCTGAGGGGTTACCCAATCGGGCTACAGGACGTAAAGGTGTGACTCGTGCTAACATGGCAGCGACACTACTGGATGCGCATAACAGAGGAAAAGTGAAAGCTGTAATCGGTAGAGCGCCAGACTTTTACGGTCCAGGAGTTTTGGATTCTGCTCTGGGAGAACGTGTCTTTGGAGCTGTTCTTGATGGTAAGCCATCAGAGGTATTAGGAAATATAGATTTGCCTCATGCTTATATTTACATTAAGGACTTTGCAAAGGGGCTTGTGGAGCTGGCAGAGGACAACGAGTCTTATGGGCAGATATGGCACATCCCGAGTGCAGAGACAACGACGACCAGGGATATAATCACGCGTATCTATAGATTGAAAAATCAGGAGCCGAAGTTTCGTGTAGCACCTAAATTTTTTGTGAACGTGATGTCCCTCTTCAATTCTGATATGAGGGAACTCAAAGAAATGTTGTATCTGTACGAAGCTCCTTTCGTTGTAGATACAGAAAAATATGAGAGAAGATTTAAGAAAAATGTGACATCACATGACGATGCCATATTAGAGACATTGGCATGGTTTGAACAAAGAACCTCTACAATATAATATGTTCAGTATATTGCATGACCCTTCTGTATCTTAGAGGGGTTCTTCGATTTTATTTTGGGATAAAAGTGAAGGTTTGGTTTTGACTCTTGTGGGTGATAAGATGGAGTATACGAGAAAATGTACAAAACATATTTGGAAGTAGTGATCCTTAATAACGGTCCAGGGAAGTTAGTCGTTAGAAGAATTAATTCAAATGATCGACTCGTATGCATTTACATAATCAACCCATAAAGCGTGGTTATTTCGTATGACAAGTCGAGCCGCGCGATTAACGATAAAGGAGCAAAAATTATCATGGCAAAACCTAAAAAAACCAAAACGGCAGCAGCGTGGTCTCTCGTCATTATGGGAGCGGGTTTCGCAGCATCATTACCATTCCAAGGGGTACCGGTGGGTAAACTGCTGGTGGGTTCGTTTGAAGCGGGACTCGTGGGTGGACTTGCGGACTGGTTCGCGGTAACTGCGTTGTTCCGCCATCCGCTTGGCATTCCGATTCCTCATACGGCATTACTGCCGAAGAACCGGGATAAAATGACGGAAGGGTTAGTCTCTGCTGTCGAGAATAATTTGCTCAACAAGGACAGCATTACGGAGAAAATTGCTGGCTTCAAAGCAGCTGAGATTGTGCTGGATACAATGGGGCGGGAACTGCACAGTGACGGCATCAAAACCATGATTGATACGTTGTGCAAACGTATTTTGGCCGGGCTTCCGCTGGAGCAGATTGCTCCGATTGTTGCCAAAGAGATCAAGTCACAGGCCGGGGCGTTCGACTTGGGACCGATTCTCGAACGGGCGGCTGTGCAGGTAACGGAGCGAGGGTATGATGCCCAGGCTTTGGATTATGCGTTGAAACAGGCAGAGGAATGGTTGGTCAAACCGGAAACGATTCTGTTCCTGGGTGAAAGTGGCATGAAAGCCATTAGTGGTATCCAGATGAATGGACTTATGCAGTTCGCGATGAATGCATTCATGGGGTATTTGAATGAAGACCGTCTGGGCGGCATTATTCAAGGATATCTTTTTGACAGGGTAGAGGATATGAAACGGGAAGGCAGTGCGCTGCGTTACAAAGTTCTGGATATGCTTCGTACACAGGCCATAAGTCTTGCGGTGAGTGAAGCTGTGCAGGACGGCCTTAACGGGTGGAAGAATAATCTGCTGGATGGCTGGAATGCCGAGGAAACCGTATTGAACAAACTCACAGAAATGCGGGATAAAGCGCTCGCTGCGATGGAGGATGGACGATATGTGGACACATATGCGCTGCCTGCTATTGAAAAAGTTCTAGCGGATCTACGTGCCGATGATGCGTTAATGACTAGCATGAATGCCAAGATTGTGGAAGGTGTCACCACATTGCTGGAGAAAAACCACTCTAAAATCGGAAATCTCGTGCGCGAAAATGTAGATAAAATGGATAATGCTTCACTCATCTCAATGATTGAAGATAAAGTGGGTCAGGATCTGCAATGGATTCGGATCAACGGCGCGGTGACCGGATTTATCATCGGGGTCTTGCTTACCGCGCTACGGATGGTACTTGAATAGAAGGGAAGGCCGGGCCTTTCTGGCTGGCCGACAAGAAGGGCCGCTAGTGTAAGAGCAGCTATTTTTTAGGAAATTCGAGCTTTAGGGAGCATAGTAAACAAAGCAGGCTTTCTTTTTGACGCCAAAAGGTGTTGGGAAGAAAGTTTTTGTTTTTTATTTGGAAAAAGTTAAGTCTCGATTGGTACAACAGTCTTAGAAGCGGGTAATATACACCCAAATATAGGTATGAATCAACTAGGAGAAAAGTTTCAGGAAAACGCTCCTGTGAGCGGATGTGCCTTATGTTGATTTTGTACTATGATGCATGTAACAGGTGAGGGGGGCGCTCTTTACTTACATAGCTTTGAGCCAAAAGGGGGAATTGCTATTCCGCGCACAAAATGGATGAGGAGTTTATTCGCACTGATGATGGTGTTCACTATATTGCTAGGAGGGTGTCAGAAGATGACGGAGAGTGAGAAACAGGCGTTGTACCAAGAGGCTGAGAAGGTTGTGGTACAACATTTTAAAGAAAAGTTTGAACTAGATGTGGTCGCTACGAGCAAGGAACTGCTGCCAGAGATGGCGATGTCGCAGATCGGACTGAAAGGGCATGTGAAGGATCATGATGATCAGAACTTTGGCATATCGTACGATTACAAGAAAAAAATCACTAAAAATCTCGTGATTAGTCCCGAGCTCGAGGAAGTCATTAAAGCTAAAGGACATGATCCATACGCCAAATAAAAGGGGAGGTGCAGTGATTGAGTAACGGCAGGAACATTGATGATGAAACGTACAAAACCTTATCGGAGTTAGCCTATCAGGATCAAAAGGCAGGAGACCGCCTGACGGAACTCCCCGGCTGGCAAGTGCTGGAGGGTACAGAGAGCAATAAATTTTCCGGATTCGATGCCGTGACGTTCTATAATCCGGAGACCAAAGAAGCGGTCATTGCCTATCGGGGAACCGAAGGCAGTGCCTCTCTGGACCGTTCTGTACCTGACTTTGTGATGGATGCACGCATCGGGGGCGGAGAGTTGATCCGCAAAGGGCAACAAGACACGGCACAATTTGTAGACAACCTGACACCGGATTGGCTGGACAGAGGTGTTCAGAATATCAAAGATTCC
>Ga0105246_10002456_pt1 | contig 11188 bp, 12 predicted proteins | sample KBSM64metaG_FD_99694 | JGI IMG/M metagenome (GOLD analysis project Ga0105246, IMG submission 99694) | Miscanthus rhizosphere microbial communities from Kellogg Biological Station, Michigan, USA - KBS M6-4 metaG | ecosystem: Host-associated > Plants > Roots > Rhizosphere > Soil | place...
CCGGTCAGGGCCGCGGCACCCGAGGAGAAAGCGCGCAGCAGCAGGAAGGCGCCCGCCAGTCCCACGAGGCCGGAGTCGAAGCCTTGTTCCGGGACGATCTCGAACGCCGCGGACGGCGCCTGCCCCAGCTGCCCCGTGACGGCCTGGAAGATGCCGACGGCGGTCATTCCGAGGATGGAGAGCATGAAGATGTAGGTGGGGACCGCGAAGACGGTGCCGGCTTCCTTGATGCCGCGCAGGTTGACCAGCGCCAGGATGATGACGCCGACAGTGGCGATCAGCGCCTGCTGGCCGTGCAGGCTCGGGACCGCCGTGGTCAGGTAGGCTGCCGCCGAGGACATCGACACGGCCACGGTGAGGACATAGTCCACCAACAGCGCGGAAGCGACGGTGAGGCCGGCGTACTTGCCGAGGTTGACGTTGGCGATCTCGTAGTCGCCGCCGCCGGACGGGTAGGCGTGCACGTTCTGCCGGTACGAGGCCACGACTGTGAGCAACACCACCATGACGGCCAAGCCGACGAGGGGCGAGAAGGACACCGCGCTCACGCCGGCCAGGGCCAGCGTGAGGAGGATTTCGTCCGGCGCATAGGCCACGGAGGACAACGCGTCGGAGGCGAAGATCGGCAGCGCGATGCGCTTCGGCAGCAAGGTGTGGGACAAGCGGTCATTCCGGAAGGGCCGCCCCACCAGCACCCGTTTGACCGCGTTGAAAATAGTCAGCACCCGGCCACGTTACTCGCAATCACAGGCGATGTCATGGCACACGACATCTGCCCCGGTAGAGTCTTACGCAGCGACAGGCACAAGTTGAAGGAGAGACCGTGGCTCACTTCGTGATCATGGGTTGCGGAAGGGTCGGCGCCACCCTGGCCCACACCCTGGAGGATTCCGGCCATTCGGTGGCCATCATCGACCAGGACGACCGGGCCTTCCGCCGCCTCCGCAGCGGTTTCACCGGACGGAAAGTGACCGGCGTGGGCTTCGACCGGGACACGCTGAAGCAGGCCGGCTGCGATGAGGCCTACGCCTTCGCTGCCGTCTCCAGCGGCGACAACTCGAACATCCTGGCCACCCGTGTTGCCCGGGAGACCTTCCACGTAGGGCACGTCGTCGCCCGCATCTACGATCCCGGCCGGGCCGAAATCTATCAGCGGCTCGGCATCCCCACCGTGGCCGCCGTGCGCTGGAGCGCGGACCAGGTCCTGAGGCGCATCCTGCCCGAGCAGCACCTTGCCGGCGATTACCGGGAACCCTCGGGGCGCCTGGTGCTGGCCGAAGTCGATCTGCACGAGAAATGGATCGGGCACCCGGTCAGCGCCATCGAAGCCGCTTCCGGTACCCGCGTGGCCTTCCTGACCCGCTTTGGCGAGGGTGTCCTGCCCGGCCCGGGCACCTCGTACCAGGAAGGTGACACCGTGCACGTAATGCTCGAAATCGGCCGGAGCGACGAAGTGCAGCGCATCCTGGCCAGCGTTCCCGCGAAGGAGTCCGAGTGAAAGTCGTCATTGTCGGCGCAGGCAGCGTGGGGTCATCGATCGCCCGCGAACTGCTCGCCCACAAGCACGAAATCCTGCTGATCGACCTCAAGCCCGAGGTCATCGGCCGCAGCGGCCTGCGTGGGGCGCGCTGGCTCGTCGGTGATGCCTGTGAATTGAGCACCTTGCAGGAAGCGAAACTGGAGGATGCCGACGTCGTCGTTTCCGCCAGCGGCGACGACAAGGTGAACCTGGTGGTGTCCCTGCTGGCAAAGACCGAATTCGGTGTCGGCCGCACTGTGGGCCGGGTGAACAACCCCAAGAACGACTGGATGTTCAACGATTCATGGGGCGTGGACGTTGCCGTGAACACCCCGCAGCTCATGACCGCGCTCGTGGAAGAGGCCGTGGAAATCGGTGACCTGGTGCGCCTCCTGACCCTGCAGACCGGGGTTTCCTCGCTGGTCGAGTTCACGGTGCCGCATGATTCGCACATCATCGGAAGCATGGTGGGCGGGATCGACTGGCCGGAGGACTCCACCCTGGTGGCGATCCTGCGCGACCACGCACCCATCACCCCGAGCCGGGACGATGTGATCGACGGCGGCGACGAACTGTTCTTCGTCACCACCATCGCCGCGGAAGACGGGCTGCGGGCGCTCCTGTCCCCCGCCACCGGCGAACACTCGTCACCGGAGGTCGAAGAAGACTATTCGGATCAGTCCGACGACGACGGCTTCGACGGCTGAGCAGCCGCCGGCCCCCTGCCGGCGGGCCGGCTCAGCAGCCAGGCCACCCAGAGGCCAAGGATGTACAGGGGTGCGCCCATGATCAGGCGCATCGTGGCCAGTGCGGCCAGGCCGGATTCACCCTGCAGGTAGAGCGGGACCTGGACCACCAGGCGGAGCGCCAGCACGCCGATGACCACCCAGGTGGCGATGCTGTAGGCGCGAAGCCGTTCCGGGTCCTTGCGCCATTCCAGGCCTTCGTTCCGCACGAAGCCGAACAGCAGCCCGGCGATGGGCCATTTGAGCAGGATCGACAGCAGCATGCCGGCGATGTAGGCGGCGTTGGTATAGAAGCCCAGGACGTAGAAGTCCTCCGCCTTGCCGGTGGTGTTGGCCAGCCAGGCGGAAATCGCGACGCCGGCGATTCCGGCCAGCGCCTGCGTCAGGGGACGCTTCTGCACCAGCCGCGCGATCGTGAAGAGGGCCGCAGCGGCAAGGGCCGCGACCAGGGAAACCGGCAGTTCGCGGGTGATGGTGAACGCGATGAGGAACACGAGCCCGGGCAGGATGCTTTCGGCGATGCCCTGGATGCCGCCAGCGGACTTGAGGATGTCGACGTGGCCGTGTTTGTTCCTTTGCAGCCCGGCTCTCCCGGCGTAGCCTGCGGCCAGCGCCGCGATACCCGGTTCGGCGTCCTTCCCGGGCAGCGCCTCCTTGCCGGGGAGGGGTTTCGCGTCAGCTAGGGGTTCGACGGAACCGTTCTTGTCCGGGTCTGTTCCGTTGGCGGCTGTCATCAGCGCTCCTGCCGGGTGAGGATTTCGTAGCGGGGATTGAACATGGTGGGCATTTCTTCGCGCACCGTGACCATGCCTTCAAGATGGAGCTTGGTGCCCGGCTCCACGCCGGGCACCCTACGGCGTCCGAGCCAGACCACCCGCAGGCGGGCAGGCGAAGCGGCAACCCCGCCGTGGATGATGTTTTCGACGACGATCGCCGCAAACTGGGCCCGTTCGCTGGCAGGCGGATAGGTCACCGATTCGATGAATCCGGTGCAGCTGACGCGCCCGCGGCTTGGAAGGTCGCCGATTTCATGCGGTTCTCCGGGGAGGCTGCCCCGGACTTGTCCGTCAACCAATCTCTGTGATCTCCGGGCCGCGTTCGGGTTTGGCCAGGCCGGGCGCGGGGGCACCGTCCTGGCCGGCGACGGCGGCGTCCTTGGGCAGGCGGAGCTGGAGCAGTTCGCGGGGCGGCATGGGGTTTTCGCCACGGACCACGACGACCCGCCGGAAAAGATCCTCGAGTCCGGCCGCGGTTTCGCGCTCCAACGCGGCGGGGCCCCCGATGACGCCGCGAAGGAACCAGCGCGGACCGTCCACGCCCATGAAGCGTGCGGCTCGGAAGCCCTGCAGGCCCTGGGCAGTTTCGCTCGGCAGTTTCGCGACGAGCTCGGGACCGAAGGTTCCGGAGATCTCCTCGGTCTCCCCGCCCTGGCTGGCCACGGATTCGGCGATCTGTTCCCGGATCTCGTCCCACAGGCCCTCGGAGCGCGGAGCGGCAAACGCCTGCAACTGCAGGCTGGAGCCCGCCAGGTCCATGGTCACGGCGACCACCCGCTGGCTCGCCTCTTCGACCTCCAACCGCAGCTGGAGACCCTCGACGGGCTGGATCAGGAGGGCACCCAGATCGAGGTACCCTTCCTGGCTGCCGATCTCGGACACGTCCCAGGGTCCCTTGGCCACCCGGAAATCGCCCTTCGCCTGCGGGCTTTCCGCGGCATCGGAGCCGGCCGGGCCGGCTTCAACCGCCTCGTGGTCCGCAGCCTCCGGCTGGACGGCTTTGGACTTCTTACCGCGCCCAAAAAGCATCGGGTTCTCTCCTTTGTTGTGGTCTATCCCCCGGTAAACCGCCCGGATGGTCGCGGGTAGTCCGGCCCCGGATCCCCCGTCTGCCGGATGCGGCGGAACGGCGCCAGGGTTGCGGGTATCAGGCTTTTGCGGCCGAGAAACCGCCGGTGGAACCGAAACCGCCCTCGCCGCGGACGGTTTCCGAAAGCTCCTCCACCTGGACGAATCCGGCGTATTCGACGCGCTGGATCACCATCTGGGCAATCCGGTCGCCGCGCTTGAGTTCGATCGGACGCACCAGATCCGTGTTCAGCAGGGTCACGGCGATTTCGCCGCGGTATCCGGCGTCGACCGTTCCGGGGGCATTGACGACGGTGAGTCCGTGCTTGGTGGCCAGCCCGGAACGCGGGTGGATCAGGGCGACAAAGCCGTTGGGCAGCCCGATCGACACACCTGTCGGCACCAGCTTCCGTTCCCCGGGCGCCAGCGTGACATCTTCGCGGGCCCGAAGGTCCGCCCCGGCGTCACCCGGATGGGCGTACGACGGCACCTCCAGCCCGGCGTCGAGCATTTTCAGCTCGACCCGGAGGGTCGGGGCGCCGTATTCGGCGGAGGCTTCTGCTGGACTGATGACTGCGGACTCCTGGCTCACAATGCCTCATTCTAGCCTCCACGACCGGCGTCCCGCGCCCGCGTCGGGCACTACGTGGACGGAAGGATAAGCTGGAGCCATGCCTGAAGCGACTCCGTCCTCCCCTGTGCCCGGCCGACCCCAGAACGGACCGGATGTCCTGTTCACGGAAAAGCTGTGGCCCTCGGTGTGGATCTGGTTGATCGTGCTCGGCCTGTCCGGCGCAGGTATCCTGGTCTTCGCTCCGATCAGCCTCCTGGCCGGAATCATCGCGGCAGTCGTGCTCGCCGCGGTCATGGTGGTCCTGCTGCTGCTGTCCACGCCGAGCATCGTGGTCCGCAGGGACACCCTGCAGGTGGGCCGGGCGAGCATCCCGCGCAGCCTGCTGGGCCCGGCGGAAGCATTCCGCAAGGACGAGGCCACGGCAGAGCGCGGGACCCGGCTCAACGGCCTGGCCTTCCTTTGCATCCGTGGCTGGATCGACCCCGTGGTGCGGATTCCCGTCACCGACCCGCAGGACCGCACGCCTTATTGGCTCACCTCAACCCGCCGCCCGGAGGAACTGCTGAAGGCGCTGGCCTCCTGATCCGGCCCGCCCGCTAGCTTTCGCACTCCAGGCAGTACAGCTTTCCGTCCCGTTCCCGGGCAATCTGGGAACGGTGCTTCACCAGAAAACAGTTGGCGCAGGTGAACTCGTCGGCCTGGGCGGGGAGGACCTGGACCTGGAGCTCCTCGTTCGACAGATCGGCGCCAGGTAGTTCGAAAGCGTCTGCCAGATCGCTTTCGTCAAGGTCGACCGCCGCGGACGATTTCTCCGTCCGGCGGGTCTTGAGCTCTTCGATGGAGTCCTCGCCCGCTTCGTCGTCGACCTTCCGAGGGGCATCGTAGTCCGTTGCCATGGTCCCTTCTTTGCTGCCTAGCGCGTCCGGCCAGGGGCTTCTCCCGCGGCCTACGTATGTAACGCCGGGACGTGTGCTTTTGTGCCCGGGGTCCCCCGGGGCGCCTGAATTCACTGAAAATCGCGGCACGCCCTTTGACCTAGTAGGAATTGCCCCGTGCTGGTGGCAGAGTTTCGACTGTCGGAAGAGGCCATGGTGGAGGATTTGATGCGGGAACTACGGCTTGTTGGCGTCCATGACGACGGCGGACATCTCCTGCTGAGCGGAAGCGGCGGCGAAACCTTCCGGTTGCCGATCGACGAAGCCCTGCGCGTTGCTGCCAGCCGGACCCCTGCGCAGGTAGCCGCCCGCGCTTCCATCGCCCCCATCGCCATGTCTCCGCGCGACATCCAGGCCCGTATCCGCTCCGGTGCGAGCGCCGCCGAAGTCGCCGAACTCTCCGGGCTGCCCCTGGCCAACGTCCAGCGTTACGAAGGACCCGTGCTGGCCGAGCGCGAATACATCGCCCAGCAGGCACGCAGGGTGGAAGTCGCCTCACCGTCCCCGGGCCACGATCCTTACCGGGCCGCCTTCGGCGATGCCCCGGCCAGCCTGGATGACATGGTGGCGCACCGCCTCTCCGCCCACGGCATCGATCCGTCAACCGTCGAATGGGATTCCTGGCGCCGCAACGACGGCACATGGACAGTGGTGGCCCGTTTTGAGCCCAACCCCGGGGCGCCCGCCAGCATCGGCGAGGAACCCCCGGCCATGTGGACCTTCACGCCCGGCCGCAAGACCCTGCAGAACGCCAACCGCTGGGCGCAGCAGCTCAGCGAACTTGAGCCGCTGGACGGCCCGCTTCCCGCCCGCCGCCTGTCCGCCGTCGCGGACCGGCCCTTCGATTTCGAGGCCGAAGCCGAAGGAGCCGCCGGCTCGTCCGGTCCGGACGCCGACGGCCTGCTGGACATGCTCCGCCTGCGCCGCGGCCAGCGCCTGGGCATCGACGAGGACGGCGACGACGCCTTGGCCCTGCTGCTGAGCGGCGGCGTTCCGGCCGCCCATCCGCGGACGGAAGACCAGGACGGTCCGGAGGAGGACCACGACTCGCCCGAGGATGAAGACGAGAGCCGCCCTGTAGCGCGGCTGAGCCTCGCCTCCCTGAACCCGGCCCCTGCGGACCGATCCGCCGAGCAGCCGGACGACGACGATCCCCTCCACCTGCACGAGGGCGTCAGCACCGATACGCGCGAGATCACCGTGGTCCCGGTGCCGTTGCGGGCACTCGGGAACAGCCACGCCGCGGAGAAGGGCGACGACGACGCGGCAGAAACGGCCGACGTCGCCGAAGCGGCCTCCGAAGCACAGGAAGAGGAACGGAGCGAAAGCAGGCACCGCGCCGGACTCGATGAACTGCTGGGCGGCGCGTCCCGGCGGCAGAGTGAGGAACCGCGGCGCCGCCGGACGCCGCTGAGCCCGTGGAACCGGCCGGCCTCGCCGGAACCCGGCAGCAGCAAGCCTGACACGACGGCGGCGAAGGACGAAGAAAAAGACGCCCCGGCCGTCGAGCGCCAAGCGGCACGGCCGAAACGTTCAAGTGTGCCGAGCTGGGACGACATCGTCTTCGGCACGCGCGGCGACTAGCGACCCCTACTTCCCCAGCCCGTTCGAACCCTGCCCGTTCGAACCCTGCCCGCTCGAACCCTGCCCGCTCGAGCCCTGCCAGAGGCATGCATCCAGCTCGAACGGCAGTGATACCTCGCGTCCGGCCATGAGGTCCGCGGCATGGGCGGTGACCCGGCGCATGTAGTGGCGGCGGCACAGGGTTTCATAGCCGATCACCGGACCGCCGCCCCCGGCCGCTTGGCCGTTGTCGGGGGCGACGTCGCCCACCACCACCTGCTCGCCGGTGACCACCATGATGCCGTCCACCGTCCGGGCGTTGTGCGTCGCGCGCCGGCCGCACCAGCACAGGGCCTGGACCTGCAGGACCTCGATCCTGTCCGCCAGTTCCACCAGACGCTGCGAGCCCGGGAACAGCCGGGTCCGGAAGTCCGTGGTGATGCCGAAGGCAAAGACGTCCACGTCCATTTCGTCGACCAGGCGGGCCAGTTGCTCCACCTGTCCGGGCGAGTAGAACTGCGCCTCGTCGCAGATCAGGTAGTCGACGCGCACGCCGCCGGTCCGGCGTCGTACGGTCTCCTCCCAGAAGTCGGTGCCGTCGGTGACTTCGACGGCTTCGCTGCGCAGGCCGAGGCGGCTCGAGATGACGGACTCCCCCGCCCGGTCGTTGCGGCTGAAGCGGATCCCGCCGCGGCCGCGGGCCCGGTGGTTGTAGTCCATCTGCAGGGCAAGGGTGGACTTGCCGCAGTCCATGGTGCCGGAGAAGAAGACCAGTTCAGCCACGCCGGCGCTTCGATCCGGCTGCCGGAATACACAGCAGCGGCACTTCGCGTTCGGGCTTGGTCAGGGAACCATGCTGGCCGACCACTTCCATGGCCTGCGGGCGGACCCTGCGGGTGTCGTACAGGGCCAGGGTGTCGCGGGCGGCGATCATCACATCGCCGATCCTCGGCGCCACCTCCTGGCGGAGGCTGCCGAACAGCCCGGCGGCGAGTCCCTGCTCGCGGGTGAACGCCCAGACCCGTGCGCCGAAACGGCGGCGCCAGGCATCCAGGAGCGCGTCACGGGCGGCTTCGCCGGCGTCGGGTTCGAGGTAGAGGTGCACCATGCGGGGCTCGCCCGCCGTGTGGCGCACACCGGCCACCAGCGCAGGATCGGCCGAGTAGTCGAGGCGCTGGGATTCGGGCACGTCCACCATGCCGTGGTCTCCCGTGAGGAGGATGGTCGTTCCGGCCGGCAACGTAGCCGCGAGCCGCTTGACGGTGGAATCGAGTTCCTCGAGCTGGTGCTCCCAGCGCTCGGAGGCACAGCCGTAGCGGTGCCCGGCCTTGTCCAGTTCGTTGACGTAGAAGTACATCAGGGAACGGCTTGCCATCGCCATCGCCTCTGCGGCGAGCGCGGTGCGGGCGTGGAGCGAGGTGCCGCCGATGAAGCGGCTGCCGCGCAATGCAGCACGGGTCATCGGCGACTGTCCGAACTGCGGGAGGCTGACGGTGACGACGTCCACCTCTTCGGCCGCCCGCTCGAACACGGAAGGGAACGGCTGCCATAGCAGTGGATCGACGTTAGCGTCCCAATTGCCCAGCAGGTTCACCACCTTGTCCTGCGCGGGGTCCAGGACGTCGTAGCCGACCATGCCGTGCTCTCCCGGAGTGCGGCCCGTGCCGAGGCTGGCCAGCGAGGATGCCGTGGTGGACGGGAAGGCGGCGTCGAGCCATACCGGGACGCGGCCCTGGCCGGCCGCGGCCGCGGAGCGCAGGAACGGGGTGTGTGCCGCCTTTCTCTTCAGCAGGTTGCGGCCGAGGCCGTCGGCGAGGACCACGCAGACCCGCTGCGCCGGGGGCAGTTGCAGGGTGTTCTCGAATCCGGGCAGGCCCAGGCTCGCGGCGGCGCTGGTGAAGACCTCCGCGATTGACTGCTTTCCGTACAGCGGTGCTGCAGGGAGGTCCTCCGGGGAAAGGGCCGGCTCGAAGGGGGCAAGTGGCACAGCGGAACGCCCGGGCCCGGCCGGCTGCTCTGACAACTCCATGTTCAGCGCTGGTGTCCGCGGCTGAGGCGGTTGCCGAACACGCCCGAACGCGGCCTGGGCGCCGGGATCGAGCTGTGGGCTGGCGGCGCGGGGGTTCCGGTGTTGACGGCGCGCAGCGCGCGGGCGAACACCTTGGCGTCCTGCACGGCGCGGGGGCCGTCGGCTTCGGAGCTGATCCGCAGGACGATGTCCTCCTGGCTGATGGTGCCGGTGTAGCCGTGGTCCGCTTCGCACTGCGGGTCGCCGCAGCTGGCGGGTCCGACGTCGAGCCGCTGCCCGCCGGACCAGGCGATGGCGAGGGTGAGTTCGCGCACGGGATCGCTGGGCTTGTAGTTCTGCGGCTGGGCGTACATGTAGCTCAGCACCACCGAGCGGATCTGCGCCACGGGGACGGATTCGGTGGAAATCTGGGCCACGATCTGTTCGCCGGCGTCGTCAAGCTGCTGGTCGTCCACGTGGGTGATGACCAGCATGTCCTCGGTCAGGACCAGCACGGTGATGTGCCGGCGGACCTCGGCCCGGTCGAAGTGGGTCTCCAGGTGCACCAGATGGGCGAGGCAGTCACGGCCGTCCAGGGCGTCGTCCACGACGTCGGCCACCAGTACCGGGTAGAAACCGGCCTGCTGGAGTGCCTGTTCCAGGCTCTGCCCCTGCGTGCTGTGGTTGTGCGCCGCATGGTGCCCGGTTGCTGCCGGGCCGGAAGGGGACATCGGGGACTTCGGGCTCATTCCCCCATTTTCACAGATCCCCCGCAGGACTTCCTAACTGCCCGGGCGCCGTCGGCCCGGTTCACAGCCCGTTACCGGCCGTCGACGCAGCTCAGCCGCGCATCGCCCGCCGGGCACTGTCGGTGCGGTGCGCGGCGTTGCCGATCCACACCTCGGCCGCCAGGATGCGGGCACCCTCCGGACCGGCGAGGACCGGGTTGAATTCGATCAGGGCGATCTCAGGGTGTTCGTCCTTCAGCCGGGCCAGCCGGGCCGCGAGGTCCTCCAAGGCGGCGACGTCGACGGCGGGCAGCCCCTGGTAGCCGAACAGCTTCAAGGAGGCGCGCGGCGAGCGGATGAAGTCGTGGACGTCCGTGGCGGAGAGCGGCGGCACCCGGTGGGCCCAGTCGTCGAGGAGGTTCACGGCGTCGCCGGCCAGTCCGAAAGACACCACGGGGCCGAGCAGGGGATCTTCGATGGCGCGGAAGGTGCAGGCCTGTCCCACTGGGGCCATGGCCTGGACTTCAAGTGCCGGGGAACCGAACGGCCCTGAGGCAAAAGGTTCCAGGGCCCGGCGCATCTGGGCGATGTTGCGGCGCAAGGATTCGGCGTCTTCGATGTCGAGCCGGACACCGCCGAGGTCGATGCGGTGGCGCAGTGCCGGTTCGGTGGTCTTGAGCACCACGGGCCAGCCCAGCTGCCCGGCAGCCTCGACGGCGTCGTCGTCGTTCTCGAAGACCGCTGACGGTTCCACCGCCATGCCGTACCGGGCAAGCAGCGAAGCGGCATCCTCGGCGTCCAGGCGCAGCAGCTGCTCGCCGTGGACCGGGGCAAGCAGGCGTTCCAGTTCTTCCCGGGTGCCGTCCGGATCGCAGCCCTCCGGTTCGACGAAAAGCCCTTGTTCCCGGCCCAGCCAGGCGGAATAGCCGACGACGGCGGACAGCGCGGCCACCGCGTTGCCGGGGCTGGAGTAGCACGGGATGCCGGCATCTGCCGCGTCGGCAGGCAGCAGCCCGTCCAGGCGCGCGGCCGGATCCAGCACGCCGCCGAACGCGGCGACGACGGCCTTGCCCGTCCCGGCAGCGCATTCGGCCAACACCTTTGTGATGTCCTCCATGGACAGGCTGCGGGCCGGGATCATTGCGGCCACCACGGAGTGGACGGCGTCGTCGGCGAGGGCCCCCTGGAGCTGCAGTCGCAGGCGGTCCAGCGAGACGGAGGCCCCGGAATCCAGGTCCAGGCCGGTCAGCAGCCGTTCCACGCGGAGCCCA
>Ga0105246_10002457_pt1 | contig 11187 bp, 16 predicted proteins | sample KBSM64metaG_FD_99694 | JGI IMG/M metagenome (GOLD analysis project Ga0105246, IMG submission 99694) | Miscanthus rhizosphere microbial communities from Kellogg Biological Station, Michigan, USA - KBS M6-4 metaG | ecosystem: Host-associated > Plants > Roots > Rhizosphere > Soil | place...
AGGCGCGACTCTCATCGTGGCGCTGGGGCAAGCCCCAAACAGACGCCGGATAGATTTAAGCAAGCCAACCACATCGCCCGTTAATCAGTATTGCAAAAATGGGGGGGACCATAGATTTTTTTGGAGACATTATGGACCCTACCGATCTCGGCCCAGGCACAGCTACCTGGCTGGGCGGTAGTGCCACCGTTGTTCTGGGCGGCCTGCTTTGGCTGCGCCGGTTCCTTTCCAAGGATGCCACTGACCGCGCGATGGATAACGCCGATATCGGCACGCTGAAGCGACTGAACGAGTTGCTGAACCAAGAGCGCGCCGCCCGTAAGGAAGCCGAGGCCCGCGCTGACCAGTTTGCGAAAGAGCGGAACGACTTGGCCGCCGCCGTTGGGCGTATGGAGGGCAAGATCGAAGCGCTGACCAGCCAGGTAGCTCAACTTACTGACCGCGTGACGCAACAGAGCGACGAGATCACTCGCCTGCGCACCAAGCTGGGGGGAATCGCCTGATGGACAGATGCGCATTGGAATTTATCGCACGCCGCTGGTGGCGCCGGGCCGAGGTCTGGGCCATTGCCGTCGTGCTGGTGGGTGGTGGTGCCGTCCTGGGTTACCAGGCCGCCTACTGGTCGCTCGCCGAGAGCCAGAGCAATCAGGTCAAGGGTATCCGCGAGGCGTACGACACCGCGATGACTGAGCGTGACAAACGCCTTGAAGAGCTGACCCGCAAGACCGGTACTGCTGCCGACAAGGCCACGAAGGCCGCAAAGACCGCGGCCCAGGCTGCCGACAAAGCGGACGAAGCCCTCAACCGCGTATCGCAGTAATCCGCGCCACGTTTTCGAATGCGCCAAATCGTGGCGCGCAATTATGCGGAATCATCCATGGACAGCCAGCACAAGAAAATCACCGGCTATCGCGACCTGAGCCAGTCCGAGATCGATGGCATAAAATCCATCAAAGCACTCGAAGCTGATGCGGGCGAGCTGTTCAAGCAGATCGGCCAGATTGAAGGCGTGGATCAACGCACCTTGGCCCTCGCCAAAACTAACCTGCAGCAGGGCTTCATGTGGTTCGTTCGCTCGATCGCAAAGCCGGCCGACCCGTTCAGCTAAGGGAGCCAGCTTTAGGAAAAGCTGCAGGCTTCACCCTGTGTCAGACAATGTCTTCGCGAGCAGCGCTTACAGATAGTTCATCATGTAGAGCAAACCAAACCAGTTTGGCCGATTATCGCCCCCATGGTCATGGTTGCCGTTATCGCTTGTACTGAGGGTGCTGATATAGCAGGCATCACCTTTGCCTTGATAGCCTTGCGGCGAAGGCTGCGGGGATCGTTTTTGAATAGTGTAAGAATGATTGTGGTCGCCGCTCGCCTTCAATAGGTTAGCGCCACCTGATTTGCCATACGACTGCGGGGACGCGGTCCCCATTGGAAAACGATCGTCAATTAGGTTTGGCGCGTGACGGTTAAAGAAGGGGGAGTTCTTGTCTGTGATCTCCTGCCCGGCGCACAAGCACCATCCTATAGGTAGCTCTATTTTGTGAGGGAAATACACAGGCAATATCGTGCCAACCGGCCACTCATCTGCCCCTAATGTACTGAATTTCTGTGGGTTCAGTACTGCTTCTGGCACGTCCTTCTCGATGTCTAGAGTATTCATACGGCGTATCCCCGGTTAAATACATATTTTTGGCGTCTACCAAATTAGCGCGCCGTCATTTGGTGCTGCAGTTCAAGCGTAGCGGAAATATGGTGTCGTAAAGCCATGATGCGGTTTAATCTTTAAAAACAGTTGCGAGTCTCCATGACTACTAAGCAGCCTAACTGGGAGGCGATCAATGATTCGTCCCATACCTCCAGCCACGGCGCTTGAATTGTCAGAGGTATCCGACTGCGGAATACGCCTGATACCCGCACCCGATGTTTTGGAATGGCTCCAAGCCGAGATCCTTTCTGACACCGGCACCATTCACAACGAAGACCATGCCCACCTCCTGGATGCAGACATCCAGGTCATGTGGGCGTCGTCGAGCTTCGAGAAGCAGGGCCGCACAGTCTTGGGCCAGGCCGAACAGGTAGCGTTCCGCGCCGGCGGTTGGCAGAAAGCCCGGATGGAGCAACAGATGCTCGATTGGTTCGGCGATGTGCCGGCCTTCATCATCACCTTGGCCGCTGACTACTGCGCCCAGTGCAGCGACCTTGAGTTCTGCGCGCTCCTGGAGCACGAGCTTTATCACCTGGCTCACGCGACCGACAAGTACGGTCAACCAGCATTCACCCAAGACGGTGCACCGAAGATCAAGCTGCAGGGCCACGACGTCGAAGAGTTCGTCGGTGTGGTCCGTCGCTATGGTGCGAGCCCTGACGTTCAAGCGTTGGTGGATGCTGCAAACAGTCCTGCCGAGGTGGGGAAATTGAACATTGCGAGGGCCTGCGGAACCTGTCTGCTGAGATCGGCCTGATTCTTGACAGGCTCTAGACGGATGAGAATTTATGGCAGCCCTGAAAAATGAGGTGAAGAGCTTCATCGTTCAGGCTCTGGCGTGCTTTGACACCCCATCCCAGGTGGTGGAAGCCGTCAAGAACGAATACGGGGTTGTGGTGAGCCGCCAGCAGGTGGAGACGCACGACCCAACCAAGTCCGCGGGTAAGGGGCTGGCGGTGAAGTGGGTGACGCTTTTCCACGACACCAGGAAGCGGTTCCGAGAAGAGACCGCAGAGATCCCGATTGCCAACCGCGCGTTCCGGCTTCGTGGCCTGGGGCGAATGGCTGAGAAGGCCGAGAACATGCGCAACCTGGCGCTCACCGCTCAGTTGTACGAGCAGGCCGCCAAAGAGGTGGGCGACGTCTATGTGAACCGCCGCCTCGAACCTGAAAAACCTCTGGGCTCCCAAGCGGACCAGCAGCACGCCGTTGCTGAGTACACCTTGGAGCCTGATGAGAATGTCCCCGCTACCCCGTACCTTTGACCCGCCGGTAAAGCTGACGCCCAAACAGGCGAACATTTACTGCTGGGGGTTCCAGCCAGAGGCCCGCTTCCGTGATGCGGTGTGCGGCAGGCGGTTCGGCAAGACGTTCTTGGGCAGGGCCGAGATGCGCCGCGCTGCACGCCTGGCTGCTGAGTGGGGCGTGAGCGTTGAGGACGAGATCTGGTATGGCGCGCCGACCTTCAAACAGGCTAAGCGGGTGTTCTGGCGGCGCCTGAAGCAGGCCATTCCCGAGGCATGGCGTGCACACCGTCCGAATGAGACTGAATGCTCGATTACGCTCAAGTCCGGCCACGTCATGCGCGTGGTGGGGCTCGACAACTACGACAATCTGCGGGGATCAGGTCTGTTTTTCGTCCTGGTGGATGAATGGGCGGACTGTCCATGGGAGGCATGGGAAGAGGTCCTGCGCCCGATGCTCTCGACCTGCCAATACTCAATACCGGGCATCGGCATGCGAAAAGGTGGCCACGCGCTGCGCATCGGCACGCCAAAGGGCTTCAACCATTGCTACGACACGTTCCTTGATGGCCGTCCAGGCCATGAGCCCGATCACAAGAGCTGGCTGTACACCTCGCTCGACGGCGGCAACGTTCCGGCTGAAGAGCTGGAAGCTGCCCGCCGCAAGATGGACCCTCGGACCTTCCGGCAAGAGTATGAGGCCAGCTTCGAGAACTACCAGGGCGTTGTCTACTACACGTTCAATCGTGAGGCGAACCGAACCAGCGAGACGATCAAACGCGGTGAGGCGCTGCACATCGGCATGGACTTCAACGTCATGAAGATGGCCGCCGTGGTGCATGTCATCCGCGACGACCTGCCATTGGCCCTCAGCGAGTTCTCCGAGGTGCGCGACACACCGGAGATGATTGAGAAGATCAAGCTTCGCTTCCCTGATCACAGCATTGCGATCTACCCGGACGCCAGCGGTCAGAACACAAGCAGCAAGAGCGCGAGCGAGTCTGATCTGTCATTGCTCAGGAAGGCCGGTTTCACCGTAGTGGTGGATTCGACCAATCCAGCGGTGAAGGATCGGGTCAACGCTATGTGCGCGATGTTCGCCAACACGTACGGCGAGCACCGGTACCTGGTTAACGTCGACCAATGCCCGAAATACACGCAGTGCCTGGAACGGCAGATCTACACGGAAAAGGGTGAGCCCGACAAGAAGGCCGGTTATGACCACTTGGTGGACGCCCCCGGTTACTTCATTGCCAAGCGGTACCCGATCAAAACACGCACAGGCGGAACACGCCGAATTGGAGGCTTGGCCTGATGCCAGTGCAATCGACAAACCCCGACTACGACGCGCACATCGCTGAGTGGGAGATGATGGACGATGCCCTCGAGGGTGAGTGCGCCGTTAAGCGCAACGAGCGTAACCTGCCCAAACCGAGCGGCATGGTAGAGGCTGAAAAGCTCGACGGCGCTGGCAACAAGTACCTGTACGAGAATTACACGGCCCGCGCCCAGTATGAGCACTGGGTGCGGGACTCACTGCGCTCAATGATGGGTCTGGTCTCGCGGCTGATCCCGGAAATAGAACTGCCCAGTGGCCTAAAAGGGTTGGAGGACAACGCCACAGCCGACGGCTTCGGCCTGAAGCAGTTGTTCTTCCGGATGGTGCGCCAGGCTATTTCCCATGGCCGGGTGCCGCTGGTGGTGAACATCGATGACCGCGGCGAGCCGTACTTCTCGACGTACGCCACACGCAACGCCATCAACTGGGACACCGCTGATCAAGGCGGCCGGCAGGACCTGGTGCTATCTGTGTTCCGCGAGTTTCGCAAGAAGGGCGGCGATCGATACAGCCATGACTGCGACACGGTGTTCCGTGAGTTCTTCATGCTGGACGATGTTTGCCACACGGCGGTGCGAAATGAAGGCGGTGAGCTGGTCGAGGACGAGAAGCCGCTGGGCACCACCGGTACCGACAACCGCTTGGTCAAAGGCCTGCCATACCTGCCCGTGATCTACTGCGGCTCGACCGACAACTCGCCGGAAGTCGACGAGGTGCCGCTGCTGACCATGGCGCGCGCCGCGTTGAAGTCATACCAGATCAGCGCTGACTACTTCAGCTCTCTGCATCAGACCAGCCACCCGCAACCGTGGGTTTCTGGTCTGGATGAGGCTGTAGAGCTGAGTGTGACTGGCCCTTCGGCAGCATGGGACCTTGGCCCGAACGGCAAAGCTGACTACCTGGAGTTCAAGGGCACTGGTATTGAAGCCAACCGCAAGGCCATGGATGACCAGAAGAACGCCGCGCTTGAGGCTGGCGCCAAGGTCATGGACGTGGGCGGTACCGAGTCGGGCGAGGCGCGGAAGACCCGCCAGAACGACCAGCACGCCACGCTGCACAGCATCGTCATCACAGTGGCCGAGGCGGTGGAGCAGGGGCTGCGCTACGCCGCCGAGTGGAAGGGCTACGACCCTAAACAGGTCAAGTTCAAGGTGAACCCTGAGTTCGTGACCCCGGTGGTCGACGCCCAGGTGCTCGCCGAGCTGCTCAAGGGTGTGATGGCCGGCACGATCAGCGCCGACACCTACTGGCAGTACCTCACCACCGGCAAGCTGCCGGAGCGCCCATACGAAGACGAAGCCGAACTGATCAGCGATGAGCGCGAGTCGGCCGGCATTAACTTGGATAAAGACGATGCCGACGACAAGCCTGGCGCAGGCGGACAGCCAACTGCTGGAGCAGACGACCCGCCACTCGGTAATGCTGGAGCGGCTTAAAGCTGGCGAAGTAAAAAAGTTCGAGAAGTACCTGCGCCAGATCGACAAGCTGGTGCGGGAGCAACTGACCCGCAAGGAGCTGACCACCTACAGCCGGGACCGCCTTGAGCAGTTCCTGGCGCGGGTGGACGGCAAGCTGCTGGACATCTACAAGGCCTACGGCGACCTGGTGCAGGCCGATCTGGTCGAAATCGCGCTGTACGAGTCAACATTCGAGGCGAATAGCCTGAGCAATGCACTCTCCATCGACGCGGTGGTGCCGACAAACACGGTGATCCGTGCGGCGGTGTTCTCCTATCCGCTCCAGGTAAAGGGCATCGACGGCGGCAAGCTGCTGAAGAGCTTTGTCAGCGGCTGGACGCGAACCGAGACGATGCGCGTCACGAACACTATCCGGCTCGGCTTCGGCCAGGGGCAGACCAATGCCCAGATCATCCAGGCGATTCGCGGCACCGCTGCGCAGAACTTTACAGACGGCGTCCTGGCGGTGAGTAAACGCAATGCTGCCTCTGTTGTGCAGACAGCAATCCAGCACGTGGCCACCACGGCGCGAATGGAGACGTTGAAGGCCAACAGCGACGTGGTGCTGGGATATCGCTGGGTATCGACGCTCGATCGCAAGACCTCGCAACAATGCAAAGGTCTGGACGGTATGCGCTTCGACCTGGGCAAAGGCCCGCTGCCGCCGGCACATATCAACTGCCGGTCAACCACGGTGCCGACCACCAGGCTTTCGGAGATGTTCGCCAAGGACGCCACGCGCGCCTCGGTGGGCGATAACGGCGGGACCCAGGTCGACGCAGGCCTTAACTATTACGAGTGGCTGGCAACGCAACCGGCGGGCTTCCAGGATCATGCTCTCGGGCCAGTCCGGGGCAAGTTGTTCCGCGATGGCGGCCTGACGCCGGAGAAGTTTGCCAAGCTGCAGCTCGACAAATCGTTCAAGCCGCTGACGCTGGCGCAGTTGAAGGAGGCAGAGCCTGACATGTTCATCCGAGCAGGCGTTACACTCGGCGCTCAACCAGGTTGAGATAGCGCATGCAGATCATCGTTGAGGACGGGAAGGGCAGGCCAGACGCGAATAGCTTCGTGCCGCTGGAGAAGCTGACCTTCTATCGCGACTACTACGGGTTCCGGATACCTGAAGCAGAGGCAGACCAGGTCGAACTACTGCTGCGCGCCGCTGACGACATCAACGGACGCCAGTGGAAAGGGGGCAAGGCCAAGTCGCAGCAGGCAATGGCCTGGCCTCGGCGTGACTGCAAGATCGAATACCAGACGCTGTCCGAGACGTTCGTGCCCTTTGAGCTTGAGTGGGGCCAGGTGCGGCTGGCGGTCGAGCTATACGCTTCCGAGCAAGGCTTTCAGGTCGAGGAGCCGACGCATTGCACAGAGCCCAATGGCCGGTGCGCGCTGCTTAATCGCGATACACCCGGCCTTCGCATGCGCCCGCCGCCATATGCCCCGAGCAGGACGCAGTTCGCGGACTTTCTCGTAATGCGAGGTCTTCTAGTAGTTTCCTGAAGGGGCCAAGCTCACTTCACCCAGTGAAATGGCTCGATTTTGTTGAATAATGGAAGCTTCCGACCGCGCATGAACTCGTCGCCCTGATCTGCAATGTAATCCAGCGCAAGGACCGGACGGTAATATCCGGGAAAATCACGCTTAGAGCGACGGAAAATGCCTGTTTGTTCAAGCGCATCAACTACATCGGAAGTTGCTTGCATCGTGTTTTTGTACGGTGAGTCTTTCGGTAGAAACTGCGTTCTTAACAAATATTCAAGGGAGCCCAGTTGGTTGTTTTCAAACTTATCCAAGGTTTGCTGTCGAGCGTTTATCGACATGCTGATTATGGAGGCCCGGCGGCAAAAATCGACCAAACGAATCAGATCGATTTCGGCGCCTGGGCCGCCATATGGAAGCCGAATTTTGAGCCCGTCTGAGCTGATCAGGCTAGATGCAACAGTCAATTCTTCAGGTATGTCTTTATCCTTTATCAGGTCAAGATAGGCTTGGTAGGGAAGCACAGCGAAAACCGGTTTTTCCTGATCGTTCAATATGAATTGGACATTTTTACTCATGACTATTTCCTTTATTTGGTTTGTGTATATAAGATAAACCAAATAAATGAAATTATCCATAGACGTTGCTAAATCTTTTTCTTACGTCTTCGAACCTCGGCTGAGCCGGGGTTTTTTTATGCCCGTCAGGCGGGCCAACCAAGTCCCCAGGGGATACCTATGCCATTTGAATTTGACCCGGCCGCCGCTGGCCTCACCCTCGACGCAACTCAGACCGCAGCCCTCCAGGAGGCGCTTGGCGGAAAGGTTCAGGAATACCTGGACAAGGAAGTAACCGGCCTCAAGTCCAAGAACCAGGAGTTGCTGGGCTCGAACCGGACCATCAAAACCGAACTGGACAAGCTGAAGGGGCAGTTCGAAGGCCTGGACATCGAGGCGGTCAAAGGACTGCTGGCTAAGGTTGGCCAAGACGAAGAAACCAAACTCATCGCCGAAGGCAAATTGGACGAGGTGATCACCCGCCGTACCGAGCGCCTGCGCAGTGACTACGACACCAAGCTGGCCGCAGAGAAAACCCGTGCGGACAAGGCCGAGCAATTCGCCGCCAAGTACAGCGACAAGGTGCTGGCTGATTCAATCCGCGCTGCTGCCATCAAGGCCGGCGCGCTCCCTGAGGCTGCCGAGGACATCATCCTGCGCGCCCGTGGCACTTTCAAACTCAGTGAAGACGGTGAGGCAATTGCCACCGACCGTGACGGCGAGGTCGTTTACGGGAAGGACGGGAAAACCCCGCTTTCGCCGCTCGAATGGGCGGAATCGCTGCGTGAAACAGCAACACACCTGTGGCCAAGGGCTCAGGGTGCCGGGCAGACCGGCGACAACGGTGGCAAGGCCACGAAAAAGTGGGGCGAGTACACGGAAACCGAACGCGCTGCGATCGCCCGTGACAACCCCGAGCTATTCAAGAAAATCCAGGCCACCAAAGGAACCTAATTCATGCCAACTACCCAACTGACCGACATCTTCGTCGGTGACTATTACGCCTCCCTGGCACCGGTCAACAGCCCGGAAAAGACCGCTGTGTACGAGTCGGGCATCGTGACCCGCTCGCCTGTGCTGGACGCGATCGCCTCCGGCAGCCAGGGCACCGCCGAGATCAGCTACTGGCAGGATCTCAACGCTGATGAAGCCCCGAACATCAGCAACGACGACCCGAACGACCAGGGCGAAGTCGGCAAGGTCACCCAGGACAGCATGCGTGCCCGGGTTCTGTATCTCAACAAAGGCTACGGCGTTACTGACCTGACCGCTGAACTTGCGAACAGCGAGCCTCAGCAGCAGATCCGCAACCGCTTCGGCACCTACTGGACTCGCCAGTGGCAGCGTTACACCCTGGGCGCGGCTCGCGGCATCATCGCCTCGAACATCGCGAACAACGGCGGTGACATGGTCATCGACGCGGGTGCGACCATCAGTGCGAACGCCTTTCAGGATGCTGCGTTTACCGCCGGCGATGCCGCTGACCAGTTCGGCGCGATCGGCGTGCACTCCGTGGTGATGAACCAGATGGTCAAGCAGGACCTCATCGAGTACCTGCGTGACTCCGACGGCAAGATCATCCTGGCCACCTACCTCGGCAAGCCAGTGTTCATGGACGATGCACTGGTGTATGGCGCGGGTAAGTACCTGTCCGTGTTCTTCGGCCAGGGCGCTTTCGGTTACGGCGAAGGCACGCCGAAGGTGCCGGTAGAGCTGGAGCGTAAGCCTGGCGGCGGTAACGGTGGTGGTGCCGAAGTGCTGTGGGAGCGGAAGACCTACATCCTCCAGCCTGCCGGCTTCAGCTGGAAGGGTTCCGAGGCTCAGAACCTCAGCCCAACCGCGACTCAGTACGCCGCTGCCGCGAACTGGCAGCGCGTGTTCAGCCGCAAGCAGGTTCCGTTCGCCGCTGTGATCAGCGGTACCACCACGCCGTAATTCGGCCCACACAGCCCGGCGCCGTATGGCGCCGGGATGCTTTTGAGGTGACCCATGAAAGTGATCTACACGAACAAGCCGGGCAAAGAACGCGGCGTGTGCTACCGCCTGCTCAGCGAATTCTTCGGTGTCATCGGCTCCGCTACCGAGGTGGTGGTCGATGGCGATGCCCCGGACATCTACGGCGCCTACCAAGCGGCCGGCATCAAGGTGTCCGACGGCAAGGAGCCAGAGAGCAAAGAAACCGACCCTCTGAAAATGAAGGTCCCCGAGCTGAAAGAATGGCTGACCGAGAAGGGCATTGCCTTCGACCCGTCCGCCAAGAAAGAAGACCTGCAGGCCCTGGTGCCGGCGGAATAAGGACAAGCACATGACCGATTACATCACCGTTGCCGATGTTGACGCCCAGCTCGGTCCTGACTGGGCCGGCACCGGTGATCCGGTCCTTGCTGTGACCATGGCCAATGCCTGGCTCACGGCCAAGATTAAGCGGGCTGTTCCCGATCCGGTTCCGACCGAGATCAAAACAGCCGGCGCCCAGGTCGCCAAAGAGGCGGCGGCGGGCAAGCTGTACACGACCACGCAGAAGGAAGTGCAGAGCAAGACAGTATCGGCTCAGTCCGGTACGTCCGTGAGCAAGACCTACGTGGCAGGCTCTACCGATCAGTCGGCGGGCGTGAACTTCGCCCTGGCCCTGTTGGCTCCGTGGATCACGCGCTCCGGCGTGATGATGCTGAAAAGGATCTGATCATGGGCATGCGCGAAGAGATCCAGGCCGAACTGGCTGAAGCGTTCGACGACCCCGATGGCCTGGCCGACGCGGTCAAACCGTTGACGGGCTTGCGCAAGGTTGCGGGCGAGTATGACCCCGACCTGGGAGGTGAAACTCCAGACACCACCGTCACTTACATGGGGCGCGGTGTTCTGGGCAGTTACCTTTCCAAGGAAATCGACGGATCCCTCATCCAGACCACCGACAAGAAGCTGCTGGTGCTGCAAAACGAACTCTTCGTGTCGGAGGCCGGTGTGCCGACGGCGGTACCGGCTGCCCCGGCCATCGGCGATATCGTCAACGGTCTGCGGGTGATGAACGTGTCTGCGGACCCTGCTGATGCTACGTGGACGGTGCAACTGAGGAAGTGACGTGGCGAACAAATACGCGAGCATGAACGGCAGCTTTGCCGAGAACATCCGCGATTTCGCCGAGCGCGCCCATGCTGGTATCGACGCAACCATTCGAGAGATCGTTATCGAGATCGGTAGCAGCGTAATCCGCATGTCGCCGGTGGGCAACCCAGAGATCTGGGCGGCGAACGTTGCACACCGCCAGACAAATACCCACGCCGCCGACGACTACGACTTCAAGGTCGCGGTGCGCAACACGATCATCAACCTCAACGAATCAAACTTCACCAAAGCCGGGAAACTGCGGCGCGGGGTGAAGTACGCCAAGCCCCTGACCAAGACTGAGCGC
>Ga0105246_10002459_pt1 | contig 11185 bp, 9 predicted proteins | sample KBSM64metaG_FD_99694 | JGI IMG/M metagenome (GOLD analysis project Ga0105246, IMG submission 99694) | Miscanthus rhizosphere microbial communities from Kellogg Biological Station, Michigan, USA - KBS M6-4 metaG | ecosystem: Host-associated > Plants > Roots > Rhizosphere > Soil | place: Michigan...
GGCGGTCGGGATGCGGTTGGCGAGGGTGCTCATGCCTTGCTCTCCTTGCCGAAAGTGCGGATGAGGTAGAAGACGATCGGGATTAGGGAGATCACCAGGAGGATCACCGCGAGGGAAGAGCCGACGCCGATCACCTGGCCTTCGCCCACGAGGTTCTGGATGACGAGGGCGCTGATCAGTTCAAGGCCGTTGGTGCCGCGGTTGATGATGTAGACGATGTCGAAGGCCCGCAGCGACTCGATGATGGTGATGACCACGATCACGATGTTCACGGGCCGCATGGCCGGGAAGACCACCCGGAAGAACGTCTGCACGGCATTGGCGCCGTCGATCGACGCGGCTTCGCGCAGCGAGGGGTCCACGCCCTTCAGCCCGGCCAAGTACAGGATCATGACGTAGCCGGAGTGGCGCCAGGTGGCCGCCACCATGGCCGCCCAGATGTTGACGTTCGAATCGCCGAACCAGTCCACGGCCTGCGGGGTGCCGGCAGTGCCCAGGAGGTAGTTCAGCAGCCCGCTGTCGCGGTTGTAGAACAGCTGCCAGATGATGCCGATCAGTGCCAGGGACAGCATGACGGGTGTGAAGAAGATGCTCTGGTAGATCTTGCTGCCCCGGATTTTCTGGTCCAGGAGCACGGCCAGCAGCAGCCCCAGCGGCGTGGCGATCAGGGCCAGGAAGACGAGCCAGAGGATGTTGTGCTGCATGGCGGGCCAGAACGGCGGGTAGTCCTCGAACACGAAACGGTAGTTCTCGGTTCCCGCGGCCTTGATGTCCTTAAGGTCCAGGCCGTTCCATCGGGTGAAACTCAGCGCGATCGAGAAAAGCGTGGGCAGCCAGACCAGCAGCAGCTGGATCACGGTGGGCAGCCCCACCATGATCGCAAGGACCAGCTTGTCCCGCCGGGTGAGCCGGCGGACCCTGCCTGCCTTGATGGTCCGCCTTCCGACGCCGCGGCGGCTCAAACCGGCCAGGGTCTGACCGGCCGCGCCGGGCTCGCTGTCCGGGGCGGCCGGCTTTTCGGCGGTAGTACTCATGGGGATTCCTTCAGTCTTGCGTAGGAGGTACGACGACGGCGGGTGGGACCGCCGTCGTCGTACCTGTCCTGGGGATGCCGGTGCGCGGGGTGACCCGCGCGGAAAAGCGGCAGCTATTGGGCGGCGTAGAGGGTCTTGGCCTGCGCTTCGAGGTTCTTGACGTCCACGGTGCCGTCCTTGATGAAGGACTGCAGCGCCGGGATCATCACGTTGTTGGCCATGGCGGGGAGGGCGTCGCGGTCCAGGAACTGGCTGATGTACTTGGCGTTGGCGATGGTGTCCGCGCACTTCTTGTTCAGCGGCGAGAACTTTGACGTGTCGGCGCCCTTGACGGTGGCGATGTTGGAGGTATCGACGGACGCGTAGGCGTTCTGGCCTTCCGCCGAGCCTATGAATTCCAGGAAGTCATGGGCCGCCTTGTTGTCGCCGCCCTTCTTGGACAGGAGCAGGCCGTCGATCGGGGCTTCCACCGCGTCGGTGCCTTCGACGGCGATTTCCGGGAACGGGAAGAAGTCGATGTCCGCGAGCACGGCGGGATCGGTGAACTGCTGGGTCACGAAGGAGCCCAGGAGGTACATGCCGGTCTTCTTGGCTTCGAGGGCCTTGGCGGCGTCCTGCCAGGTCTGGCCGAGGGCGGCGGGGTCCTGGAACGGCAGGAGCGCTTTCCACGTGTCGAAGACGTCGCTGACCTTCTTCTGGTCCCAGCTTTCCTTGTGGGCGGTGAGGTCGACGTGGAACTGGTAGCCGTTCAGGCGCATGTTGATGTAGTCGAACGTGCCCATGGCCGGCCAGCCATCCTTGTCCGCGAAGCCGATCGGAATGATGCCGTCGCCCTTCATTTTCGTGGCCAGGGTCTTCAGTTCGTCGAAGGTCTTCGGGACCTCGTAACCCTTGGCGGCCCAGAGGCTCTTCCGGTAGAAGAAGCCCCAGGGGTAGTTGTAGTTCGGGACCAGGTACATCTTGCCGTCAGGTCCGGTGGACGCCTTCTTCATGGCGTCCGAGAAGTTGCCGCCGATCTTCTCCCAGACGTCGTCCACGGGAGCCAGCAGGCCCTTGCCCGCGTAGTACTGCATGCGGTAGCCGGCGAACCACGTGAAGGCGTCGTCCGGGCTGCCCTGGAGATAGGAGTTGATCTTGTTCTGGAAGTCGTTGTGGGGGACGACGTTGGTGGCTACGGTGATGCCGGTCTTCTTGGTGAACGCGTCGGTGACTGCCTTGTAGGCGTTCTTGGGGACCTCGTCCGAAGAGCCCGAGCCGAAGGTCAGGCTGTTCGAGGTGGCTCCGGGAGCCGGTCCGGAACCGCCGGTGCAAGCGGCAAGCAACGGAATTCCGGCCAGCCCGGCAGCACCGATACCGAGCGTTTTAAGGATCGTGCGCCGTCCGGGACCCGCATTGTGGGCCGCCTGGAACGGGTCAATGTTCGCTGCCATGTTCTCTCCCTTGAAAGCGTGGTGCTTGTGAGGTATCTCACTAGATATGACTATATACGCTCAAAAGAGAACAGGAAATAACTAAATATAACATTCTGGCCGCAGCCCCCTTATGGCAAAGGCGGCGGTCTCCTCACCGAGGAAACCGCCGCCTTCTCTTAGCCCTGTTTGGTGCCTTTCGGGGCCTTTTGGCGCCTTTTGGCGCCGCTGAGCCGTGCCTACTTCCTGAGTGATTCGGCGATCTGGGACATGATCGTCGGGTCGGACAGGGTGGTGGCATCGCCCACTTCGCGGCCTTCGGCGACGTCCTTGAGGAGGCGGCGCATGATCTTGCCGGAGCGCGTCTTGGGCAGTTCCGGGACCACGAGCACATGCTTGGGCTTGGCGATGGGGCCGATTTCCTTGCCGACATGGTTGCGCAGTTCCTGCACGGTGGCGTCGCCGTTGTTCACGGCGTCCCCGCGGAGGATGACGAAGGCGACGACGGCCTGGCCGGTGGTTTCGTCCGCGGCGCCCACGACGGCGGCTTCGGCCACCGAGGGGTGGGAGACGAGCGCGGACTCGATCTCCGTCGTCGAGAGCCGGTGGCCGGAGACGTTCATGACGTCGTCCACGCGGCCGAGGAGCCAGATATCGCCGTCTTCGTCCTTCTTGGCGCCGTCGCCGGCGAAGTAGGTGTTCTCGAAGCGGGACCAGTAGGTGTCCTTGAAGCGTTCCGGGTCGCCCCAGATGCCGCGGAGCATGGAGGGCCAGGGCTCGCGGATGACGAGGTAGCCGCCGTGTCCGTCCGGCACCGACTCGCCGGTTTCGTCCACGACGTCGATGGCGATGCCGGGCAGCGGAACCTGGGCGGAGCCGGGCTTGGTGGCGGTCACCCCGGGCAAGGGCGCGATCATCTGCGCGCCGGTTTCGGTCTGCCACCACGTGTCCACGATGGGCGCCGGGTGGTCCTTGGTTTCGCCGTTCTTGCCGGCGTTGGCGCCGATGACCTCGCGGTACCACATCCAGGCCTCGGGGTTGATCGGTTCGCCGACGGAGCCGAGCACGCGGATGGAGGACAGGTCGTACTTGGCCGGGATGTCGCGGCCCCACTTCATGAAGGTACGGATCGCCGTGGGGGCGGTGTACAGGATGGAGACCTTGTACTTTTCCACGATTTCCCACCAGCGGCCCTGGTGCGGGGAATCCGGGGTGCCCTCGTACATGACCTGGGTGGCCCCATTGACGAGGGGCGCGTAGGCGACGTAGGAGTGTCCGGTGATCCAGCCGACGTCGGCGGTGCACCAGAACACGTCCGTCTCGGGGTGGAGGTCGAACACGGCCTTGTGGGTGTAGGCGGTCTGGGTGAGGTAGCCGCCGGTGGTGTGCAGGATGCCCTTGGGCTTGCCGGTGGTCCCGGAGGTGTAGAGGATGAACAGCGGGTGTTCGGAGTCGTGCCCGATAGCGGTGTGCTCGGCGGAGGCGGCGTCCACGGTGTCCGCCCACCACTTGTCCCGGCCTTCGACCCAGTCCACGGGCTCGCCGTTGCGCTTGACCACGACGACGTTTTTCACCGTGTGGCCTTCCTTGGCAAGGGCCTCATCCACGGCGGGCTTGAGCGGGCTGGGCTTGCCGCGCCGGTAGGTGCCGTCCGCCGTGACCACGAGCTTGGCCTCGGCGTCGTCGATGCGGGAGCGCAGGGCGTCCGCGGAGAAACCACCGAAGACCACCGAATGCACGGCACCGATCCGGGCGCAGGCCAGCAGGGTGACCACGGCCTCCGGGATCATCGGCAGGTACACGGCCACCCGGTCGCCCTTGGCAACGCCAAGGGCCTCGAAGGCGTTGGCAGCCTTCTTGACCTCCTCGGTCAGCTGCGCGTACGTGATGGTGCGGGTGTCACCGGGCTCGCCCTCGAAATGGATTGCCACCCGGTCGCCAAGGCCGTTCTCCACGTGGCGGTCCAGGGCGTTGTAGGCGGCGTTGACTTCCCCGCCCACGAACCACTTCGCGAACGGCGGGTCGGACCAGTCCAGGGCCTGGCCGAAGTCCTTGTCCCAGCTCAGCAGTTCGCGGGCCTGCCGGGCCCAGAATGCCGGGCGGTCCTTGGCCGCCTCGGCGTAGTCCCCGGCCCCTGCCACCGCGTTCGCGGCGAACTCAGCCGACGGCGCGAACTTCCGGTTTTCGTGCAGCAGGTTTTCCAGGGCGTCGCCGTTCCCGGCGTCAGTGATGGCGTCCTTAACGATGGGGGCAGCGGTGGCCGTTGATTCCTTGGCGTCCTGGGACATGTGGACCTCATCTTCGTCGATCTTTCGCTGCGGGGGAGGCTGCCGCCGGAACGCACGGCGGCCGATCACGTCGCTGTGGTTCCCGCGGAAATACCGCAGAATGCTTTCCGCCATACACACTATCGCTTTGGCTGCGCCGGGGAGTGTGCCGGATCACATTGTGGCCGTGAGCGGTGGGGATTTAGCGCCGAGCGGCTAGGGGCTGTCAGGGCCGTGGCATAGGCTGAAAGGGTTCCGGGGCGTCGACCGCCGGCTCAGCCGCGTGTCCGGCCCGTGCCGTCGCGAGCGGCCGGGACACCGCCGGACCGGCACTGCAGTGCAAAGGAGAACTTGTCATGAACCAGATGAACCCCGCCCCCGAAAACGGTGCGGCGAAGCAAGGGGCTCCGGCTCCCGGTGCCGCACAGGACCCTGCCGCAGGCGCCCCTGCCGCAGTGCAGGCCGGTGCTTCCGCGCAGACGGCTGCCGCAGCGCAGACGGCCGCCCCCGTGCAGGCCGGTGCTTCCGCGCAGGTCGCTCCAGCGCAGGCCGGCCGGGCCACGGCGGTGGCGGGTCCGTTCACGGTGCGCGACCTCCTTGTTTTCGCCTCGGCGCTGCTCCTGTTCGTGGCTTCATTGCTTCCGATGTTCGGTCCGTACAACCTCTGGGGCCTCAGCAACCTCTTCTTCCTGGGCCTAGGCATCGTGCTGCCCCTGGTGGTGACCGCGCTGTTCGTGGCCCGGCGCCTGCAGCCGCAGAATCCGCTGCGGATCGGTTCGCTCTCCGTTGACCAGTTTGCTTCCGTGGTGGCCTCCTTCGCGGTTGCCCTCTACTTCCTGAGCGTTGCCGGGGCCTTCAGCGGCTACCTGCTGCTGGGCCTGGTCGGGGCGCTCGCCTTGCTCGCCGCCACTGTCCTCGCCCCGCACATCCCGCTCCTGCGCGACGATTTCAAGGACCGTGCCGAGTCAACCGCCCATCTGGTGGCGCGCGACGCCGTCGCGCCCTTCCGGAAGCCTGCTGCGCCGAAGCCCGCCCAAAAGGCAGCCGGTCCCGCCGTTGTCCCGGCCGCAGCCGGTCCTGTAGCCGGTGCACCTGCCGCGGGCGGTCCCTTCGCGGTGGTCCCGACGCCGGCCGCTTCTGCTGCGCCCCCGGCCTCCGTTGCCCCCGAGGAAACCAGAACTGAAGCCCCCGAGGGCGGTACCCCGGCGGCTGGCCCGGAGCCTCAGGCACCCAGGGCTGCCCCGGAGCCTCAGGCATCCACGGCCGCCCAGACGCCCCAGGCACCCGCGGCTGCCGGGAAGGATATGCCGGCAACGATGGCCCACCCCGTTGTCGACCGGGCCCCGGATCGTGCCCCGGAAACGGCCGCCTACCCCCAGGCAGCCCGCCCGGTAGAGCCCATCGGCGCCACAGTTGATCCGGCAAGCCGTCCCGAGGAAACCCAGGAACAGGCCTACGAGGCCTTCTGGTTCGCAGTGCCCCAGCCGCGCGTTGCCGTGGACGAGCACAGCGGTGCCCCGGCCTTCACGATCGAACCGGGTGGCTGGGTGCTCGCGCTCGAAGACCGGGGCGAGGAATTCCTGGTCCAGAACACCGACGGAAGGCTCGGAGTCCTGCGCGACCTCAGCCATGTCGAACGCGGCTGAACAGGACCGCCGTGCCCGCCACCGCCGAAACCCCCCTCGCCCGCAAGCGCCGCGCCCGCAGGATCAACAAGGAACTCGCGGAGAAATACCCGTATGCACATGCGGAACTGGATTTCCGGAACCCGTTTGAACTGGTCATCGCCACGGTGCTCTCGGCGCAGACCACCGATGTACTGGTCAACCAGGTCACCAAGATCCTCTTCGCCAGGTACCCAGACGCCCGGGCGATGGCGGAAGCGGAACCTGCAGAGCTGGAGGCCATCCTGCAGCCGACGGGCTTCTACCGGGCCAAGGCGAAGAACGTGCTGGCCCTGAGCACCCGTCTGGTGGACGAGTTCGACGGCGAGGTGCCCGGCAGGCTGGAAGACCTGGTGACGCTTCCCGGCGTCGGGCGCAAGACGGCGAACGTCGTGCTTGGAAATGCGTTCGGCGTCCCCGGCATCACGGTGGACACCCATTTCGGCCGGCTCGCCCGCAGATTCGGGTGGACGGACTCCGAGGATCCCGTGAAGATCGAGTTCGACGTCGCGGAACTGTTCGAACCCAAGGACTGGACGATGCTGTCACACCGTGTGGTCTTCCACGGGCGCAGGATCTGCCATGCCCGGCGGCCCGCCTGCGGCGCCTGCCCGGTGGCGAACTGGTGCCCCAGCTACGGCGCTGGCGAGACTGACCCGGTGAAGGCTGCCAAGCTGCTCAAGTACGAGCTCGCGCCGGGCCAGGAGGCCTTGCTCGAAAAGCTGCTGGCCGAGACCGCCCGGGCCGCCGAGATCCGCAAGGAGTCCCAGCTGGAGCTGAGGAGGGCGCGCAAATGACGGCGCTCGGGGACCTGCTGTACCTGGCTTCCAGGATCGAATCGGGAGACCACCCGGCGTTCGATCCGCGCATCGCCGTCGGCGAAGTCGATGCGGGGTTGGCCCGGAAAGCCGCGGTACTCATGCTGTTCGGAGTGCTCGACGACGTTCCGGCGAAGTCCTCCAAGGACGTGGTGCCCGCCGACCTTGACGTGCTTCTCCTGGAACGCGCCCACACCCTCGGCGAGCATCCCGGGCAGGTGGCGTTCCCTGGCGGGAGCATCGATCCCGGGGACGAATCGGTGGTTGCGGCGGCCCTCCGCGAAGCTGTCGAGGAAACCGGCCTCGATGTCGGCGGAGTGCAGGTGCTCGGTACGATGCCGGACGTCGGGCTGAGCCGCAGCAATTTCGTGGTGACGCCGGTGCTGGCGTGGTGGGCGTCGCCGTCGCCGGTCCGGGTGGTCGACCATGCCGAATCCGCCCAGGTGTTCCGGGTTCCAGTCCGGGACCTGCTGGACCCGGTCAACCGTTACACAGGCAGCCTTAGCCGCGGCGGACGGACCTTCACCAGCCCCGTCTTCCTGGTGAACGGCGTTGTCGTCTGGGGTTTCACAGCAATGGTACTCAACGGCCTGTTCGATGCCCTGGGCTGGACCATTCCGTGGGACGAGGAGCGGATGCACCAGATCCGGCTGTGAGCCCCTACTTCGTGCAGTCGACGATGAGGGCCGTCGCGGCGTTTTCGCGGACGGCGTTGATTCCTGCGACGGCCGCGCTCAGTTGCTTGAACTGCGGCGACTCGGCCACCAGGGTGCCGTCCGCCGCCGTGAGCCTGAAACGGTATGTGCCGTCGTTGCCCCTGAGAATTTCGAATCGTCCAGCCACGCTGCTGTCCCCCTGAATGATCGATGAATGCCCCCTGCGGCCGGTTCCAGCGGTCCGCGTCCCTTGAGGCTAGCGAGTGTCAGCCGTGCCCGAAAGTTACTGTGGCGTAGCTTACCTTCGGCGTCATGGACCGGGTCTTATCGAGTCTTTTGACTGGCGTCCGCTTGCGTGCGGGGGCTACGTTACGGGCCCCGTGCCCGGGGACGCCGCGTGGAAGTTCAAGGCCCGCCGCGGCGCAGGAACCGGATACTCGAAGGCGGCGAGGCTGAATTCCTCCTCGGCGTGGATCTTCCGGCGCAGCTCCACATCCACCAGGACCTGAACGTCCCGTGCATCGACACCCGGCTCATCCTCCAAGGAAGCAAGCCATTCGCCGGCAACAACGGCGTCGTGCTGTTCCCCAAGCAACCGCTGCAGGGTGATTGCCGGCTGGATGATCGCTGCGGCGTCGGGGCCGAACACCTCGGTGACGGCTTCCGCGGCGTAGCGCAGCCGCTTGATGTCCTTTCGGGCCTCGTGGAGCGCGGTGTTGCGGGCGGCCGGGTCAGCAGAGGCGGAGTCGCCGGCCAGGTTTTCGCGCATGCGGTCCCATTGCTCCTGAAGGCGGGAGGCCAGCGCCGTCTTCCGGACCTTGGGCGCCTGCCCCGAAGCCACGGAGGCCCGGACCGAGTGGACTACGCGGCGGCTCCGCTTTCCCCGGCCGAGCCTGGCAGCGGCCCGTCCGGCGGCGGAGTCGAGCATCCCGACCGAGCTGTAAAGCGCTTCCGGGGACTCCCAGGACTCCTGCGCGTCGATGGACAGCCGCATCCTTTGTGCCAGGACGTGCGCATCACGGGCTTCGCCCAGGGACGTCGCCAGCCACCTGACGTCCTTGCGGAGGGGCTTCGGCAACTTCGTGACCAGGCCGCGGTAGCAAGCGAGGACGGAGCGAAGCCGGCGGATAGCGAGGCGGCAGCGGTGGACGGCTTCGTGGTCCGTGGAGGCAAGCAAAGGCAAGGCGTTGTCCAGTTCGTTGAGCTGGGCGGCCACGTAACCTTCCAGCGCCTTTTGGGCTTTCTTTCCCACGGGCCCATCGTCCTCCGGCCGTCAGGCCGGAACAAGGGGCCGTCTACTTGGCCTGGTCGTAGGAGTCGACGACGGCGACGCTCACCGGGAATTCCAAGGGAACCGTCCCGAACAGCAGCTCCGTTGCGGCGGCCGCCGCTTCCTCGACCGCCCGGACACAAGCCGGGACGGCTTCCTCCGGGGCATGGACCATCACTTCGTCGTGCAGGAAGAAGACGAGCTCGCCGCTCGGCGAACCGTCCGCTCCCAGGGTCCGGAGCCGCCGTCGCAGTTCCGCCAGCCAGCAGGACGCCCAGTCCGCGGCGGAACCCTGGACCACGAAATTCCGTGTGAAGCGGCCGCGCGAGCGGGCGATGGTGTCGGCGCGGCGCTGCTCTTCCGCCGTCGTCGAACGCTGGCTGCGCAACCACCGCTCCGAGGGCGGCGGACTGCTGCGCCCGAGGCGGGAAGTCACCGTTCGGCCCGCTTCGCCGTCGCGCGCCGCCTGCTCCACATAGCCCACCGCCCGCGGGTAGGTGCGGGTGAGCTGGGGCATAAGGCGGCCGGACTCACCCGTGGTGGCGCCGTACATCGCGCCGAGCATCGCGATCTTGGCTTTGGAACGGTCGCCGCCGAAGCCCTGGGCCGCGATGCCGGCGTACAGGTCCTTGCCGCGCGCGGCCTCTGCCAGGCGCGGGTCCTGTGCGAGGGCGGCGAGGACGCGGGGTTCGAGCTGCGCGGCGTCAGCGACGATCAGCTTGTGCCCCGGATCCGCGTGCACGGCTCCGCGTATCTGTTTCGGGATCTGCAGCGCCCCGCCGCCGCGGGAAGCCCAGCGCCCGGAAACCACCCCGCCCACCACATACTCGGGCCGGAATCGGCCACCGCTGACCCAGGCGTCCAACCAGGCCCAGCCGTTTGCCGTGAACAGGCGGGAAAGCTTCTTGTACTCCAGGAGCGGCCCGATCGCCGGATGCGTGGATTCCTTGAGCTCCCACTGCCTGGTCGAGCTGACTTCGATGCCGTTGCGGTGCAGGGCGCGGATCAGTTCCTGCGGGGAATCGGGGTTCAGCTTCGGGGAGTTGAGGAGCCGCCGAAGTTCGGTACACAACGCCTCCAGGACGGCCGGGCGGTGGCCGGGTGCCGGCCGGGGGCCGAGGTGCCGGCGCAGGATGTCCTCGTGGAGCGACTCGCGCCAGGGCACACCTCTGTGCTGCATTTCCGCGGCGATCATCGCGCCGGCCGACTCTGCCGCGAGGAGCAGCTGGAGCCGCTGCCGCTGACCGTCCGCCACGCTCTTCACGGCCAGCTGCTGCGCGGCAAACTCCGCCCGGATCTCCTCCAGCCCCGGCGCCTGGCCCTGCGCGGCAGGTGCCTCGAACAATGCTTCCTGGGTCGACGGCGGCGGGGGCGGAGCGAAGGCCTTCAACACGCCGCTTTCCTCGTCGACGGCGGGCTGGGCGGCGCTCCGCGCATATTCGGTGTGCGCGGTGAACTCGGAGAAGGCGAGGATCGTGCGGCACAGGCTGAGGTCGTGGCAGCGCTCCAGGCGCACCTCGGAGGCGAGCAGGTCCGGGTACCAGTCCTGGGTTCGGTTCCAGATCCAGCGCGGCCGCCCCGCTTCCAGTTCGCGCACGACGGCGGGGAGTTCCGTTTTGCCGATGGGCCGCGCTTCGGAAAGCGGGGTTCCCCCGGCGCTTGTTTCCTGGATGGCTGCCCCCTGCGGGTGGGCGGCGAGCAGCAGATACATGATGACAATTTTGCCCTGCGTTCCGGGGCCGCTTTGCGCAATCAGGACAAACCCCGTCCTGATCGTCACTTGTCCCCCACAGGACTGCTTCGGGGAACTTGTCCACATAGGACGCTGCCGTGCTTCCGGCACGGCTTCGTCCTGCGGACAGTGGCTTCATGAGCAGGCAGCACATCCAGGACGGGAATGGTTCGGGCGCGTATCAGGTGGACCCTTCGCGGGCGGCCGGCGGTTTGCCGACTGCCGGGGCTGCGGGCAAACGCCGGGGCGCGGGGAGGGAATACCAAGGCGATTCCACGGAGCCGCCCTGGCTGCCTGCCGAGGGGACCGATGTCCTGCTGGTAACAAGCAGCCCA
>Ga0105246_10002464_pt1 | contig 11182 bp, 9 predicted proteins | sample KBSM64metaG_FD_99694 | JGI IMG/M metagenome (GOLD analysis project Ga0105246, IMG submission 99694) | Miscanthus rhizosphere microbial communities from Kellogg Biological Station, Michigan, USA - KBS M6-4 metaG | ecosystem: Host-associated > Plants > Roots > Rhizosphere > Soil | place: Michigan...
ATTCACATGAGCTCGATACCGTCGTTTGACTATTCACTTATCTACGGTGAACGGATGGTCCGAAGTGTAGCGAACAACACACGCGCAGACGGCCGCGAATTTCTGGTTGAAGCCGCTCGCATTCCGGTGCAAACGCACATCCAAACCTTCTCTTTCGATCAGGCGAACGAGGCGCTGATTGCTTTGAAGAGTGATTCGATTCGTGGTGCTGGCGTGCTTGTAATGGACTGAGGGTTACTTTAATGAAACTGGAAACCGAACGACATGAGCTGCTGAATATTCTGAAAGCTGCGGTGGTCTACTTTGCACTGGTCTTCGGTGCTGGATTCGTTCTCGGGCCTATTCGAATCGTTTTTATCGTTCCACGCTTCGGTGTGCGCCTAGCCGAATTGATGGAATTTCCAGTAATGCTCGTGGTCATCGTGTTGACGTCCAGATGGTTGGTTCGCAAATTTCAACTCGCGGCGCATGCCTGGTTAGTGGGTTTCTTCGCTCTCGGTTTGATGATTGCGTTCGAATTTACACTTGTTCTATGGCTCAGAGGTCTTACCCTTTCCGAGTATTTCCGAGAGCGTGACCCGGTAGCAGGTGTTGTCTATTACCTGATGCTGCTGGTGTTTGCCGCAATGCCATTCTTCATGGCCCACAAAGCCGGCTTTGACTATGATTCCGTTCACAGTTGATCAATTCCTTAATGTGTTTGAGCAATACAACGTTGCTTTGGCAACATGTTTAGCATCGCCGGAGCAGCGTTGTTTCTCCCTTTTCTGCCGCTGCTTCCCAAACAGATCCTGCTGAACAATTTCCTCACTGACTTCCCGGCAATGGCAATCGCGACTGATTCTGTGGATCCGCAGTTAGTGGAAAGACCGAGACGTTGGAACATCGCATTTATTCGAAACTTCATGATCGTTTTGGCATCGTTAGCTCGATCTTCGATTTTCTCACGTTTGGAGCGTTAGTGTTCATTCTCAAAGCAACGCCGGAAGTATTCAGAACTGGCTGGTTCGTCGAGTCGGTAATGACAGAAGTACTTATCATTCTCTTCATGCGAACCTGGAGACCATTCTACACAAGCATGCTTAGTCGACCATTGTTGGCGGCGATGATCATCGTGCTCCTCATTACACTCGCATTACCTTTTAGTCCGCTAAGCGGTCTGCTCGGTCTAACGCCGCTGCCAATCTCATCACTGCTGCTTCTGGGAATCATCACAGTTTTCTACGCAGGCGCTTCTAAACTCACAAAGAAGTTCTTTCATGCTCAAGCTTCGCTTCAGAGCCTTTGAGAAGGCGCCCCAGTATGTGCGTTGTTGCCGCGGGATCTATCAGCCGAAGGCGTGATACTTTTCACCAGTATCTCGCAAAAGCCAGTGCAGCAGAAACAGAAAACCGGGGGAGGCAAACGCTATCAACGCCCAGCCTCCAATGTGGTTCCTCCGGAGATAACCATAGACCAGGTAGAAAGCCAGCAGGCTCAGGAGCATAATTGCGGATCCCACCCCTTCCTTCCACCAGGCGACAATCATTCCAATCATTACGCCGATCGGAAAGAAAAGAAGTCCGGCCCACTCGTTCCGTGAAATCTCAGATGGATGAAAACCCTCACCGGCAAAAAGCAAAATTAACAAAGTTAGACTGGCAAGACTGCCGACTCGCGCCAACAATTCGATTATTGTTAGCGGCAAACCGCAATCAATTCTACTGGTAGACATAAACAACGTCGCGGCGGTAGTGGTCAGTTGGGCCACCGTTTCGCCAACTGGTCTTTAAGCAAAGGACATACCTAAGATCTCTTCAAGGATTTCTCGCGTACATCACGTGGCGCTCCATCGCGCGGGGTTGTGGACTTTCCCGCATCCGCTGCGCAATGTTACTCAGAACCACCTGCGCAAACCGATAATCTCCAGCAAATACCCCCCAGTTCAGTGGCATGTTCCTTGCGCTTTCCGCGGTGGGAATTGTTAATGCCACCGTCGCAACGACGGAAAGGCCAACTACCAGTTAATCAGGACGGGAGAAATGGAGGCTTGCGGCCATGACAACGGATGAGCGCGATATTCTCGAACTCCTCAAAGATGAGTTGGACTTTATCGAGAAGGGAGGATACGGACGATCAGTTCGTACGCGGTGGCAAAGCAAATCTACCTTTCAGGATTCCCTGTCCTGTATAAACTATGGTTACCCATATCGCGCTCACCCGTGCAGCGAATGCCACCTGCTCGACTTTGTCAGCCCAGAACACCGGACCGAGGAAGTCCCCTGTCACTTCATTCCTTTAAATACTGACGGAGATACCATCGAGGATTTGGAGCTGCAGGACAACCAGGCAAAGCTCGAGCGAGAAGTTAGCGAGTGGCTTCGTGTCAGGATCAAAGAGATCGAGGAGGAGCGAACCGAGCAGGCAACTGTTTGAAGTCGACGAAAGAGGTTAAAACATGAACACCGCAGTAGGCTCATTGATAGCCCTAATAGGAATAGCTGCGGCTCTCTTATGCGGCTTCCGTTGGCTTGTTCGGTCTTCCTCCAAATATCGAGGCTCTCGAATCGTCACTTGTCCGGAAACTAAAAAGCCCGCCATCGTTGAGATTGACTCGCTACATGCGTCGTTAACCTCAACAGTGGGCCTTCCTGACATTCGACTCGAAGAATGCTCGCGCTGGCCCATCAAGGAACAGTGCGGGCAAGAGTGTTTGATAGATCTCGACGTAGCGCCCGAAAGATGTCTAGTTAGCGGCGTGCTAATGCGATGGTATCGCGACAAAAAATGCGTCTATTGCGGAAAAGTTCTTTCAGAACTTCATTGGGTGGACCACCGGCCAGCATTGCTAAGCCCTGATGGAAAGCTGGCAGGTTGGAATGAAGTTAATCTGGACAAGCTCCGGAACGTGCTTGAAACGTACTCTCCGGTTTGCTGGGACTGCTACGTAGCGCAGAAATTTCGCTTGGACCATCCCGACCTGGTCGTATTTCGACCCTGGCGGAACGGCATCTCCGGAGACGTAGACGGCTCGTCCGCGTCACGTCATCTATAAGGCAACAGTTGCACGGGTGAGCCAATTACCGTGAGAGGAGGTTAATCATGACACCCGGGACTTTTATGAGTCCAAACAGGACCAGGAATTTTCTACCACTGGATCCCTTCCGGCTATTTCAAACTACACCAATGCGGTTTATGGAGGACCCGTTCACCGTGTTCCGAGCCTTCCTTCCTTCGGAAGAAACCATGCCGTTTACCGCATGGACGCCCTTGTGCGACATCTATGAAACGGACAAAGAGCTCGTGCTCAAGATGGAACTGCCGGAGATGAAGAAGGAGGACGTCCACGTAACTGTTGAAAATAACTTGTTGACGTTACGAGGAGAGCGTAAGTTTGACGAAAAAATCGAGCGCGAGAATTTTCATCGCGTCGAACGCCATTACGGTGAATTCCTTCGCACCTTCACTCTGCCGACGTTTGTTGACGGCAACAAGATCTTTGCCGAGTTCAAAGATGGGTTGCTCACTGTGACGCTACCGAAGGACACAGCGGCAATTCCAAAGCAGATCGAGGTGAAAGTGAAATAGGCACTACTCAGCCGCAATAAGGCACAAGAAGCACAAACGAATTGATGCTCCAGCGTTGATTTCGTTTGTGCTTTCTTGTGGGAGAAAGTGGACTCGGATTTGCTCAGTAGGGGTATGAGATGGAGTTCTCAAACAAATTGCGCAATGTTTCCCAAAATCACTATCACCACTGCGAAGGAATTCTCAGCACATGAGGCAAAAGGTAACCATCGACGGTAACGAAGCCGCGGCTCACGTTGCATATAAGACAAACGAGGTGATCGCCATCTACCCGATCACGCCTTCATCAGCAATGGGCGAATCGGCCGACGCCTGGTCAGCTGCTGATAAGAAAAACATTTGGGGCATGACGCCACTCGTGCGCGAAATGCAGTCCGAGGGCGGCGCTGCCGGTGTGGTCCACGGAAGTTTACAGTCAGGATCATTGACGACAACCTTTACGGCCAGTCAGGGCTTGTTGCTCATGATCCCCAACATGTTCAAGATTGCCGGCGAACTAACCAGCACGGTGTTTCACATCGCAGCCCGGACAATAGCTACCCACGGGCTCTCGATTTTCGGCGACCACAGCGATGTCATGGCGGCCAGGTCTACAGGTTGGGCCATGTTGTTTGCCAATTCGGTTCAGGAAGTAATGGACTTCGCCTTAATCTCACAGGCAAGCACATTGGAAGCACGTGTTCCTTTCCTTCATATTTTTGATGGCTTCCGCACTTCACACGAAGTTATGAAGATTACGAAGCTTGCGGATGAAGAAATCGCAGGCATGATGGACCAGCAACTGGTGCGAGAGCATCGCGCACGAGCGCTTACTCCCGATCGACCGGTAATGCGAGGGACCGCGCAAAATCCCGATGTCTTCTTTCAGTCTCGCGAGCGGGCCAACTCCTTCTATCTGGAGACCCCGGCGATTGTTGAGAAATCAATGGCGCGGTTCGCCGCACTCACTGGCCGGCATTACAAACTCTTTGAATTCGTTGGAGATCCAAATGCCGAGCGAGTGCTGGTAATGATGGGATCAGGCTGCGAAACCGCTGAAGAGACCGTTGAATCACTCTGCCAGCGTGGCGAAAAGGTCGGTCTCTTGAAAGTCAGGCTGTACCGGCCATTCTCAGTTTCGCATTTCATCGATTCGCTGCCTGCTTCAACGAAAGCGATCGCAGTGCTTGACCGCACCAAAGAACCGGGAAGCACTGGCGAACCGCTTTATCAGGACGTGGTGACTGCGATATCCGAGACAACCAGATTTAAACAGAGTGTGCGCATCATTGGCGGGCGCTATGGTCTGTCGTCGAAAGAATTTACACCCGCAATGGTAAGAAGCGTGTTCGACGAACTGAAAAAACCCGAGCCGAAGAACCATTTCTCAATCGGAATCGACGACGACGTCACCTTCACCAGCATTCCGTTTGACCAATCATTCAGCACTGAGCCCGACGATCAAGTGCGAGCAGTTTTTTGGGGCCTGGGCGCAGACGGAACCGTTAGCGCCAACAAGAACTCCATAAAGATCATTGGCGAGGAGACTCCAAACTACGCACAAGGTTATTTTGTATACGACTCCAAGAAATCCGGTGCAATGACTGTGTCGCACCTGCGTTTTGGTCCTCGTCCAATTAAGAGCACCTATCTCATTCAGCGCGCGAACTTCATCGCCGTGCACCAGTTTTCTTTCTTCAGCCAATACGATGTTTTGCAAGCCGCCGTCGCGGGCGCGACTCTATTGATCAATAGTCCATACGAAGAGTCTGACCTCTGGCACAATCTGCCAACCGCCGTTCAAAAAGTGATTATTGACAAGAGATTGAAGGTTTATGCAATTGATGCGAGCCGCGTGGCCAGAGAAAGTCAGCTGGGTAATCGCATCAACACGATTATGCAGACGTGTTTCTTCGCGCTGAGTGGTGTGTTATCACGCGATGAAGCAATCATCAAGATCAAGGAGTTCATACGAAAGACTTACGGGAAGCGCGGTGAGCCGGTCGTGCGGCAAAATTTTGCCGCAGTAGATGCAGCGCTTGCTCATCTACACGAGATTGCTGTTGCGGAAAACGCGACCAGCACTGTTGCACTCAAATCCAAAATATCTGCTGCTGCTCCTGACTTTGTGCGCAACGTGACTGCCGAAATGATCGCTGGTCGGGGTGACCAGCTCCCTGTTAGCGCCTTTCCGGAAGACGGAACTTATCCCGTAGGGACCACGCGTTGGGAAAAGCGTAACATCGCGCAAGATGTGCCAGTGTGGGAACCCGATTTGTGCATCGAGTGTGGAAAGTGCGTGATGGTTTGTCCGCATTCGACAATCCGAGCAAAGGTCTCCTCTGCGACTGATCTCACTGACGCACCGGCGGGATTCAAACACATGCCCGCGAAGTGGCGAGAGTTTCCCGACAAGCTGTACACGATTCAAGTCGCCGTAGAAGATTGCACCGGCTGCCGGCTTTGCGTGGAAGTCTGTCCGGCTAAAGACAAGAGCAACGTGTCGCGCAAAGCGCTCAACATGCAGCCGCAGTTACCGTTGCGTGATAGTGAGCGAGTTAATTGGGATTACTTCCTGAAACTGCCCGATCTCTACAAGAACGGATTGATTGCATTCAACTCCGTCAAGAACGTGCAACTGTTACAACCTCTGTTCGAGTTTTCAGGCGCCTGCGCCGGCTGTGGTGAAACACCTTACATCAAACTCCTGACTCAACTCTTCGGTGATCGAGCAATCATCGCAAATGCTACCGGCTGCTCGAGTATCTACGGCGGTAACCTGCCTACCACTCCTTACACCAAAAATGATGATGGGCGTGGCCCGGCATGGAGCAACTCGCTCTTCGAAGACAATGCCGAATTCGGTCTGGGCATGAGACTCGCCGTGGATCATCAGAAGGCTTACGCAAAGAACCTCATTACACGAATGCGCGCTCTCATTGGAGAATCACTGTCTGACAGTCTCCTCCACACTGACCAATCCACGAACGAGGGCATTAACATTCAGCGCGAATTAGTTGCGGCATTAAAGGCGAAGATTAAGCCTATCAACGGTGAGGAGGCGCGTGATCTTCTCAGCCTTGCCGACTCGCTGGTCGAGAAAAGTGTTTGGATTGTCGGTGGCGATGGCTGGGCTTACGACATTGGCTACGGTGGCCTCGACCACGTGTTGGCTAGCGGACAAAACGTAAATATTCTCGTTCTTGATACGGAAGTTTATTCAAACACTGGAGGCCAGGCTTCCAAGGCTACACCTCTTGGTGCGGTGGCGAAGTTTGCGACCGGCGGAAAAACGACTGCAAAGAAAGATTTGGGAATGACAGCTATTCGCTACGGCGACGTGTATATCGCACAGGTCGCGATGGGCGCAAACGACACTCATACGATAAAAGCATTTCTTGAAGCAGAGGCACATCCAGGCCCCTCGCTGATCATCGCTTACAGCCAGTGCATCGCTCACGGGATCGATATGGCGAAAGGAATGCACCAACAAAAGCTGGCGGTGGATTCGGGTTACTGGCCGCTATATCGCTATAACCCACGACTGGTTGAGGAGCAGAAGAACCCTTTCCAACTCGATTCGAGTGACCCAAAGATTTCGCTTCAAGACTACATCTACACCGAAGGTCGCTATCGCATGCTGCAGCAGAGCGAACCGGCAGTAGCGAAGTTTCTCCTGGCCCAGGCGCAGAAAGCAGTTTTGAGACGCTGGCTACAATATAAGAATCTCTCTGAGCAATCTGTGTAAATCTGTGGACAAAGAGAGTCGCCATGAACCTAACAACCAACTACCTGGACATCGTCTTGAAGAACCCAATCGTGGCCTCGTCGTCGCCACTCTCACACAATGTCGATAGTATCCGTCGTCTTGAAGACGCGGGAGCTGCGGCAGTCGTTATGTATTCCCTGTTTGAAGAACAGATTGGTTTTGACAGCTATTATATTGACTATCATTTAACCCAGGGGATTGACAGTTACGCCGAGTCGATCAGCTATTTTCCTGACATGCAAAGCTACAACGTCGGCCCTCACCAGTACATGAACCTGATTCGACAGGCCAAGGAAGCGGTTGATATTCCTATCATCGGCAGTTTGAACGGGGCCTCTGTTGGTGGCTGGACGGATTATGCGGCGTTAATTGAAGATGCCGGCGCCGATGCCCTGGAACTAAATATTTACTACCTTCCGACGAACACCGAGATCTCAGGTCTCGAGGTGGAACGACTTTATCTGGATATTCTTACTGCGGTAAGACAAGCCGTGACGATTCCGGTGGCGGTGAAACTCAGTCCATTTTTCAGTTCCACGGCCAACATGGCAAGTCGTTTAGCTGATCATGGCGCTGACGGGCTGGTCCTTTTCAATCGCTTCTACCAACCCGACTTCGATTTGGAAAACCTTGAAGTAGCACCGCGCCTGGTCCTGAGCAATTCAGACGACCTGCGTTTGCCATTGCGTTGGGTAGCGATTTTGTACGGACGGTTGGGTGTCGATCTTGCTATCACAAGCGGCATTCACAGCTCGCACGATGTCATTAAAGGGTTAATGGCCGGTGCGAAAGTCACGATGATGGCCTCGGAGTTACTTCAGAAGGGAGTGCGTCGGATAGAGCAAGTGCTTAATGAACTCATCACATGGTTGAACGAGCATGAATACGAGAGCGTCACACAGATGATCGGAGCCATGAGCCAACAGCACTGCCCCGAACCCGCCGCCTTTGAAAGGGCGAATTACATGAAGATGCTGCAGTCGTATCGGCCCGTCAACTAAGCTTCACTAACGAGTTTCACCATCGATTACAAAGAAACCAGTCTCACCACCACCCGATGTGACGTTGACCACCGGCGAATCTGACAAGCGGACCATCGCGCCCTCGACGCGTCCTTTAAATAGAAAGGGATTCGTATCAACGTACATCGGCTGCAAGGCCCAACAACTCTCGCCGAAGATTGGGAAAACCTCGGTTCGGAGTTCTACCTTTTCCTGCACCACGTAGTCGCCGGCTAAAGCCTCTGACAGGGCGGCGTCCCACTCCGAAGTCGTTAAGCAGTCACCTAAGATGATGCCATGACCGCCGTAGTCGTCGTTGGGCTTCAGGACGAACTGGGCCCGGTGCTTTCGGACATGTTCAATCAGATCCACTTCGCGCGCTCCGTACTGCGTTTTGCGCTGGGTAAGGCGTCTTGTCCAGGGCACTGTGCGCCGGATCACGTCCTTTTCATGTGCAGTAAACCAACCTGCGTTTGCTTCGTCACTCAGTAATTCAAAGGCCGCTTTCTTATGGACCATCTTGCAACGAAACGAATTCACAAGACAGACATCGCCGGCGCTGTAAGCACGTATGAGCGGATGAGAGTCATCGCAGGCGGCAAGTAATTCGTTGATGATCACACGCTTGTAAACAAGGTCGATCGGGAAGGAACCACAATGTAGTCTTCCGTTCTCGTAGTCAAGTTGTTCCGGTGCGCAAATGAGTGTCGGGATTCCCAGGCGACTGAAAAGCTCTTCCAACACGAGAAACTCATGAGCAGTCGGTAGTCCATTCCAATCAAGTATTGCAATATGCGGTACGCCCACGCCGCCCCATTCACGAAAGGTGTTGAGCAGCGCTTTCAGCAGATGTTTCTCGGGCCAGAACTGCCGCAGTTGATAGCGGGTTGATATGTCTCGCAGTGCCCCAACTGCGAGAAGAATCTCGTTGAGACCCGATTGGTCCGTGAGACTGGAAGGGTTTTCCGCGTTGTATTCGACGAACTTCACTTCGTGGCCGTGAACGAAAGCATCGAGCCGCGAAGTCACCGTTGAAGCCGAATACTTCGGCTCAACGAGCGCTAGTTTGATCTCGCGTTCTGTGAGTCCGACAGTTTCCATTCGAGACGGCTCACTCAATAACGCCGAGGCTATTTTTTCAAAGACTCCAGAGACGACCTCAGATGCGTGGGCCAGGATGGCGTACTGGGTTCGGGTGAGCAAGTGTGGTCGAAGTGCAACGCCGATTTCGCGAGCGCCGTATAGCAATCGGCGCGTCCGCATCATAATTTTAAGGCGCGCGAAGAATTCCGCCGTCAGACCCTCATCTCTGGCGAGAGACCTGTGATATTCGGCAATCAGCGCGTCGCGCATGGCTGTATAATCTTCGCCTCGGATTGAGAATCGCACGACCGAGTGGCCGGAGCCACCTAATAGGCAGCACGCATTAGCCGAACATACTTCGGTCTCCACATCTTATCTCTCACGTTTCGCTCAAACTCGTCGAGGCTGGTCATTTCTGCCAGCCCGGCTTGCTGTGCTTCAACTCCAACGGCTACGGCCACTTTGCGCGAGATTTCGCGGACACTTTCCAACGGTGGATACAGCGGCGCGTCCGTGTCAGTCAACGCCGGAGAAAACTCGCTCAATACACGCGCAGCCGCAGAGAACATCGCGTCTGTGACTCGATCTGCACCTGACGCAATAACTCCCAACCCGACTCCCGGAAATATGAACACGTTGTTGCACTGACCGACCTTAATCAATCGCCCCGCATAACTGCTTGGCTGAAATGGGCTGCCCGTTGCGATTAAGGCGCGGCCCTCCGTCCATTGAAGGAGTTCCGACGGCGTCGCCTCACACTTCGAGGTAGGATTTGAAAGTGGAAAGATCACGGGACGCTCCACGTGCTTAGCCATCTCTCGAACAATTTCTTCACTGAAAGCTCCGTGTTGACCAGATGTGCCGATCAAAATCGTGGGCTGCGCCTTCCTCACCACATCGAAAAAGCTGAAGCCCGCAGGATCACTCGAACCCATTCGCTCCGTTGGCTGCGCGTATCGACGTTTTGCGTCTTCCAGATTAGGGCGTCCGGTGTGAACCAGGCCCTTGCTATCGACTAGCCACAGCTTCCGTTTGGCATCATGCTCGGAATATCCTTCCTGAAGTATTGCCGCGACAATCTGATCACAGATCCCAATTGCAGATGAGCCGGCTCCAAGAATCGTGATTCGTTGTTCGCCGAGTTTTGAGTGCAGCAGTTTCATCGCCGCTAAGAGTCCAGCAACAGTTACTGCGCCGGTTCCCTGAATATCGTCGTTGAAAGTACAAAGACGATCACGGTAGCGCTCGAGCAATCGCGCGGCGTTGTGCTTTGAAAAGTCTTCCCACTGGAGCAACACTCGAGGAAACTTCTCCATGACTGCTTTTACAAATGCTTCAATAAACTCGTCGTACTCCTGTCCTCGCACGCGCGCGTGCCGCCAACCCAAATACAATGGGTCGTCCAGTAGTTCGCGATTATCAGTTCCAACATCCAGCATGATGGGAAGAGTCGCGGATGGATGAATTCCCGCGCAGAGAGAGTAAAGCGAGAGTTTTCCAATCGGGATACCCATGCCTCCCACTCCCAGATCTCCCAGCCCGAGAATCCGCTCGCCATCAGTCACGACAATGACTTCAACTCCTTCCGAAGGAGCGTTGTCGAGCAACACCGGAATCTCATCACGATTAGGATATGAGATGTATAGTCCGCGAGGCCTGCGAAACACATGGCTGTATTGCCGGCATCCTTCGCCAACTGTCGGCGTATAGATGATGGGCGTCATTTCACTGATGTGTTCCAGCAAGAGACGATAAAAGAGTGTCTCGTTGCGATCCTGCAGGG
>Ga0105246_10002465_pt1 | contig 11181 bp, 8 predicted proteins | sample KBSM64metaG_FD_99694 | JGI IMG/M metagenome (GOLD analysis project Ga0105246, IMG submission 99694) | Miscanthus rhizosphere microbial communities from Kellogg Biological Station, Michigan, USA - KBS M6-4 metaG | ecosystem: Host-associated > Plants > Roots > Rhizosphere > Soil | place: Michigan...
CACATGTTCCCAGGGGCCAGGGCCTTGAGAGGCGATTCGGCGACGGGCATAGAGTTCTATCACAGCCGTGAGGGCGCTCGAGATTCCTGGATGAGAGTCAGCGCCGTACCTTTATATGACGAAAGCCACCATATCATTGGCGCAGCGTCCGTCATTGTGGACATCAATGAAGAGAAGAAGGCTGAGTTAAAACTTCGCCGATTTAGTGAAGAACTTGAAGTTCAGGTCAGGGCACGGACACAAGAACTCATTGAAGCCGTTGAGCAACTGAAGGCCGAAAGCGAAGAAAGAGCTCGTGCCGAAGAACATCTGCGCCAGTCCTTGAAGATGGAGGCGGTTGGCCAACTGACTGGCGGCATTGCGCACGACTTCAATAACATGCTGACGGGCGTCATCAGCGCGCTTGACTTGATAAAGTTGCGCATGGCCAAAGGACGAATGGAGGGTGTCGAGCGGTTCATGGATGCTGCGCGAACCTCCGCTGAGAGGGCGGCTTCATTAACACACCGATTGCTTGCGTTCTCTCGTCGACAGTCGCTGGATGCCAAGGCTGTATCCGTCAATCACCTCATCAACTCGCTCGCAGACTTGCTCCAAAGAACCGTGACAGAGCAAATCGTACTGAGGTTTGACTTGAGCGTCGATGAGCCTTGGATTTTCGCTGACACCAACCAATTGGAGAATGCCATTCTCAACCTGGTGATTAATGCGAGAGATGCCATGCCGCACGGTGGGACGTTATCCATCATCACGTGCATCGAGTCTGAACCGCAAAGCGAGGGCCATCCCGACACCGGGAGCCACGTTTGCATACAAGTAAAAGACACTGGCTGCGGTATCCCCCAAGCCATTCTGGAGAAGGTCACAGAACCCTTTTTCACCACCAAGCCTATCGGTCAAGGTACAGGCTTGGGGCTATCGATGGTTTACGGGTTTGCAAAACAGAGCAACGGGAGTCTGTCGATCAAAAGCGCCGTCGGGTACGGAACAACGGTCGCAATCTGCCTGCCAGAAAACAACAGCGTCGAGCTGGAGAAACCTGAAATCCCAGTGCCTGCCGCCGTGGGTCAAGGCCAGTCCATCCTCTTGGTCGAAGACGATGATTCTGTGCGTCTGATCAATCGGGCGGTTCTGGAAGAGCTTGGGTACCAGGTCCATGTCGCACGTGACGGCGAAGAGGCCATGAGGGTCTTCAACAGCCTGGAGGATGTCGACCTCTTGCTTACGGACGTTGGCTTGCCAGGCATGAACGGTCGTCAGTTGGCCGAAGTCATTCAACAACTCAAGCCGTGCCTGCCAGTGCTTTTTCTGACGGGATACGCAGAAGGCGCCATGACCAGGGCTGATTTCCTTGGCCCTAACATGCAACTGTTGACCAAGCCTTTCACACTGGAATTACTCGCCAGTCGTGTGAATAGCATGCTTGAAACAGACGACTTCAGCCCGGACGGCCATCCGATACCGAAGCGCTAACCAAACCGCCAATGTCATTCACGGTCAGCGTCAATCGCTGGAAAGTGGACATCGAACGTAGTACCGCTCCCTGTACTCGAGTCGACCGACACGTGTCCCTCGTGAGCCTTGGCGATTTCTCGAACAATGAATAATCCAAGCCCGACACTGCGCGCGTCGCTGTCAGTCTCGGTGCCCCGAGTCATAGGCTCGAAGAGGATGGCTTTTAGCGATTGAGGGATGACCGGTCCCTGGTTGTGGACGGACACACTGGCTTCGTCGTCTTCTTGGCGAGAGGTAATCGTGATCGGCTGTTGCAAGTCGCCATAAGCCACGCTATTGGCGACCAGATTCCCAATGATCTGCTGCACGCGATCCGCATCCAGATACGCGCGGCCGGCACCGATGGCGTTGTGGAGCAGGGTTGCTTTGGGAAACGCGATGCGCAGTTCGCCGACACTCTGGCTGACGACCTTGTGCAAATCCACAGTAGAGGGGGATATCGCGATGCCGCTGCCGACTTTGGCCAATGTAAAGTCTAGAAGGTCGGCGATCATGCGCTCGGCGCGGTCGGCCGACTGACTGATGTGGCCGAGCATTCGGGTTTCTTTAGCGGTGCGTTCGCCTCGGGCGAGAATGTCGGAGGCCATCTTGATCGCGGTCAGCGGATTTTTCAGGTCGTGGCTGACGATGGCGACCATTTGTTCGGCAAACGACGCGCGGCGCTGGGCTATTTCGTAGGCTGATTTCAGTTCGTCCTGGGCGTTCTGGAGCGCGGTTTCGGTGGCGGTTTTTTCCCGCAGCAGGTCTTCGGCAACTTTTCGGGCCTTTACCAGTTCGCGCTCGTACTTGTCACGGTCAGTGGTGCCGAACAGTGCCAATTCATAAAACGAACCGCTGGCGTGTTCGCGTCTTACGCCGTTGAGCAGCATGGTGACGGTGCGTTTGTCCCGGTGGACCAGATCGAGTTTCACCTCGGCCACGGAGCCTTGCATCTGCATCAGCGGCGCCCAGTGAGTTTGATGAAAAATGCGTCCGCCCATGGTCAGCAGTTCTTGAAAACGCTTACCGCACAGCTCTGGCTGGCTGAAGCCAATCCAGTGACTGAACGTCAGGTTGGCCCGCAGGATCGTGCCGTCCTCTTTTGTCACCACCAATCCGCAAGGCGCTTCCTCGAACAGCGTCTGCGGGTCGGGCAGCGACGGTGCATCAGTCGACATGAGTGCGCACCCACGGCGACAGGAAGCTGTCCATGGCTTCGGAGCAGGCACTTGGCGCGCTCATGTGGGGGCAATGTCCGACGTTGGCCACCAGGCATAACGTGCTGTTGGGGAGTACGGCGTGCAGGTATTCACCCACGACGACGGGGGCGATGAGGTCGTCGGTGGATTGCAGAATCAGGGTTGGCGTGGTCAGGCCCGTGACGTCTTTGCGGTTGTCCGACATGAACGTGACCCGTGCGAATTGCTTGGCGATCTCGGGTTCGGTGCGGCAGAAGCTGTTGGTGAGTTCTTCGCCCAGCGCCGGTTGCCCGGGCGCGCCCATGATGACCGGGGCCATGGTGCTGGACCAGCCAAGATAGTTGCTGTCGAGGGTGTCGAGCAGTGAGTGGATGTCTTCGAGTTTGAATCCGCCCACGTAGTCGTTGGAATCGATGTAGCAGGGCGAAGGACCGATCATCACGTGGGCGGCGATTCTGCCGGGGACCTGGCGATCCGTCAGTGCGCCGATCATGGCGCTGACGGAGTGGCCGACGAGAATCACCGGGCCGGAGGCGAACTGTTCGATGATTTCGCCAAGGTCTTGGGCGTACCCGGCCAGTGCGTCATATTTCGTTTTGTCGTACGCGCCGAGGTTCGACTGGCCCGCACCCACCAGGTCATACAGCACGACCTTGAAACGCCCGGTGAAGTGGTCGACGAGATACCGCCACATGGTCTGATCGCAGCCGAAGCCGTGAGAGAAGATCAATGTCGCCGGACCGTCGCCCATCACTTTTACGTTGTTGCGATGCTGGAGGTCCATGCGTGTATTTCCTGGCGGGCCAAAGGCATTTTTGGCGTCTTCGGCAGTGTAAATAGTCGCAGGTATCTGGTCACGCGTTATAGACGTATGGAGTATTGATAAAAGCTGGATCTAATTGATTGAGGTCTTGATTTGGCAGGCATTACTGAGCTCGCCTATATTTATAAGCAGATTTCTAACAACTGTGACTCGTGAGGACGTAAGTCATGATCTCCGCGCTTGAACTTCGCCACATTATTGAGTGTGGCTTTCTGCCTCTTTCCTGCACCTGCACAACCAATCCTGATGGATCGCTCATGATCAAGGTGTTCGATCCGTCGAACGGCCAAGTTGAGCTAGTGGTCACAGCGGTCACGACAGAGGGGCTGACTTCCAGTCGTGCAATAGCGAATCTGCTCGGGGAGCTACGCACTGAAATGGCCAGTAGAAGCACGATGATCGCTGAAGGCTGACGAGCGGCAGTCAGTGGCGAATCCTTGTGCCTTCGGATGGGGCAGTGCGTCGAGTGATCACCTGATGGCGATTCACCCAGGAGGGCTGGGATGAATACTGAAAAGTTCAAAGACGACCTTCAACAGGCGTGCTCGGAACTCAAAGCCGCTACCACCCAGGTTATGGATCTGGTCAGGGCGGGGAAGGCGTTCGGTGATGCGTGGCACGCTGCAATTGACCGGGAACGGAAGGCGAGTTCGCAGGTAAAAGGTCACGACGTTAAATGATTATTTAACCAGGATTCGAAATCTGCTGCCGGCATCGGACGTCCATAAAGATAACCTTGTCCTTGGTCGCATCCTATTTCCTTCAGAAAAGTGTTTTGTTCGATTGTCTCTACACCTTCTGCAATGATTTTGAAGCCAAGAGCATGTCCTAGCGCCACGATCGTCTTGGTGATGGCGACATCACTTTTGTCAGCGGGTAAGTCAGAAATAAAGGATCGATCAATTTTCAGGCTATTGATGGGTAATAGTTTGAGGTAAGCCAAGGATGAATATCCCGTACCGAAATCATCAATGGCCGTTGTTATCCCAAGGCTTTGTAGTGTGCTCAAGACCTCTCTGGAATGCTCCGGGCTCGCCATCATCAAGCTTTCAGTCACTTCCACCTCTAAGACAGTTGCAGGCAGGTCATATTCTTCCAGCGCGCTCCTGAGTGTTTCGACATAGTCACTTCGATCAATTTGTAAGGCCGCTACGTTTACCGCGATGACCCCGTGCAGGATGCCAAGGTCAGTCCACCGCCTGATATCGCTGCACACCCTGTCGATAACGTGTTCGCCAATTTGAATGATCAATCCCGTACTTTCCGCCAAGGGAATAAAATCGGCGGGGGATACCAATCCATGAATTGGATCGCGCCAACGAACGAGCGCTTCTGCTCCTGCGACTTCATTGTTCAAGAGATTGATTTTTGGTTGGTACCAGACTTCGAACTCGTGATTAAGCACCGCTCTTCTCAAGAAGCGCTCACTGTTCATTCTTTCTTGAGCTCGCAAGGTCATTTCAGGCTGGTAGAAGCGATAGTCATTACGTCCGCTTTCTTTAGCGCCATACATCGCCGTATCGGCTTGCCTGAGAAGCTGCTCAGGCGTTTCGGCATCATGAGGCGCGACCGAAATTCCAATGCTGGCAGTCAGAAGGGTCGAAACCCCCTTTAAGTCGAAAGGCTCCTGAAGGGACAGGAGGAGCTTCTTCGCAATGATGATGGCATCCGTGGGGTCAGTCAGGTTATTCAGAATCAAAGCAAACTCGTCGCCCCCTAGACGAGAAACAGTATCCTCTGATCGCACACACGACAGGAATCGAGTCGCTGCCTGCTGTAGAAGCAAGTCCCCCATTGAATGGCCCAGACTGTCGTTTACCGTTTTAAAGCCATCAAGATCCAATACAACCACGGCCAGCGCTTGGTTGTAACTCAACGACAGGTCAAGCGAGTGCTGCAACCTTTCATGGAACAGCGATCTGTTAGGTAATGCTGTCACTGGATCGTAATGCGACATGCGTTCAAGATCAGACTGCGATTGATTGATGGCTGAAATGTCAGAAAACACCGCCACGTAATGAGTCAGTTTTCCCGCATCGTTGTGGACGGTGTTGATGGTCAGCCATTCAGGGTACATTTCTCCATCTTTTCTTCGATTCCAGAGTTCCCCACGCCAAAAGCCGGTCACTTTCAGGCTTTTAAGTATGTTGCGGTAAAACGCGTTGTCTTGTTTTTCGGTCATCAGAATGCTGGGCTTGAGTCCTATCGACTCTTCTGCATTAAATCCTGTGATTTTGGTAAAGGCCGCGTTAACAGACAGTATGTGGCCACGGGCGTTAGTGATGATCACACCGTCAGCCGTGTGATCCAATACGATGCCTGCGAGACGAAGTTGCTCGGTGTTTTGTTTGATTCCCGTAATGTCTGTGGAAATCCCCAAGATCCCTGTGGGTTGCCCATCAGCGCCTCTTAGTACGCACTTGGTTGTCAAGTAGGTGTGTGTCTTTCCATTTTTTTTGAGCTGATCCTCAAAGCGAAGAATACCCCCGGTCGAAAGGACCTTTTTATCGTTTTTGCGCAGGATCCTGGCTTCTTCAACAGGTAGGTGATCTTCACGCAACTTGCCTTCCATCTCTTCAAAGGTAAAGCCGGCAGCCTGTTCAAACATGTGGTTACAGAGCCGGAGTTTTCCTTCGGTGTCATAGACGTAAATGAGAGAGGGGGCGTTATCGACGATATCCAGCAGGAGTGCTTTTTGGGTAAGTAACGCTTCCTCCGCTTCTTTCCGATCGGAAATGTCGCGTACCACCGCGTAAATCATAGGCTTGCCTGACAGGGTCACCGTGCAGAGTGTTATCTCGGCAGGAAAGACAGTCCCGTCAGCTCGCTTGTGCAGCCACTCGAAGCGATGAACGCCGTTTTCCAGAGCCGTTTCCAGCATGGCTTGAGCTTTGATCTCCGTTGCCTGGCCATCGCCCTGCAATTTAGGCGAGATGTCGGTTGCCTTGACCCTATGGAGCGACGCCAAATCCTGAAAACCGAAGACCTTTATTGCCGCAGCGTTCGCCTCGGTACAAATGCCTCCTCGACCCAGGATGCAGATTGGATCGGGTGAACGTTCGAAAAGGGCACGGAAGCGAGCCTCACTTTGCATCAGAGATAATTCAGCGGCCTGGCGCTCTTCGATTTCTTTAGTCAGTTCGGTATGACGTTGACGGATCACCCTATGGCTTTTGCTGAGCTGTGCAGCGAAATAGGTAAAAAATCCGGTGCAGGTGAGGGCAAAAAGAAAGAGAGGGGATTTTACGAGGGGGCTGGCCGGCCATCCATTTATAGGTAATGCGGCAAGTTGCCAGGTGCCACCAGGCACGTCGACAGCAGTGGTTATCGCGTCTTTCTGAAAAATCTGAGAGTCGCCAAAAATCATCCCCCCGTTGGCACCCGACCCATCTTCACCGCGCAGGGCTACCTGCAGACTGGTCGCTTGATTCATCCCGCCAGCGTCGAGTAGCTGGTCCACATCGGCAACGACAGAAGCGTTGCCCCAATACTGGCCTTCACCTCCAGATTCGCCGACAAAGACCGGGCGCCGATGGATGAAAGCTCTACCTCCTTGAACCAACTCAACAGGCCCGGCCAAAAGTGGGGCTTTTGTTTCGTGAGACCGTAAAACCGCGCCATATTGAGTGGGTATTTTGCGGTAATCCAAGCCTAAGACTCCCTCGTTTCCCTTGAGGGGAAAGACGTTGCGCACCACATCGTCGGGAGCAAGCGCGATGTGGTGGATATGGGGTTGTGATGCCATGGCTTGCTTCGACATTCCATCGAAGTGCTCAGCAGTAATTCCTCCATCCAGCGTCAGTAGCTGTGCGATACCCTCTGTCACATCAAAGGTAGAGCGTATTTCGCTCTCAAGATGTTCCCGCACGTTAGCTAATTGGGAAATGACCTGGGCTTTCGCTTCGTGTGATTCCTCTCGAACTTGCAAGGTGCCAAGGGTTACGGAAAGCACGATCCCGGTTAGCAAAATGCTGCTTGGCAAAACGAGCGTGCGCCACGAACTTTGGCGCCCTTGGGCTGTTGCGGCTCGATCTGATTTTGCGCTTCCGGATCGTGATTTTTCCAAAACGTCAGTCCCTGGATTCGGTTATTGAAATAGCACGGGTTAAATAAGGTATTGCACTGAGTGCCGAGTGTCTCTTTTATCGGTAATTCACATCACTCAATGCTCATGGGCATGTGAATGGATAGTCAGGGCACCAGGCACTTTGGTGCGTTCGAGCCCCCCATGTTCCAGCCACCGGAGGGTCTGCTCATAGGCGCGCTGCAGCAAAGACTCGGTCTGGTCAAAGTTGAACACCGAGACATCCACAGGGCACAAGGGCGGGACGATGTGCAGGCTGGTGAGCGTGCGGAAGTGTTCGATGTCGCTCACCAGTTGACGCATGCTCATCAGATTGACGGTGTGCAGGGCCAAGGCGACCAGGCCCCGGGGCGGTTGTGTCAGGGCGCAACTCACGCCGGTGGGGATGACCACGACGTTGGTGGCTCCCAAGGCTACGGCAGTCGAAATAGGTGTATTGCTTGCCACGCCGCCGTCAACCAGGAACCGATCAGCGATCTGTACGCAGGGGAACACCAGTGGGATGGCAGCGCTGGCCAGTAACGCCTGCTCGAGTTCGCCACTGGAAAGAACGGTCTCGGCACCACTGAGCAGGTCGGTGGTGACGATGTACAGGGGCAGCACCGCCTCCTCAATGCGATGAATGGGCAGTGCCTGACCCAGCAATCGGTGCAAGGCCGCCGGCTGCAACAGATAGCCCCGCCGTTTGATCAGTCCTCTACAGGTATCGAGCCAGGAGAGGGGGAAGATGTCATTTTTACAAAGCCCCCGCCAGAACCCGGCGAGCGCCTCGACGCCATCGGAATCGGGCCTTGCGGCAAAGTAGGCACCGTTGATAGCGCCTACCGAAGCGCCAACCACCATATCGCATCGAACATGGGCCTCAACCAGGGCCCGCAACATACCCACCTGCACCGCACCCAGACTGCCGCCGCCAGCGAATACGATTGCGGTTTTGGTCGCCATGGTCGAAGTCTCGGTGCACAAATGTACCGAATGAGTGTAGCTGACGGATCTGAGCCGCAGCCGGTGATTCAAGCACGGTTCGTGCAACTGAAATACTGACGAAACATTCAGGCCATATGATTCGCGTCACTGAAATCCAGGGAGCTGGAGATGAATCGACCATTAAGAAGCATGCGCAAACTGCTCGACTCCGTTGCCAATAACAATGAGGTAGCGGCGCTCGATATGATGCGCGCAGCAGAGCAGCTAAAGGACGAAGTGCTACGCCAACGGTTGCTCAACATGATTCACCGACTCAACCAGGACGCTATTGACTTGCGAATGGCGCGTGACGATATCCAGGGCGGAGCCATAAAGCTCGCGTGATCGGTCTCGGTGACGTCTCTTGGTTTGTATGCCTGAGTCAAGGGCGCGTTGTTATGTATGGCTGCTGGGCGTCTGTAAGGATATGCTGCCGCCGTCTTCATACATGCCAATAAAAACCAACCACAGTGACGTTATGAGCCAATCAGAGACGCGTGCGACTGCCCTAGCGCTGTATCCAGAGGATTCCCGCGAGGCGGCGGCTTTGCTGAAGCAGGCCGTACCACTGATGGTGCGTCACAACATTCCACCCAATCCCGTTCACTATGCGCTCTGGTACACCTACAGCAAAGGTCAGGAGCCAGAGCTTAATCGCCATCTGGACAGGGTGGTCAAAGACTTTGACTGTTTCCCTCCAGAATCCGCTACGAAGCTTTTTCGCGACTACATCATTCGTGACGAATTGGAGGAAGCGCGCGCAGGGCAACAACAAGCGATCGATCTGGTTGACGACATGGAGCGTAATGTCTCGCGTAGCGTGAATGGCAGTTCCAGCTTTCAAGCCAGCCTTGGCCATTGCATGGAAATGCTCGCGGAGCCGGTTGACCAGAGGTTGCCCGCCATTCTGAGCGAGCTGCAACAGAGCACCCAGGTCATGCAGGATCAGCAAGAGCTTTTCCTGTCCCAGTTGCACTCAGCGCAAAATGAAATCAAGCGTCTGAGAGACAAGCTCGAGCGAGCCCAACTGGCTGCCTCTGTGGATGGTCTGACCAAGGTGCTGAACCGGGCTACCTTCACTCGCTTGCTGGAGCATGCCTTGATCAACGCTCCTCAGGGGGTGGCATTGGTCATGTTGGATGTCGATCATTTCAAGCAGTTCAATGACCGGTATGGCCATCCTTTGGGTGATCGCGTACTTGAGCATGTTGGTCAGATGTTACGGAGCTCAATCCCGCCTCAGGCCCTGGCGGCACGCTATGGGGGTGAAGAATTCTGTGTAGTCCTGCACGAGTGTTTTGATCTCACCAGTGCTCATACGTTTGCTGAGCAGCTGCGCCTGAAAATTCAGGCACTGCGGATCAAGGTTCGTGGCACGGATGAGGTGCTGGACACTGTAACTGCATCTTTTGGTGTCGCCCTCGCCAAAGCGGGTGACGATGTGGAAAGCCTTCTGACTCGTGCCGATGATGCGCTCTATCAAGCCAAGCGCAGCGGGCGCAACCGAGTGAACTGAAGCTGGCGTTCGGACGTTAGCTGCAATCACATGGCTCCACAGGATAGGGCGATGCGATCTTTCGCCCCGTGTGGGCGCCAACCCCAGCGAACCCCATCGGCGCGGCGTTATAGCGCTCAAAAGGCTGGTCGACGACCTGGCTAACCTTCTTCCATCAGAGACCCTACGCACGGGCGCATGTCGAGATCAGACTCACGCATGGCGCGCTCAGGCTACTTGCGTGGAAGACCGGACGCGTAAGGTGGCGTGTCATTTCATGTCAGTGCGCAGTTGCGAAGACGGATGGGGAATGCTCGAAAGCGTTGAGGTTGACGGCTTTCGATAAGGGGCAACAGGAAGAAGTGATGATCCCCTGACCCTCAGTCATCACGCTCTAACGTCGATCACCAGAGAACAAAAAAAACAATGAATAGCCTGAACTCCAAAGATTCGAACGGCCAGTTGGCACAGGGTTTCAAGCCACGGCACGTCACCATGCTTTCTATCGCGGGGATTATTGGCGCAGGTTTATTTGTTGGCTCAGGTCATGCCATTGCTGCGGCCGGTCCGGCGGTATTGCTGGCTTATCTGTTCTCGGGCCTATTGGTCGTTCTGGTGATGCGTATGTTGGGTGAAATGGCGGTTGCCAACCCGGACACCGGATCTTTTTCCACCTATGCCGATCAGGCGATCGGGCGTTGGGCGGGCTTCACCATCGGCTGGCTTTATTGGTGGTTCTGGGTGCTGGTGATTCCGATCGAGGCGCTCGCGGCTGGCCATGTGTTGAACCAATGGTTCCCACAGATTGATACCTGGTTGTTTGCCTTGCTGTCGATCGTTCTGTTGGTCGTGACCAACCTGTTCAGTGTGTCCAAATACGGCGAGTTCGAATTCTGGTTTGCGATGGCCAAGGTCGTGGCGATCATCGGGTTTATCGGCCTTGGTTTTGCGGTGCTGATGGGCTGGATTCCCGAGCGGGAAGCCAGCGGCTTAAGCCGACTCATGGAAGAGCATGGCGGGTTTGCGCCCAATGGCTTGTCAGCGGTTGTAGGCGCGTTCATCACCATCATGTTCAGCTTCATCGGTACGGAAGCGGTGACCATTGCAGCCGCCGAATCCA
>Ga0105246_10002469_pt1 | contig 11172 bp, 14 predicted proteins | sample KBSM64metaG_FD_99694 | JGI IMG/M metagenome (GOLD analysis project Ga0105246, IMG submission 99694) | Miscanthus rhizosphere microbial communities from Kellogg Biological Station, Michigan, USA - KBS M6-4 metaG | ecosystem: Host-associated > Plants > Roots > Rhizosphere > Soil | place...
TCGATCTTGGCGATCAGCTTGCGCTGGCGGTCGCGGGTGCGAAGCTCCAGCTGGCGCTCGGCCTCGGTGGAGGCGCGGTCCGCGAGATCGGCATGCGGCACGGTCTCGGCCTGGAGATTCTGGATGGTCTCCCGGCTCTCCTTGAGGATTTCTTCTTTCCAGAGATTGAGCTTGCGGCGGAAATATTCGCGCTGGCGCTCATTCATAAAGGGCTCGGCTTCCGACGGGCGATAGTCGGCAGAGACCTGGGTTCCCATGCACACTCCCTTCGAACAAAGGGCGGGAGACTCACACAACCCGCACCCTAAGAGGCCGGGGTTATAGCGGCGGCAAGCCGTTCGCCGCAAATGGAATTGCAATGCCCGCCAAGCAGCGCACAGAAATCAGGCAAAAGCGGCAAAAATCGAGGGATTCCCGGGTTTTTTCCTTCAGAAGGAACCGCAACTTTTTGCACTTGCAGCATGCCGGAGTGCGGTCGCAAAACTGTTCCTGGGCCCCGCTTTCGCGGGGGCATCGTTCGCCCAAACGACTTAGGCCCGGCACAAGGCCGGGCCTAAGATCGTGGGCTCACGATGGCTGCGCGATTTCCTGCAGGACTATGCCAGCCAGAGCATGCGCATGATGGGCGCATGGCGCGGCTTCACCAAAAGCGTGCTGGAATCCGCGGCGGAAAATGCGTCCGACAATATCGAGCGCATGACGAGCCAGGCCCTGGACGCGATGGATCGCACGAGCGAAGGCCTGCAGCAGGCCGGCGAACAGGTGAGCCACAGGGCGCAGGACGACAATGCGTTCCTGCAGGAAACGCAGCATTGATTTGATTCACCCCTTCCGTCGCAGCTCGTTCGGCGCGCACATCCTGCGTCCCCTGGGCGAAACTGGAACGCAAATGCATAGCTGACAGCCAGTCAGTCCTGCGCTCCTGGACGATCCAACCGTTTCAGTGTTCCATGGGAAAAAGAAAAAGGGGCCCTGGGATGAATAGGATAGTGCTGGGTATCGCACTGGCGACATTGATTGGGGCTTCGACCGCGGCACGCGCGGATTGCAATAAGCCCATGTCGGACCCTGTCACGCACGTCCCGGTGCCGGGACACCCCTTTTCTGCCATCCCAACCAACGACGGTTGCAACATTTTCGTGTCCCTGACCGATGCAAAAGCCAGTCACCTCTTGGTGCTGAAGCGTGATAACGGCACCGTCAGCGTGCTGCATGACTTGGCGGCATCGGGTCAGCTTGCCGGGATGGCGCTAAGCCCCGACGGCCACTTTCTCGCGGCGGCCAACGGGTCCGGTGTCACGCTCTTTCAAACCGACCAGCTCATCGCTGGTAATGAAAAGCCTCTCGGCTATCTCAACGACAGGCGCGGTGCGGGCAGCATTTATGCCGGGTTCTCGCCGGACCAACACGTGTTGTTCGTCAGCGACGAGAACAACGAGGCAATAACGGTTTATGATTTCACGGGACTATTTACCGGTAAGGGCGCCAAGCCTGTTGGCGAGATACGCACCGGCGCTGCCCCAGTGGGCTTGGCATTCTCGCATGACGGCAAGCTGCTCTATTCCACCAGTGAAGTGGGGTCTTCCACTGGCGCATGCAGCGAAGGCGGTGGCCGCGCTCACGGTCCTGGCGCAATCATGGTCATTGATGTTGCAAAGGCGGCGACAGCGCCCTCCGATGCGATACTGGCGCGTGCTGACGCCGGATGCAGTCCAGTGCGGGTCGCCCTGTCGGCGGACGGCGCCAGGGCCTATGTCACGGCGCGGGGCCAAAATCAGCTGCTGGTATTTGATACTGCGAAGCTCCTGGCAAAAGAAAACGCCCTGGTGGCTCAAATACCGGTCGGCACTTCCCCGGTCGGGGTGGCAGCTGCCAATGACAAGATCTTCGTGACCAACTCCAACCGTTTCGGCGGAAGCGCAAATCAGTCAATCTCTGTTGTAGATGCACAAAATCCATCAGCACCGCAGGCAAGCCTGCCCGCGGGAGGTTTTCCTCGTGAACTCAAATTGACCGCCGATGGCAATACGCTGCTGGTGACCAATTTTGCATCCGGAACGGTGGAACTCGTTGACATGGCCCGACTATCGCAAGCCCAGCACTAGCTGCGACAATGTCCGCTATTGGCGCAAAGTGGACACTGGGCGCTTTGACTCTACGGTTCTGTGTCTTGCCCGCTTTCGTGGGAAAGACGTCCCGGGCTCGCGCGGCTAACTACGCTGTCGCGCGCCGCGCTGCGCCGCTTTGACCTTCGGTTCAAAGCCCCAAAGCGGACGTTGGTTGGCGGCCCTCTGATAGCCTATAATGGGGTCGTATCCGGGAGGCCGGCATGAACCGCATCCTGACAACTGCCTTTTGCACTCAGATGCTGGCCGCGCCTGCCGCGATGGCGGACGATCAAACTGCGCCTTCCGCGCCGCCCGCCACCCTGTTGGCCTCCTTGAATGTCACCCCGCACCCGGGCGTCCAGACTTGCCGCACCAGCAAGGTTTTTGCACTGGTAATCTCGCGGGAAGAGGTTCTATTGCCCGGCTTCCTCTGCCTGCCGGGTGACAAGGAAAGTTTTTCGCCTCTGAAATTCGGTTCCTGTCCGCTTGCCAGCACCACCGACCTGTTCGACCGCAAGAACGGCTGCAAGTTCGACGTGCTCATGAAGCTGCGGCTCGCCAATTATGACGACGCCTTCAAGATAAAGCGGCGCACCGTTGTCAGACTGAGCGGCGATGTGCGCCTCACCAGAGACCGGTCGGGCATTATTGAGGGCGAGAGCTTGACGATAGAAAATAGCAGGTTGCTACAGGCCAATTCCTTCGGCGTGTCGCCGTCGAATTTCAGTTGCCTGCCGTCGGAACTGGATGCGCTTTCCAAGCGGATCGGACAGCGCCTGTGCGTGCAAAATGATATTATGGCAAATCTCAGACTGACAGGTGCGGCGCTTCAGACCGCCGCCGCTTCGCCGCTTCGCAGTCCCGACGTAAGCGGATCGGCGGGCGATCCAGAGGCGATCACCTGCCGCCCGCCCGAGGATAGAAAACCCGCCGCCCACCTGCGACCGCTGCCCTTGAACTGCGCCTATAACAGCCTGTGGGCAAGCGTGCGTGCTCCCACCGATGAACAAATCGGTGGGCGCACCCACAGATAATGGTGGTATGAACGGTTCCGTCGCGTACGGCGTGGAGGGTGGAGGCCTGGCTGCATCGGGCGTGATTTTCAGTTGGTGACCTGGGGGGTTGTGACAGACGCGAAGAGGGGAGGCGCAGGTATGAGTGGCACCCTGACAATTACCCTCGCCGCGATGATGTTATGCGCGGCACCCTTAACGGCAATGGCTCAGCGTGGCCGTACCGCAGGTGACTGGGAATTGAGAGTGAAATTCGCCGAGGAGTACAGCGCGCGAAATTATAAGGCTGCAATCGCGGACGGAACTGCGTTCATGAAACTGCACCCAATCGACCATGAAATGCCGAGGTTGATAGCGCAGGCATACTATCTTTCCCGCGACAAGCCCGGTTGTGTGAATTTCATCAAGCAATACTTGAACCCAGCAATAGACGATATAGGGGTAGAGTTGTTAGCACGCTGCCAAGCAGCAAAGTGGCAGGTACAACCCTAGGTCAAACTGCACCAATGCCGAACGTCCGCTATTGGCGCAAAGCGGACATTGGCTGCCCTGAAAGCCGCTTGGCCTGATAACTCGTCAGCCGTCCCTATCTGCGAGCCGAAACGGACGAATTCTTAACCCTTTGTTGGCATAAGCGACGCAAACGGTCCTACAGAATATTGACCTTGCGTGTCTGTTGCATCGGAGGGGCCAACATGAATTCAGCCCAAAGTTTTAGCCCCGACTACCAGACTGCGCGCACTAAGTTTCTCGCGGCAGCACGCGACGCAGGTGCGACGCTCGAAGCGATCCTGCATCCAGAACGGGGTCCGGACGGGGGTGACCTCGCGACCGATGTGGCATTGATCGGACCACGCGAGGCGGAATCGGTACTGGTGACGATCAGCGCTACCCACGGGGTCGAGGGATTCTGCGGTTCCGGCGCTCAGGTGGACTGGCTGCGCCGCGAAGAATACCGCGCGCTACCTGGTGGTACCGCCGTACTGATGGTGCACGCCATCAATCCTTATGGGTTCGCTTGGCTTCGCCGGGTGACGAACGAAAATGTCGATCTCAATCGCAATTGGATCGACTTTGACGCGCCACGCCCACAAAACCCTGGGTATGAGGCGCTGGCGGATCTGATCTGCCCCCCGGAGTGGACGGCGGATGTGCAAGCCTTGACCACGAAGGCATTGATGGCCTTTGCCGACGAGCATGGCTTCGCAGCGCTGCAGCAAGCGCTAACCGCAGGCCAGTATACCCATCCTCAAGGTGTTTTCTTTGGTGGCAACGAGCCAACTTGGTCGCGCGGCACTCAAACCAAAATCTTTGAGCACTATTTACGGCACGCGGCCCGCATAGCCATCATCGACTATCACAGCGGCCTAGGCCCCCCGGGCTTCGGAGAACAGATCGTTGACCGTCTCCACTCGCCCGGCTATAGGCGCGCTGCGAACTGGTACGGCGGCGCTGTTAAATCGCCCGTGGTAGGCGGCGACTCCACCTCAGCGCATCTCGTGGGCGGCGGCTTGCCTTTTGCGTTGAACCTTCTCAGCCAAGCAGAATTGACCGGGATGGCCCTTGAATTTGGTACGAAGCCGATGACAGCGGTACTGAACGCCGTGCGCGCAGACGCTTGGCTCCATGCGTATGGCGATCCATTGTCTCCCGAGGGGCGATTGATCCAGGCGGAAGTTCGGGACGCCTTCTTCAGCGACGCCGACGATTGGAAGGGGATGGTCGCCGGGCAGTCCCTGCTAGCGACCCGCCAGGCCCTTAGGGGGCTCAGCGCCGACCCCGGGTTGACTCATCCCACTGCAGTGAGCCGCGCTTCAAAGTCTGAAAGCCTGCACTATTGACGGTTTGCGTTGGTGCTGACGGACTGTGCTTTCAGCTGAACAGATGGGGCGCGATTGGACCCAAGCAGATGTCCGCTATTGGCGCAAAGCGGACATTGACCGATGACCTGTTCTGACCCGAAGCGGACATTGCCGTTCTATTGATTAGCCGGGCTTTGCCGCGGATGCTCCTTGGGCTCGCGCAAAGAATGCAAGACTGAGGGCCGCCATTACGCAAGCCACAACGATAGTAGCCGGTGCCCCTAATACCCGGTCAAAAACTTGCGGTTCGTGCAGGCGCTCATTTGTGGCTGCATCATAGAAGATCGCGGGCAACCAAGCCACATTCCACCCTGCATGTAGTGCCCAGGAGAAACCAATGTGCCGGAAGGCCAAATAGAGATTGTTCATCGCAAGTCCAGCAAGGAACAATGTAGCAAGCGAGGTCAGGGAAAGCGCCAGATGCATCGGGTTTGAATATCGGTAAAGAAGAAAGTGGGCTGCTGCGAAGAGGAAAGCGAGTGCGAATGAAATCACGAGTGCTGAACGGACATATTGGGCGAAGAAACCGATCATGAGCGCGCGGAAAAAGACTTCTTCATTGAACGACTGAAACAAGAACCCGAATTGCTGCTCAAGATTGGGAGCATCAGCTCTCAACCCAGTAGTCGTATATATGCGCGGGAGTAGCATCGCCGCTCCGACTACGACCACCGCAAACGTTATGACGGTCAAAACAGCATGTGTCGGTGATAACCTGAGACCCGCATAATCTGCCCATTGCGGCCCGAACAGAAGGCGGAGAGCCGCTACAATCCCGACAGTGACCAAGACAAAAGCCCACCAATTGCCCTGGTTGAGCATGAGTGGCCCCGGCATCAAAGCCGCGACGACGAGCAGGGCAACTAGCCGTAGCGAGCCTAGTTGCCGTTGTGCGTGAGCTTCTTTATCCAACTTGGCCCCTTTTTTCGGGCGGGAACAACGCTACGCGATGTCCGCTATTGGCGCAAAGCGGACATTGCCCGACGGCCGCTTCTGACTCAAAGCGGACGTTGGCCGATGTGCCCCTGATAGCCTATGATCGGCTTGTATCCGGGAGGCCGTCATGAACCGCATTCTGATACTCGCTCTCACCTCATCCTTGCTGTCCGCGCCAATGATGGCCGCTGTATCGCCCGCCGCCTTGGCTGCCGCACCTGGCGGTTCTAGCACCGAAGATGCGACACCTCCCAAAACCGAGGCGGGTATCAGATGTCTGCTCGGGTTGGGGCCAGACGGATGTTGGAGGAGTCTTGAACCGTCTCGGCGGGTGACCATAAATGCTTGCGGTACAGCTTGGGGTCACGAGTGCACTTCGGGGCCCCTGGAAAGCATCGAATATCTGGGGACCAACGCAACCGGTGACGATGTCTATTCTGCAAGGTTCATGCATGAGAATGTGACTTATGTCCTTCGGCCGCCCGGGCCGGACGGAAAGATCGCGAGAATTTGGCTCTTGCCCCACAATTATTATTGGGCAGCGAAGGTAACCTCGCCCGCGGACCAAGCGCGAATTTTATACACGCGCCCGGTCGAACATAGCGATCAGGCATCGAACACCGGGAACATGAGACATGGGAATAGTGTCGACTATGGCCCGCTATACGGGCCTGGCATAGTAAGTGCCCCACCCCCGATACCGGCGAGATAAGGCTCCAACTTGACTTGCTCCCGCCGGTCAGATGGCACCAGCGCCAACTTGTCAGCCGTTGCTCTCGCCCTCCGGCGCCGCATCTCGTGGCAATGAAGTGTCGAAGCGAACCTCGAAGGCATCCGTGACTGTCCGCTTTTGGCGCAAAGCCGACAGTCAAGCAAAGGAAAACGGTGTGGAGCTTATTCAACGAAACCGAGGCCAGAATTTGGCGCACACGTCGAACATTTGAATTCAAGAAGGGGAAAACGAATATGAGATTTGCGTCGCTGATTTTGCGCTCATTTGCCCTGATGATTTTGGCCGGTCAGGTTGCATTCGCTCAAGAAGGCCTGACAGCGAAATCCCTGGAAGGCGTTTGGAAGGTAACCAAGGTCGTCCAGGCAGGTGTTGCAAACAACGACCCGCAACCAGGCTTGCTGATCTTTTCTCGGGGTTATTACAGCACCACCAGGGTCACCGCCAGCGGACCCCGCAAGCAAGCGCCTGATCCCAAGGACCCCAAAAACCTGACGGACGCGGAAAAGATCGCCCGATACGAGGAATGGGCCGGCTACGGTGCCTCTGCCGGAACGTACGAGGTGAAGGGCAACACGATCATCAATCACAATATGGTGGCAAAGATGGTGAGAGGCATGACGCTTACTGAAGAGGCAATCGTTTCAAAATTCGACGGCAACAGCTTCCTTGCCAGTCCCAAGCCGGGTAATCCAAACAGCGATAGGCAGACGACCTATACCCGCGTCCGGTAACCATCGAGCCGTTAGGAGGAACGGGTGGGCCGTTTCAAGTTAGTGAGACGATTTCAGCTAATCTTGCCGATCCTCTATTGTGTGGTGGCGCTTGGCGCATGGCTTGACTTCGCGCGCCTCCCGCCTGACGGGCTCGCCAGCCTGGGCCTGTGGCTCGTTGTTTTCCCCATTATGCTGCTTGATCTCGCACTGCGGCCGTCGTCTGCTCCGCAGAAGTCCGTTTTCATGCCGGACGGCCATGGTTACTATGGGAACCACGCGATCTTCTTCAGCATAAGTGTTCTGGTTATCGCAATTCTGCTTTATGCGCTGGGAACAGCCATAGATCGCAACAGGGCATCAGGGGGCTCGACTCAATGACCCGCTGTCAAAAGGCATTTGAGAATATCGCTGCAGGTCGAAGCTTAATGGCTTTGTTGGTGCTGCTCTGTGCTCCTTCAGTCGCTCTGGCGTGCGATTGTGTTAGTTGGCTGCCCGGCCCGCATTTTGAAGAAGGTATTGATCGCGTCATCACCGGCAGCAGCGCGATCATCGAGGGGGAAATTGCCAGGGCAATGACCAGCGATGGGCAGCCCGTGGCGGTGAGAGCTTCACATGTTTGGAAAGGCCCAAATCAACGCGAATTCAAGGTCGGGCTTGTGAGCGATTGCTCGACTGTTCTGGACAAAAAGATGGTCCGGCCCGGCCAGCCTATTCGCTTGATCCTGTTCGGTGGTCCGAAAATATATGAAGCGAACCGGTGTACCAATTTCCAGGGCACCATGTTCAACCGGGCGATCGATATGCGATTGAAGAAGCTCCAGGCAAAATAACGATCAATGATTTCCAATTTGGAGCTAACGCTTCAACTGAATCCATGTGGGAGCGTGGTCGCTCGCGCCTTCTTTGCCGCGTTCCTCTTTGTCCACGCCGGCAGCCTTCAGCCTGCTGTGCAGCGGTTCGTTCAACAACAGGTGATCCAGTCTTAGACCGCCATTCCTTTCCCAGCGGTGCCGCTTGTAATCCCAATAGGTGTAAAGTCGTTCTCTGGGATGCCTGGCGCGAAGCGAATCCAGCCAACCCTCATCCTTGAGAAGCTGAAACCTGGCGCGCGGTTGAGGCTGGGTTAGCGCATCCTTGTCCCACGAGCGCGTCGGATATATGTCGATCTTGAGATCGGGAACGATATTGTAGTCCCCCGCCAGGATAACAGGCGCATTTTCGTTGTTGAGGTTTCGGGAATGCCTGATCATCCGGTCCAGCCACGCCAGCTTGTAATCGAATTTCGGTCCGGGCTGTGGATTTCCGTTTGGGGCATAAAGGCAGCCGACAATGATTCCTGCAACCGCCGCCTCAATGTAACGCGCCTGGGTATCCCTCGGGTCGCCCGGTAGGGATCGCCGCGTAAGTACCGGTTCCGCCTTGGACAGGATAGCGACCCCATTCCACGTCCGCTCTCCCTGCCAAAGACAGTGATAGCCCGCTTTTTCAATTTCCGTCCGGGGGAATGCTTTTGTCTCGGCCTTCAGTTCTTGCAGGCATACCACGTCGGGCTTTGAAGCGGCGAGCCAGGTCAGGAGATTGGCCAGCCGTTTATTGATGTTATTGATGTTTAAGGTCGCGACCTTCACGGCTCGGCAGGCGGGGGCGAAATAAGGAGGTTGATCCAACGTCGGGATGCGTCCAGCGCCGTTCCGAAAATGAGGTGCGAGGCAACGCCCAAAGCGTGATCCTTGGGCTTGGCTTCGGTAGGCGGAGGGCCAAGCTGAAGGGCTGGGACTGCCATTTCATTTGGGCGTTTCATCTTCTTCTACTCAGCGAGGCAATCAAATCCCGGGTTCCGCCGGAAATTCACGATTTGGAATGAGATTTGGCCAGTCGAGCCCAGAGGGATGGCTTGGCAGCGGTGCGCTTCGACTTCGGCGGCGTGCGCAACCCTCGCGCTATCTCTTCCAACAGTGCGCCAATCACCATGGCTGTGATCGGATTGAACCGCCTGGACCGGCGCAGAACCAGAGACGCAGTTGAAAGTGCGAGCAAAAGAACAGATTTGCGCATCTCCATCCTCAATGAAATACATCGCGCGTCCCGGCTGCATTTTTGCGGTTTTGTTCGAGACCGTACGGAAGGTCGGCACTGGGCCTTCCTGCCGTCACGACTCAACGTGCTGCCGCCTCCGATCGTTTCGAATTTCTGGACCCCTGCCTTCGCGGGGGTGAGGAGCGACCGCGGCGCGTAGCGACGCGGGCAAATCGATCCAGTGGATCGATTTGAGCGACGAACGCCGCAGCGGCGCGCATCTTCGCGCGACGCGAGGCCGGGACGAACCAAGCTCAGGCGAGTGGCGGGCCAACCTATCGGCCTCGGCGCTTGGCCGCGCCTCGGAACTTTTTAAAAGCTGGGTCCTCGCCTTCGCGGGGACACCATTCGCACAAACGGCTTAGGTCCTTTCGGACCTAAGCCGTGTGCTCACGATGGTTGCGGGGATAGGATTTGAACCTATGACCTTCAGGTTATGAGCCTGACGAGCTACCGGGCTGCTCCACCCCGCGTCAGAGGGTCCGGCGGTATAGGCCATGGCCATCCCCCTGTCCAGTCCCAGTTTTCGCGGAATTCTGAGGTTTTCAGGGCAGTTTAACCCCTGTGCGCTACAAGGTAGCCTGCGCGATGTTGGGCGCGGCAATGGTGGTCCATGAAACGGCTTCTCCTCCCCCTCCTCCTCCTGCCCGCTGCGGCCATGGCAGCCGATGCCGGCCACACGGTCACCCAAAAGGGGCGCGCTTTTCGGCCCGCGGAAGTGACCATCAACCGCGGCGAAAGCCTGACCTTCACCAATGAGGACAGTTTCATCCACCAGATCTATGTCGATGGGCTGTTCGATTCCGAGGAAAAGGTTCCTGGCGAGAACCTGACCGAAGCCTTCGCCGCGACCGGCACCTTCCAGGTGCGCTGCCACATCCATCCCACCATGCGGATGACGGTCCGGGTCAAATAAGCCCAAAAAACAGGCACTTAGGGCAGGGTGGGTCTCGGCCCGCCGGGCGGGTTCCTTAAGCCGCTATAAACCCCCTTGCGTCACACTCTGGGAGTCGTTCGTCAGGCTCGCCTATGGCTTTGGCCAAACATTCCATCGGCGCCAAGATCTTTGGCGCTTTTGCCGCCATGAGCGCCATCATCGGTCTCACGGGCCTGGCGGGATATGGCGTGCTTTCCGCTGCCGGCAACATCGCGGTGACGACGTTCGACGGTCCGCTGATGGCGATCAATTACGCGCGCGCGGCGCAAACCGATTTCACCGAAATGCAGCTCGCGGAATTGCGCTTCGAACATGCCGCACCTTCCGAGCGTGCCGCCATCTCCGCCGATATTTCGGACCTGGCGGCAACCTTCGCCGCCGATCTGGAGGTTGCCGCCCAGCGCAGCCTGGCCGCCGACGAGCAAAGAATGATCAAGCAGATCCGGCCGTTGGTGGCGCGTTGGCGCGAGGCGCGCATGCGCGCCGACACGGCACAGCTCGAAAGGCTGGACAAGCAGATCGACGAGAAGTTCGACCTGCTGATCGAATACCACACCGACCACAGTTTCATCGGCCGCCGAAAGACCGTCACCAACATCAACAACTACAAATATGCCAGCGTGGGGGTGACGGTTTTCGCGCTGCTGCTCGCCACGGGCATCACCTTGCTGTTGCGCAGCCGCATCGTGCGTCCCCTGCGCGCTGCCGCCAGTGTGGCCGACCGCATCGCCAAGGGCGAGTTGCAGACCACCATTCCCGCCGGCGGCCAAGACGAGACCGGGGCGCTGCTCAAA
>Ga0105246_10002475_pt1 | contig 11155 bp, 4 predicted proteins | sample KBSM64metaG_FD_99694 | JGI IMG/M metagenome (GOLD analysis project Ga0105246, IMG submission 99694) | Miscanthus rhizosphere microbial communities from Kellogg Biological Station, Michigan, USA - KBS M6-4 metaG | ecosystem: Host-associated > Plants > Roots > Rhizosphere > Soil | place: Michigan...
GCCGTTGATTTTTTAACGCGCATTGAAACCGAAACAGGGGTCTCAGTTCCGGCAAAGATCATTGCTTCCACTGCCACAATACGCCGCGCTCGCGAGCAAATTCGCCAACTCTATAACCGCGATCTGGCTATCTTCCCGGCGAGTGGTTTGTCATCCAAAGATTCCTTCTTTGCCAAAGAGCAGGAAATCAAAGAGGATGATGATAAGACTGCCGGTCGATTGTATGTGGGCTTGAACGCGCCAGGCTCCAGCACCAAAACCTTGCTCGTTCGCGTATATGCAGCGCTGTTGGCGGCCGGTGAGGCGGAAATCACCCGTGACCATGAAGCGGCAGATCCCTACGCAACGGTTGTAGGCTATTTTAATAGCCTTCGCGCACTAGGTGGTGCACGCCGGCTGGTTGAAGACGATATAAAAAAACGTCTTCGTTATTTAGCTCAACAAAGAGGTTTTCCTCAGGGTTATATCAATGTCGCAGACGAGTTGACCAGTCGACTCGATTCCTGGCGAATTCCCGGCTTGTTAAAACGGCTTGATAACAAATTCCCGCGCGAAAAAGACAAGCAGTACCCCGTCGATGTTCTGCTAGCCACCAACATGATTTCCGTAGGTGTGGATATCGATCGACTGGGCTTGATGGTTGTTACGGGCCAACCTAAAAGTACCTCCGAATATATCCAAGCTACCAGTCGGGTGGGCCGAAAGCATCCTGGTTTGGTGATCACCATGTACAACTGGCTTGGTACGCGTGATCTTTCTCACTACGAACATTTCCGAGCTTACCATGCGGCGCTTTATCGATACGTTGAGGCCATCAGCGTCACACCTTTTTCGTCACGAGCTTTGGATAGAGGCTTACTTGGTGCCTTTGCTGCCATGCAGCGCCTGGGTGGGCAAAACATGGCTCGTGAAGTTCAAGCCCAAAATTTTGATCCGGCTTTGCCCAGCACAGATCTGATGATCACTAATATCACCCTGCGCGCGGCAGATCTGGTGGGTAAGAAAAACGCCAAACTGGTAAATGATCGACTGATGTCGAGCCGCGATGATTGGGCGCACTACGCCGATGATCTTTTGCGCTATTCCTGGCTGAAAAGTGGTGAGCGCCCCCCAAATAACTCCCGCGTATTACTTAAAACATCGGGGACGGATAACGAAGGCCAATGGACAACGCCAGGATCTTTGCGCGAAGTTGAACCCACCGCAGCATTTTATCTTAGTGACGAGGAGTAACACGAATGTCGAGCAAAAGAGCTATCGGAGACGTTCGTCCGAGTCAGGTGATTACCACTTTTGGTCCTGGTGCCATTGTGGACTTGCAAACTCTGTCGGTTATCGTCGCCGGCATTGACGGCTGGCATTTGGATGAAGAACTAGTAATTCACGAGCCGCGCTTGCAGCGAGCCCTGAAAGTAAAGCGCTTTTTTTCCGCTGAGCCGACCAGCGGCAACTATTTTACAAAACGCGGAACCGTACCAACCTTTCTATTTCCTCGCTATCAGGTTTGCACTCATCCCGAATGCGCAACCCTTTCCGAACCTGACGAAGAACTGGTTGAATACAACGAAAAAACGCAGGAAATGGAATGCAAGGCACCGAATTGCAAGGGCCGTGGTAAGTACCGGGCTCCCACCACTCCAGCGCCGTTTGTAGTTGCATGTCCGAGCGGTCATATTGATGACTTTCCTTGGCGTACGTATGTGCATCGGGACGCCGATAACAACTGTAAGAAGCGCATGCGCTTGGTGTATTCCGGCACCACAGGGTCGGTGTCTGATATCTGGGTCTATTGTGCCTGCGATGCCAAGCGCAGCGTCAGTGATGCCTTTGGTGAAAATCGCAGCCTCGCCTTGGGCGAATGTAGCCGCAAGCGTCCTTGGTTGGGTATCAAAAATAAAGACCCTCATGAATGTAAACACGCAGGCCAATTGCGTGCCATTCAACGTGGCGCCACTAACGGCTGGTTCCCCTTAGTGCGCAGTGCCTTATCCATTAAAGAAGCCGCTACCCCCATAGGACAGGCGCTAAAAAAATGCCCACAACATCAAGTGGAAAAAATCGACTCCAAAGAAAAGCTGAAAACGCTCCTCGATATGGAAATGTTCCCCACTTTGTCAGAGTTCAAGGTAGAAGATATTTGGCTGACCTTACTAAAAGAGCGGGGCGAAATTGAAACCGATGAAATCGATTTACGCCTACCGGAATGGAATGCGTTCAGAGATATCGAAGGTAGCAACCAAGGCGATAAATCCGATTTTTTCTTAGAGGCGGGAGAGGTTCCCGATCTGCAAAGCAATAAAATCGATCGAATAGTGCTTGCTAGAAAATTATTAGAAGTTCGGGCGCTCACCAGTTTTACGCGCATCGACTATGCCTCAGGTATGGATGACGACGGTATGGGCGCCTCTCGTGCGCCAATTTACAAGGAGCGGCAGGATTGGCTTCCTGCCGTCGAGGTGCGAGGCGAAGGCATTTTTATCGAATTAAAAGAAGATGCCCTGGCAAATTGGGAGGCTATACCTGCGGTAAAAAAACGGGCGGCCGCCATTGAGCAAAAATACCGAGAGTGGGCGGCCGAACGTGGTGTTGATGCGGATGATTTCCCCGGTGCGCGATACATTCTGCTGCACAGTCTGGCTCACGTATTAATGCGGCAGCTTGCTTTGGATTGTGGTTACTCCGAATCCGCAGTTCGAGAGCGTATTTACAGCAGCACCGATCCTGAACGCAGAATGGCGGGTATCTTGTTGTACACCGCTAGTGCCGATTCCGAAGGTAGTCTGGGTGGTTTGGTGGATCTAGGCAGTAAGGAACGCTTTCCCAATTTGATTCACAGCGCCTTAGAAAACGCCAAGCGCTGCTCGTCGGACCCCCTTTGCGCAGATCACCAACCGGATGTGCATGCCACTATAAACGGTGCGGCCTGCCACGCTTGTGTCTTAGCTCCGGAAACCTCTTGCGAAGCCTTTAACCGATTTCTGGATCGCAGCTTCCTGGTGCCTACCATGGCATATAGCGATATGGCTTATTTCAAATAAGGAAAGGCCGTGCCAGATACCAAAAAAAGTAAAACTGCCTATACTCTGGCACAGAACGTGCGCCAGTTAATCAATGCGGGTACCTTTGCCGAAGTTATCGTGGCATTGGAATCGGGGGAGCTAACCTCACAATCCGGCTCTGCAAGCATTGCCAAACTGGCCGCAGGGCGGGGGACCGTTCAAAGTGCGCTATCCAGCTTGATAACTATCTGGACGTTTGAGTTCACTACGCTCAGCAGTGCTGCATTTGCCTTGCAGCTGATAGCACTGAAAGAAGCCGTGTTACTGACTGAAAGCGAAGCCACCAAAACCGAAGTGGTATGGACAGGGCCCAAGGTAGAGGGCTCTTATCTGCGCGCTACCCGCCAAGTCGTACAGGATATTATTTCCGCAGCTCAATTTGAACTTTTAGTAGTTGGCTATTGGTTGGCAGGAAAAGAAGATTACGAAGGTATTATCAACGACGTCATTGAGTTAATCGCCAATGCCGTTGCGCGGGGAGTGAAGGTCATAATGGTATTGGACGAGGGCGAAAAAGGTTACGGTAAAAATAACCGCGATACCTTGATTGCCCTCTGGCCAAAAGGTATTGCGTCACCACAGCTACTGACTTGGAAAATACCCCCCAGCGATAAACACCTGAAGCTGCACGCTAAAGTTCTGGTGGCGGATCGTCACGATGCACTGGTTACTTCCGCCAACCTGACCATGTATGCGCTGGACCGCAATATGGAAATGGGTGTAAGAGCGCAGGGGCAACCCAGTGAACGGATTGCTCAGCACTTCGAGCTTTTAAGGCACAAGGAGGTTCTTGTACCTTACGACTCTTAATGTTTTTCCTGCTGATGTCGCTCTTTATTGAGCGCCAGTAGGCGTGCTAGGACATCGTCGCGTAACTCGTCTGGCCAGCGGTACCGCCACGGAATAGTTTTACCTTCTTCTACTTCGTAGTCTGGTTCAAAAACATACCTGAGAGCAATATCTGTCCAGCCATAGTTTAAAAGTACGGCTTGATCAAGACTTTCGTGCAACTTTCTTAGCTCATAGATGTCCGGATCATCTACGCTGGGATCATGAAGCAAAGAGTACGTTTTTGTTAGCCCGATGCTCCTCTCCCGCATGATCAGCCCCCTTAAATCAATATACGCTTTACTTATTTTGTCCAAGCCGATTTTTGAATCGATATTATTTGGGAAGGGATAATTTCGAAAACAATCCTTCGGCGTATATCTTCTTCTGTCCTCTAATGTTGAACCGAAAAACCGCGCCCACTCATCATGGACGGTTGATTGTAGTACGCCGAACCTCCATAAATCCGAGAACGCAAAGACTAGTAGCGTTTGATCGTATACGGCATTGCCAGGTAGGAACGAAAAGCTTGTAAATTTACCGGTTTGGTTGCATGCCAAAACATAGTCTAAGTTAGAGGTTGCATCATATAAGCCTAAGCTTTTTTCGGCATGTTGCCACCATTTTTCTCTCCGGGGTTTTCTCTTTTGCTTCGCTCGCTCCGGCTTAACTTTCTGAAGAACAATCTCATAAAGGGCTGGCCATTTATTTTTTACATAGGATTCATCATTCCCCTTAAAATCAATTATGTATTTCTTGTTCGATATTTCACTGTCGTCCGTAAAATCTGAACCTACATAGTAAGGAAATAGAGCTTCTTGGTTAACGGGGTTTTCGGCGAGAATATGTGAAACCAGGCTGATATCATTCGTGGAATAATCTTCATGATCATCATCAAATATAAAGCCTTTTCCAAGAGGTATGCTACCTTGGAATGCTAACTCATCATTTTCTGCTAATTCAAAAGGGTCATTGTCTTCAGGTGATGAAATAAGGTACGAATTAATATGTTTTACTATATTTTTGTCTAGCAACTTGTCGCCTAGAAATAATCCTTTAAAAAGAGCCAGGACGCTTATATTTACAGCGGCTTTCCCTGGCCAAGGCATCCTTGTTATGCAGAAATATATTTGGGTTCCTGTCTGTGTTAGGTATTTCAACCCCGTTCTGCGCGTATCACCCTGTCTTATGCTATTGGTTGATATGAGCCCAATAGAGCCACCTTCTTTCAGTAAATTGAACGAGCGACGGAAAAAATGTGCAACTAAATCGGAATTGCCGTGAGATTCTTCGTGGATTATCTTTAACCATTCGACAAAGTACTCCCTACTCCCCTCGATGGTGGTATTTTTCCCAGCAAACGGTGGGTTGCCGACAAAGGCATCGAAACCACCATTTTCTCGATGAAAGACTTCTGGAAACTCCACTTCCCAGCAAAAGGGGATGATTGGTTTGTCGCCGGTAGTAAGTCCCTTCACAATTTTTTCAACCTCGCAGGAAGCCCTCTCATCCGTCTCCAAGCGCTCAAGCCAGTAACTATACTCGGTCAGTTTGGACTCCCGTTGCTTGGTGTTAGCCCCGTTAAAGAAGGCAGCTATCGCCAGGGTCGCCTTCAAACGGATACTAGCGAGTACCTTTTCGGCTATGCGGTTTTCTTTTTCTTTGGCGATGAAGTCGTGATCGGGAATGGCGTGTATCGCCTCGCGATGCTGCTCGGCTTCTTCTACTTCTTGGGCGGGCTGATGGGCGAACAAGGGGCCAAAGTCATTGCTGACGGGCTTCCAAGTAAAGTTGCGTATCTGCTCAGGCGAAAGCCCTACTAGCGAGTTGCCATGCTTGAGTGCATGATCGACAAAGGTAAAGGGGCGATCATTGGAGAGTGTGGTTAGCCAGAGGGATAGCTTGGCCATTTCCACTGCCAACTGGTTCATATCCACGCCATAGACACAGCGCTCGGCCACGTAGCGGCGAGCGAACACAATGCGTTCCTCGCGGGAGTCCGGCATTAGGTTTTCGCTGGCGCGCCCTTGCGATGGGGAGCCAAGCGGCATAGTTAATATGGCGTCCGGCTGTTCGACAGCCATACGCTCCCAGGCGTCTACCAATCGCTCCGCTAGATACCGTGTGGCCTGTACGAGAAATGCGCCGGAGCCCATTGCAGGGTCACAAACCTTTAGGCTTAGAATTTCCTGCGGTGTCTTGATTAACTTGGGCTCTGCTAGTAGCCCGGGTTTACCCTCAACATTCACGTAAACCTGATGCTCTAGCGTGCGACGCACCACTGGTTCAGTGAGTGTAGGAGGTGTGTAGTGGGCCCCACTGGAGCGGCGATCTTGCCCGTGGGTAACGTAAAGTCCGCCCGGTCGGAGGATGCCCAAGGGCTGTAAAAATCGTTCAACCGGTTTGGCTTGCGCCAGCAGATCGGCATCATCAGTACCGAGGTTAACCAGTCTCTGCCGATCTTCGTTTCGTTCCAGCACTATCTTGATAGTACCAGCAGTTTTACTGGTGTGGTGGGCAATGGCCTTGATCAGTGCAACTTTTTCCAGGCCTGCAAATTCATTTGCATCCACAGGTTCCGGCTCAGCAATTTTGGAGCCGCCCTGCAACAGCAGCAGGGTTTGGTTAGCAGGCGCTCTGGCTACTCGTCGATCCAGCAGCCCTTCATACATATGGCCGATTTGCTCTACCGCCAATGTACGATAGCTCACCAGTTGGCGAACGCCGTCAGCCTTGGCGTATTTCAGGCTGCGCAAAATATCGCGAATCACAGCATCGCTGACCTTTGGCGGTTCTGGCATATCGGTCGGCCAATTGCCGTCCTTCGCCCTTCCATCCAGCAATGGGTATCGGTTGGGGTCGAATAGCTGCCCTCCATGGGCGGCAATGCGAATGTCGGCGTCGACACTGCCGTCATGCAAGAGACGTGAACTTGCTAGCAGACGGGCATAGGCTGCGTAGGAATGTTTGAGTTTTTCCGGCGACAGCCGGCGGGTTTCTTCGAGTTCAGTTAACAGGTGTAGCACGCCATAGGCTCTGTCGTAAGTGACATTACCGTGCGGTAGCAAGCCGTTCTCTTCCGCATAGAGGGTAAACAACAGACGCATGATAAAAGCGACACTGGACTCAAATATCTCAGCTTCGGTATACCCGCGAAGGTAGTCGCCGCCGAGTTCGGCATCTACTCTGTCTAACTCGTGAACCAGAATCTGTAACGCCTCGCGTACCTGATTGCCCAGTTGGTCGGCTACGTCCAGTTGTCGCTGACGGCTCTGCTTGATCAGTTCGAGAATGACCTGATCCCGACGCCCGGCAAAAAAGCGCGATTCACCCAGCAGATCCTTGAAGGCCGCCAAGGTCAACGGGTCGTCATTCCAGGTTTGCGCCGTCCAGGTCATCCAGGATGTGGTTTCTGAAGGTGATGCAACGACCAAACGCCACGCTTCGCCATTAGTTAGCAGTCCGAGTTCTACGCCGGTTTCTCGCAACAATCGTTCAAACTTGGTGGTGGGCGATGCCTTCCAGCGGCCCTTCTCTTGCTGCCAAGGTTTGTCTAACGACTGCTCACGCGGCACTTCAAGCACTAGCATGATGGCGTTTTCTTCATCCAACAGGACGCGACTTGGGCGCAGAATTTCATGCTGCTCATGCAAATTTACTACTTTGTCGACGGGAATCGCCGCACCGACTTGCCAATAGTTTTTGTCTTTTAGGCCGAGAAAATCTTCGAGAATAAAACTAATCCAGGCAGGCTGACCATTGCCCTCCACCATGCCTTTGGGCAGGCTCCATATCTCACGCTGCTTTCGGAAAGCTGCGACCTCTGCCTTATCGAGTGATCTGAAGTTGCCGGCGTCGGCTAACACTGGCTCGCTTAATACCACTCCCGTAATTTCTACGCTGGAAAGCCAGCGATGCTGTCGGCTTGCTACGCGTTTATTCGTGGCCATCAGCTACCCACCTTAGGAAGGATGACCTCTAGGGCAACTGGGTACATTCTTTGGTCTGTCACTTTATATAAATCTCTTTGGCGTTTTGGCTCGATCTCACGCTCCTGTTGAAGCTGTTCGAGCCTACGCTGAAGAGCAAGAAAATCCTGCTCGCGCTGCGCTTGTTCTTCATCATCGAAAGCAAATTGCATCTGCATATCCGCAGAACGCTTTTGCCAGTTCTGTATAGCATTTCTGATGGCCGCAATACGTTCGGTGGCCAGACTTTTAGCATGCTTGCGCGCGACCTCACCCCGGGCAGTAAGCGTCAGAATCAACAATCTAGCTTGGTCCCCGGCACTAATGGAAAGCTGCTTAGTAATCGCCTGAACATAAGGCGAAATTAGTTCCTGAACACTGGCGATGTCACCGGTGAAGACCTTAGCATCTTCAGGCCGAGTAACGTCCCGTTCTGTAACTACCCCATTTTGGATCGACATTTGGCAGCGGACTAAGCCTTCATGCAGGCGATTGTGCTCTGGCCCAAGCAAAACAAGTCGACCCCATGCAATAACGGCAGGGGCCGTAATCAGGCTCGACTCTAAGATTGAAACTCTGTTCAGGCGGCTGCGGGAGGATTGTGTTCCCCACATCTGGATTCGGAACGCAGAAACCGCCCTTCTCATTAACGGATGATCAAGATGGACGATGCCCACGGCATCATCTTCTCTGGCCCTATTACGACTAAAGGAGAGGCGTTTTTGCAAATAATCTGAGCTGACATAGACTTTGCATTCAGTCCAAGCAGTTGGAATCCGCGTTAAAGTGAATTCGTCATTATCCAGTTCCCGAATTGTCTCATTACATCCTTCCAAGTATAAAGCCTGCTTCAATAGCGCAAGCTGGTTGCTATCGGATATATCGAGCGCACTTCTTGCCCTATTCAGGGCCTGAACTATTTGTGCAACACTTTCATTTTCGCGAGCCTCGATGGCTATTTCTTCTCGCGCGAGCCGTATGCGCGTATCATCGTCGATCGCAGCAAGACTGACAGTCTGACCAAGTGCCTTTTTTCTGACGCTGTCTGCGATTAAAGCACCAACACTGCCAAGGTCACTTCTGATAACTTCAACTTTATCGACGATATGCTTGAGAAACTCGGAGTCTTCCTGGTTTTTATAAACGAAATGATGAATGCGCACTTCATCAGCTTTTTGACCGTGACGGTCAATACGGCCATTACGCTGCTCTAACCGAATGGGATTCCACGGGATTTCGTAGTGAATAAGATTGCGACAATGTTTCTGAAAATCCGCCCCTTCGGATGCAGCATCTGTGGCCAGCAAAATACGTACAGTGGTTTCACTATTGGACGTTTGAAACTCATCATTGATATTTTTGCGACTACTATCGTTCATACCACCAACAATAGTTCTTGTCGCTTCAAGGAAACCATTTTTTTCCAGGATGCGTTCCAGATAGTTGAGCGTGTGTTTGTATTCCGTAAAAATAATTACACGCTCGCCATTCCATTGATCCCCATTGCGCAGATTAAGGTTGATCCAGGCGATTAAAGCTGCTGCCTTGCTATCCTCCTCTATCGAAAAGTGAGAAACCTGATGATCGACGATCTCAAACATGCTTTGAAGCATGTTTTTTTCATCATCCGTTAACTCTTTGATGAGTTTGGATGCGGCATTGGTAGCAGCTTCCAGATTGTCCTCTTTGTCTTCATCATCGCTCCAATCTTCTGACTCTTTTTGCTCGAAGCTATTGAATAGAGACTCGCCGATGCCAAGCGCTCCCTTAATGCCAGCATTTGTCGTGTGAACAATTAGGCTCTCTCGGAACGCCAAGGGAGAGGATAACGCTCGCTTTTTTAAAAGCGTGAGAATGAATTGAAGAGGCCGTTCTGAGCGCTTATCGACCGAGGCCAAACGGCTATTGGTGTACGCTTTGAGTAGGTTAAAAAGCTTTTGCTCATCCCCCTTTTGCATGACGTAGAGTTGCGGATCACTGGTTTCGTTACGTGGGAGTATGACCCTTTTGGGGAAACGCGGTGTCCCATCTGGATTGCAGATCTCTTGCTTTAAACGACGAATGGTAACGGCGGAAAGCTGAGCTTTATCTAGGTCAGTGCCGCGTGAGAAACGAAGATTGTCCAGTATCTCCAATAAACCGGTGAAGCTCTCACGGTAGCCATTATGGGGGGTGGCAGTAAGAAACATTTTGTGCTCGAACTGTTCAGAAATAGAACGCAGAAGTGATGTGCGTTCAGAGTCACGAATATATTGTTTCTTACCTGATGGGGCTGCGTTGTGGGCTTCGTCAAGAACTAGCAAATCCCAAGGGCGGTTATTAGGCCTCTCCTCAAGTCTGCGCCTAGTACACTCATCGAACAATCGACGTGGGTGTTCAGTTTTTAGGTAATCAATTGATGTCACAAGTCTGGGGAAACTTGCCCAAGGGTTAATGCTGGGGCCGTACTCTTTTTTCATTCTAAGTACGGTATCCCGGTCAATCATTTTAAATTCGAGGCCGAACTTCTCAGCCATCTCATCGACCCATTTGAGCTTTAGGTGGGCTGGACAGACGATCAAGACTCGGCTTGCCCTGTGGCTATGAATGAGTTCTTGCATTACCAAGCCAGCTTCAATGGTTTTACCCAGACCTACATCGTCGGCCAGCAAGAGGCGTACCCGAGGCATGTTGATGGCCCGGATCACAGGTGCGAGCTGATACTCCTCCATTTGTACACCACCACGAAACGGAGCTTGGAGTGTGTCTCCAATGGCCAACGAACTGGCTCCCCATTGCATAGACCTGATGAAAGCATCAAAAAGTTCGGGTTCATCGTGGGCGGTGATGCTGGGAAGAGAGGTGGACTCAATTATGGAGGGCGCAATTTCCCGCTCCCAGATAACCTGGATACTCTCTCCAAGAGCATCATCGCTCAGACATTCTAGTGCGACTCTATGGATGGTCTGATTGGGTAGTGTTGTTGTTTTATTGACCGCTGTGACCGCCCATATTTTGTGGCGCAGCTTCACAATCTGTCCCTGCTCCGGCGCTGCACCTAACTCTGGCATATTATTATCCGTGCCCTTCAATACATGATTATTCTTGGTTACATCTCTGACTTTTAAGAATCGGTGCAACGGTGCCCCTTTACTAATGTTTCTAGTTTTTGCCTTCCCGGTTCAGCAATCAAATCGTCTGAACCACATGACAATACAGCTTTGATTTTAAATGGATGTCAGCTCTATTACGATGAGTTTGTGCTGTAGTTATCGATGTGAGCGCGGGGAATATGAAAGCCTCCCTCCCTCCCTCCCTCCC
>Ga0105246_10002476_pt1 | contig 11154 bp, 7 predicted proteins | sample KBSM64metaG_FD_99694 | JGI IMG/M metagenome (GOLD analysis project Ga0105246, IMG submission 99694) | Miscanthus rhizosphere microbial communities from Kellogg Biological Station, Michigan, USA - KBS M6-4 metaG | ecosystem: Host-associated > Plants > Roots > Rhizosphere > Soil | place: Michigan...
AGTTGGCGCCACGTTTTAAAGCGGTTTGCACGGTGCTAAACCCCTTATTTTTCAGCATTTTTTATTAGAGGCACGGGATTACATGGAAATCGGTCTGCGCGAGTGGCTGATCGTCATCGGCATCATTGTCATTGCCGGTATTCTTTTTGATGGCTGGCGCCGCATGCGCGGTGGCAAGGGCAAGCTTAAATTTCGCCTGGACCGAAACCTGTCCAACTTACCTGACGACGACGGGAGCGCCGAGCTGCTGGGGCCGCCCCGTGTGCTGGATACCCACAAGGAACCGCAGCTGGACGAGCACGACTTGCCGTCGATGAGCGCGCCGGTGCGTGAGGCCCGCGAGCCGTCGTCCAAGCGTGGCAAGCGCGGCAGTGCGGGCGTGGCCGAGCCGCATCAGGGCGACCTGAACCTGGACGTCGACGAAGGCCCGAGCTTCAGCAGCCGCGACGATGATTTCCCGGATGAAAACGGCGGCAAGGCCCCATCGCGTCAATCGGTCAACGATCAGCCGGCCGCCGAAGAAGTGCTGGTGATCAGTGTGATCTGCCGCGATGCCGGTGGCTTCAAAGGCCCGGCCCTGTTGCAGAACATCCTTGAGAGCGGCCTGCGCTTTGGCGAGATGGATATTTTCCACCGTCATGAAAGCATGGCCGGCAACGGCGAAGTGCTGTTTTCCATGGCCAACGCGGTCAAGCCCGGCACCTTCGATCTGGACGACATCGACCTGTTCAGCACCCCGGCGGTCAGTTTCTTCCTCGGCCTGCCCGGCCCGCGTCACCCCAAGCAAGCGTTCGACGTGATGGTGGCCGCGGCCCGCAAGCTGTCCCAGGAACTCAACGGCGAGCTCAAGGACGATCAACGCAGCGTCCTCACCGCCCAGACCATCGAGCATTACCGTCAGCGCATCGTCGAATTCGAGCGTCGCGCCCTGACACAAAAACGCTGAGGATTACGCCTCGGCGTTGTCGGATAGAATAAGCGCACTACCATTTGAGCAGCTTCGGCTGCTCTTTTGCTTTTTGAGAGAACACCATGACCGCCGCCCATACCCGCATCCTCGAACTGCGCGCTGAACTGGATCAGCACAATTACCGTTACCACGTCCTTGATGAGCCGAGCATTCCGGACGTCGAGTACGACCGCTTGTTCCATGAGCTCAAAGCCCTGGAAGCCGAACATCCGGAGCTGGTGACGCGTGATTCGCCGACACAGCGGGTCGGCAGCGCGGCGTTGTCGGCGTTTACTCAAGTCAGGCATGAAATCCCGATGCTCAGCCTCGGTAACGCCTTCGATGAAGCGACCATGCTGGAATTCGATCGCCGGGTGACCGAGGGCCTGGATCTGCCGGCCGGGGACTTGTTCGCCAGTGTCGAATACAGTTGCGAGCCGAAGCTGGATGGCCTGGCGGTCAGCCTGTTGTATCAGGATGGCGAACTGGTGCGCGGCGCCACCCGTGGCGACGGGACCACCGGCGAAGACATCAGCGTCAATGTGCGCACCGTGCGCAACATCCCGTTGAAGCTGCACGGCAGCGGCTGGCCGGCCACCCTGGAAGTGCGCGGTGAAGTGTTCATGTCCAAGGCCGGTTTCGAGCGCCTGAACGCCTCGCAACTGGAAGTCGGCGGCAAGACCTTCGCCAACCCGCGCAATGCGGCGGCCGGCAGCCTGCGCCAGCTGGATTCGAAGATCACCGCCAGCCGCCCGCTGGAATTCTGCTGCTATGGCATCGGCCAGGTGACGGCGGACATCAGTGACACCCATATCGGCAACCTCAAGCAGTTGCAGAAGTGGGGCATGCCGATCAGTCATGAACTGAAACTGGCCAAGGGCATCCAGGAATGCCTGGACTACTACCGCGACATCGGCGAGCGGCGTAACAGCCTGTCGTACGAGATCGACGGTGTGGTGTTCAAGGTCAACAGTATTGCCGCCCAGCGGGAACTGGGCTTCCGCGCCCGCGAGCCGCGCTGGGCCATTGCGCATAAATTCCCGGCCATGGAAGAACTGACCGAGTTGCTCGACGTGGAATTCCAGGTCGGCCGTACCGGCGCCGTCACGCCCGTGGCGCGGTTGAAACCGGTCAAGGTCGCCGGCGTGACCGTGTCCAACGCCACCCTGCACAACATGGACGAAGTGGCGCGCCTGGGCCTGATGATCGGCGACACGGTGATCATCCGCCGCGCCGGGGATGTGATCCCGCAGGTGGTCTCGGTGGTTACCGAGCGTCGTCCTGAACACGCGCGTGCGGTGCAGATCCCCGAAAGTTGCCCGGTGTGCGGCTCCCACGTGGAACGCACGCAACTGGTCAAGCGCAGCAAGGGCAAGGAAACCGTCAGCGAGGGCGCGGTGTACCGCTGCGTCGGGCGGCTGGCCTGTGGCGCGCAGCTCAAGCAGGCGATCATTCATTTCGTCTCGCGCCGCGCCATGGACATTGACGGCCTGGGCGACAAGACCATCGAACAACTGGTGGATGAAAAACTCATCGGCTCGCCGGCCGACCTCTACAAACTCAAGTACGAGCAGATCATCGACCTGGAAGGCTTTGCCGATATTTCCAGCAAAAAGCTGATCGCCGCCATCGAAAACAGCAAGACGCCGACCCTGGCGCGGTTTATCTACGCCCTGGGCATTCCCGATGTGGGCGAGGAGACCGCCAAGGTGCTGGCGCGCTCCCTGGCGTCCCTGGAGCGGGTGCAGAAGGCCTTGCCGGAAGTGCTGACGTACTTGCCGGACGTGGGGCTGGAAGTGGCGCACGAAATCCACAGCTTCTTTGAAGACAGCCATAACCAGGAGGTGATTGGCGCGCTGCTGTCGCCCGATGAATGCGCCCTGCAATTGCAGGAGCAGGGCGACCTGAGCGCCGAGTTCGCCGCCAGCACCACTCTCGGCGGCCTGCTCGACAAGCTGCACGTGCCCTCCGTTGGGCCGGGTGCGGCGCAGAAACTGGCGGACAAGTTCGGCAGCCTCGAAGGCGTGATCAAGGCCGACTGGCTGGACATGCGCCAGGCCCTGCCCGAGAAGCAGGCCAAGGCTGTGCGCGACTTTTTTGATAGCGAAGACAACGCCAACCGCGCCCTGGCCATCGAGCAGCAGCTCAAGGACTTCGGCATGCACTGGCAGAGCGAGAAAAAGGTCGTCGAAGGCCTGCCGGAAGCCGGACACACCTGGGTGCTCACCGGCTCCCTGGAGTTGATGAGCCGCGACGTGGCCAAGGACAAACTCGAAAGCCTGGGCGCCAAGGTGGCCGGTTCCGTTTCGGCCAAGACCCACTGCGTGGTGGCCGGGCCGGGCGCCGGTTCCAAATTGGCCAAGGCCAGCGAACTGGGGCTCACAGTGCTCGACGAAGAGGCGTTCGTCGCTTTCCTCGCCAAGCACAACATCTCCGTCTGACGATCGTTCCCACGCTCCGCGTGGGAATGCCGCCCTGGACGCTCCGCATCCGCTCTTCCAAGGCATGATGCAGAGCGTCAACGCATGCATGCCCACACGGAATGTGGGAACGATCCTGCGAGGGAAATGATCTAGTCTCAGTCACCCCTGGGAGAGATCGCCATGTTTCGCTACTTCGAGCAACTCAGCACGCGCATCGCCGCACCGTTCATGGCCGGATCCTCGCGTAACAGCAAGGTATGGCAATGCCGCTGCGGCCAGTCCTTGTTCTTTCGCAACAGCCAGTGCCTGGCCTGCTCGGCGCTGCTGGGCTACCACCCGCAGCAAAGCCGCTTGTCTTCACTGCAACCAGGTCCGGTGGCCGACACCTGGCTGCTGGACGCCGACCTCGACGCCGGCGCCTTTCGCCGCTGCGCCAACCTCCAGACCCCGGCGGCCTGCAACTGGCTGATTCCGGCGCACAGCACCTCGGCCCTGTGCGTAGCGTGCAGCCTGAACCGCACCATCCCGGATTTGTCCATCGCGGAAAATCCCGAGCGCTGGCGCAAGGTGGAAACCGCCAAGCGCCGACTGGTGGCCCAACTGATCAGCCTGGGCCTGCAGGTGGTGCCCAAAAGCGTCAACGAAGACACCGGCCTGGCGTTCGACTTCGTCGGCATCGACCTGCAAGGCAATGCGCCCACGACCGGTCATGCCAACGGCCTGATCACCCTCGACATCAAGGAAGCCGACGACGCCCATCGTGAAAAGGTTCGCGTACAGATGCACGAGCCCTATCGCACCTTGCTCGGTCACTTCCGCCATGAGGTCGGCCACTATTACTGGGACCGCCTGATCGCCAACAGCCACTGGCTCGAGCCGTTTCGCAACCTGTTCGGCGACGAACGCGCCAGTTACGCCGATGCGCTCGATCAGCATTACCAGAACGGCCCACGCCCGGACTGGCAGCAAACCTGCGTCAGCGCCTACGCCACCATGCACCCCTGGGAAGATTGGGCCGAGACCTGGGCGCATTACCTGCACATGATGGACGCGGTGGACACCGCCCTGGGGTTTGGCATGAGCGCTCGGGAGATGGACCTCGATTACCAGCCGTTTCCCCTGACCACCCTGTACGACCCCGAACACCCTGGTGGAGCGGCATTCCTCTCCTTCGTCAACGCCTGGATCGAACTGGCCGGCATGCTCAACGAACTGTCACGGGCCATGGGCCAGCCGGATTTCTACCCCTTCGTGCTGCCGCCGGCGGTAATAGCCAAGCTGCACTTTATCCACCTGGTCATCCAGGAAGAGGGCGGCAGGGCTGATGAGGTGCTGCAGGCACAATGATGAAAATGTGGGAGGGGGCAAGCCCCAATGGGATAGCGTCATCATTGAAGGCCATGGCAAGTACTTGAAGCTTCTCATTTTTTACGGTTGTAACTTCCGATGAGATCGGTACAATGGCCCCGCTTGCCGAGAGGCCAGCGTCGTTATGGTGACCCCATCGGTCCCCCCGCAACGATTACCCGTGAACCTGGTCAGAGCCGGAAGGCAGCAGCCACAGCGGGAACATTGTGTGCCGGGGTGTGGCTGGTGGGGTTGCCTCCATAACGCTCCCTTCTGTAATACCCTCCCAAAAAAATCTCAGTTATTCAGCCAGTCATCTGTGACGCTTATTGCGCAGTGCATGACGACCCTTCCACGACTGGTGGCATACTCCCAAGCGTCTCTCTCCTGGCCATGAGGCTGTATGCACTCGGAACATTTTGATTTATCCAGCCCCGTGTTCTTGCCGATCACCGATGAAACCTGTGCGGGTTTGTTGGGTTCTGACGGTGCGGGTGCGCTGCTGGCCCTGAGTGAGCCGGAGTTGGCCGCTGTGTTGGTTATCCAGAATCTGGCGCAAATACCGGAACACGAGTTGAGTGCAGTGGGCGCTGAAAGGGTGCTGGCCAAACTGATTGGCTGGGCGGCGCAGGGCAGGCATTCGGCCGCTGTGAGCTTGCTGTCGGAGGCACAACGGTTGTTTGACCCGCGCAAGCTGTACTTCGGCCTCAATGTGGTCAAGAGCCTGAAGTTGCGTTTTCTGTTAGCGGATGAAGTCCAGGCGCGAGATTATTTATTGCCCGACGGCCAATGGGACGTCGAGTACAAAGTCCGTCACCTCAAGGCCAACAATCCCTTCCGCCAGCAGATGGTCACGCCCAGGCACCGCGAGCGCTGGTTGAGCGCCGAGCAGGACAAACTGGTCCGTACCTTTCGCGCTAACCTGAACGAAGACCTGCACGTGCAAGGGTACGCCGGCATTGGCAAGAGTCATCTGCTGGTGGCGCTGATGGAGCATCTGCGCCCCGAAAAGACCTTGTTGCTGGCACGTACACCGGCAAAGCTGGAAACCCTGCGCGCGCGCATGGTGGGCGTGCGGGAGAGAAAGGCCGGGCAAACCTTCCACGGGTTTGCGCACGTCTTGTTACATGGCCCAAGGTCACAGCCGTTGGCTACCCAAGGGCGGGTTCCGAGCAAGCAGGCACTGGCGCAGGAATTGAACATCTTCGGTTTTCGTCATCTGGAAGGGCAGGCGCTGCTGGATGTCTGCCTCAAGGTGCTTGAAAACTACTGCGGCTCACGGGACTACAGCCTGTCGGCCAAACATCTGCCGCACTTCAAGCAAGCGCTGTCCAGCGTTGATGCCAAGGTACTGGTCGAATACTCCAGCCGGTTATGGACCTACCTTGAGGCGAATCCGGCCTGGAGCGCTCACACCGGGTTTGAAGCGTTATTGATGATCAAGCGCGCCAGCCTCGCCGGCAGTGTGGTGCCTGAGCGCTATACCCATGTGTTGATTGATGAGAGCCAGGACATTCCAGCGCCCTTGCTGCAAATCATCGAGCGCGGGCGCCAGGTGCTGATCACCCTGGGCGACGAGTATCAGCAGGCCAGTGGGGTGCTGGTCAAGCGCGCCCGCGAGGTTCGCCATACGGATGTGAGCTATAGCGTGCGCTCCGGGCGCAATGTCGAGCGCCTGGTCAATCCGCTGATCAGCCAGCACTCGCAGAAAAGCAAGGTGCTCTTCGAGGGCGCACAGGATGCGGACGTCGGTATCGAGCTGTATCCCCAGGGCTTTGTGCCGCCGCCAGGGTGCGTGGTGCTGACCGCGTCCTGCTGGGACACCATGAAGTGGCTCATTCAACTGAGCGAAGAGCGTTGTGCCTGTGCGTTTGCCAGCAGCGAGGCGCAGCAGGATCTCAACTATTTCATGGAAACCGTCATCGCGTTGTTCAAGCCGCAATTCTATGGCAGCGATTACGGCGATCGTGGTCCCCATCCGTTTTTCAGCGATATGGCCGACTGGCAGCAGGTGCGCGACGCGTGCCGGTTCGATGAGGCGTTCCTGTGGGTCGAGGAACAACTGGAAAAAGGCTTCAACGTGGCCGACGTGACACGCTTGAACAGGCTCAGCGGCCACCCCGGCGAGCGCTGTTTATTGATGTTGGCGCAAGACGCCGGCGGCATGGAGTTCGAACGGGTCCTGCTCACGCCCGAGTTGCTCACCAATGTGAAGTTCCAGGACGCGTATGCGTTCGATCAGCGCTTGTGCGCGGTGTACATCGCCATTTCTCGCGCCACCGTGCAGCTTTATCTGCCCTATGACGTGGTCGAGTGGATCGACTACCACCAGTATCAGAAGACCCGCGATGTGCATGGCTACTGAGTGATTTATTCTGGCTGATTCACAACTTTCGAAAGCCTCTCTGGACAACCCCCAGGCACCTTGTTAGCTTGCGCCGGCCACTTGTTTCAGAGTACGACAAGGGCGTGGACTTGATATCGAAGCGCAGTCGCTTCTTTAACGCACAAGGATGTCCGTCATGAAAAGCCTGCAAGGGTTGCCTCGTCTTATCAGTGCCTCGGTCGGTACGCCCGGTAAAGCCCGCAACTTGCCCGCCGATGTTCAGTGCATCCAGTATCTATTCAACCTGATCATTCCCAAGCTGGGTTTCGCCCTGCCCGAAAACGGCAAATGCGACGGCCAACTGGTGCAGTGCATCAGCCAATACCAGTTCCGTCATCTCAAGTACGCCCACCCCGATGGCGTGATCGACCCTACCGGTCGTACCTTCAACAGCCTGATCGAAGAGGCGCTGAAGGTGCCGGTGACGGCCTTCCCGACGATGCGCATTCCGAGTTTTCTCAACGCGTTCGGCAATAACAATGCCGATGCGGTGCAGGCCACCGTCAATGTCTACCTGAACCAGGTGCGTGCGGTGATCGAGGCCGAACGGCGTAACCGGCAGTTGATGATGCAGTCCACTTGCGATGGCGGTATGACGCTCAGCGACGCGGACTTTCAGAACGCCGCCAAGCAATTGGGCAATGGCATCTCGGTGAATGTCATCAAGGCGTTCGCCACAATCGAGTCGGGCGGGAAGGTGGGTTTCGGGCCGGCGAAGTTGCCGATCATCGCCTTCGAAGGCCATCACTTTCGCAAGTACACCAAGCACATTTACGACCAGTCGCACCCGCTGCTGTCGTACATCTACAAGAAAAAAGCCGGCCCGCAGTGGCAGGCCAACAACAAGGACCAGGTCAAGGCCTGGGAAACCATGGCCACCGCGTTTGCCCTGGATCAGGAAGCGGCGTTGCTGTCGGCCTCGTGGGGTATGTTCCAGATCATGGGGTTCAATTTCGCGTCTTGCGGATTCAAGACCGTGTTCGAGTTCGTGGCGGCCTTGAAGATCAATGCCGGCAATCAGCTCAAGGCCTATCTGAGCCTGTGCGGCAAAAATACCGCGTTGATGACGGCCATGAAAAACAAGGACTTTACCGCCATGGCGCGCAACTACAACGGTGAGGACTACGGCAACTACGACGTGCTGATGAAGCAGGCCTACGACGTACTGGAAGGGAAGAAATAAGATGATGCGTTTACTGGCGATGGGTGTGTTGTCGTTATGCGTCGTGGTGCCTGTGTTTGCAGGGCCTGCCGCGTTGCAGTCGGGCAAGTACGAGGGGCTGATGCTGGCGGTGACGCCGCAGCAGCAGGTCGAGGGGTTCTACTCGGAAGCGATGGGCGAGGGCGTGACGCGCGGGTGCAGCTTCTTTCTGCAAGGTAAGCCCGAAGCGCTGACCACCTGGCGCGAGGCGGCTTATCCCGGCAGCGTAGCGGCAGCGGCCGACGGCGTGACCCTGACCGTGGAGCAAGGTCGCCAGCATCCAGGTTGCATCAACGTGTTGATGCCGGACATCGCCACGGGCCTGGCGTTGAGCCGGACCGCGCGGAAAAAATGGATAGGCCTGGTGACGGTATCGGCCGAGAAGGCTTACCTGTTGAAAACACCGGGCGCCAAAGCGACAAAGCGTCCCTACATCGTCAAACATGATGTGGTGGGGGTGCTGGCGTTCAAGGACGGCTGGGCGCAGGTGGAATTTATCAATGCTGACGAGCGTTCGTTCACCGGCTGGATCAGTCGGGACCAGTACGCACGGTTGACTGCACCGAAGATCTAAAAAATGTGGGAGGGGGCTTGCCCCAATGCCAGTCAGTCAAGGCTTTTGTAGGAGCGAGCTTGCTCGCGAAAAACTCACGGGCACCGCGTTCATTCAGGAAGCACACGTTATCGTTGACGTTTTTCGCGAGCAAGCTCGCTCCTACAGAGGGCGGTGTACGCCTAACTGACTGCAAGCCCACTCCCACATTTGGACTTGTCAGCCGAAGGTTTCGCGCAGCAGCCCGGCGAACGCGTCCCGTGCCAGGTGCCGCTGGGTGTCGGTGTGCCAGAACAGCAGGTTGTCCACGGGCGCCAGCGCTTCAAAGCGATAGGACGCCAACGGGTTGGCCTGCTCATAGCGCGCCAGAATGCCCTCGGGCGCCAACGCCACGCCAATCCCCGCGCTGACGCAACCGATGATCGTGCCCCAACTGGCATAGCTGGCAATCGCCGGCTTGAAGTCCTGAGGCTTGAGCCAGTTTTCCAGGGCGGCGCGGTAGGGGCAGCCGGGCGGCCACACCAATAATGTGCGGCCGGCCAGGTCTGCGGCGCCGGTGATGGGCGCGCTCGACGCGCTGGCGATCAATACCAGGCGTTCGCTGTAAACCACGCTGTGTTCCAGCTTCGGGTGTTTGCCACTGGCGGCTACCAGCGCCACATCGAGGCGATGGTGCTGCAGGTCGTCCAGCAACTGCGCCCAGGCGCCGGTGACCAGTTCCAGGCTGACCTCAGGGTAGCGCCGGTGGTACTCGGCCAGCAGCGGCGGCAGGCGCCCGCTGGCGCTGGACTCCACCGCGCCGATGCGCAGCGTGCCGCGAGGCGTCGCCGTGGCATCCAGCGCGCGTTTGGACTCCTCCACCAGCGCCAGGATGCGCTCGCAATAATCCAGGAAAATCTCCCCGGCGGCGCTGATCGCCAGCCCGCGTCCGGAACGGATGAACAAGGGCGTGCCCAACTCGCTTTCCAGCTGCTTGATGCGCGTGGTGATGTTGGACGGCACGCAGTGCAATTGCAGGGCGGCCTGCGCCACGCTGCCGGTTTGCGCCACGGCTCGCACCATTTTCAGTTGGGCCAGTTCCATTGCTCAGTTCCAGTGATCTCAGAAGTCAGAAACGCTTAATTGTGCTGCGCCTGGCGCGGGCCAAGACTGATGGCATTCCTTTCCTGTGCCCCGGATGCCGTCGATGAATGCCCCATCTCCTGTGAAGCTTACGCTAGTCGTTGCCGTCGTGATTCTCTGTTGGGCGTATTCGCCGATTGGCGTGCACATCGGCTTGCGCAGCTACAGCCCTGGGCAACTGGCGTTGCTGCGCTTCCTGGTCGCCTCGCTGTTCATGGGCGCGGTGGCGCTGGTGGCGGGCATTGGCCGGCCGCGCCTGCGGGATTTGCCGTGGCTGCTGGTGCTGGGTTTTTTCGGGGTGTTCCTGCACCACACCTGCCTCAATAGCGGCCAGCAATGGGTGACCGCGTCGGCGTCCAGCGTGCTGGCGCAGTCGGCACCGCTGTTCAGCGTGTTGATTGCGTTTTTCTGCCTGAAAGAGCGGGTCAGTGCCTGGCGCTGGGGGTGTGTGCTGTTGGGCTTGTGGGGTGTGCTGGTGGTGATCCGGGGCGATCATGGCATGGCCGAGATGGACCCACGCGGTTTGCTGATCCTGCTGGCGGCCCTGTCCTGGAGCGTGTATTTCGCTGTCCTGCGACATTATGCTTACCGCTACAGCCCGCTGACGCTGGCCTGCTATATGGTCTGGTCCGGCACCTTGATGCTGTGCGTGAACCTGCCAGGTCTGCCCGCAGCAGTGGCACGGGCACCGCTGCCGGACAACATGGCGGTGCTGGTGCTCGGTATTTTCCCCAGTGCCCTGGCCTATCTGGCCTGGGGCTACGTGCTCAAGCACGTTGAAGTCAGCCGCGCCTCGGTGGCGATGTACCTGATCCCACCCGTAGCGATGATCATGGCGGCGATGCTGCTGGGCGAGCGCATGACCCTGCAGGTGCTGCTGGGCGGGCTGATGGTGCTGGCCAGTGTCGCAGCTATCGGCCTGGAGGCGCGCTGGGCGCGTTCTTTGCGGCGTACAGCCGTTGCAGGATCAGGCCTCTGAGGAGCGCTTAGTCAGATAAGACGAGCGTGCCGGATGCAATTTCCCCCTTGCTCCGCTAGCATTACCGCCTCCCGCTTCCCAGTTGCGACGGTTTTCGATGAGTTATCAGGTTCTTGCACGTAAATGGCGTCCGCGCTCGTTCCGCGAAATGGTCGGCCAGACCCATGTGCTCAAGGCTCTGATCAATGCCTTGG
>Ga0105246_10002479_pt1 | contig 11150 bp, 9 predicted proteins | sample KBSM64metaG_FD_99694 | JGI IMG/M metagenome (GOLD analysis project Ga0105246, IMG submission 99694) | Miscanthus rhizosphere microbial communities from Kellogg Biological Station, Michigan, USA - KBS M6-4 metaG | ecosystem: Host-associated > Plants > Roots > Rhizosphere > Soil | place: Michigan...
CGGATCTCGCGAGCAATAAATTCGCCACGTTCGCGCACGCGATCAACAGCACCAAACCGGCCAGAGACAACAGCGCCAGCAGCGTCCGATCATAGTGCGGCGTCAAATAATCCACCCCCCTCGCGCCCGAGACGACGCTGAAGTGAGGACGCTTGGCCGGGTCTTGCAACATCTCGCTGAGCGAAGCTTGCCCGTAATCGGCATCGAGCTTCTGCTGGAAGATCAAATCGAACGCGCTCTGCGCCTGGGCGTCAGACACACCCGGCTTCAGCCGGCCCATGAGCGGCATCGACCACACTTTGTCTTCGTCTAACAGCGAATGTCCGCCAATCGGACCTGAAAGATTCAAGGGCGTCCAGACTTCGAAATGTCCTCCCGGCACCACCCCCGTGAAGTATTCAGGATTCACGCCAATAATCGTCACCGGGACTTGATTCAGCGTGATAGTCTTGCCGATCGCCGACGGACTGCGCCCGAATCTCCGCGTCCAATAGTCATAGCTGATCACGGCCACCGAACCTTCGGGAGTCTTCACATCGTCGTCCGGCCCGATCGCGCGCCCAATCACCGGCGAAACCTCCATCCCTCGATAGAAGTCGCCGGAGACCACGAAGCAATTCAGGGGCTCAGCGGCTCCATCGACCACCGCCGTCACGCGTCCGAGCTCCTTAAACCCGAACAAGCTCTCGAACACGGTGTTGTCGCGCAGAAATTGTTTGTAAAAAGGAGGCGAGAAGTCCGTGTGCGTTAATCCGCCGTCGGACGTCTCGCGTTGCTCGTAAATCCAGCCATAAGTAGGAGAAATATAGCCGAGATTGGGCGCGACCCAGCCGCCTCCCCGCCCAAGCCACGTCAGGAGCCGTAGTCCTTCGGCATGCTTCACGGGAATCGGCCGCAAAAGGGTCGATTCGATCAGTGTGAAGATCGCTGTGTTCGCGCCAATGCCCAGCGCGAGCGAGAGGACCGCTACAGCCGTAAATCCGGGAGTCCTGCGCAGCTGGCGCAGCGCAAAGCGGACGTCTTTCAGGAAATCTTCAAGCCATCGGCCGCGGTGACGATCAGTTCGATGGAGTTGCCGCGTCGCGCTTGACCGGCTTTCCATAAACCTCGATCCAGGCGACGTCAGAATATCCGCCAGTGCCATGGCCGCTTCCGGGAGTGAGATCGGCAAAACCAATCGCGTCGACCTTGCTGAGGTCTACTTTGTCCAAAAGAACCCCTTTGGTCTGGACCTTGGGCATGTCGAGTTTGAGCCAGCGCACCTCGGACAAGTAAAATTCGCTCTCGTGATAATCGAAGATGTTTGCGTCGACGTGGTCTCCGATGAGCCATGTCCCGTCGGCGAGTTTCAACACGGGGCGAACTTCATGGAATCCCGACGTCTTGCTGTACCAGCGGATCTTGGCCTTGCCCGTCAGATCCACGTAGCTATCCTTATGGCTGAGCGCGATGGCGCAGGAGGAGGCGCAAAGTCCTGTCCAGATGTGAGGCACATTCCCCTCGCTGGTGACGCCGAAGTCTTCCTTGTTGGAACCGGGGTAAAGACTCAGTTTCAGGTCCGGGTTCGTGACAAAATCCTGGGTCACCGGCACATTGCCCGGGGCTTCCTTCCACGTTTCCTTAAAGAACAATGGTGGCGGTGGAGGCGGTCCGCCCCTGCCGCCGCCGCGCCCAGCGGGCGGTGCTTGCGCAAACGCGCCTGCTGCCGTACCTAATAAGATCAAGGCAAACATCTGTCGCTTCATAAAACCTCCCTCGTGATGCGCTCCCGGCAGCTTATCACAACGCTGACGTTCATGCCCATGATTGTCTACAATAATGCCACTATGGCAAACTTTTCCGGGCAGCGTTGGACCCGCCGGCAGGCACTCGAAGTATTAGGAATCGGCGTGGCAGCTGCTGCCCTCCCGAGCACTGCATTCGCGCAGGACCCTACATTTCGGAAGGGCGCGATTATCAGAACCCTTCTCAAAGACTCCGCTCCCGAGGAATTCGCCAGTGGCGCCACGCTGTTCCATGAGCACATGCAGCTCGGCCCGGATTTCAATGCGAAATTTGGGGCGGCCTCCGCTGCGGTTCGAGCCGCGAATGGTTTGCCGCCCGTCCCGCCGCGTGGCGGGGGTGCTCCCAAAGGTGGTGGCGCTCCTCCCCCGGACATCATGCGTAGCGTCGATCTGATGTCGGAAGAAGTCGCCAAGACCAAGAGTGCGGGTATAGCCTGTATCGTCGACGCGGGACATCCGGACATGGGCCGCGACATCAATTTCATTCGCCAGGTGTCGATGAAGTCCGGCGTTCCGATCGTCGCCGGCGGCGGGTTCTATTCGCAGCCGTTTTATCCCAAAGAGATCTCCACCATGAGTGAAGAACAGATCGTCAAGGCGCTCATCAAGCAGGCCGACGACGATACGCTAGGAGTGTTCGGCGAGATAGGCTCGTGGGACGAGATCACCGCGGATGAACGCAAGGTGTTCCGCGCTGTCGGCAAGGCGCACGTCGCGACGAACCTTTCGATCTTCACGCACACCGGAATTCCCGGCAAGTCGGCGCTCGAACAGCTCGACATCCTGGAGGATGCCGGGGTGAAGCCGGATCGCGTGGTCATCGGACACCTGGGAAATCTTGTGGATCCGAACGTCTATGTGCACAAGGCAATCTGCCGGCGCGGTGCGTTCGTCGGTTTCGATCGCCAGGGCGTCAACGATACGCAGCAGGTGCCGATGGTCATGGCGCTGATCGACGCGGGATTCGTCGACCACCTGATGTTCTCCGCCGACGCATCCAGCGGCTACTCGAAGACCATGACGGTGTTCGTGCCGAAGTTAAAGGCCGCCGGGATCAGCGATCAGGCACTGCACCGGATTACCGTTGATAATCCGCGCAGGTTCCTGGCCTTTGTTCCCAAGCGGCCTCGAAAGAAATAACTAGCAGTTACCGGCTGTAGCCCTGGCGCTGATTGGGATCGTAGCTGGGCTGCTGCGGATATTGCTGCTGATACGGCTGCTGATCGTAGTTGTAGTTCTGTTGCGGCTGCTGCGAATACTGCTGCTGATCGTAATTGTAATTCTGCTGCGGAGCGTATTGTTGCTGTGGATTGGAGCAGTTGGGATTGGGGATCCAATTGCCGTTCCGATCGTACGAACCTGGAACGCATGCCTGTGGCGCGGGTGCCGCCCCGTAAGAATAGCTGGGATCGTAAGCGTAGCCTGGATTGTACGCGTAGCCAGGATCGTAATAGCCGGGGGCGTATGCATACCCGTAGGGAGAGCCGATTCCAAGATAAACGCCGCTGCCGTAATATCCACGATAGACAGGGCGTCCGTAGGATCGTGGAGCGACATAGCCGCGGCTGTAGCCCCGGGCCGGGCTCACAAAGCTCCGTCCTTCGGAACGTCGAATCTCGCCGCCGCGTTGGGCGACACCACGATTCCCTCCCCTGAAGCTTTGGGCGTGGCCGCTGTTACCTCGTCCGCCCGAATTACCGCCGCGATCCGCGGCCATCCCGGCAACCGGCATCAACGTGGTGAGCAGCGTGCCAGCCACGATAGCGGTCAGTGCGATTCTTGGAAGCATAACGAAGTACCTTCTTTCCTTACACCCCTAGAGACGCGGCCGCTTGGCGGGCGGGTTCAAATCCGGTCCGTTGTGAACGATAAATAATCCCGCAGGCTGTAGGATTATGGTCTGGCAGGAAAAAACCCGCATATCCGTGTCCGCTATCCTGAAAGATGAACCCCATGGCATTCGCCACTATTCCCGAGGCAATTGAAGAAATCCGCGCCGGCCGCATGCTGGTCGTTGTCGACGACGAAGACCGCGAAAATGAAGGCGACCTCACGATGGCCGCTCAGTTCGTCACCCCGGAGGCCATTAATTTTATGGCCGTACATGGGCGCGGGCTGATCTGCCTGGCCCTGTCTCCCGAACGCATCGACCAGCTTCATCTGCCGCTGGTTTCTCCGATGAATACGTCGCGTTTCGGCACGGCGTTTTGCGAATCGATCGACGCTGCCGATGGCGTGACTACTGGCATCTCCGCCGCCGACCGCTCTCAAACAATTCACGTTGCGATGCGGCCCGGGACCAAGCCGTCCGATCTCGCGCGTCCCGGTCACGTTTTTCCTTTGCGCTCTCGCGAAGGTGGCGTGCTGGTCCGTGCCGGACAAACCGAGGCGGCTGTCGATCTGGCGCGCTTGGCCGGTCTCGAACCCGGCGGCGTGATCTGCGAAGTCATGAACGAGGACGGCAGCATGGCGCGTGTCCCCGAACTGACTCAGTTTTGTGCGCGCCACGGACTCAAGATGATCTCCGTCGCCAGCCTGATCCGCTATCGTCACCAGACTGAGAACCTGATCCAGCGCCGCGCCGAGGGTTGTCTCGAAACCGAGTTCGGCAGCTTCAAGACCGTGACCTATGGAAGCACCGTGAATGATGAGGCTCACTTGGCTCTGGTCCATGGCGAGGTTCGCGGCAAGGACAACGTCCTGGTGCGGATGCATTCACGCTGCATCTTAGGCGATGTGTTTGGATCCACCGCGTGCAATTGCGGCGCGATGCTGCGCGCTTCCTTACAGAGGATTACCGAAGAGGGCGAAGGCGTGGTGGTTTACCTACACCAGTCCGGATGGGGCGAGCGTAAACATACTCCCATGCCCGACGGATCGCCGCGGCCCCTGCACGAATTCGGCATCGGCGCGCAGATTCTCGCGGACCTCGGCTTATCGACGATCCGCATTCTGACCAATCGCGTTCGCAAACTGCCGGGCCCGGGTCTCGACGCATTCGGCATTCGGGTCACCGGTCAGGTCCCGCTGTCGGAATAGTGTGGTGGAGCAGGCTTTAGCCTGCTCCACGATTCACTTCAACAAATTCCGCAGCACGAACCACAGGTTCGCCGGCCGCTCAGCGAGCCTTCGCATGAAGTACGGATACCACTCCGTTCCATAAGGGACGTACAGGCGCAGTCGATAACCCTGCTCGATCAGCTTGCGCTGCAGGTCGCGGCGAATCCCGTACAGCATCTGGAATTCGAAGCTGTCCTGGCGGATGCTCCGGCCTCGGACATACTCGATCGCTTCCTGGATGATCTTCTCATCGTGAGTGGCTATCGCGGGATAGACGCCATGATCGAGGAGCGTCTTCATCAGTGCCATGTAGTTCGCGTCGACGTCCTGCTTGCGCGGGAATGCCTCCGAAGGCGGTTCCCGATACGCTCCTTTCACCAGACGCACAGGCACGGCCGCCGCGTTCAATCGCCCGATATCCGCGGCGCTTCGATGCAGGTATGCCTGGACGCACACCCGCACGCATCCGCACTCGCTGCCGGCCTGGATCGCCATGGCCAAAGTGCGCTCGGTATAGGCGCTCGACTCCATGTCGATTTCGACCCGGCTGAGAGCGGTCTTGGCCTTCGCTTCCAGACGGCGCACGTTCTCCAGGCACGCCTCTCTCGACAGATCGAGGCCGAACTGGGTGAGCTTGATCGCAATGGTGCTGGAGAGGTGCCGGTCGCCGATCTGCTCCAGTGCGCTGACGTACGCATCGCAGGACGCGGAGGCTTCCTCGATTGTACGCACGTTCTCTCCCAGATGGTCGAGTGTGGAGAAGACGCCTTCCGCCTGGAGCCGTCCGCACACTGCCAGCGCTTCTTCGAGTGTGTCGCCAGCGACGAACCGGCGGGTCACTTTGTGGGAAGGCGGCCAAGCCTCCATCCATCTCCGCAGCGCCGGCTGCTTGGATAGATAGAGAAAAATACTACGCATCATGCGCGAGGAATGCGGGCGCCATCTTCCGGCAATTCCGGCTGGCGCGCTGCGGTGTCGATCCGCGCGGGTTGCGGCGGCTCGGCCGATGCGCCTACGCCCAGCTCCCGCATGCGCTTGAGCGATGGCAGGAGCCGCGCGTCCCACGACGCTACAGATCGGTTGTACGCTTCGATCGCCTTCGACAAGTGCCGGCCCGAGTCGGCGTAGTATTCGGCGAAAGCGCGCACACGCTCGTGAAACTCACCTGCGATCCGGCGAAGCTCTTCCGCATTTTTTGCCAGGCGTTCCTGACGCCAGCCGTAGGAGACGCCTTTGAGAATACTGACCAGCGTGACCGGAGTCGCCAGCAGAACTTTCTTCGCCAGAGCGGATTCGAGCAGCTCGCGATTGCGCTCGAGCGCCGCGCTCATGAAGTGTTCGCCGGGCAGAAATAGCACGACCATCTCTGGCGCCGGATCGAACTGCTGCCAGTATTCGCGCGTCGAAAGATCCATCACATGCCGCCACAACTGCTGCGCGTGCCGATCCATAGCCGCCGCACGCGCGACGGGATCCGGGGCTTCCTCGGCATCCAGATACGCCGATAGAGGTGCCTTGGCGTCGACAGCCAGGGTCCGTCCGCCCGGCAGTTTCACCAGCATGTCCGGACGTCGTCGATCTTCTGTTTGTTGTTCGAAGAAATCGCAGTAGGGCGCCATGCCGGAAAGCTCGGCCACGCGGCGCAAGGTCAGCTCGCCCCAGCGGCCGCGCGAGTTCGGTCCGCGCAGGGCCTGCGACAGGGCCAGCGTATCCTTGCTCAGAGTAGCCAGATGCGCCTCCAGGCCGCCCAGAGCGTGCTGCCTTTGCGACTCGATCTCGCGCATCTGGGATTCGATCCGCGCCAAGGCGTCGCCCATGGTTCGTGCGGCATCGGCAGCCAGGCGCGCGTCATTCGATGTGTTTTGGGCGACGGTCAGGGCGGCACTCTGCTCGGCCATTCGCGCCCTCATCCAGACTATGGCCAGCGCTACGCCGGCAACGACCGCCAAAACAATCGCGATCCAAAATGTTGCGACCGGCATGGCTTCTTACAGTTTGGCACACCGTAAACGAATTAGTGGCGCGGTTTCAACACGGTTGCCTGAGACGTTAAAGGTTCGCCCCAATCTCGCCGATAAAACCTCGGGACATTGTGTCTCCACGGGAAGGTGAACCTGTGAGGAGGATAGTGTGGGTATTCTGAAAAACCTGAATCGATTGGCAATAGTCGGCTTGTTGGCCTGTGGCGGCGCTTGGGCGCAAGGCTCTGTCAACGTGCAGGTGGGTCTGACCCTGCCCGGTGTGTACTTCCTGATAGACGGCCAGCCATTTTCCAGCATCCAGAACGTGCAGTGGGATGTCGGAAGCACTCACCAGGTCTACTTCGTCCAGTCTCCCGAAGCGGATGAGACGTTCACCAATCACCAGTATCCGATGTTCATTGCGGGGTCCCGCTACACTTTCACCGGGTGGAACATCGTTGGCCAAGCCCCGGCCTTTAACCAGCCTCTATTGACCATCACGGTATCCCCAACGCTCAGCCAAGTGATTGGCCAGGTCCTGTGGGAAGTGAAAGTTGCCGTCTCGTTCGATGGCTTCACCGACCCGAATTATCCGTGCTCAGCTGCCGTCGTACCGAACGATCCGCGCGCGGGTGCAGTGACCATTGGGTCTACTTGTTTCACTTCTGCAGGGGAATTCTGGATGGCGCCCGGGCCCATCGATCTGGCAGCCGCGGCCTTCCCTGGTAACTTATTCACCAACTGGCTGATCAACGGCAGCCCCGTCTCCGGGCCGAAAATATCCCAGTATCAGATTGTGATTCCGACCAGCGTCTCGGCGACGTTCGTGAAAGCCAAGCGCGTGCGTATTCGCTCTAACCCGCTCGGTCTGAGCCTGCAGGTGGACCATCAGACGATTCAGCCCGGACCCGTCGCGACGAAACCCTATTCGGGCGATCCCTACTGCCCAGTGAGCTACGACGTGCTGCCAGTCGGCGCCCCGGTGGGATATGTACCGTTATGCGTGGGCGATTTCGATTTCATGCCCGGATCTCAGCACATCCTCGGCGCTCCTCCCGTTCAAGCAGACGCGATTGGAAAAACTTGGCTCTTCACGGGATTCAGCAACGGAATTCAACAGAACTCCGTATATACCGCCGGATCCGACATTAACGTACCGGATATATTTGCCGCGAACTTCTTCTCCGGCGTGCCGGTTCAGGTGGTCACGTCACCCCCGGGCCTGACAGTCAACGTCGATGGGCAGGACGATTCCAAGGGCATCCAGCGTTACTGGACGGAAACAGATACACACCATCTGATCGCTCCGCCGACGCAAACCGATGCTGGCGGACGGCCCTGGCAGTTCGTGAGCTGGTCTAATGGCGGCACCGCCGACCAGAACTACACGGTGCCCATCGGACAGCTCGGACAGTACCTAGTGGCGACTTATGTGCCGCTCGGGAAGCTTCAAGTGCTGAGCGTGCCGTCGGGATTGCCTTTCGTAGTAGACGGCGCCGCGTGCACTACGCCTTGTGTCCTGGTCGACAAACCCACGGGGGCGAAGGTGCAGGTGATCGCTCCGCCTTCGGCATCGCCGGACGCCTTCAGCCGCTATACTTTCAGCTCGTGGAATGGGGGAAGCACCTCCAATTCCTTCCAGGTCACGATTGGCGATCAAGGACAGGTGTTCACAGCGACGTTTCAGTCGTTTTTCAAAATCACCGCTACCTCCGTGCCGCCCAAGCTGGTAGGTTTCCTGTACAACCCACCGCCTTCGGCCGATGGATTCTTCCCCGGCGGAACGCAAGTAGCCATCTCAGCCTTCCCCAACAATGGATTCGCCTTCAAGCATTGGTCCGGTGACCTCTCCGGCACCAGTTCGACGGCAACCGTGACGATGAACGCTCCACGTTTCGTGGTTGCTGTCCTCGACGGGTTCCCCTATGTTTCTTCCGTCGCGAACGCCGCTGGACCTACTCCCTCCAGCACAGTTGGACCGGGATCGGAAATCTCGATCATCGGCGAAGATCTCGCGGCCATTTCGACGTCCTCTCCGCCCGGCGAACTCGCGCAAGCGATTGATGACGTCTGGGTCACTGTGAATAACCGGCTGCTGCCCTTGCTCTCCATTTCGCCCCAGATGATCAACGCCCAGCTTTTCTCCGATCTGCCGGACGGCCCCTATACTCTGACGGTGCACCGCACGGGCCAGGGCGATACCAGCAGCAACTTCACAGTGCAGCGCGACTCTCCGGGACTCTTCCAGTATGTCCCGCCGCAAGGCAGCCCCACTGTATCCGCCTATCATTCGGACGGAAGCATGGTGACGGCCGACAGCCCGGCTACATCCAATGAAACCATTTCGATCCTGGGCACCGGGTTTGGTTTGTACGATCACCCACTGGTGGATGGTTTCCTCACACCCTCAACCGGCGACTGGAATGTGGTGGATCCGATCAAGGTGAAAATCGACGGCCAGATCTATACTCCGGTCAGCGCGAAGGCCGAGAACGGGGACGCCGGCGTGGTGGTGGTGCAAGTGAAACTCACCGGCACACTGCCTTCGGGCTTAGTGGACATGAAGGTTACGGTCAACAACGTGGATAGCAACACCGTCCAGCTGCCCATCAAGTAACGGCGCGACGAAGTTTCACCGCACAAAAAACGACGGCTTGTCGATGGACGCATCCACTGCGACGTCGAAGAATCCGACCATCATCTCGTCCCAGCTCTGGTGCCCATAGCGCACGTCGGCGGCAGGGTCGGGATTCCTGGGATTCGCGGCGGAGTTGTCGTAGGTCGCGATCCAGTTGAGCCGGGTCCCCTTCTTGAGCGGCATCGGTTCCGCCAGCCGGTAGTACAGCTGCCAGTAAAAATCGTAAGGCTTTACGCGCAGCAGCGTCTCCGGAAGCCCACTATTGAGGATCTTGGTGTATTCAAACGCCGTCCCCCTCAAGTGCATGTGCGGGAAGAATCCCAGCAGCAGAGCGTCGTTGGGCAGAGTGCCCCAGACGCTGATCCGGAAATCACGATCCCCCGCCGGGATCAGGAATTTCTCGTTGTCCATTTGCAGCGTCAGAACGCGCTTGGCCGGCGGCGCCTTGGCAAACACCATGCCCACTTTGATCCGATCGTCCACCGCCTTGCCCGAAGGTGTGTAGTGCACCTCGAACACAAGATCGGATCCGGCCTTCACGAGCTTGGCCATGCCCGCTGGATAAACGTCCGGCGCACTGCCCGGCGCATACACGGCCAGAATGTCGGCTCTGGTCGGCCCGCGTGTCCACGTATCGCCGGGCTCGCGGAGGTACACCACCGCGTGATGCACGACCTTGCGTTCGCTGGGACGCACTTCCACCGCTTGCACCCAACGATCCTGCTGGAACCCCGTTGGCACGATGAAGTATTGATACTCGACCGCTCCGGTCTTGGGAACATGGAAGGCGCGAGGCATTTCGATCACGGCGTCAGGTGCCGAATTCGATGCACCTATATTCTATCCCTCGGGCCAGGACTTGGGCGGCGGAGCGTCCGATTCCCTGCCCTGCGGCGCGCCTGAATCCGCCCACCGTGCCAGCGTCTCGCGCTCAGCGGCCGTCAACGAACGGTCGTTGGAGAATTTTCCGCAGCACGGATCGGCGAACCACGGCGGCATCTTGTTTGTGCGGACTGCTTCGCGAATGGCTTTGGCCCACGGCCGCGTCTGTTGGTAGGTCGAAAACGCCATGGGAGCCATCTGCCCCTCGCGATGGCACTCCTGGCAGCGATTCTGCAAGATAGGCAGGACATCGCGATAGAAGGTGACCTGCTGCGCCATCATTGGGGCGGCTAACAGAATGGCGGCAATCGTCCGCGGGATCACTGTCTCTACTATATCGATGGCCCGGGGAAAGACGTTCCTAATTCTCGATAACACTCAAGGTCAACTGCTCCGCGTTGCCGTGGTGCAACACCTGCACCACCGACTCGGATGGGATCGAGCCGCTCTCCACCATCGCCGCCAGCGGCTGCGTCAGCTTGCGCAGAATCACTCGCTTCAACTCCCGAGCACCGTATTCGCGGCTGGTGCCTCTTGCCAACAGAAAGCTCCGCGCGCTCGCATCCAGCTCCAGGGTGAAGGCCCGCTCTTCCAAGCGATGCGCGATGTGCCTCTCCAGAGCCGCGATCTGCTGATCCAGAATCGTCTCCAACGCCTCCGCATCCAGCGGCTGATACGTGATCACCGCGTCGATTCGATTCACGAATTCCGGAGAAAACTTCCGCTTAACGGCGGCCAACCCTATGCTCGACAATTTCCGCAGCGTGCCCTCCCCGGAACCCGGCACGGCCGCACCGAAACCGAAATCCGGCAACACTTCCTTTC
>Ga0105246_10002490_pt1 | contig 11133 bp, 12 predicted proteins | sample KBSM64metaG_FD_99694 | JGI IMG/M metagenome (GOLD analysis project Ga0105246, IMG submission 99694) | Miscanthus rhizosphere microbial communities from Kellogg Biological Station, Michigan, USA - KBS M6-4 metaG | ecosystem: Host-associated > Plants > Roots > Rhizosphere > Soil | place...
CTCCTGACCTTCAAGCAAGAACAACAGCTGGGCAAACGGGTCATGGCCGGAGACGAGCAGGCTCGCCAGCAGATGATCGAGTCCAATTTGCGTCTCGTCATCAGCATCGGCAAGCGCTACATTCATCGCGGGTTTCCGTTCTCGGATATCGTCGAAGAGGGCAATCTGGGACTGATCAAGGCGGTCGAGAAGTTCAACTACAAACGGGGGTTTCGTTTCAGCACCTATGCCTCCTGGTGGATCCGGCAATACATCGAGCGGGCGATCATTAATCAGGGCAAGCTCGTGCGTCTGCCGGTTCACGTCGTCGAGCGGTTGAACCGCTATCTGAACAAGGTTGAAGCGCTCGTGCAGGAACTGGGGAGGGAGCCGTCCGCCGAAGAGGTGGCGATCAAAATGAAAACCACCGAAGAAGAAGTGCTCGATCTAAAGCAGGTCGTCCGCACCACCTGTTCGCTCGACAGTCCGATTAACGATCGGGCCGACACCTTTCTTCGGGACGTGATCGAAGATCCGATGAGCGTCTCGCCCGCGGACACTGCGGAAGGAGTGATGCGACGGGCTGAAATGATGACCTGGGTGAAGGAGTTGCCTGAGAAAGAGCAAACTGTTATTGTGTCGCGGTTTGGCCTCGACGGAAGCGAGGCGCGGACGCTTGAGGAGATTGGACGTGACATGGGCTTGACCCGCGAACGCGTCCGGCAAATCGAAATGGCCGCCTTGAGTCGTCTGCGCCATACCATCGAGCGTAAAACGCTGACACAATCGGATTTGCTCTGAGCCAATGACCGCTGCTGAGTATCGATCGCTTATCCGCGAAGTTCCCGACTTCCCCAAACCCGGCATTCTCTTCTACGACATCACGACACTCCTAAAAGATCCCACAGCCTTCTCGGCGATCGCCGACGGGCTGGTCGCCTATTATGGAGAGCAGAGGGTGGCTAAGGTGGTGGGCATCGAATCTCGCGGCTTCATCTATGGAGGGGTCTTGGCGCAACGGCTCAAGGCGGGCTTCGTCCCGGTTCGAAAGCCGGGGAAGCTGCCTGCCGACAGCTTTGAAGTCAAGTACAGCCTCGAATATGGTTCCAACTCGCTCGCCATCCATCGAGACGCGATCGGGATGGGCGAACGGGTGCTGATCGTCGACGACCTGCTTGCCACCGGGGGCACCGCTGCCGCCACCGTGTCGCTCGTCAGGCAGTTGGGTGGCGAGATCGTCGGGCTCGATTTTCTGGTTGAGTTGAAAAGCCTGCACGGCCGGCAAAAGCTTATCGGTTATCCCGTGCACTCCACGATCACCTATCCCTAGGGGGCGCCGGGCGTCCTCCTACAACCCCTTGTCAAACTCGGAGCAGCCGTGTTATAGATGCCGAACTTTTTTTTGCCGTCCGGCGTTTACCCAGGGAGAGGACAACGCGATGGCGACAAGAACACATCCGAAGAAGAAACCCATGAATAAGACGAAACCCACAACCAAGCCCGTGTCAAAAGTCAGACCGGCGGCGGCTGCCGTCATTGAGAAGTCGGTCATTGAGAAGCCGATAAGTATGGCCGTATCACCACTCGCTGCAAAGCCGAAAGAATCCGCAAAGGAGCGCGAAGCGCGGGAGCGACGCCGCGAAGCGCTGCAGCAAATGCTGCTGCGCAAGCGATATGAGATCCTCAAGGAAATCGAAGGCAGTCTAGGACAGTCCTTGACGGAAGATCAGCAGCGCCGCCTCGAATCGGCCCGCGATGTCGGCGATCAGGCGCTCATGGATCTGGACCGTGAACTGGGCATATCGCTCATGGAAATGCGTAATCGACGGCGGCAGGCCATTGATGAAGCTCTCACCCGGCTCAACGAAGGGACATACGGGATCTGTGCGGAGTGCGGCGTCGAAATCAGCGAGCGGCGTTTGGAAGCGGTGCCCTTTGCAAAACTCTGCGTCGAGTGTCAGGCCAGAGAGGAACTACTGGAAAAAATCGAAAAAGAAGAAGAGCGCGACTAAGGTCCTCCCTGCCCCTCCCACCTGACGCCTCTACTGTCGGTCAACTCGATGACGCCCACCTCTTCCTGTTGACACGGTCGCCACGAGGCTCACGTCCATGGCCCCTCTCGGAACTTCCAATCGCGCTGTCGTCCTTGCGAGCGGTGGACTTGATTCGACGGTGACCGCCGCCCTGGCCCGGGAGGCTGGGCATGAGCTCTTATGGTTGACCGTCGATTACGGCCAGCGTCATGCGGTCGAGGTGGCACGGGCGTGTCAGGTGGCCGCTGCGATGCACGCGGCCAAACACACCGTGCTTTCGGTGAATCTGCGAGCAGTGGGCGGCTCCGCATTGACGGCTGAGTTGCCGGTTCCGAAAGATCGTCGCAGCGAGGAACGGAGTCTCGGGATTCCGATCACCTATGTGCCCGGCCGGAACCTGATTTTTCTCTCGCTCGCGGCGGCCCACGCTGAAGCCGAAGGCGCGGCTTTGATTTATTTCGGGGCCAATGTGCTGGATTATTCCGGCTATCCGGATTGCCGCCCGGAATTCATCCGTGCATTCGAAGCGGCCGTCGCTGCAGGAACGAGGGCTGGTGTGGAAGGAGCTGCGCTGCGGGTCTGTACCCCCTTGCTCTCCATGACGAAGGCCGACATCATTCGAACCGGCGTCAGGCTCGAAGCCCCGTTGCATCTCACCCATAGCTGCTACGATCCGGTCGGCGACCTCGCATGCGGACGGTGTGATAGTTGTGTCATCCGACGAGAAGGATTTGCGAAGGCCGGGGTTGAGGATCCCACCAGGTATGCAGTACTCTGAGCGGAGTGTATTCGTCGGGCGTGCACCATTGGCCTGACTCATCAGGATGGAGCGGTTGGGAAGATGGGTGTCTCACCGGAAGAGTTTTTCATGTACTTGACGATCGGACTGATCGTCATCGCGCCGATCGCCGCGCGTATCTATCGCCGCATGATGCTGCAGCGGACGCAGAAAATGCTGCGCGCACAGTTCGAGACAAACGCTGGGCGGCAAGGAGAGCAGCGTTGATCCCAGTCTCGATCAGAGAGACGTTTTCCATCTCGCTGTCCGTCCTTGGGCTTACGCTCGGCCTGTATGCGATGGCCGCGTGCGACTCCTCTCAGCCGAAGCCGGCTGCCGGCGGAGGCACCGCTCCGGCAGAATTCCAGGTAGGCGAGGCGAAGTTCAACGCCCATTGCTCTGCCTGCCACGGCCCACAGGCCACCGGCACGCAGCAAGGCCCTCCTCTGGTCCACAAGATTTATGAGCCCAATCATCACGGCGACGCCGCCTTTTTTCGCGCTGCTGAATTCGGCGTCAAAGCCCATCACTGGGAGTTCGGTAACATGCCGAAGATCGAGGGGGTCTCTTCTGCGGACGTCGAGCAGATCATCCGCTACATTCGCTGGCTTCAACGGCAGGCTGGCATCTCCTAGTGTTCCACAACCCTTGTCTCTCTTCGTTTTCCTAGACCCGCCTCGGTTTGACTTTGTTCCTGAGCGCTTCGTAAGGTAAATCTTCGAAGTGATCCGAATTGTTGGCCAGAGCCATTTCAAGACGCCGTCCTATTGAAACACCTGAAGAGGAGGGGGCTTATGAGGAGACCAATCGGGGGCATTCTCGGAATCGTGCTTGGTGGCGTTCTGCTGGGGCTGTCAGGCTGTGCGGCAATTGACGCAGGACATGAAGGCGTGCTCGTGGAACAGCCGTTCTTCTTCGGGCATGGCGGCGTTGATCCGGTTCCGTCAAAGACGGGGCGGGTGTGGTTGGCGCCGACGACGCATGTGGTGGATGTGGATGTCCGGCCGGTCCAATACTCGGAACATTTCGATATTATCTCGGCAGAGAATGCCCCGGTCTCCTTTGACGCCTTCATGATCGCCAACGTCGTGGAAGGTCGTTCGCCGGAATTAATCGCGCGCTACGGCCCGAATTGGTATCACAATAACGTGAAGGAAGCTTTTCGTACATTCGTGCGCGAAGAGGTGCAGAAATATCCGCTTTTTCAATTGACCACCGATCCGACCACGCGAACCAAATTGCAAGAAGCCATTGCACGAGAAGTGCAAACCAAATTGATTGATAAACAGAACATTCCGGTACGGTTGAACCGCGTTGTGGTTGGCAGCATCTTGCCGCCCAAGGGCGTGGTCGAGCAAACGACGCAAACGATCGTGCAAGAGCAACGCAAAATCACGATGGTGGAATTTCAGAAGGCGGAGGAAGCCCGCGAGAAGGCCGAAAAACAGCGCGGCATTGCCGACCGAGCCTATCGGGAATCGCTCGGCCTGACGGCGCCGGAGTTTGTGGATCTGCGCAGGATCGAAGTGCAGAAGGAAATTGTCCAACACTCACCGTCGGCGCTGACGGTTATCATGGGACTGGAACGGTTCGGCATCAATCTGCCGCCGATTGGCGCGGATAAATAGCTGACCAGGCGGAGCGTGTCACAGCTCCGCCTGGCATCGTGCAAACTACGGAGCCTTCGAAATAGAAGTCACTTGTCCGTTGGAGTCAACCTGCGCTTCCACGACGTCGCCCACCTGAACTTGCCGGCTCATTTCTGGAGACAGCGTGATGGGCATTTCCCTGTTCTGGCTGTCTCGAACAACGTATTGTTCGCCCCCACCCGCGCTCCGCGACAATTCACCTTTAACGGTTTGTGCGCGGTTCCCAACGCGGGAACCAGGCACTTCGTTGGTTTGTGCCAAGGCGATCGACTGCCTCAGGGCCGCAATGCCTGCAGCCAGATCGGGATTATTGTTAGCGCGCCGTGCTTCCTTCGCGTGGTCCAATGACAACTCGGCATCTTCGATCATATCCGGCATGTTGCCTTCGTTTGCGGCGATCTCCGCCGCTCTTGCGTGCTTTGCTGCCTTATCGGCATAGCGGTCATAAAAGGCATTCTCCTTTGTCTGAAAGCGGTACCGTTCGGCACAGCCTGCATCAGCGTAGGCCACTTTGCCTTTCGCATCGATTGTCGAAGGACAGCGTGGGTCCACTCCCGCGTAATCAGCCTTAGTTCCCGTCTGGCGGCTATCACTGGCATTCCCTGATACTTCCTTGTCATGCCTGTTCGTCAATATAGCGGCAGCGATCGCGGCCTTCCCCTCCTTCAGCTTCTCCTGACACATCGGTGAAAAGTTGTTGATCTTGTCGTCAAAACACTGTTGGATACGCCCGCTGCCAGGCTGAACCTCTCCGCATTGTCTCTCAAGCTCATCGATACACTGAGGATCCACGCCCTGTGCCGAGGAAGGAGAAACCTGCGTTCCCGTCTTCGTGCCCGCACCAGGCGCCGTGTCCCATACCTTGATGCCGGCGGCCCGCGAAAGTCTGACACGGGCTTCACGGATAGATGACACCGCAGCCGCCTGCCTGCGATAGCGATCCGGACAAGCGGGATCATCGTAGATGATTTTTCCGTTGGCATCAGGTCGTGAAGAACAGGCGGCGGCCAGTGCACGGTCTCTTTCAGAGGTGTTACCGGTGTTACCCAGTTGGCTGCGGTAGCGGTCCGGGCAAGTTGGATCCTCGAATACCACAGTCCCTTGGGCATCCGTCCTTGATGGGCAGGCTGCCGCGATTTCCGGTGAACGATCCGAGAGCCCTGCTCGGTTGGTCGAATCATGCGTTTTGCCTGGGGTGGTGCCACGATCGCTGACGACGTCGCTTCGCGGCAGATCGCTTGGCGGCGAAATAGTAGGTGTGGCACCCCGCCTCATGTCGTCTGACCGCGCCATGTCCCCCGACGGAGGAGCGCTTGCGGTCTTCGACTTGGATCCCGAGGAACAGGCCGACAAGACAAGAATAAGAGAGAGACCGCCCATCACGGTCTTCATACAGTGCGCGTGTATCATGGAAACCTCCTTGGATGAATATCGCTGGTCTGCCTTCGTCGGGCATGACAGGCTGCCCCCTACAATCCCTGCCGACGGGCACTACCCCACAGTCTTCTCAGGCTAGTGCTCCGCCCCCTTACAAGCCACTAGGCACATCCCTCGAATTTCGGCTTTGTGCTTCTTGGAAGGAAACTATGGAACATCCTTGGTCTTAGGCCGCCTCTGCGGCGCCTAAGCTGGGTGAAGGAGGAACGAAGATGAAACGACGATCGTCGGAAGATTCGTGGCAGGTGCTCAACAGCGTGACGGACGCGGCAGAGCGTTTTGTGAACCACTCGCCCAGGCTGAAGCGACTTGAACCGGAGCGTCAAGTCTTACTGGATGCGATCCGGCGGGCACAGCTCTTGTTGTCCGTCAAGCGATTGCCGAACAGCGCAGAGGCTGGTTCTAGTGGCCCATCTCGAGAGCGGACGCGTCGTTAAGATCAGCGCCTCGCGCTCGACGCACCTACAATGAGGTGGGTGGGAGATGCAGCCGCTTAGAGCAACGCGGTCCGGAACGCGCCACCTGCGCTGACAGCATAGCGTCTTGACCAGACCAGCCGTCGCTCCTTGAACATGCTGCCTTCGTACTGGAATCCCACTTTTTCGATCACATGCCGCGAGGGGCCATTGGAGCCGAAGACGGTGACATAGGCCTGGCGGGCGCGTGCGACCTCCCATGCGTCGTGCAAAAGCCGGCACATGGCTTGAAAGTACAGTCCTCGGCCTCTCGCCAGAGGATGCGTAAAGTGATCAAAGAGGACCGCGGTGTCCGGAGGAGGAAAGTAGACCTGGTCTACCCATCCGTCTTCACCGCGCGTTTGGCGTTCGATCAGCCAGCCGTAATGCAGGAGCCGGTCGCCTTCGACGAAGGTATACAGATGAAAGCCTTGTGCCCTTCGCTCTACTGCCATCGTCCGATAGGCGTCGGGCGGCTGTTGTTCTTTTGACGAACGTTCATAGTGTTTGAGATCGTCGAGACAGTTCCGTCGAAAGATGGTGGGGAGCGGCAGCGGCGGCGTGTGGTCGAGCGGGTAACGGTAGACGCGCAATTCACGGCAATACCAAATCCGGTTTTTTGCCGCCTGCAGCAGACGCGGAAGCAAGCGAGTCTTGGCATCCGTGAACGAAAAGGCGTTCGGAGAGGTCATGCCTGCTGGATGGATCATTGTCGGGGCCAGCTAGGCGGCACGGCCTGGAGGGCGGGAAGATTTTTGGTCAGCCCGGTCGGCATCCGCTTTGTGAGGGTCCGTCACTCGCGCGTCGGGAGCCGGAACAATCCGTTCGCCAACACGGTTCGCATACACCTGGGTGAACTCGGCACCATAGAGGAGGATCTGCGCCGAATAGTAGACCCACAGCAACACGAGCACCAAGGACCCTGCTGCACCGTATGCGGAGGCCACGTTGCTTTTTCCCAAATAGAGACCTAGGGCGAATTTCCCGATGGTAAACAACGCCGCGGTAAGCCCCGCACCGACCCAGACATCCCTCCAGGCCACCTTTGCATCAGGAAGAACTTTGAAGATCAACGCGAAAAGGCCAGTTATGATGACGAATGACAAGGCGAAGTTCATGAGCTCCAGCACGCCTTCCGGGAGCGGAAGCAGTTCACCGAACCATGTTCCGAATGCGGCCAACGCGCTGCTGAGAATCAATGACACCAAAAGCAAAAAGCCGGTGCCCAGCACAGCGACAAATGAAAGGAATCGGTCTTTAATGAAGCCCCACACGCCCCGTCCCTCTTTTGGCTCGACGCCCCAGACCGTATTAAGCGCATCCTGGAGTTGTCCAAAGACTCCGGACGCGCCTAGGAGCAGCGTGGCGACCGCGAGTCCCGTGGCAAAGAGTCCTGTCGAAGGCTGATCGGCTCGTTGAATCATATCCTTGATGGCCGCCGCAGTCTGGTGTCCAACCAGTTCGGCAATCTGTGAAAGGATGGCTGATTGTGCCGCTTCCTGTCCGAACACGAGTCCGATCACCGAGATGATGACGACAAGGAAGGGCACCAAGGAGAAGACGGTGTAATAGGCGAGGGCTGCACCCAAGCGGGGCGCGCGGTCGTGGATCCAATCGGAACCGGCTTCCTTAATCAGGTGCCACAATGTTCGCGGCTTGAATGCAGCAGGCCAGCGGTTGTCCATCTCTTCGTAACTCCTGGTTAGCGCCCGGAAAATGCAAAACACGCGCCCACATGCAACATGGCTGTTTTCTTTCATCCATGCTATTCGATACCGCTTATCCTCGAGACAGAATGTCCACGCGGCAGCCTTTGCGCAGCAGCCCGTCCCTCCCGACCGTCCCGTACATGCTGCCTCTTTTTGCGTACATCGTGTGGGTGATGTTGCCCCGAGCCGGAGATTCGCGCTCATGAACTACTGAAAAATCAAGAGGTAGGCACATCATTGTCTCAACGGCCAAAGGCATTCCTTTTGCGAGCATTGGGGACATGAACCAGTTAGGTACTGCTCTTGGGGTGCTGATCCTGTCGGTGACTTTCCTACAGCAAGGTTGTCTCGCCGGCGCGTGGATCGCTGCGGTCGGTTCAGACTCCATGAGAGCCAGCGATGTCAAGTTTCAGGCCTTCGAGGAATCATGGGTCTCGACGGAACAGTCGGCGGCCGTCACAACAAGTTCAGCATTGACGAGTATCGCACTGATGCCCGTCGACGGTGATGACGCGATGGGTGCAAGGTTGACCAAGCTCCTGACAAGGGAAACCGCCTTGCGAGTCGTGACGCCCACTGGCCGACAGCATCCGTTGAGGGTTGCTCCACCAGATCGGGAGCGGGCAGTGTGGGCGCGCGAGCTGTCACGTGACCTTGCCGTGGATGCGGTTCTGTATGGATATGTCGTCGGCGCTACGCCGTTAGCGTCAAGCGAGTGGGGTTGGAAAACCGATGAACAGCGGCGTCTGTTTCTCTACATGATCGACAGTGATGGGCAGTTGCTGTGGAAGGATGAACTCCCCTTTCTCATCGTGACAGGAGCAAAGCCGGCGCTTGAAGATTCGGTCCAACGGTCATTCACACGCCACTTTATGGACCATGTCCGCGAACTCCGTCTCGACGACGCCGGCTATCTTCCCTCAAAATCCTTCTAGCCTCTCCTTGCTAGCCTCTCCTTGCGGCCATCGCCGCGCCTCCGGTAGAGTCGCCGTTCCATTCATCGAGGAAGACCATGTCGTTACTGAATACGGCGAGGCTCGGCCGCTTGCAGATCGAATTCCGTCAATCGATGCGCAGTCTCTTGCTTGGACTCTGCCGGGACATCGCGCGTCACTATGGGGATCTGGCGGATCAGCTCGACCTTCCAGTGGACTATTTCCGGTTTCTTGCCCAGCGCTTGGATCGAACGGTCTATTCGAATTGGAAAGTGGTCGGGTGGATCGAAGCACTGAACGACCTGGTCTATTTTCTCGACCTGTTGATGCAGATCCGGCACGACCGCGATCAGCGAGGCTTTGCCGAGCAGCTCTTTGCAGAATGTGAGGAACACTTTTTCGAAAACAGTTACCTTGACGAATTATTTCCGCGCGGGCGCGCGCACTCCCGTGGATTGGTGGGACGGCTGCAATGGCTGTGCAAGCGCCTGTCCTTCGAGATCACTCAGGAATCGCTCTTCTTCGATCCCCAACGGGCGCTCGAATGGGTAAATCGGCAGGGTCGGCATTCCTGGTCTGTGTCCGGCCGCCTGGAGTCGTCGTTTGAACGGGCCGAACAGGCGTATACCGTTCCGGTCGGCATCGACGGGAGCGCGCTGATTGCACCGGCTTCTGTCCGAAGGACCATCGGCCAACCGTCACGGCGTGTGAGCTTTGTGCTGCGGAATAATGAGATCGTCCTGCACGCTGGCCGACCATTCCCTCTCTGCGCATGGCGAGGAGCTGCCATGCACTGGCATTGGCCGCGCCGGGGAGCGACTGACGCCGTCGCAGCTCCGTCGGGATCCCTGACCGTCGGTCCCACGCTACGCTACGGGAAGGCCCGTCAACCGAAGGCGCTTTCAGCCACCGAGAACAAGCAGATCGCCCGCCTCGGCCGGGCATGGCAGACGATCGAACTGGCCTGGCCGGAAGGCCACGCGTTGCTGAGGCTCTTCACGTCACGTGTCATACCGCTCAAGGCGCCAGGCGTCGTCAGCTTTAGTTACCGCCATCGGCCGGGACTTTCATTCATCAACTGCTTCGACCGTGACAACCTCGACCTCATCGACGATTTGATCCATGAAAACAGTCATCATCACCTGAATCTGCTCTTGCGGAAGCATGTCCTGTATCACGGTGACCGCAACCAGCTGATCTTTTACTCGCCCTGGCGGAGGAACCTGCGGCCCATTCGGGGGATCCTTCATGCCACGTTTACGTTCACCATGGGCGCGCTGCTCTTCGCGAGGCTGTCGGCATGGGCCGAGACTGCGCAGGGCAAAAGGCAATGGCGGAACGCAGGGCTCACCGCGCGGCACCTCCTCCGCGCACGTTTCCGCTGTCTGGAAGAAATCGAATCCGTCCGCTACTCGCTGTGCGACCTCGAGCATGCCGGGCGGCATCTCAAATGGCTGACGGCCTCCGGGGCCCGTCTGGTCAAACACCTCGAAGAGGCCATTGCGAAGGCGGAGCAGCACATATCTCGCCACCGCGGGGCAGTGCTCGCTTCCCTGTATGGTCCCTCCTTGCGTCGGCATGTCTCCGAACTCCGTCAAGCTCGCCACACGTACGGTCCCATGAGGCTCGATCAAGCGTAAGCAGCCGCCCAACCTGCATGTTCCCCTAGCTCCGACGTCACCGATTGGCCGCTACACTGAAATCGGAGATGGCTATGGTGAAGCGTGTGACAAAGCTCCTGGTGGGAGTCGCCGTACTATTGGTGCTGCTTCTTGCGTCCGCTCTGTTCATCGATGAGCCATTGCGCGCCTATGTGGAGCAGAAAATGAACCGGAGCCTCAAGGGCTACAGGGTGCACATCGGCGCGCTGGATTTTCATCCTATCGGAGCCTCACTGGATCTGTACGACATCCGACTCGTGCGTACGGATGAGCCGGATCCTCCGGTGGCCACGGTTGCACACTGGTCGGCGAGCGTTCATTGGAGGGCGCTCTTGTCCGGACGCTTGGTGAACGACCAGGAGATTGAACGGCCCAGATTTCACATCACCAGGACACTCGCGAGGCAGGAAACCGGCAATGACACGCCTGTCAAAGAGAGAGGCTGGCAGGATGCGGTCGAAAGCGTGTACCCGTTCAAGATCAATCAGATCAGAATC
>Ga0105246_10002491_pt1 | contig 11131 bp, 12 predicted proteins | sample KBSM64metaG_FD_99694 | JGI IMG/M metagenome (GOLD analysis project Ga0105246, IMG submission 99694) | Miscanthus rhizosphere microbial communities from Kellogg Biological Station, Michigan, USA - KBS M6-4 metaG | ecosystem: Host-associated > Plants > Roots > Rhizosphere > Soil | place...
GGCCGCGATGGGGACCCCGGCTCGCCAGGGGACGGGGGACGAGGAGCTGGACAATCAAGCACCGTTCAGGTGGTACGCAACCCGTCGAGGACGACCTCGAGGAGGCGCGCGGCCGCGTCAGGCCGATAGGCCTGCATCGCCTGGCTGCCGACCACGATGGCCTTCACATCCGGCACGCTGACATCGCGCCGCACCGTGCCCGCTCTCTGCGCGGCGCGCAGCAGCTCGCCGAGCACGCCGAGGAATTCGCCTTCGGCCTCGGGCATGGCGGTCGCGACATCGATGCCCAGCCCCGCGAGCGCGTCTGTCAGCCCACGATCGGTAGCCCCCCACTCGAGAACCATCGACCGCAGGAAGGTGAAGAGCGCCTGCCCCGGGCCGTCGCCGGCCAACAGCTCGCGCCCGTCGTTCACGATGCGCTGAATCCGGTCCTGCACCACCGCCCGATACAGATCCTCCTTGGTGGGGAAATGCCGATACACGGTTCCTGCGCCGACACCGGCACGCCTGGCTATCTCGTCGATCGGCACACCAAGGCCCTCCGCGGCGAACGTGTCGTAGGCGACCTCCAGCACCCGCGCGCGATTGCGCGCCGCATCGGCGCGTAACGGACGGGCCGCTTCAGCCATCTTGGATCACCTCGGGAATAGATAAACGGGGCGCGCGTTCCGTATAATCGTCATCAAACGGAGCGCCCGCCCCGTTTAACCGATTGTAGGAGATTCCCGTGACCAAGTGGACCACTGCCGACATTCCCGACCAGACCGGCCGCACGGCCGTCGTCACCGGCGCCAACACCGGGCTCGGCTACGAGACCGCAGCGGCGCTCGCCGCGAAGGGAGCACACGTCGTGCTCGCCGTCCGCAATTTAGAGAAGGGCGAAGAGGCAGCGCGCCGCATCGAACAGGCCACACCCGGCGCACAGATTCAACTCCAAGAGCTCGACCTGACGTCGCTGGACTCCATCCGGACGGCCGCCGACGAGCTTCGCACCGCTCACGAATCGATCGACCTTTTGATCAACAACGCGGGCGTGATGATGACGCCGAAGTCGACGACCAAGGACGGCTTCGAATTGCAGTTCGGCACCAACCATCTGGGCCACTTCGCGCTGACCAACCTGCTGCTCGACCGCGTACAGGCCGCGCCGGGATCACGCATCGTGACGGTCAGCAGCGTCGGCCATCGGTTCGCCCGCGGCATCCGGTTCGACGATCTGCAATGGGAGCGTGACTACAACCGGATTCGTGCATACGGACAGTCCAAGCTGGCCAACCTGCTGTTCACCTACGAACTCCAGCGGCGCCTGCAAGGCACGGACACCATTGCCGTCGCCGCACACCCTGGCGGCTCGAACACCGAGTTGACTCGAAACCTACCGCGGTTTGTCGCCGTCGCGATGCCATTGTTCGAACCGCTCTTCCAGGGCCCCGACATGGGCGCGCTGCCGACATTGCGTGCCGCAACCGATCCCGGCGTGCTCGGCGGCCAGTATTACGGGCCCGATGGATTCGGTGAACAACGGGGCTATCCGAAGGTCGTGGCTTCCAGCACGGCGTCCCACGACACCGACGCGCAGCGCCGGCTGTGGGCGGTGTCGGAGGAGCTGACTTCGGTGGTCTCACCCGTCGGCTGAATGTGGCAGGCTGGCAAGCGATGTCATTAGTCGTGACGCCGTATCCGCCAGCCCGCTACACCAAAGATGAACCGGAGGTCAGTGCCTGGCTTCGGTCTGGCACTGACCCACCGGACCACGACTCGTTCGGCGTCGTGAACTACCACTATCTCGCCGACCAGCAAGCCACCGACGGCGACTACGGCCTCTAGCGCGTCGACATCGCCCCAAACGGCGGCGGGCCGGGCCCGCACTTTCACCGCGCCATGTCCGAGGCGTTCTTCGTGTTGTCGGGAACGGTCAAGCTCTACGACGGCACCCACTGGATCGGCGGGCACCCGAACGACTTCCTCTACGTTTCCGCCCGGCGGCATCCACGGCTTTCGCAACGAGGCCGACGCGCCGACGTCGATCTTGATGCTGTTTGCTCCGGACGCACCACGCGAGCACTATTTCGAGGGCTTGGCCCGGCTCGACGACATGTCCGACGACGAGCGGCGCGAGTGGTTCATCAAGAACGGCAACTTCTTCATCGACTAGCGACACGCGGAGCCGCGACACGCGACATCGGACCTCGGACGTGCATCCTCCAAATCCGTTGCGCTAGGCTGCTGTCCGATCAGTGAGGAGCTTTGGGTGCGGGCTTATGCAGCGCCCGACACCCAGGCTTTGCGGGGCTGGCAGCGTCGGGCATTGGTGCGGTATCTGGGCGCCAACCCGCGGGATTTCCTTACAGTCGCCACTCCTGGTGCAGGCAAGACAGCGTTTGCCCTGCGCGTTGCCGGGGAGCTGCTGGCCGACGGCACCGTGGAGCGGATCACCGTCGTCGTGCCGACCGAACACCTGAAGACGCAGTGGGCGTTGGCCGCCGCGGGGGTCGGCATCGCCCTCGATCCGAAGTTCACCAACTCGTCGGGGCAGACGTCGTCGGAGTACCACGGTGTCGTCGTCACCTACGCACAGGTGGCCAGCCACCCCACCCGACACCGGGTGCGCACCGAGAACTACCGCACCCTGGTCGTTTTCGACGAGATCCATCACGGCGGCGACGCGAAGAGCTGGGGCGAGGCCATCCGCGAGGCCTACACCGACGCGAGCCGCAGGCTGGCGTTGACCGGCACGCCGTTCCGCAGCGACGACAGCCCGATCCCGTTCGTCATCTACGAGCCCGACGGCGAAGGCCTGATGCGCTCGCAGGCCGACCACACCTACGGCTATGCCGAGGCGCTGGCCGACGGCGTCGTCCGGCCCGTCGTGTTCCTGGCCTACTCCGGTGAGGCGCGCTGGCGGGACAGCGCCGGCGAGGAACACGCCGCACGCTTGGGCGAGCCGCTCACCACGGAGCACACCGCCCGCGCGTGGCGTACCGCGTTGAACCCGGCAGGCGAATGGATGCCCGCCGTCTTGCAGGCCGCCAACAAACGGCTCACCCAGCTCCGCGAGGGCGGCATGCCCGACGCGGGCGCGATGGTCATCGCATCCGATCAGACCGCCGCCCGTGCGTATGCGGCTGTGCTGACCAAGTTGACCGGTCAGACGCCGACGGTCGTGCTGTCCGATGACCCCGGGTCCTCAGCGCGCATCGCGGAATACTCCACGGGGACGAGCCCATGGCTGGTGGCGGTGCGGATGGTGTCCGAGGGCGTCGACGTGCCGAGGCTTGCCGTCGGGGTGTACGCGACGAGCGCTTCGACGCCGCTGTTCTTCGCCCAGGCGATCGGCCGGTTCGTCCGGACCCGCCGACCCGGCGAAACAGCGAGCATCTTCCTGCCGTCGGTGCCCAACCTCCTGCTGCTGGCCAGTGAGATGGAAGCCCAGCGCAATCACGTGCTGGGCAAGCCGCACCGCGAGTCCCAGGAAGACAACGATTACGTGGAGCGACGCAAGTCCGAGCCCGGTGAATTGGACAACGGCTTCGACTCGCTGGGCGCCGACGCCGAGCTGGACCAGGTGATCTTCGACGGCTCGTCCTTCGGCACCGCGACGCCCGCGGGCAGCGAGGAGGAGGCCGACTACCTCGGTATCCCTGGCCTGCTCGACGCCGAACAGATGCGAGACCTGTTGCGGCGCAGGCAGGAAGAGCAACTCACACGTCGGAGCCGCGCAGTCGGCGACATTGCGTCGGGCATGGCGAGTCCGTTGGGTTCCCGGCCGTCGACCCACGGGCAGCTGCGCGAGCTACGCCGCGAACTCAACGCCTTGGTGTCGATCGCTCACCATCGCACCGGCAAACCGAACGGTTGGATCCACAACGAGCTGCGCCGGATCTGCGGCGGCCCGCCGATCGCGGCGGCGACGACGGATCAACTCAAGTCTCGCATCGACGCGGTTCGCACACTGCAGGCGTGATTTCGGCGCACGTACGGACGCGGAGCGAACGTATCCGCGCCGAAATCACTACACGCGCGCAACGGCGAGTTCGGCCAGATGCTTCAGCGAGTTGTCCAGATGCTGGGCGTCGAACGGCGGGAATTCGATGTGCTCGCGCAGATACGACGGCACCCTCGACCAGTCGTAGGTCAACGTGACCTGCGTTTGGGCCGACCCGACCGGCTTGAGGTCGTAGCGCCAAGACCATCCGCCGAATTCGAGACTGGCGTTGTCAGGACCTTGGCCCGGCTGCCACGCGATGGCGTGCGGCGCGTCGAATACCTCCACTCGGTTCGCCATCTCGTAGTCCTTGTCCGGGTGATTTTCGTGATACATCGCCATCCGGAAGACCTGGCCGGTTTGGGTCAACCGCTCGCCGTCGAGAGATTCGCGCACCCACCCCGTGCCGTCGATCGCGGCATGGGTTGACGGGTCGGCCAACACGACGAACACAACGTCGGCAGGCGCTTGGATGGTGGTGGTGGAAATCATGCGTTCTTCAGTCACGTGAATACTGACCGGCGACGGTCAGATAAATGATCGCGCAGAGCCGACAAACCTACCCGACGTCGACTGCAGCGACGACGTGATCTACATCCGCCTCATCGAACGGCTGCCGAGCCACCGGGGCCGAGACCACTCGTATCGTCGAGGGGTCCGGCGGTCGATATCCGGATGGTCGCGAGTCATAACCCCAGCAACTCCGGCAGATCCGCCGCGGAATCGATGACGTGATTGGGCTGCATCGCGAATTCGTCTGCGGCCCAGCGATCCAGCGTGTCCTGCCGGAACTTGCCAGTCCGCACCAATACGCCCGTCATTCCCACCACCTGGGCGGCCAGCACGTCGTTGTTGAGGTCGTCGCCGACCATGTACATCTCGTCGGGATCGACGCCGAGACGACTTGCAGCCGCGACAAAACCCTCTGGCGCGGGCTTGCCGACAGCGATGGCCTTGCGGCCGGAGGTCTGTTCCATCCCGATCAGGTACATGCCGGTGTCAACACGCAGCCCGTCGGTGGTGGTCCAGGCAGTGCTGCGATGCATGGCAACCAACGGCACGCCCTGCGCCATCCAGTCGTAGACCCACGACAGCGTCAGGTGGCTGTACTCCGGCCCGGCCCCGCCGAGCAGCACCACATCGGGAGTCGCCGGCGCCTTCGGCCCGGTGAACTCGCTCGAGTACACGATGTCGATACCGGGCATGTCCTCGGCGATCTGGCCGCTGTTGACCAGGAAGCACCGCGCGTCCGGATAACGGTTGCGGACGTACTCCGCGGTCAGCACGGCCGCGGTGATGACCTCGTCAGCCCGCACAGCCATGCCGGCCTCGGTGAGCAGGTCGGCGATCTGAACGCGGGTCCGGGTCGTGGTGTTGGTCAGATATGAGCAGGCAATCTGGTTGCGCGCCATTATTTGCAGAGTCTCGGCGGCGCCCTCGATCGGCTTCCACGACGTGACGAGAACGCCGTCGATGTCGAAGAGCACACCGCCGATTGCCATGGCCCGACAGTAAACGGCAAACGAATCAGCGCAAGTCGGGGCTACCCAAACTGCGCGAAATACGGACGCTCGGGCTTGCCCTTCTCGACCAGGATGAAGACCACACCCCACGGATCTGCGAACCACGCGGTGCGCACCCCGGCGATGTCGGCGATCCCGTCGGCCAGGAAGCGAACTCCCTTGTCCTCCAGCGTCTTCCGGGTCTCCCCTAGGTCGTCGCAGATCAGTCCGATATGTGTGAGCCCCGGGTCGGCGAGGCCGGCGGACCCCCGCGCGTCGTTCCCGTCGGCGCGCAGGTACTCGATGACCTCGAGCACACGGTCGCCGTCGTCACCGAACCCCACGATCGCGGCCTTCATGGCGGGGTCGTCCAACAGTTCGCCCATGTCGGCGCGGATCGCGTCGCCGTCCATCACATAGGGCGGCGAGAGCACGGTGAATCCGAGCACGTCGCGGTAGTACGCCACCGCCGCCTCGCAGTCGGGAACGCACACACCACTGTGTGCCAGGCCGGTGATCATGTTTCGATTGTGGCGCACGACATCGTGGCGCAGGTGGCTCTGCACCCCTCCTGCGGCGGGGACGGCTAGCCTCGGCTACGGATCATGTAGTGATTTCACGAGGGGGCCGGTATGCCCGTCGACCGCAGCACCGACGCGGCATCGGCTCGCGAACTGTCGGCCGACGTATACCGGGTCTTCGCGGTGACGGTTGTGGTGATCGGCCATTGGCTCGTGTCGGCGGTCACCTTCCACGACGGCCAGTTCGGCAATGACTATCCCCTGGACGCGATGCCATGGACACGCTGGCTGACCCTGGTGTTCCAAGTCGTGCCGGTGTTCTTTCTGGTCGGCGGATATGCCAGCGCGGCATCGTGGACGCGATGGCGCGAAGCGGGCGGCCGCCGCTGGACCGAATGGGTCCGGAATCGGTTGGCCGCGATTCTGGGACCGACCACGGCTTACGTAATGCTGGTGCTTGTCGCCGTGGCGGTGCTGGATTGGATAGGCGTCGGACGTTCGCCGCTGCGGTTCGGCGGCTGGGCGGTCGCCATGCATCTGTGGTTTGTGCCGGTCTACCTCGCCCTGCTGACGCTGACGCCGGTCGCCCTGGCGGCACACCGGCGATGGGGCCTGTTGGTGCCTGCCGTCTTAGGGGTTGCTGTTGTGGCCGTCGACGTTGCGACGCGTGTCTGGCATCTGCCGATAATCAGCTCAGCGAATTACCTACTGTGCTGGGCAGCGATCTATCAGGCTGGGATCTGTTGGCGCGGTGGGATTTTGGGTGGCCGTCGGCCGGTGCTGATCGCCGCCGCTGCCGCCATCGTGCTCGCGATTCTGCTCGGCCTGCGCTGCTACCCGATCAGCATGGTCGGATCGCCAGGCGCGACCGACCAGAACAATTTCCCGCCCACCGCGGCGTTGCTGGCATTCGCCGCGGTACAAGCTGCGGTGCTGGTCGCCGCGGCGCCCGCGGTGACACGTCGGGTGCGGCGATCGCGGTGGCAGCGGAGGCTGGCCGGGGCGAACAACAACGTGATGGCGGTGTACCTGTGGCAGATGGTTCCGGTCGTGGTCGTCGCACTTGTCGGGTACCCCACCGGGCTGTTACCGCAGCCCGAGGCCGGGACGGGACAGTGGTGGGGCTTTCGGTTGATCTGGCTGCTGATTCTGCTTGTCGTGACGACCGGACAAATGGCACTTCTGTGGTTGGCCCGATCGGTGTTCAATCGTGCACTGCCCGCGATCTCCACGCCCCTGCCAATGTGGAGCGCACCGGCACTGCTGATCGTCGGCGCCGCGACGGCGACGTTCGTGCTGGCGCACCTTGCGGTCGAGGGTTTCGCCCCCGACGGGCACTTTCCGGCTGAGTACGCGTTGCTTTACGCCGGCGCAGCCGGGTTGCTCAGCCTAGAACCGTGTTCTCGCCGCGCTGAAACGGTTGTGACTCAAGGTAGTACACAGCGGGCGCGTCGAACCTGACATGCGAAGCGTTGAGTCGCCAATGCGGTCAGCCACGGCATCGAAGAAGACCATCACCAGTTCGACTCGTTGTCCAACCACGCCAGTAGTAGCTCGTCAGCCGCCGCGACGACGCCACGGCCCAGAAGCATGCGATCCCGCCTCCTCAGGGCGCTTTGCGGCAGTAGATCGCGGCTACCTTCACACTGGCCGAGACGAGCGCGATGTCTTAGGCGCCAAACGGCGCCGGATGGTGCTGGGGGTCTATGGGCACATTGACCATCACCCACGACGCCGTCACTGCGTTCTGGCCCAGTCACTGTCGGCGACCCACGGCGACGCCGAGCCCGCGATCGTCCACGCCAGCTCCGCCGGTACGTCGATCACCCGATAGCTCTTCACTCCTGCCGCGGTGGCAGCGATCAACGTCGCCACCCCCGCCCGCCGCTGCAGCAGCGTCTGGCGCACCGTCCACCCGATGATTCCGGCCGCGGCGATGCAGTCCCGCCGCCGGTCCAGGCTGCCCGCCCGCGCCACCAGCCACTCGGCGTCCACCCGATGACCAAGTGCCCGCGACCGGTCGACCGCCAGCAGCGCGCAGCACACCGTCAGCACCGACCACATCGGCCACAACCACACCGGCGCCCACGAATACCACGCAACCATCGCGACCAGCAGCACCGCGGGCAGCGCCAGCGCCCGCGTCCAGCGCCTGCGCGTCGCCGCCGCGCCGTGTGCGCGCAGCGGGCCGGTGACCGCGTCCGGCCGGGCGATCAACTCCGACAACACCGATTCGGCCGTCGCTCTAGGACACGGCGGCAGCAGCAGCGATGCCTCACCCGCGCCGTCCACGCCCGTCATCACCGCATCCAACCGCGCGCCTCCGAACAGCCGCACCAGCAGCGGTTCGCGCAGCGTTCCCCCGCGCAACCGGCGCATGTCGAAGGTGTGCTCACGCACCCGCAGCAGGCCATGCTCGAGGTGCAGTACTCCATCATTATTTCCGGCGACGTCACGCCGGACTAGCACCAGGTTTCCGTACGTCACCAACGACCGCAGCACCGACAGCACCACCGACGCGACCAGCACCACAACCACCGCAACAACCACGCTTGCTCCGACGCCGAAGCGCTCGGCCGCGTTCAGCCCAGACTGGGCAAACCCCGAATTCTGCAGTGCCACACCGGCGCCCGCCTGATACACCAGACCGACCGCGGCTGCGATCATCGCCAGCCCGGTGAAACTCAGGGGACTGTAACGCAACCAGGAGGGTTGCCAGCGTGCCAGCTCACGGGCAGTCGTCCACGCCTCCTGCTCGGACGGGGCCAGCGAATCCGCCAGCAGAATCCTCCTGAGCCGGGGCACCTGCCCGGCCTGGACCGCGTCGAGAGCGAACGCGGCGTCGCCCCTGGCCTCCTGACCCGTGCTGACCCGAAGTACCGTCAATCCGAGCAGCCGATGCAGTAGCCGCGCGTCGGTGGACACCGAACGGATCCTGTTGCGCGGCACCGAAAGTACCTTGCGCTGAAGCACACCCGTCCGCAGTTGTACCTCGTCGGCTCCGATGCGATACGACGTGGTGAACCAGCGGGCCAGGCCGTACCCGACGATCAGCGCCAGTCCGAACAACGCCCACATCGGGTTGCCGGTGGCCGAACCCAGCACCAGCGAGCCGATCAATACCGGGATCTGCCGCAGCAGCTCGTGAACCGGATGCACCAGCAGCATGCGGGGGCTGAGCCGCTGCCACGCCTGCCCGGCTTCAACGGTCACGTCGCGTCCTCACCGCCGAGAGCGGCGATGTCGGTCAGTTGTGCGACTACCCGGTCGGCCACGTGAGCATCCAGCGCGACGATGCGCACCGCACCCGCCGACGACGCGGTCGTCACGGTCACATTGGCGAGTCCGAACAGTTGGTCCAGCGGGCCACGCTCGGTGTCGACCGTCTGCACGCGCGAGATCGGCGCGATCCGGCGTTCCTGCACCAGCCAGCCCGTGCGGGTGTACACCGCATTTGGTCCGATATCCCAGCGGTGCACGCGGTATCGCCACAACGGCACCACGACGACGAACAGCACGATGCCGAGCGCCGTTGCTGCGGCGGCCAGCGTGTGCACCCATAACAGCCGCTGATCGAGGGCGAACCACACCAGCTGGCCTGCAGCCAGCAGCAGCCAAGGAATCGCAGCGCCGATCGCCCACACCAGCGGCGCCTTCCGGCTCGGCGGGTTGGCCGGCTCGATGAGATTCATGATCTCTCGAGATGTAGACATTGACTGACGCCGAACAGCCGCAGCATTCGCATCGTCCGTCTCGGGATCGATTCCGCCAGATCGGAAATGGCAACGATGGTTGGACGATTGACATCGACCCGCTCGCCATTCGTGACCACAGTCGCAGAGCCGGCATCGAGTACGTTACGCAGCCAGTCCGCGCGCGTTCCGTACGGCAGAGCGATCAGTAGCCCGGAGCAGGTTTCAATAGTGTCAATGGGCGTTTCGTACGTGCAACCGGACTTGCGACCGATGTGCTGGATTACTGACGTGTGGGTCTGCGCGGTGCCCGCAGTGCGCATCACCCGCGGGTTCGTCGCCGACCGGTTCATGCGTCGAATGAAGTCCACGACCGGCCCGAGCTGCCATCGCAGCCCCGCCAGCAGCAGTCCAAGGAACACCACGACGGCACCGACGAGCGTGCCGACGATCGCCGTGACAACTCGCATACCCACAGAACGAAACTAACCGGCGACGCAAGGCGAGAATCGCTGAGTATGTTGAGCCCATGAGCAGCAAGTGGACCGCGGCCGACGTGCCCGATCAATCCGGCCGGGTGGCGATCGTGACCGGCGCGAACTCCGGGCTGGGATTCGACACCGCGGCCGTACTGGCCGACAAGGGGGCACACGTCGTGCTGGCGGTGCGCAACCTCGACAAGGGCAACCAGGCCGCCGACCGCATCAAGGCGAAGAGCCCCAACGCCGTCATCGCCGTTCAGGAGCTCGACCTGACGTCGCTGGACAGCGTCCGCAAGGCGGCCGACGAGCTGCGCGCCAACAACCCGCGCATCGACCTGCTCATCAACAACGCGGGCGTGATGTACGTGCCGACGCGCGAGACCACCAATGACGGCTTCGAGATGCAGTTCGGCACCAACCACCTCGGCCATTTCGCATTGACCGGTCAGCTACTCGACAACATCCTGCCGGTCGAAGGGTCGCGGGTGGTTACGGTCAGCAGCTTCGGTCACCGTATATTGGCCCGGATCCATTTCGACGACCTGCAGTTGGAGCGCAAGTACAATCGCGTCGAGGCCTACGGGCAATCCAAGCTCGCGAATCTTCTGTTCACCTACGAGCTGCAGCGGCGCTTCAAGCTCAAGGGGGACCCCACAGTCGCTCTGGCCGCGCATCCCGGTTTTGCCGACACCGAACTCATGCGCCACCTACCCGGTTTCATCCCAGACTTCTTCTGGCGCCCCTTCGCCCAGCCCACTGACATGGGCGCGCTGCCGACGCTTCGCGCGGCCACCGACCCCGGTGCACAAGGCGGCCAGTACTACGGGCCCGACGGCATCGGAGAAGTGCAGGGCTCCCCGAAAGCCGTTGAGTCAAGCAAACAGTCGCACAACGAGGACCTCCAGCGCCGACTGTGGATGGTGTCCGAAGAGCTCACCGGCGTGACGTA
>Ga0105246_10002495_pt1 | contig 11126 bp, 11 predicted proteins | sample KBSM64metaG_FD_99694 | JGI IMG/M metagenome (GOLD analysis project Ga0105246, IMG submission 99694) | Miscanthus rhizosphere microbial communities from Kellogg Biological Station, Michigan, USA - KBS M6-4 metaG | ecosystem: Host-associated > Plants > Roots > Rhizosphere > Soil | place...
AAGGGAATCGCCGCGTCCTTCGCGATCGCGGAGAGCTGGCCCATGGCCGCCGCCTCGGACACCTCCGGGAGCCCGGTGGCCAGCCGTGTGGCCACCCTGGCGAGGTGTGCGTACCCGGCGGCGCGTCCCGCCTCCGTCTCCGGGAAGAACAGGAACACCAGGTCGTCCCCCGTGACCTCGGGCTTGGTCATGGTGGCCCGCACCTTCGGGTTGGGCTCGGGCGCGCCGGGGACCGTGCCGCCGGGGTTGGCCGCCGCCACGACCAGCCTGCGCACCAGGTCGGGCCGTCGGCGGGTGATGTGCTGGGCGACGGTGCCGCCCAGCGTCCAGCCCAGCAGGTCGACCTGCGTGAGGCCGAGGGCCTCGACGAACTCGACGGTGCCGTCGGCGAGTGACTCGACGGAGTCGGGCGGGGTGCCGGTGCTGTAGCCGGTGCCGACGTTGTCGAACACGATCACGTCGTGCTCGGCGGCCAGGTGGTCCAGGAGCTCCGGGTCCCACCAGTCGAGGGTTCCCCGGACCCGGTTCAGAAGCACCAGCGGGGTGCCGCCCCGCGGGCCGAGGCGCCGGTAGGTGAAGGTCGCGGAGGGACCGTCGACGGTGAGGTCCTCGGCAGCGTCTGCCAGATAGGTGCTCATGTCGAGCTTCGCTTTCCTGTCGTTGTTGTCTGGAGGCGGGGGCTGAACGTCAGGCGGCGGGCAGGCGGTTGAGCTTGCGCAGCTGCTGGTCGAACATGCGGGAGGGGACCATGCGGCGCATGGTGCGGACGCGTCCGGTGATGGCGCCGGCGGTGTAGCGCAGCTTGGGCTTCGCGTCGGTCGCCGCCGCGACGATCTCCTTGGCGACGACGGCGGGGTCGTCGCCGTCCTTGACCGCCTGGGCCATGTACTCCTCGAAGACGTGGCGCTGGTGGGCGTAGACGTCCAGAGGCTGGTCGGGGCGGACGCTGGCCGCGTCGAACGCGGTGCTGGTCCAGGCGGGTTCGACGAGCAGGACCCGTACGCCGTGCTCGCGGACCTCGTGGTCGACGGACTCGGAGTAGCCCTCGACGGCGTGCTTGGAAGCGGCGTAGACGGCCATGTAGGGCTGCGGCATGAACCCGACGATGGACGAGATGTTGATGATGCGTCCGCTGCGCCGGCCGCGCATGTGGGGCAGGACGGCGTTGGTCATGCGGATGACGCCGAGGACGTTGATGTCGAAGAGGCCCTGCGCCTGCGCGGCGGAGCTTTCCTCCGCCGCGCCCGCCGAGCCGATGCCGGCGTTGTTGACCAGGACGTCGATGCGTCCGAACCGGTCGATCACCTCTCCGACCGCCGCGGTCACCGACGCGTCGCTGGTGACGTCGAGGTCGAGGAAGGTCACGCCCTTGAGCGGGGTGACGTGCGCGGTGTTGCGGCTGGTGCCGATCACCTCGTGGCCTGCCGCGGCCAGCGCGAGGGCGGCCGCCTTTCCGATGCCGGAGGACGCGCCTGTCACGAGGGCTACCGGTCGTGTTGTCGCCATTGTGGGCTCCTGACTCATGGGGGGATGTCGTGCTCGATCGGTTTCATCAATGTATCAGCTTCTCGTCTAATGGCAACAGTAATGAATCAGTTAGCGTCACAGTCGCAACATCGAAGGCTCAATTAACCAGGTACCGGTAGCATTCACGTATCCTGTATGGGGCACGGGGTAGCGAATCAGACAGGGAGACAGACATGGGCCGAGCACTGCGTGCAGATGCCGAGCGCAGTGTGCGCGCGATTCTGGAGGCGGCGGAGCAGGTCTTCGCCCAGGACGCCGGTGCCTCCATGGAGCAGGTCGCCGAGGCGGCGGGGCTGACCAGGATCACCGTTCACCGCCGGTTCGCGAACCGGCAGGCCCTGTTGGAGGCGCTCGCAGTTTCAGCGAAGCAGCAGCTCATCGACGCCATCGAGGAAGCCCGGCCGGACGCCGCTCCCGCGCTCGTGGCGCTGCACCGAGTGACGGCGAACGTCCTGCGGGTCAAGAACACCTGGCGCTTCACCCTCAGCCACGCCACAGCTCACACCCCCGCCGCGGCCGACCTCTGGGAAGAGATCAACGCCCACACCGTCTCTCTCATGAACCGGGCGCAGCGCGAGGGGCTGCTCGCCCCGGACGCCGACCTCGAGTGGACGCGGCAGGTGTACTACGCCCTCCTCAGCGAAGCCATCAACAGGCCCGGCGCGGAGCAGGACCCTGCCGCACAGGACCCGGACGCACTGGCCACGCTCGTCATCGACACCCTCCTGCACGGCGCGGGGCCACGCGGCTGAATAGAGCGCGAGAGTGGGCAGTTCTTGCTGGTCACGGCGGTCGGGCCCGCGTCAGGGCCTGGGGCTGTGACTACTGCGAGAGGAGCCCGGATGCCGCCTCAGGGGCGGGGAAGTGTGTCCAGGAACCGGTGGAGGGACGACGTCATGCTCTCCACGAAGGAGTCACGGGTCCGTTCGGGGACCAGGTCCAGGGACAGGTACGGGTTGAGGTCCTCCAGCTCGACGAGAAGCAGTTCGCCGTCCTGGGTGCGGCAGGCGTCTACGCGCTGGATGCCGTGGTCGAGGGTGTTCCAGTCGATGAAGCGCCGGGCGAAGGCGAGGTCGGCGTCGGTGGGCTCGTACGGTTCGAGGACCCAGCGCCGTTCGGGGTCGGGGGCGTGGAGGGCGTACTGGAAGGCGTCGTCCACGTAGTAGAAGGACACCTCGTAGCGGAAGTCGACGCGCGGTTGGACGAGGATGTCGCCGTAGGCGAGGTCGTTCAGTTCCTTCCGGGGGACGAAGGCCAGGCCGATGGAGTCCGCGCCTGCCTTCGGCTTGACCGCGTACTGGCCGACCTCGGGCAGCAGGTGCAGGTCCTCGGGTCGGTCGATGGTGGGGATGACCGGGTATCCGGCGGCGGTCAGGTCCAGCAGGTACTGCTTGCCGGCCATGTCGCCCCGGCCGGACAGCGGGTTGTAGATCCGGGTGCCGCGGGCTGTGGCCTGTTCCCGGAAAGCGTCGTACTCCTTCTGGTAGTGCAGTACAGGTCCGCTGTTACGGACCACGACCCCGTCGAAGGCGTCCATCAGTGAGGCGGCATCCAGCGGGTGGCACAGGGCGATGTCGAAGGCGTCCCGCAGCCGGGAGGTCAGGAAGATGTCCTCGTCGCAGTAGCGCCGCCCCCGGGCCTGGTAGGCGAGGTCGGTCACGAACAGAACTTTGCGGCGGTCGGGCATCGCGGATCTCCTCGGGTCGTGCAAGGAATCTACAGGGGTGCGGGTGTGCGACCGGCCTCACCGCCGTGCGCCGGCCCGTCCGCGAGCAGGGGGAACTCGCCGGGCGCATGCTCCTGAAGATCCTGCGCGGCGAGGAATCCGACCACGACGTGGTCGTACCGACCGGCCGTGGGTCCGAGTCCCACCCGCCCCATCCGTCGCGGGTCAGAAGAAACGTTCTGACCCGCTGGAACGTTCTGGTCCCCCGGGCCGCTGTCCGGCCGTTCCCGCCAACGCCGGGGCGTTGGTGCGGTGTTGTGCTTGTCGGTGTGCTGTGAAGAGGGGGCCTAGGCGCCGGCATTGCGCGTACGCTCGCGCCCAAGGAGGGCGCCATGGCCGGGCACGCGAAACCGATCAGGATGTGGTGGCTGGTCACGCTGACCGCCGTGACCATGGCGGTCATAGCGGTCGTTCTCGTGCTCCAGGCCGACTCCGGTGAGGCGACCTCGCCCAGGCCGACCGATCCTCCCTCGGCCACCTCGTCCGTCCTCGGGTAGGGCAGTTCTCAGCCCGCTTCTTCGCGCAGCCCGTCGCGCAGGCGGCGCAGGTCGTCGGCGTGGCGGCCCAGGCCGTTGAGGCGCAGCCGGGTGGCCTCGGTGCGGGGGTCGGGGCGGAGCGTGAAGGCCAGGTCGAGGGACTCCCGCAGCATCCAGAGGTCGTAGGCGAGCAGCCGTGCCGCGTGGGCCTGTGCCCGCAGCAGGTCCGGGTCGCTGAGTTCGAGGTCCTGCAGGCGGGTGCGCAGGCGGTGCAGGGTGCTGCTCTGGCGGCTGCACATGCGTGCCGTCTGACGGGAGACGGGCCCCGGGTCCCCGCAGGCGGCCACCGCCGCGTCGGCCGGTGTCTGGGCGGCCACCGCCTCGTCCAGGACGGCGACCAGGGCGAGCAACTGCGCCCGGTGCGAAGGGCGGGCGGGGGCCGGACGGGGGTGGAGGCGGGTGAGCGTCCGTGCGGTACGGAGCCACCGGACGGTGCCGGGGGGTGTGCGTATGCGCATGGCTCCAGTGTGCGCCGCCGACGTCGGGAGCCGGTCGGTTCGGTCAGTACGGGGCGGCTGTCTTGCGTTCCGGCTCGGTCAGGGGCGGGCCTTGCAGGTGGGGCTTCTTCGGGCCGAAGAGCATGGGGATCAGCATGTCGGGCGAGAAGAGGCGGGTGGCGGGCTTCTCCAGGCTCATGACGTCCAGGAGCGCGCCGAGGGCGCGGGGGTTGCGGGCTCCGGTGGCGACCGCGCGGTCGACGAAGCGGGCGAGGAAGCGCTCCAGGGCGTTCGGGGGCGTGTCCGTGGCGCCGGGGTAGAACGCGTCCTGCCCCACGGCCAGGTCCCAGGCGGCGGCGACCGGGCGGGCCGCGGCGCGCTGGAGGCGGCGGGCGGTGCCGGGGGCGGTGAGCGCGGTGGAGCGCAGGACGGTGCGGAGGCTGAGGGCGCACTGGGCGGCGACGGTGAGGCCGTGGCCGTAGACCGGGTTGTATCCGGCGATCGCGTCGCCGAGGACGGCGAAGCCGTCCGGCCAGGGCCGCATCTTCTCGTAGTAGCGGCGGCGGTTTGCGGTGCTGCGGGTCGTGGCGACCTCGCCGATCGGCTCCGCGTCCTTGATCAGTTCGCCGATGACCGGGTCGCCGAGGGCGAGGGCGAAGTCCGTGAAGGTGTCGGGGTCGGGGCCGGGTTCGCCGCCTCGGGTGCCCGATAGCGTGACGATCCAGCGGTCGCCCTCGATGGGCACGATGATGCCGCCACGGCCCGGCGCCTTCGCGGCGTTCGCCTGGACGTTGACGAGGGGGAAGCCGCTGTCCGCGGCCGTGCCCGGGGCCCGGAAGAGGCGGGTGGCGTAGGCGACGCCGGCGTTCACCTCGCGCTCGGTGACCTGCGGCAGGCCGAGGTCGGTCAGCCAGCGGGGGGCGTGCGAGCCGCGGCCGGAGGCGTCGACCACCAGGTCGGCGGGCAGGGCGAGTTCCTCGTCCCCGGTGCGGACCCGGACGCCGGTGACGCGGTCCTGGTCGCCCTGCAGGGCCAGTGCCGTGGTGTTCTGGCGGAGGGTGATGCGCGCGTCGGCGAGGACGCGGGTGCGTATCACCGCGTCGAGCAGGTCGCGGGAGCACACCAGGTTGCGGTGGTGGGTGGAGGTGAAACGGCGGAACCAGATCTCGTTCGGGGCCCGGGAGACCATGTCGCCCATGATGTGCACCAGGCGGGCGCCGTTCGCGACGATCTCCGCGGTGAGGCCGGGCAGCAGCTCGTCGAAGGCCTTGACCCCGCCGCTCCACACGAGGTGCGCGTGCCGGGCCTGGGGGACGCCGCGGCGGGGTTCGGGCCCCTCGGGGAGCGTGTCGCGCTCGACGACCGTGACGTCGGCGGACTCGGCGAGCGCGGCGGCGGCGAAGAGGCCGGTGATGCTGCCGCCGATGACCACTGCGTGGGGGCGGCGGGCGGTGGGTCTGTCAGGCATGGGTGATCTTGCTTTCTGTGTGCGGTTCCGCCGTGGGGCGCTCCGCTGGGTGTGCGGTGTGTCGTCCGCGGGTGCGTGGGGGCTGGTCGCTCCCCCGCTCTCGGCTTTGCTCGAGCGGGGGGTTCCCCGTCGCGGCGGAGCCGCATATCGATGCAGCCCCGCGCCCCTTGGGGTGGCGTAGTTCCCGGGAGATGGACTCGATGTCGGCGGTGATGTGGGTGCTGGTCGCGGCGGTGTCGGGCGTGGGCGTGGCTCCCGTGCTGCGGGCGTTCAGGGCAGCGCGGACCGTGACCGCGCCTGCCGTCCCACGCGCCCTCGACTCGTCGTGGCCGGCGGCCCGTGCGGTCTCGTAAGTCTGTCGGTAGAGGCCCTGGTCGAAGTAAGGGGTGAGCAGGCGCAGCCCGTCGTGGATGTGCTGCCGGCGCTGCATCAGGCGCAGGTCCAGCGGTGCCCAGAAGCCGAGCCGGGCCGGTGCCGCCGACGCACCGAGGACGCGCACCGCCCGCCACAGCGGCCGTAGCAGCCGGTGTTCGCGCTGGTCGCGGGTCCACCGCTGCAGGAACGGTCCCACCTGCGGCACGAGGAACCCGAGCGCCACCAGGGCGGCCTCCATGAGCGCGAAGGGCGGGGCGGCGCCGGTGCTGAGGGCGTCCCAGTCGTGGCCCGACCAGCGGGCGCCGATCGCCGTCAGCTTCGCCGCGTCGAAGAGCAGGCCCGAGGCGAAGCCGGACTGCAGGAGCACGACCCCCGACTTCAGCCAGCGGTTCTCGACCTCCGGGAACCACTTCCACAGCATCGAGGCGGCGACCAGGGACGACACCATGTGCGCGGTCAGGTAGAGCAGGATGTGCTCCCGCATCCACGGGGTCGAGGCGTAGTAGGTGTCCAGGTCGTAGATCCGCGGCTCGGGCGCGTGTGCCAGCAGGAAGGTCACCCAGAGGGCGACGACCACACCGGCGTAGGCCCAGTAGATGCGGCGCATCCTGCGGCGGCGGCGCTCGGAGGGCTCCTCCCGCCAGCGGATGATCATCGTCAGGCCGGTGGCGCAGAACGCGGTGAGGAACGAATAGGCCCAGGGCGAGGCGATGTTGGGCACGCCCGTCAGCTTGTTGAGGCGCTCGATGTTGACCGGTGTGATGACGACCAGGACGGCCGTCGCCGAGGCCAGCAGCACCGTGGTCGCCCGTACGTCGGGGTCGCGCCAGGCGCGTACGAACGTCGGGAGCTTGACGAGGAGCGCGGTCGCCAGCAGGGCGGTGGGCACGGCATAGGGGATGCGGAAGTGAGGGTCCATCAGGGCTGTCATCACAGGATGCGTCCGCCGCGGTGGCCCAGTGACAGGTTGATTCGGCCCTCCACGGTGGCCGGTGTCACCGGGCCCTGCGCGTACCGGCCCTGCATCCAGGTGCGGACCTCGCGGGCGAACAGCAGGCCGAAGGTCTCCGCGTCCACCTCGTGGTCGTCGGCGGAGGCGGACCGGGCCGCCACCGCGCGGCAGACCTCGCGGGGAACCTCCTCGGAGGCGAGGACCTGCTGTGCGGCCCGTCCCAGTGCCCCGGGTGGCCGGCCGAGGGCGCGGGCGGCCGCCGGGCCGATGGCGTGGTCGCCGCAGGCGCCCTGCTCCTCGTGCCACAACTCGTGGCCCAGGATGACCAGTTGGGCCTCGGGTACTGTGCTCTCCTCCACCACGATGAGGGAACGGTCCCCGCAGTCCAGGCGCAGGCCCGACACCGGGACGTCCGGCGGGAACGTCCGGAACAGCAGCTGGATGGGCCGCCCGACGCGGACGCCCATGGCCCGGCAGAACTCCTCCATCACGGCCCGCGGTTCGGCCGGCCGCGCGATCGACTTCGACGCCTCCCGGCCCAGCTCGGCGAGCAGCGACTTCATCGCCTTGGTGGTCATCGGGCGGTGCCCCCCTCGCCTGCCTGCTGCGGGACGGCCGACCTGATGACACCCTCCATGAGCCGGTCCGGCTGCTCCGGTGTCATCGTGCCGTGCCGCCGCAGATCGGTGGCCTTCACTCCGTAACGGTCCATCAGGGCCAGTATGGGGCCCAGCTGTTCGCTCCGTCCCTCCAACTCCCGCAGGACGGACAGGAGTACGCGATCGCACGCGCCGGATGAGCGTCGGCGAGGTCCTCATGAGGGCCAGGCCCTGCTCTTCGGCGAGTGCGCCGAGGCGCCGGCCGGAAAACGATCGTTGAACGGTCAGCTGTCACGTCGTTGAACGGTCCAGGTGTTACGCAGAGCGAGAACTGAGCCCTGGGAGGACGATGAGAGGAGGAGTGTCGACAGGTCGACAGAAGGAGGCCCGCCATGGCCAACGACCGATCCGCGACGGCGACGAAGACCCCTCCCTCCCTCACCTTCGGCAAGACGGAACGGGAGGACCATCCCTGGGAGATACAGCTCGTCAAGCACCAGGAACGCACCGAGTCCGCGGAGTTCCGCGCCGCGAAGGACACCGCGAACAAGATCCTCAAGGAGCTGGCGACGACCGAGCGGCCGTACGGGCCGGGGCCGTACGAGATGCACCACGGCGGCAGTCTCTGGGTGAAGACGGACGCCGGCTGGCGGATGTTCCGGGCCCGGGTCGGCATCGAGTGGAGCATGCAGTTCTGCGCCGACCCCGCGAAGGTCGACCGGCTGCGGCAGGAGGCCGCCGACCTCGTCGCCGCCTTCCCGAAGACCCTTCCCGCGCTGGAGGCCCTCGGCTACAAGCGGGCCCGCAAGCTCCTTGAGACCCCGATCACGGACGCCGAGGGCGTCGCAGCGTGGACCGACTCGCTCTTCAACGCCTGCGTGCCGCTGACCCGGGGGAACCACCAGGGGATCCTGCCCAAGGCGGCCGGTGAGCACCACTACCCCTGGCCGATCAAGGGCGCCGACTACATCCGGTACGACGACTTCAACCTGTGGGTGACGCTGCCCGACGGCACCCACGCCGCTGTCGCCCCGGTGGCCGCCCGCGGCTCCGGCGACGGACGCCTGCGTATCGTCCACGCCCGGCACGGCACACCGGCCGGGGACGTCCTGGCCAAGGCGCAGCGGCGGCGCGTGATGGCCGTGCTCCCGGCGGACAGCCCGATGGCCCTCGAGGCGTTCCAGCAGCAGATCGCGCCCGGGGCGCGCACCGCCGCCGCCCGGCCGCGTTCCCGCGCCGCGCGCGGCAGTACCCGCCGGGCCGGTTAGGCGGGCCGTGGTCATGCCGCGCAGGATCGTCGTCTGCCTGGACGGCTCGGGCAACCAGGTGGGCGCCCGCAACCCCACGAACGTGGTCAGGTTCTACGAGATGCTGGAGACGGGCGACCCGTCGAGGCAGCTGCTCTACTACGACCCCGGGGTCGGCACCATGTCGTCGGCCACCGCGCGCGGGCCGCTCGGCCGCGGGCTCTCCCGGCTCGGCGGCCTCGCCTTCGGAACGGGGCTGAGGGCCAACCTCGCCGAGGCGTACACGTACCTCATGCAGCACTGGCAGCCGGGGGACGCGGTGTACGTCTTCGGGTTCAGCCGCGGCGCCTACACGGCCCGTGCGCTGGTCGGGATGCTCAACAAGCCGGGGCTGATGCGCCCCGGTGCGGAGAACCTGGTGCCGTACGCCGTGGCGAAGTACGCGTTCAACCAGGACATCGACAGGAGCGAGCAGGAGGTCGCCCGCTTCTCGCACGCCTTCTGCCTGCGCACCGAGGGCGAGCCGCTGTGGGAGCAGGTGAAGCGCAACGACCCCCGGCAGGTCTCGCACCACGCCCTGCCGGTGGCCTACCTGGGCGTCTGGGACACCGTGAAGGCGGCCGGCCTGCTCCGCCTGGGCAATCTGCGCTGGCCGTACACCCACTCCCTGCCCAACGCCGCCCGCATCCGGCACGCCGTGTCCCTCGACGAGCTGCGGCGCCCGTACCGGGAGTTCCTCGTCAAGCCCCGCAGCCCCGGCCCCGACACCGACACGAGCACGGCGGAGGAGGTGTGGTTCGCAGGGGTGCACTGCGACGTCGGCGGCACCTTCGACCACGCCCCGGACGCACCCCTGCTCTCCACCATCCCCCTCAAGTGGATCACCGACGGTGTCTGCGACGACCTGGACTTCCGGCCGGGCGCCTACGGGGCGGCGACCGCGGTGACCGAGGCCTTCGCCGACGCCTCCGTCCACCACAACGGCAGAGCGTGGATCCTCGTGGGCAGGCGGGCACGTCCCGTGCCTCCCGAGGCGGTACTCCACTGGAGCGTCCGGCTGCGCCGGGAACGGGACCCCGGCTACCGGCCGGACCTGGCCGGACGCGAGCGCTGGGCCGACCCCGACTGGTTCAAACCCGCTCGGGCATAGGGGGCTAATGGGTTTCTAAGGGTCGTACTCCTCCCGGGGGAGTAGTGAGTTCTGCTCCGGGTCGTGCTGCGGAGGCATGGGAGGTGCCTCCGTGGGAACGATGTGCCGAAGTGGCGCGCGGACCAGGCTGGTTCACGTCAGCCAGCCGGTCCGAGGAGGGCGTCATGAACCGTCAGACCCGCGTCCGTGTCATCCGCAGGCCCGCCGCGCCCCGCGACACCACCATCGACCGCAGGACACCTTCGGGGCGGATCCTGCCGTACTGACACCGCACGGGGTCCTGGGTGGAGTGAGAGTCGTCCTTCGGGGTACGCGGACTGACATCCAGGGAGCGGTGGGGCAGGGGAGGCGGTGGTGAGCATGCACGTCGACGGGAGTGGTCGGCAGTGACCCCCGCCGACGGCGCAGGCCCAGCCCCCTTCGTGCACCCCGCCCTCCTCTACGGCGACGAGCACGAGTACCTCGCGGGCACCGTCCCCTTCGTCCGGGACGCCCTCGCGGCCGGTGAGCCCGTCGCCGTGGCCGTGCCCGCGGAGCACCTCCGGCTGATCCGGGAGGCGCTGGGCGAGGACGCCCTTGCCGTGCGGTTCCTGGACATGCGGGAGGCCGGGCGCAACCCCGGCCGGATCATCCCCGCGGTGCTGCGCGCCTTCGCCGACGTCCAGCCGCCCGGCACACACGTGAGCATCATCGGCGAGCCGATCTGGGCCGGCCGCACACCCGCCGAATACCCCGCCTGCGTGCAGCACGAGGCGCTGATCAACGCGGCCTTCCGGGGCCGGAGCGCGACCATCCTGTGCCCGTACGACGTCCAGCGCCTCGAACCGCAGGTCGTCGCGGACGCCTGCGCCACCCACCCCACCCTCGTCCGGGCCGGCTCCGGGCGGCACGAGGACAGCGGGGCCTACGCCCCCGCGGACGTCGTGGCCCGGTACAACGAACCGCTGCCGCCCGTACCGGACGTCCCGCCCTCTCTGTCCTTCCGCTTCGACACGGACTCCCTCTCCGAGGCCCGGCACCTCGCCGTCGACGAGGCCGTACGCCTCGGCCTCGCGTCCCCCCGGGTCGAGGACCTGGCGCTGGCCACCGCCGAACTGGCCACCAACAGC
>Ga0105246_10002496_pt1 | contig 11123 bp, 14 predicted proteins | sample KBSM64metaG_FD_99694 | JGI IMG/M metagenome (GOLD analysis project Ga0105246, IMG submission 99694) | Miscanthus rhizosphere microbial communities from Kellogg Biological Station, Michigan, USA - KBS M6-4 metaG | ecosystem: Host-associated > Plants > Roots > Rhizosphere > Soil | place...
CAGATCGAGGCCCTGCTGGGCACGACCGCCGAGGTCGACGCCCGGCGCCTGGCCGACCCCACGCTGCCACTGGATGATCTGCTCGCCGCAGAGCTCCCGGCAGCCGCTCCCAACTCCCCGTCCTCATAGCCGACAGAGCCGGTCGACGGCCGCGTCGACCGGCTGTGTCAGAGATCTCGGCGGACGTTACGGTGCACGCCAGGACGACTGGCAGAAATCTGGCCAGGAGCCCCGCCGCGTGCGATGCGCCACCAGTGACCACGCAAGCGCGTCCACGCGACGCCAGCAGGTGCCCGCATACGGATGCGACCACGTGTCGTGATCGTTCTTCCAACCCGCCGCGGCAAGGAAATCACTGATGGCTTGTTCGGGCACGTCGGCGCCTACCTCCGCGCCACGCGCGATGCCGCGGGCGGCGCGGTCGATGCCCTCCTTGAACGCGTCCCGGGGTGCGGCTCCGGCGCCCGTCGCTGCGCAACCCACAAGGTCTCCGCTCGATCGACGGCCCAGGCGGGCGAGCGCCGGTCTCAAGATGGATGCCGGCGCCGTCACTTCCGGATCCCCCACGACGTTCGGAAACCGATCTCCGCGCCTGCCGTGGTCGCGGATGCGGTGACATCCTCCTCGCGCTGCGATTGCAGGGCCGCGTTCGCGCGGCGCCGCCACATCGCCTTCGCAGGGGCCGATAACCGCTCCCACGGGATATGGTCGCCGCCCTCCATATCCCACATCGCCTCGGCCGCTCGCTCGACGGCCCGCTCAAGGTTCTCAGGAGCATCCAACAGCTCCCGAGCCGGATCGTGCCGGTTGGCATTCATGGCGTCCCCTCTGTTTGAGGACTGTCCCGGCCCGAGGTGCCAACCCTCGCCGGGGTCACCGGCAGCCTAGCGCGAACCAGGCCGAGCTTCCAGTGAGGTAGCTCGTGCGAGGGGGCAGAACCGTACCATCTGCCGGCGTTTCGGCCTGGCCGGGAGGGGAATCAGACGGCCATGACCTCAAGCTCGACAGGCGCTCACGGAGCCGGCTATCCGGCGGCGCGAAGGGACGTGGCCAGCGGTCGGATGTCGCTCGGCGCCGTCCTCAAGCGCACCGTCAGGGAGTTCCGCGAGGACAACGTTACAGACTGGGCAGCGGCGCTCACCTATTACGGCGTGCTGTCGATCTTTCCGGCGCTGATCGCGCTGATCTCGATCGTCGGCCTGGTCGGTCAGTCGGCAACCAGCGCGCTGCTCGACAACCTCAGGGCCTTCACACCCGGTCCGGCGAGGGACATCCTCACCAACGCCGTCAACGAGCTCTCGAAGAACCGGAGCACCGGCGGAGTGCTGTTCATCGTCGGCCTGGTGCTCGCCGTTTGGTCGGCCAGCGGCTACGTGGCCGCGTTCATGCGAGCGGCGAACGCGATCTGGGACGCGCCCGAAGGCAGGCCGATTTGGAAGACGCTCGGGCTGCGCATCGGCGTGACCGTGATCACGCTGATCGTGCTGGCGATCGGCGCGGTGATCGTGGTCGTGACCGGACCGGTGGCGCAGCGCGTCGGCGACCTGCTCGGGCTTGGCAGCGCAGCGGTGACGGCCTGGGAGATCGCCAAGTGGCCGGTGCTGGTCGCCCTGCTGGCAGTGCTGCTGTCGCTGCTGTACTACGCGGCTCCCAACGTCCGCCAGCCGGGGTTCCGCTGGGTCACGCCCGGCGGCGTGCTGGCGATCGTGCTGTGGGTCGTCGCCTCGGCCGTCTTCGCCCTCTACGTTGCAACCTTCGCGTCGTACAACAAGACCTACGGTGCCCTCGGCGGTGTGATCGTCTTCCTGATCTGGCTGTGGGTGTCGAACATCGCCATCCTGCTCGGTGCGGAGTTCAATGCTGAGCTCGAGCGCCAGCGACAGATCCGTGACGGCCACCCACCCGACGAGGAGCCGTTCCTGCCGCTCCGTGACGAGCCCACGGGTTAGGCGCCAACGCCACATTCTCCGCCGACGCGCTACCTGACGTTCAGCGGAGCTCCTCGACCAGCCCGATGATGATGCCGTCGGGGCCGCGGACGTAGCAGTACCGATAGGTGTCCCCGTACTGCGCCACCACGCCCACGAGTTCGGCGCCGTGTGCGCGCAGGCGGTGGAGGACGTCGTCGACGGCGTCGACGACGAACGTGAGGCGAGGGATGCCCGGGGTGTTCACCGGCGCCCTGGGCGCAGTGCTGGTGGCCACCGGCGTGTGGAACGTCGACAGCTCCACCCGGCTGAGGCCGTCCGGGGTCCGCACGAAGGCGAGGTCAGCTCGGACGCCATCCAGCCCCACGAGCTGATCCACCCATTCACCCTCGACTGTTGCCTCGCCCTCCAATTCCAGGCCCAGTTCGAGGAAGAACGCGATTGCGGCGCTGAGATCCTCGACCACAACGCCGACGTGATCCATCCGTGAGATCGTCATGCCGGGCAGTGTAGGGAGCGCGGCGCAGGCTGATTGAGTTGAGGGTTCGATGCGAAGGGGCTAGCGCGATCTGCTTGGTTGCGGGCTGTCGGCAAACAGGTCCCAGTGCCCCTCGGAGACGACCTCGACAGTGTCGCCGGTCACTTTGATGGCGGTTTCGTCGTCAATCGCATAGGCCGGATTCGAAAGGCCGGCGGCCCATCGGGCAGCGTCAGCCATGGTGTTTTCCGGCAGCATCGGGTGATCCAGGTGCGGGAAGATCGAAAAATTGACGATCCCGAGCGCTTCATCTCCGCCGTCGGGCGGGTTCCAGACCTTGAAGTCCTCACCGATCCGAGGGGACATCACCATGCTGCCGGCGCTCAAGCCGACCCAGACGGCGTTCAGCGAGGGCAAGAGGTCGGCCACCCCTGACGCCAGCATGTGGTGAGCCAGGTAGAGGGCGTCGCCGCCGTTCACGAGCAGGGCGTGGGTCTTCTCGAGCAGTGGCACCCACAGCTCTCGAGCGACCGTCGGCAGCGAGGTGAGCTCAAGCACCCCCAGGGATTTCCACCCCAGTTCGCACATGGGCGTCGTGGCTTGTCCGGTGATAAACCGGTACGCCCCACCAAAGCCGCCCGGAGCGTGCCCGTAGGAGGCGGTGGGAACGCAGAGGGCATCGCACTCGGCGATCGGCTTGCCGAGCAGGTCGAGCAGTGCATCGTTGATGCTCGGGTTCTTGATACCAGCGGAGGTGAGAAGAAGCTTCATATTGCCTCCCGGGTCGGGTTACACAGACACGGTGTCGCAGGGAACCTGCGGATCCGTACGGTACAGACCGACAGACGACCCGAAACTCATCGCGGGGCATCCGTCCCGCCGCGGCGCCCAGCGGGCCCCCGGCGCACACCTCTCGTACACGCGGGGCGTGGCAGATCCGTGACAGAGGACATCTTTCGCGTCTTGATCTGGCGATGGGTCGTATAGGGGATCCTTCTAGCTTCTCGCTCTCGGGAGGTGTCCGTTCACCGCGCTGATCGGGGCGCTCAAAGCGGCAGGTTCGCATCCCGCGGCCGTTGCGGCAGAAGCTGCCTCCAGTCGAGGCCGAAAGGTGCTGCGACGTCGGCAAGTCCGTCGAGGCTGAACTGGGCGAAGGCTGCGGGATCGTCTAGGGCGCCCGCGAGGTCCCAACCGATTTCGTCCTCGAGCTGATCGAGCAGCGTGTCGGCGAGGCGAGTGCGTACGGCGGCGGCCAGATCGGCAAAGGTGATAACCGTGTCGTCGGCTCCAAACATGCGCCGGAGGTCGAGGCCGAGGAGTTCCGCGAGCGCCACAACGTTCCCGAACGAGAGGCTGCTTGTGATCTCATCGTCGTACCACTCGATGTCGCGGTAGGACTCGTATGACACACCCAGGGCAGCGGCGAGCTCGCGCGGATCCCTGCCGGCGGCCTCACGTGCCATCCGCACCGCCTGGGCGTATCCGGCATCCTCCGATTCGCGTTCTTTCATCTCGTCCTGTGGACGCCTCAGCCCACGTCGACCTCAACCACGGCAAACCGGTCGCTTCCGAATACGACACCGGTCTTCTCAGGACCAGCGAACTCGTGTCCAACAGCCACGACGAAGAGGTTGCGTCCGTCGTGATCGACACGATCCTGCTCTTCCCAACTCATCCAGACCTCGCTCACACAATCAGCGGCCCCACACTCACAACGTCTCGACCGCAGCTTGACGTTATCCGGCATGGAACCAAGTGTACGATCGTCAGCCCCCGCTGCTGGACGGCATGCCCCCCGCGAGCTTCGGGAACTGGGGCACTTCGAACGGCCGCTGGGATGCTCGGCTGCACTGGCCCCTAACTCCAGGTATCGCAGCCGGTCAGTGCCACGCCTCGCTCGGTCAGCCATCGGGCGACATCCATTCCAGGGACCGGGTTCGCCAGAGAGGTAGCGGTCGGGTCGTCCCATTGCGGGTTGGGAGCTACTCTGACGACCATGGCTCACGGAAGTCGGCGAAGAGTGTTAGGCCTCCGTCCACGAAGATGGTCTGCCCGGTGATGTAGGCAGCATCGTCACTGGCCAGGAAGCAGGTCACCCCAGCCATCTCGTCCGATGTGCCTGCGCGCGCCATCGGGATGTGCGCCGTCACCATCTCGCGCTTGCCCGGGTCTTCGATCCAGGCGCGATTGATCGGGGTTACCGTGGCACCGGGGCCGATCGCGTTGACACGGATGTTGTTGCCGGCGTACTCAAGCGCCAGTGTCCGGGTCAGGTTCTGCATGCCGCCCTTGCTGGCCGAGTAGCCGACGTAGTTCGGTTTCGGGATCAGCTGGTGGACGCTGGAAATGTTGATGATCGAGCCTGGGGCACCGGCGTCGAGGAAGCGCTTGATCGCTTCGCGTGCGCACAGGAACGAGCCGCGGAGGTTGACCCCGAGCACCTTGTCGAAATCCGCCGCCGACAACTCGTGCGACGGCTTCGAGATCTGGATACCGGCGTTGTTGATCAGCACATCGATGCCGCCGAGCTGATCGACGGCGTCGTCGAACATGCGGACCACGTCGTCTTCCTTGGAAACGTCGCCCTGCACGAGCACGTCACGGACGCCCTGCTGCTGCACCTGCTTCAGGCAGGCGTGCACCTTGTCTCCCGTCTCGGTCGCCTCGTCCGGGGTGGTCAGGTAGTTGATCGCCACGTTGGCGCCGTACTCTGCGAACCGCACGGCGATCGCCTGGCCGATGCCGGACGTGCCGCCAGTAACCAGGACGTTCTTGCCGTTCAAACCGCGCATGCCCTCGGACACGCGCGCAGCTGCAGTCATGGTCATGGGAGTCTCCTTCCAGAGGGTTCGGGGGCTCCTTCAGCGGCGCTTCATCAACCGCGCAGCACCCATGCAGGTTGAGTCAGCGATATCCGCAGGTTGTTACAGCGACCTTTAACATCCGCTCGCCGAGACCGGAACGCGCAGCGGGGCCGCGACGCGGCCCCGCTGCCTCCTCGGATCGGTCAGCCCTGGCGTGCCTGGTCGATGTGGTAGGCGGCGACGATCAAGCCGATGTGGCTGAAGGCCTGCGGGAAGTTTCCGAGCTGCTCGCCGGTGGCTGCGTCGATCTCCTCCGCCAGCAGGCCGAGGTCGTTGGCATAGCCGGCCAGCTGGTCGAACAACGCCTCCGCCCGCTCCACCTCACCGGCCTGGGCGAGGCAGGAAACGAGCCAGAAGGAGCAGATAACAAACGTGCCCTCCTCACCGGTGAGGCCGTCGGCGTTCAGGCCTTCCTGGTTGCGGTAGCGCAGCACGAAGCCGTCCTCAGTGAGGTGCTCAGCGATCGCCTCGACGGTCGAGCGCATGCGAGGATCGGTGGCGGGCAAGAAGCCCACCAACGGCATCAGCAAGGCAGCGGCGTCCAGCTCGTCGCTATCGAACGACTGCGCGTATGCCTGACGCCGCTCGCTCCAGCCGCGCTCGAGTACGGCAGCGCGGATCTCGTCGCGCGCCTTCGCCCAGCTGTCGGGATCGGCGGCCTCGCCCAGATGTGGCGCCAGCCGCACAGCGCGGTCGAGGGCCGCCCAGCAGAGCACTTTGGAGGACAGGTGGTGACGCGGCTCGCCTCGCATCTCCCACATGCCGGCGTCCTTCGATGACCAGCTACGGGCGGCGGTGTCGGCCATGTAGCAGGCGAACCGCTGGATCTCGGGGTGCAGTTCGCCCAGCTTCGACTTGTACAGGTCGAGCGCGATCAGTAACTCGCCGTAAACGTCGAGCTGCTTCTGGTTCCAGGCGCCGTTGCCGATCCGCACGGGCTGCGACGCCCGCCAGCCGGTGAGGTGAGGAAGGTCGCGTTCCGACAGATCGTGCTCACCCGCGATGCCGAACATGATCTGCAGCTCATCGCTGTCGCGAAGGTGGCCGCCTGCCGAGCTGGTCATGAACGAGACGAAGTCGTGCACCTCGTCGGGGCAGCTGCCAATGTACAGGGCCTCCATCGTCAGACTGGCGTCACGCACCCAGGCGTAGCGGTAGTCCCAGTTGCGTTCGCCGCCGACGCTCTCGGGCAGTGAGGTGGTGGGCGCGGCCACGATGGCACCGGTAGGGCGGTAGGTGAGCCCCTTCAGCACGCGCGAACTCATACGCACCAACCCGTGACGTGGCCCATCGTAGACGTCGTGCTCGTCCTCCCAGGAGCGCCAGCCCTCGGCCGTATCGGCGATGCGATCGGCGACCTCAGCTGAAGGAGTCGGCAGCGGCCGCGGCTGGTCGGGGGCAGCCCAGCGCATGGCGAAGCCGACAGCTTGGCCGCTCGTCACGGTGAACGTGGCGCGCATGGTCGAGTCGGCCACCTCAACCGGCGCCCCGGCGGTAACTGCGATCTGGTTCGGCCCGCCGAATGTGCGGCCGCCATCGCCGGTGCCACGGAACAGCGGACGCACCAGCCCGTACTCCGGACGCGGCGCTAGTTCCAGCCGCAGCTCAACCGCGCCGTCGATGCCCTCGACCAGCCGCAGTAGCTCATGCGGGGATTCCAAGCCGAGCTCATGGCCGCGCTGCCCGGCCTTGAAGGCCATCGCGTCGGTCACCCGCGCCACGCCCGACGCGGTGGTGAAGGTGGTCTCCAGCACCAACGTTCCCGGCAGGTAACGCCGCTTCGCGGTGAACGCCTCGGCCGGCTTCAGCGACCAGTGGCCCGCGCCCGCGCCGAGGATGCGGGTGAACACGGCCGGGCTGTCGTAACGCGGTAGACACAGCCAGTCGATCGATCCGTCACTCGCGACGAGGGCCGCAGAGTTGCAGTCGGCGATCAGGCCGTACTCGGCGATCGGAAGCGAATCGTCGGCCGCGCGGACGGCGGTGAGGGGCTTGTCAGCGGCCGAGGTCTCGGTCATCTGGGATGGCATCGTGCACTCCTTGGTCGGGTCGCCTCCCTGTCACTGCAGCCGCCTGGACGTTACGACCGTAACGTCAGCATCGGTGATCTGCACGTAGACGCATGAACGTCTCGCTGACCCGGCTGCTCGACACGCGGGCGCCGCTGGCGCGGGCGGCACTGGCCGTGCGACTGGCGGCCGCCGTCACCTTCCTCGGGTTTTCGCTCGGCAAGTTCATCCGCCATGGTGCCGAGCGGGCCGCTTTCGAGCGCTACGGCATCCCCTTCCCCGACATGGCCACGTATCTGATTGGAGGGCTGGAGCTCGTCGGAGGCACAGCGCTGCTGATCGGGCTGCTCGTGCGCCCATTCGCCTTTGCGCTGGCGTGCAACATGGTCGGCGCGATCTCGACGGCTGGCCGCATCGATGGAGGCCCGGTGCATCTGCTGCTCGCGCCAACGCTGCTCACCGGCATGCTGTTCCTGGTGTGGGCCGGCCCGGGTGCAGCCTCACTCGACGGCCGCCTCGCGGCACGCAGCCTCACAGGACCGCCGCCCGGCTCAGCCTGACAGGCCGAGACGGTCGCTCAGCCAGGCTGCCTGCCACTGGCGCTCGGTCTCATAGCTGCCCGGCGCATATGCGTCGGCCGCCTTCGCGGCGATGTATCCAATGGCCGCCGCGGGCGTCCCCGCACGAACCCCAGCGAGCGCGGCGAGCGCGTCAGCCCGGCGTTGCTGGGCGATCGGCGAGCCGCCCTCTGGCACATGGGCTATGCAGGCCTCGCCGTAATCGCGGGCGAGATCGTCGTTCCAGGCCATCACCCGATCGATCAGCCTGCCGCGGCGGGCGACCACCATCCCCCGCTCCAGCTCGTGGGCGTCTTCGAGTTCGATACGCCAGAGCTCCTCCGTCATCCACTTGGGCAACGCCGAAGGCTTCAGGGCATGAATGCCCGACCGACACAACTGCGGTTCGTCATCCGAATCGAGCCACCGTCCAGCCTCGGGCCACTGGACTCCGGTGAATGCACCGACTCTGCCCGGACGAAGGAATTTATAGGCGACGGTCATCGCCGGAAGTCCTTGAAGACGTTGAGCATGGCATCGCGGGATTGCTGGTCGAGGTCATCCTCGCGCAGCGCTCCGGTGACGGTGATCGTCTGCCGTATCTGCTCCAGGTAGACAGCGCGGGGGGAACAGAACGCGATATGCTCCTCGAACGGGAGGCGCTGTTCGGCCGGCATGCGATGGTCGAGGTAGTCGGTGACGAGCTCGACGAGTTCCTTGCAAGTGATCTCTGTTGATGACACGTCAGTTCTCCTGGAGGCCACTGCGTTCGATCACCTCACGCAGCTTTGATCGCGCCCGATGCAGCAGTACCCGCTGGTTGGTCTCGGAAAGTTCGAGGACGTTGCAGACCTCTTCAGCCGACCAGCCCTCGACGTCGCGCAGGCTGACCACCTTGCGCTGCATATCCGGTAGCTGGGCGATCGAAGCGGAAATCAGCGTTCGCACCTCGGTCGACAGTAAACGCTCGAGTGGTCGATGCCATTCCGGCACCGCGCTCGCCCAGTGCCCGGGCCAGGCGGAGTCGTCGCCCAGGAAGCGGTCGACCGGCACGGATTCCTCACCTGACTCGGGATCGTCAGCGATCGAAGCAAAGGGGACGGATCGCGACTCGCGCACACCCCGCGTCTTTGCGATGTTGACAAGAATGCTGAAGAGCCACGTGCGCAGGGAGGAACGGCTCTCAAAGCGGTCGATTCCGCGTAGAACCGCAACCCAGGTGTCCTGAACGACCTCCTGGACGACCGCCCGGTCACGGACGTAGAGCGCCGCAACGCGCTGCATGGACCCGCCGAAGGCGTCAACAAGATGAGCGAACGCCGCCTCATCGCCCTCCCGGAGCGCCCGTACCAACTCCATTTCTCCTGCATACCTGACGGTTGACACACGCCATTCATATCGGATCAGGATCGCGGCTACCAGCCTATGGGCGCCTATGAACTGCCAACGGCAGGCCGGCCGTCAAACCCTCCCGCGGGCGCTGGGGTCGGACTCTGCAACAGGGAAATGGCGATGACGGGGTTGATCAGGACCGACGCCAGGGCGGCGGCGGTCAACGCGGCAGCGGTTGCCGCGTTGATCAGCCCCAGCTGTTCACCGATCTGAGACGCGATCAGGACGAAGCTGAGCGTCGTGGCTTGGAGCGCCGCAGCGGCGAACGTCAACCGCAAGCCGATCAGCGGCCGATAAAGCATCGCGGGCACACCACGGATAAGGTAGATCGCGAGCAAGAACAGCGGCACCTTCGCCAACGTCGAACCGCTCGCGACCAGCGCATGGGCGTCCAGCCGGACGCCGCTGGACACAAAGAAAACCGGGATGAAGAACCCAAACCCGGCCTCCTCCAGCTTTGCGTGGAAGTGTGAATGCGTCATCGCCTGGTCGCGGTCGGCGAGCTTGAGAATCGCACCGACGAGGAACGTCCCGAGGATCGCCTCCAGCCCGAACCGCTGGGCGAGGATGCTGAACAACAGCAGCAACAGGAAGGTTCCCCGAACTCGGATCTGCGCGGTGGTGTCCTGCAGCTGTACCAGCACCGACGAGATGTGCCCGATGCGGCCACCAGCAACAATCAGCACCGCCGTGACCAGACAGAGCAACCCGAAACCGCCGAACAATACGAACCGCGATTCCAGCGACGTTTCCTGACCTGAGAAGAACAGGGACAGCAGCACGACCGTGGCCACGTCCGCGATCGACGCGCCGGCGATCACCACCTGGCCGAACCTCGACTCGATCAGCCCCGCGTCCTTGAGCAATGGCAGCAGCACAGCCAGCGAGGTGGCCGACAAGACGACGGCGATCAGGAACGGCGAGCTGATCACGCCCGCCCCGGAAAGCGTATAGGCCACGACCAGCGCCAGAACAAACGACAGCACGAAGCCGAGCAGGGCGACGCGCAACACGGCGCCACGCAGCTGATCGAAGTCAATCTCGAGACCTGCCAGCAGCAGCAAATAGCCGACGCCGATCAGCGACAACACCTGAACGGCTGTGTCGGCCTCGACCCAGCCGAGCAGCGAAGGGCCGAGCACAACGCCGGCCAGGATCTCGATCAGCACCGAGGGGGCGCGCAACCACGGCGCGAAGCCGAGCAGCAGCGGCGCGGCGAACGCGACGGCACAGACGATCGCGAGGTTGTCGAAACTCACCGCTTCCATGCCGGTGCAGTCGCTGACCGTCTGGGATTGTTACGGGCGATGTGAAACGACGGTGCGCCCTCGGACACCAAACGCTGAACCCGAGCACCGGAAAGGATCATCAGTGAGCGACACAACACACGACGTCATCGTCATCGGCGGCGGCCCCGGCGGCGAGGTAGCCGTCAACACGCTGGTCAAGGGCGGCAAGCGGGTCGCGTTGGTGGAACAGGAGCTGATAGGCGGCGAGTGCACGAACTGGGGCTGCATCCCGTCCAAGACGCTGCTGCGCCCGGCTGAGCTGGCCGGCGCCTGCGATCGCACCGCCGGCGTCGAGGTGCCGCGTCTCGACTGGCCCACCCTCGCCGCGTACCGCGACTACATGGTCACCGACCATGACGACGGCCCACGCGCCGACCGCTACCGCAAGCGCGGCGTCACCGTGATCAAGGCGCCTGGGCGCATCCTCTCCCAAGGCGTCGTCGAGGCTGGCGACGAGCGGTTGCGTGCCGACGCGGTCATCGTAGCCACGGGCAGCGAGACCGCGATCCCGCCGATTCCCGGCTTGGGCGAGGTGGGCTACTGGACGAATCGGGAGGCAACAGGGCTGACAGACATCCCTACGAGCGTCGTGATCATCGGCGGCGG
>Ga0105246_10002497_pt1 | contig 11122 bp, 7 predicted proteins | sample KBSM64metaG_FD_99694 | JGI IMG/M metagenome (GOLD analysis project Ga0105246, IMG submission 99694) | Miscanthus rhizosphere microbial communities from Kellogg Biological Station, Michigan, USA - KBS M6-4 metaG | ecosystem: Host-associated > Plants > Roots > Rhizosphere > Soil | place: Michigan...
GTGTTGCTGACGTGCTCGCCGTCATGACAACGAAAACAACCGTTGAAATAAAAATGTCCGATGTTGTTTGGATGAGTCTGCCAGTTAGTCCTCATCTCAGGGAAAAAATAGGTCTTGAAGATCCGCTGGAGCTCGGTGGCGGACGCTTTGATGTCGTTGCCTCTCTTCACGTGAACATCCGGATAGCTCTGGGAGTAAAACTGATCGAGGCCCGACGCAATTGTCTGTATGCCCTCGTCTTCAGTTTTATAAGATTTATTCAGCAACGCAATCGATTCTCGCTTGAGAAAGGGAAGTGACGGATCCAACCTGCCGGACGCAAACGACTGATCCACTGCCATATCGGGTGGGAGATAGACGTGGGCCGGACGATTGTGACAATCCACGCAGTCCATGCGGCGCTTGGCGGCCGCCGCGATCTGCTCTTGTGTTAGTGGTTTATTGCGATTGTAGTATTCAACCACATGACCCTGCTTGTCCTGGATCCGCACCCACGGAATTACCTGTCGCTGTTCGTCCGTTGCGATGTAGTCGATCGTGTTGGCGATATTCATGTGCCAGTGAATTCCTGCGACCGTGCCCGCGTTGGGACTGCCACCGCCCACGTTGAGGAGCATCCGAGTTTGACGAAGAGAATTCTTTTCATCGTACGCATAGTGATTGAACACTTTTAACTGCGCGCCAAAGAACTTCTCGGGCCAGTGGCACTGTTCGCACGTTTCCGGCGCCGGACGCAGATTGTGGACTGGGGTAGTTATGGGACGAGAGTATTTATTGAACGTTACTGAATAAAGCTGGTATGCACCGGATAGCTTTGAACGCACATACCAGCCGGCGCCTGGCCCAACATGACAATGAACACAACCCACGCGTGCGTGCGCTCCTGCTTTGTAGGCGACGTATTCAGGCTTCATAACTGAGTGACAGGCCTTGCCGCAAAACTCATCAGACTCGCTATATTCGTAAGCCTTGTAGCTGCCAAAGGCACTGGCGCATATAAACAGAAAGGTAACCAACAGGAATGCAAAGAAAGCATGCCGAGCTCGCGGATCATTTAGATCGAGCTTTGGATACGCGGCAATCTCCGATGGCGATCCCCTGTGCCGGCGTCGCCGTTCCACCATCATGCCGATCACGACGATCGCCAATCCCAAAATCAGAATTGAAGGAAAGATGATGTAAGTCATGATCCCGAGATACGGGTTTTCACGTTTTGCCGTGATCTCAACCAGAAACAGCAGCACTACACTCACGAGTGCTGCGCTGGCGATGGCAGCGCCAACGAAGCTGATATAGTTCCGGTAAAGGCGGGGTAGTTTGGGATTGGTTGGCTCAGCTTCGCTCATTGTGCTTCTTGAGGTTGTTCTGGTCCTTCGGCTTCTGGTATGTCTCGCGTTTCCTGCGTCTCTTTAAGACTGTCTTCGTAAGCTAACTGATGCTCTTCACGGTAATGTTCCTCAGATACGCGACCGTCGAGAAATGCAAAGTTCACGGGATAGACATCGGGATCAAAGATGACCTGATAGAAGTGCCACACTACGATAGCGAGCGTCGCCAGCACGGCCTCATAAAAATGAACAGCCAGAGCAATGTCGATGGCCCAACGAGGCAAAAAGCTAAATGCCCCCAGTTTGAACCAGATCATCAGACCGGTCAGGCCCATGACTAACGTGCCCCACACAACCGCCCAGTACTCCGCTTTTTCCGCATAACCAAACCGGGCAATCTTTGGCCTCGCTTTGGACGCGCCGAGATAGTAGCCGAAGTTACCGATCACATCCTTGAAGTCTTTCCCTCTGATCATCATGTCTTTGACCCAGAGCCGGCCCTCTTTGGACCCGAACAAATAGCCCAGATGGTAAATGCCGACCACGAGCATGATCACCGCAGCAGTGCGGTGAATGATCCGGCGCAGGTATTCACTCCCTCCCAGGAGCCATGCGAGCCAGGAACCCGGATACTGAAGAGCAAAGCCGCTCAGCACCAGGGCAATAAAGCTGGTTAGCAGCAACCAGTGTTGCACGCGCTGGTTGAAGGTCAACCGTACGATCTGGCGCGCCTGACGTTTTTTCTGTTTCGCCTTTCGAAGCCAGATCAGCCCATTGTGAACAGCCATGCCGCCGATGACAAAAACGATGAGAGGAACGTAGATCCAGCGCACTATCCTGGTACCGATCGTGCCGGCATCTGTGGTTCCAACTTGAGATATCAATCCGGCCGTCAAGTGGATCTTGCCCCGCGCAAAATTCGCACCGGCACCGATATGACACTGCCCGCACGTTTGCGGCAGATTGTTTGCGCTGATCATCGACTTGGGATCGGAAGAGGGCAGGATGTTGTGAACGCCGTGACAGCTCGCACAATTCGCAACTACCTTCGACCCCATTCGCGACGCGAGGCCATGGTAACTATCGCGATAACTACTGACACGTTCACCCGCGACTCCGAATTCCTTCGTAAGCGTCACCCCTTCATGGCACTTCGCGCAACTCTCTGTAGCGATCGCGGCCGAGGCGGTCGCCGTTGCACGCTCGACGGGCGGCTCGATGTTGTGAATGCCGTGGCAGTCAGTACATACCGGTGAGCGCGACACTCCGCGTGCAACAGCCTGACCGTGAACACTCTGAACGAACTCGCCCGATTCCACTTGGTGGCATTTACCGCAAGTGGATGCGATGTTCACTTTCGCAATTGACGATTGCCCATTCGAAGCCGGCTGCACGTCGTGACTGTTGTGACAGTCGGTACAAACTGCAGCACTCATGTTGCCACGTGCGATAGCTTTGGCATGGACACTTTCTCGATAAGAGAGTACGGGGCGATTGCTGATGCCGCTGCCCTGCATGACCGATTTGTCTCCATGACATTTACCGCATGTCTCAGCGATCGTGGCCCGGTTTATAGTGGAGTTTGGATCGCTGGCGGGCAGCATCGTGGAGAGATCGCCATTCCTGGTGTGGCAATCACGGCAAGTCGCGGCTTTCGTGCCATTGTGAACAGCTTGGGCGTGGAAACTGCGATCGTAGTCTGCATGAGCGCCGGTGTGAAACTTTGAACCTGCAAGATAGGGAAGATTCTTGCCGGGTGCGTGGCATCCCTGGCATTGAAGCTCAGCAGGCCTGCCGGGAAGATTCGCGTTTGGACCACCCGGCGTGGCGCCCTCATTGGGTCTGACTGGTTGGTTTGGTGTGGCCTGCGGAGTTTGGGCCCTGGCTGGATATAACCACCAACAGAACAATGAAAGGACCAGCACTCCACAGAGAAACTGAAGCACAGCAAAAGCCAACACGCGTTGGGTACGCGGGTGGCCCTTGCTGCATGTGTTTCCTAAAGCCACGGTTATGTAGAGAGTGACCCCCGCTGTTCGTGTCCCCGTGGGGTCTTACGCTCGTCGCTAAACCTTCCGCATGTGAAACCTACACCGAAAAAGCCGGTGACAGGTCTTACTTAAGCAGCCGCCGCCTTCTTGTGACAGGCCATGCACTTCTTAGAGGTCGGGGGCGCGGGCGATAAGTTCGGCCGGAGCTTCACCACTTCGTCGTGACAGCCTGCGCAGTTACGATGAAACGCCTGTTGATTGTTGAGGATCAGCGGCTCGGCACTGCCTTCAACCTTGATCTGCGGCAATGCCGGCAGCAGTTTTGGTTTCGCGTCTGTCTTTGTATGACAATCATGGCAGACCGCGCCCACTGCGTTCGGATCCTTTTCCGCAAGCTCCATCGTCAATGTCGTAATGCGATCAGCGGGCCACACAGTCTTGTGCGGTGGGTGCTTGGCGGCTTCGGACGCAGGTTGCGCCGTGTGATGACACTCAACACATTCAATCTGTTTCGTACCATCGGCACTGTGATTCTTAGTGATGTGATCGAGGTGATTGAACTTAATTGCGCCGAGTTTCGCATCTGCGCCCAGCGTGATCACCTCGGGCGGTTTCTTGATGTCCTGAATCGTTCCATCGGCAACAACTCCCCGTGTCCCCGTAGTGATCAGGAGCGCAAGAATAATAATGCCTAAGAACATCGTGAGTAGTTTCATAACTCAACTCCTTTGCAAACTAAATTGCTGTTGCTAAAAGCGCCATGCCGGGCCAGTATGGCAACGCTTGCAAACCGAAAAATCGTCGCCGCCAAACGCACGCTTGCCGTCGTGACAAGTCATACAACTCTGAGTGCGACCAGAGGCGTGATGATTAGCCGGTTCCGGCGCACTCACCTGTTGTCGTTGTGGCATGCCCGCTCTCACCTGATGACATTCGTTACAGTTCAGCTTCTGTCCTGGTCCGTGTTTAGCGTGGCTAAAGCTCATACCGAACGCCGCCGTCCATTGCGGAGTCCGCGAGTACGAGCCGAGCTTGTGGCACGTGCCGCACGAAGAGATATCCCGATCTCCTGATTTCGCGCGCGGCTGGTGACAACTAAAGCACGTCGCGTGAGCACTGAAGCTAACGGGAATCGAAAATGCAACACCGCCTCGAGCTGGTCGATGGCAGGTGGCACAACGCACACTGCCCATGTTCAGATGCCGGCCATGGTCGAAGTTTACGCGAAAACTCTTCATCGGGGGAAAAGCTTTAACCGCGCCGGATCGGACGTCTGTATGGCAGATGGTGCAGATCGGACTCTCCGTATTTGCAAACTGCTGTGCATGACATCCGATGCAGGGCGTGTGTGATGCGCTCCCCGGAAGAACCGGTCGCGGCGAATTGTTCTCACGTCGATGACACAGCAGACACGGCATGCGCGCGTGGTTCGGGCTCGAATGCAGAAACTTCGAGTAGTCAACATCCTGGGCCAATGCTTCCCGCTGGAAACAACAAATGGTCAGCGCAACGAGGACAGCGCAAACCGTCCAATTAATGTGCGTTGATCTGTGGCCGATTTCCCTCATCACTTCGACACCGGCTTTGGAATCGCATCCAGGTGATTCTGAGGCACGGCATTTTTCCCAATCATGATGTGACATTTGACGCATTGAAAATTCGGGTTCTTGCGTCTTTGATCGAGCTCGTAATTCAAAGCGCCATCCAGGTTCGTCTCAATGTGACAACCGCCGCTTCCGCCACACGACTTGACCGTTACGAAGGTTCGTTCGTCGAGCGTGTTCATGACAGCCGGATTGTGACAGTCAATGCAACTCAGTTCTTTATGTACGTCGAAATCGTGCTGGTAGCGTCCCGCGCTTCGTCGTGACCACTTCCTCAGCATCAGCCAATCGTTGATACCCATTGTTTGGGCCAACTTCGGATCGAAGTCACGTAATGGCTCCGTTGTAGCGGTAGCTAACTTATGACAGGTCGCACAATCGGCAGGGTCAGGAGCCAAGCCGGAGTCTTTGTTGTGGCAAGTTGAGCAGGCCGCGTGTGATGTGGGCGTCGATTTGAACGCACCTTTTTTCAGCCAGAATGCATCCTCAGCAAGCTTGGCCGGTCGCTTAGTCACAAATTCGTCCGGTGATTTTCCCTGGGGCTGGTAAGTTTCATGACACACAGCACAGCCCTTCGACTTAGCATCCTGCACAGCTTTCCTGCTGAATGATGCGTGGGCGTTTCTCTTGAATGCGCCGGACAGGCGCCGCGTTGTAGATAAAGGAAGCTCGGCCAACGCGACATCTGAACGTCGCCGACCAAACGGCAGCAGTCCGACAACATCAACATGCTTGTCATGAGGGAACGCAACCTTAAATTCGGAAACGAAGTTTTGTCCCGTTTTTGAAGCAAGGAAAGGTTCACCCAGACTCGGGAATGGATAGCGAGCTGTATTTCGCGGCGTTACCGCAACATGACAGTTGGAACAAATGACAGGCGCAGGCCGCTCGCGTGCGAAGAACTGAGTGCGATGACACTCGAGGCAAGCCGCATGTTCGGGAAAGTCAGTCACATCGGGAAAAGCATCATCGACCTTGCGAACTTCTTTCCAATTTTTGGAGGGAAACTTATGACACGAATTGCACGCGAGTTTCTGCTGCTCGACATGCGTGCGATGTGAGAACTTCGCGTAATCGAGGCGCGGTTTTGATGCTTGCCGTTGCGCGGGCGGACGGCGACGACCCTGACGCCGTTGTGCGCCGGCTTCAAGATTCGAAGCAAACAGAACGACGATCGACGTCAGCAACAACCACAAAAAGCACGCCTGGCTTTTGCTCCACGTTGCCCCCATTTTTGTTGTTCTTCTTGTGGTCTTCCTCCCTAAGCTGGCTGCCGTCTTTCGATGTCTCTCAGCTTTAAATAAACCAGAACCGCCAAAAACAAAATGAAAAAGAGCGATACCACCAGGCCCTTACGTCTGAAGTTCAGTTCCGCAAGCGCATCTACTCCCGACTGGTAAGTTTTTGCAGCCATACCAGTCGCCGGAGCAACAACTTTATCAACTTCGGCGGGCGACGACGAATGAATCAAAACGCGCGCATGAGTGACTCCGTCAATAGCTTCGCGCAGATCAAACTTGGGCTTGCTGACTTCCATGCCCGCGCGTTCCGCCCGATCCAGAATCTCGTTGGAGTTGTGAATCCGTCGCAAGAGCCCATCAATTTGCGACCGCATTTCACCGGCGGCCGCGAATCCCTTGTCACCCTGCTTGTGACATGAGATGCACACCGATCCTTCGGCCGTGCCGAGCAACGCATCAGTTGGGGCCGCGATTTCGTGGTTATTATGACACGTAATACACTCTCCGAGACCTTTGTTATCGAACGCCGCTTTGTGCACGCTAGCCTGGAACAGTTCCCCTTGTCGTGCATGGCACTGTCCACAGACATTGGCCACTGAAGTAAGTCCGGGAGGCGCAGCGCCGTGATTACCATGGCAGTCGTTACAGGTGGGAGCCGAAAGATCCTGCCGGTCATACAGCGCTTTCGCGTGAACGCTCTTCTTGTATTTCATGTATTGATCGGTGGGGATTTTGAACTCCGCCATGCGCTCAGCCTGTCCGTGACATTTGGCGCACGTCTCGGCCACGTTTAGTGGATACACCGAAGAGAGGGCGTCATTTACCGCGCGAATTCCGTGTACTCCGTGGCAGCTAATGCAGGTAGCGACTTTTTCGTTGCCCGCTTTCAACAACTTGCCATGGACGCTGGTTGCGTATTCCTTCTCCTGGTCCACACGCAGTGCCGGATTATATTTCTTCATGAAACTGGCATCGTTGTGACACTTGCCGCAGAACGCAGGTATATCGACCATTCGCGGCCGGCCGAGGTAGCCTTTGCGTGGGTCTTTAGCGGCGGTTTTGTCGCTCTGAGTGGGATCGCCCCCGTGACAGTCGTTACAAGAGAGTCCACGTGAAAGATGAATATCGTCTTTGATCGAGCGTGCCGGATCGCCGATTTTTCCTTCCAGCGTGATGTGGCATTCGATGCACGAACTCTTCTGCTGCGCGTCTGCCGTCAGAGCGCCGAACCAGATCAGCGCTACGGCTAATAGCAATAGTTTTGCGTGTTGATAGTTCATATCTCGCTCCTCACGCGAGATACCCGATAATAGTCATCACTGCGATATAGAGAACCGCAACCACTCCCAGCGCAATAAAGATCTTCCGTCGCCGCGGATATTTTTCCGGGGAATGATTGATAAAAGGGATCGCGAAGAGTACGGCGCCGGCCAGCATGAAAAACAGAATCCCAATCACTTCACCATCAAATATCAGGACCTTCGCTGGTATATATTTCAGCGTCTGAAACATGAACAGGAAATACCACTCCGGCTTGATTCCTGCCGGCGCAGGAGCAAACGCATCGGCCTTTACACCCAACTCCCACGGAAACAACGCTGCGAGCGCGGCCAGCACGCCGATCGCCAGAATCCAACCAATCAGATCGCGCATGAGGAAGTTTGGAAAAAACTTCATGCGCCGGTGGTTCTGCTCGTAACGAGCGGGCACATGCATACCGTGCAACTGGACCAGCAGAACGTGGATGCCGAGAAAGACTGTCGCCATGGCCGGAAGAACCGCGACGTGGAATCCGAAGAAGCGTGTCAGTGTCGCCCCGGTCACTTCATCACCGCCGCGTAAAAACCTCAGGAGTGTCTTGCCCACAACCGGCACAACGCCGGCGATGTCAGTACCGACTTTGGTCGCGAAAAACGACACTGTGTTCCACGGCAATAGATAACCGCTAAAGCCGAACGTGATGCAAAGCAAAAGAAGTACAACCCCAGTCACCCACGTCAGCTCGCGTGGCCGGTTGTAGGCCTGCATGAAATAAACGCTGAACATGTGAATGAACAACGTGAGGATCATGAGGTTAGCCGACCAGCTATGAATCGAGCGGATGAGCCAGCCAAACTTCACCTCCGTCATGATGAACTGGACGCTCTCGAAGGCGTTTTCAGCGCTCGGCCGGTAATAGAGCAATAGCAGGATCCCAGTGACCACCTGGACCACAAAGAGAAACAGCGTCATGCCGCCGAAGTAATACCAGATCGACTGCCGGTGAAGCGGGACCTCTTTTTTCTTCGCGGCTCGAGCAAGCGCGCTGACGGACAAGCGCTCGTCAAGCCAGTTTTTTAAAGGCTCAATGATCATCCGGGTTTTAGGCTCTATTTACGACGATATCGTCACCGCGCTTGTTTACGGGATACTGCTCCAGCGGTCGCGGTGGTGGTCCACCAATGTTTTCTCCATTCAGGTTGTACTGGCCGTTATGGCAGGCACACCAAATCTGTTTCTTTTCCGGGCTGTACTGCACGATGCAGTCGAGGTGCGTGCAGACTGCCGAGAACGCTTTCAGTTCTCCTGAAGCAGTGCGGACGATCAGGCCGGGCTTGCTGCCGAACTTGAAGATCTTGCCGGAATTGGGTGGTAGCTCATTGAGCTTTGCGGCGACGACGGAGTTTTGCATCGCCTCAACAATATGAGGCGGCGCCATGAATCTGATGATCGGGTAAAGGATCGCGGTCAATGTCGCGACAACGCTGGTCCCGAGCAGATAATCAAGGAACCGGCGGCGTGACGTTATGCTCCCCATTGCTTCAATCCTCCCCTAGATTGATCTCAGGAGCTTGCAAACAGACAAGGCCACAGAAGCACAAGACGGAAGTGCATCAGTTTGAATTTACGCCGAAGGCGTTGGCTAATTTCAGCCCAGGGTTCGAGCGTTCGCGAGAACCCTGGGGAAAGATTCAGAATCGCGACCAAACCCTGAAAGGGTTAGACAGTTGGCGAACCCTTTCAGGGTTCAATGACTATTTTAGATCTAATCCCAAGGTTGTCGCTGTGCTCCAACCTTGGGCTGAAATTAGCCAACGCCTCCGGCGTATTTCAAACTGATGCACTATCCACAAGACTGGAATATCGCGATCTACATCATTTCAGTGCTTGTGCTTCTCTGTGGCTGATAAACTCCATTACTACTCTTTTCGCCCGAAGTAGATGCGCAACGAAGTGTAAGGCAGGTGCGCGTGATAATTCTCCGGACGTGGTCCAACCAGGGTGCTCTCGTTATAGTTGAAATACTGATAGCCCACGTTCCAATCGATATGGCGGGTGAGCTTGATAGCCAGTCGTGCTTCGGGTGACTGGAAGCTCATAGGATACGACGCGATCAAGAAACCCGGATTCCCGGTCGGGTCTGCTACGCGATCTCCCTGTCCCGTATCTTTGTTGATGCGATAAGAAGCATAGAGACTCGCGCGGGGGTGCAGCCGAGCAACGGTATCGAAGAAGAAGTAATGATTCCTCCCGTAGTACAAACTGCGGCCCACCGGGTGGCGAATGCTGTTGAAGAAGTAGTCAACGACTGCGTTGCTGTTGACCCAATTGAAATTGTAGCCGGTATTGAACGAGACACTGGAGTTCGCGGTCCAATCGATCGAAGAGGTAAACACTCGCGACTTAACCGAGACCCCGAAGTCTTCTATGGAAACTCCGGCTATCTCAGACGGATTCGAATTGTTCTTGACTATGATCGCGGCGTTCAGAGAGAGCCGTTTTGTCGGCGAATACCTGCTCTTGCCGCGGAAGTTCGTATAGTCGTAGTTCCCGATGCGCGTAAAGACGTTGTCCGCTGTGCCGTGCTCGCCGTCGAAGTAAATAGTCCAATTATTTGCCGGACGGGCCTTAAACCCACCTATCACAGCGTGTGTGTGGTTCTCTTCATTGACAACCTCGGAGGTGCGGACTGCCGGTGGAGTGAACGATCCATTGGAGCCGAGATTGAATCCTTCGAAGCTCTCATCGATTTTGCGATTGCCATAGCGATAGCCGAGGTGGATTGCATACCGGTTGTTAAACTGGTAATCGCCTTCGAAGGTGTTCTGATACTTGCGATAGTTCGTGACGCGAGTCGCATCAAGGTTGCTGAAACCGACGGTATCAGTTCTCAGCGTTGCGCCGGAGCCACGCGTGATAGAAAAGAAGTCACTGAAGACCGCGGTTCCGTTAATCTCGAAGTCTTCCACGCGAAATGTGTTCGAGATTCGCAGTTTGTCTGTAGCGAGCCAGGTTAAGCCGACATCGCCGACTGTGTTTGGACGCTCGGTGTTTCCAGTGATGTTGTATTGTCCGAGATTGAGAGTGTTCGGGGTCGCTGCCGGTGGCGTTGGCGGCCAGCCGGTAACTCTCGGATTAAAGTTCCTGCCAGCGAAATTCTCGACAAACGTGAAGTCCGATTTGGCTTTGCTGTAGATGATTCGACCGGTGATATCGAGCTTCTTCGCCACCAGCGTGTGCAAGCTGAAGCGAGTGAAATCAACGCTTCCGCGCGCAGGCTCGTCGCGATGATACGACGTCAGGCTCGCGGCTGTCGGATTCAGGTTTATTGGCGGACTCGCTTGATTGATAGAGCTGTCATCGCGAAAACGTCGAAAACCCTGAAGGAATGAAAAGTCGATCGGTCCGAGTTTTCCGTCTGCACCGACGCGATAGTCGTTAGCGCGCGACCTTACGTTGTTAAGAAAGTTAAACTCGTTACCGCCGAGGTGATAGTTTGTGAATGCAGGGCCATCGTAGCGCTCGGGTGAATAACCAACGTTGAATCTGATCGTTTCGTTCTTTGGCAGAATGGTGATATCGAAGTCACCCACCTGCATTCGGGTGTCTGTTCCGTGCTCGCCGGAGGTCAGTTTGGGCGGCACACTGAACGTTGTGGGGCTAAACACCCAGTTCGGGTTTGCGAAACTGTTAAGGAA
>Ga0105246_10002499_pt1 | contig 11121 bp, 9 predicted proteins | sample KBSM64metaG_FD_99694 | JGI IMG/M metagenome (GOLD analysis project Ga0105246, IMG submission 99694) | Miscanthus rhizosphere microbial communities from Kellogg Biological Station, Michigan, USA - KBS M6-4 metaG | ecosystem: Host-associated > Plants > Roots > Rhizosphere > Soil | place: Michigan...
GACGATCACGCATATTCGGCTTCCAGGCGGGGGCGAGGTAGGTCTCTACCAGCCGAAGCATCCAACGCATTGAGCCTTACGACAAACTGACCTAAGCAATGGAGCGCCTTAGAGTCTATGACACGGCATCCCAGACCACCATTCAGTGTCAGAGGCATGTACATCAGTATTTTTGCGCGTAGGCTTGCAAACGAAAATCTGCATACTGTGCTCGCAAAGCGAGATCGATGCCATATGGCCCAGCCCAAAGAACTCTAACCCAGAGTGACAGCGAGCCAATGCTCCGAATGGTCTCCGGCGGGAGCTTGGAACTGAGGACCCAGCCGAGTACTGAGACTAGTAAAATAACCGCGATCTGCGGCGATAAGATCCAGAGGGATATAAGGGCGCCCTCGCGCATCGATAACTTCCGGTCTTTCTGGCCATCGTGTCTAACGACATAAACGCGGAACGACCGGTATTTCTTCCTGACTAATCGCGGGGTTAGCAGCGCCTGAATGATCAGAAACACAAAAGGGCCGACTAAAGAGATCGCTGTGAGGTTGGCGACCAGGTATCCCATGATTAGGAGTCCGAACAAAGCAGGCCAGAACATCGACCAGGACGCGGCAAGTCTCTGTGTCCAAGCTGTATTGATTGGCCAGCCGGGCATCTCACTGGGCTGCGATGTTTTGAAGTCATAACCGCAATCGCACTTTAAGGACCCGGGCGGGCTGGCAAGTCCACAAGTCGGGCACTCCATGAGAAGGATCTCAGAATAGCGCAAACAGTCTTTAGGCAAAACCATGGGTGAGGATGTCCCGATCGCCTACGACGGAACTAATCGCATCTTTGATTTTAGTTGCGTCCTGGGTGATAAAAAGGCCTACAGCAGCCAATCCGAAATTCAGCCTAATGATTGAGCAAATTTCCTTTGCACTAAATAGAACAGGATTGAGCAACAGGCTTCGATGAGGATAAATGCTCCGAGAGCATCCACCGCCGCACTAAGAGCATCCTGCCCATCGTAGGGGTACGCACGAACGTAAACGGCCATCCGTGCATGGAGGATTGGCCTTAAAGTCAGAACGGCCAGAATTGTTGCTCCAACTAAGGAAATTAGGGCCTGAAGCAACCTAGAACGCGGCCAATTCATTCACGGCTATCATAGCCCAAAGACGGCTTCAGTTAAGGCCGGCAGTTCCGCCAGCTCCCACGCGTGATCGGCGATCTTAGACTCCTTCGCGGGCGTAACGCGGATCGTCTCCGAGCCTCGCACCAATCGTATCAGTGCACTTAGTGCGCTTTGCCGGAGAGCATCCAAGGAATGGACCTCCGGGCGATGCAAGATCGGCTACCATTGCTGGCTAATGACAACGGGCAACTGGATATCTCTAGGTGCCATTCTCTTGTGTAGTCTTGTTACCGGACTCGGTCTGTACCTCGGACCCAAGTTCGCCGTAACGCGAATACTCGAAGGATATTGCGATCAAGCGCGAGTTGCAGCCAAGGGCGAAACCGCCAACGCGTTGATATCCGCTGGTGATCGATGCCCTGTTACGGTTCACGCAGGCGACCATGCACTCGGGTTTCGATGGTTTGGTTTGGTGGTCTGTTTCACCGCGCACCCGCGTCGTAGACGCTCATCGACGAACGTATCACGTTGCCGCTCTTTGACACAATCTCGGCACGTCACAGCTTTGGTTCTGTGTCACTTTTGACCGCCAGCTGAAGCTTAGCGATGAATGTGTCATAAGCCGCTTGTACTTTAGCGGGGTCGGGTGATTTGCCTTGCACGGGTTTGATGAAGTCATCCATGGCCTTGTCGATTTGTCCCCACAGATCAGGGGATTTCTTTTTCAGCGCCTTTTCCTTGCTGTCCCACGCTACTTCAAGCTCTCGGGCCTTCTGTTTTGCGGTGGGCATATCGTGGGCCTTGAATGCTTCCAGAGTATCTGTAGCCATCTTTCGATACGGGGCCATGTTGTCAATCGCCGGATCAACCGCTACCGGCCTCGCGTCGGCTGGCTTTGGTTTCTGCGCCGAGGTCGGGATCGTCCCGCACACGCCCAACGTCGCTAACATCGCGGTCCTGATTAAAGACTTCATGATGCCTCCTATTCCCAAGACGCCTGATCGCCATTGGCAGTGTCAGACACTGACGACGGCAGAAGCAGTCGGCTGCTGGAGAAAATCGAGCATGCCAAGTTCCATTTCCCCAGGCACTAGAAAGTACGACGTTTGCGAAGGATGTACGAGCGGCCTCTCCGTAAGGACGCCGGTATTGCTCGGCCTATTTTGCACTTGCGGATGGACAATCGCCCCAACGCCACAGGTGTGAAGCGGGCAGAGAGGCGTTCGATCGAGATCGCCGTTTCCTCTTGGTTGCTCTATTTGGCCAGCGCGAACCAGCCAGCTTAGAGCGGGACGAACTTCAGGACTTGCTTGATCTGAAGGTGAACCGCGATAGGCTTTCATTCTCGGTCGTCGATCATCTCCGCGTTCTCGATCAACGGGAACGGTTGATCTCGAAGCTTGCGATCGTAGTCGGGATGCGTCCAGGTGAAATCTTCGCCCTGACTTGACCCAGATTGACGACTTTTTGCGGCATTCGGCCAACGGGTGTATCGCGGAATTGTCGATAGTCCAAAACAGGTCGGTCGATCCGCGAAGCGGCGGTGGCCGAGGGCGTGTTGCGGGAAATCGAAGCTTGGCGCGCGCTGGCCATCTCGACTGGGGATGGCGCTTGGGTCTTTCCGTCGGAGAGGACGACTCCGCTGTCGAAAGACAACTGTTGGCGGCGGTCCATGAAGCCGAAGCTGGATGAGGTGGCCTGGGTTGGGCGAACTTTCAGGTCATGCGCCGTAGCCACTCAAACCTGATGAAGGCCGCGGTTGAAAGCAGGCTAGAAGGGGTCAACCAGCTCGAGAAGAATCTGTTGGTAATGTAAATGGAGCACAAACAGAGCACAGGGAAAGCCGGGGTTTGCAAGTCATTGAAAAAAGTTGGAGCGGGAGACCGGGGTCGAACCGGCGACGTCCAGCTTGGGAACTTACGCAGCGATTGGAAACAGACAACATATGCGACCAAGGCGCTGGATCCCGACCATCAAAAACCACGGAATTCCGGGCTTCTGCGGACTGCGGAGATTTTAACGCAGTAATCGCAGTAACGAACCGGAGGGTCCGTGGAACACCAGGGAAAGCTTGCGACGCGGAAGCAAGCGACTATCGGCGAACCGTTCAATCCACGGTATGAGGCCTGCGGCTTCCATCCGGAGGAAATCGTTTCACGGCGTCGCGATCTGACTGATGGTCAGAAGTGGCTTTACGAACGTCTGGTGCGGTGGGCACGGTCCGTCGATGGGGTTCGAGCGAACGAGCGGGCGGGCGAGGTGTGGCGGTCGCACAAAAATATTGCTGCGGAACTAGGAAAGTCAGAACGCCAGGTACGCCGCGACCTAAAAAGACTCGAATCTCTGGGTCTGCTCAAACCCAGAATCCGGGATGGTCGAAAGTCCAACACTTACGTCTTTCTGTTCCACGTATGGTTCGAGCGGACGATGACTTCCAGTCAAATCATCTCTGATGAAAGAAGCCCAAGGCGGTCATCGGTGTCCGCTCAAAACCACGCTTGCGAACCAGAACGTCCGCTCGCCAGCGGTCGTCTCCGTCCTGTCAACGCTGCTTTCAGCGGACATCCACGTCCACCAAATCAGAAAGGATTTAATCAGAAAGAGGAATCTTCTTCGTCTCCGGATCGGCATAGTGGTCGGTTGGAAGAGCCGACGGTACCGTCTGAGTTAGAGACGACGAAGAAGTCCTTCCTTTCGCCTCCTTGGCAAAATACGCCAGCGAGACAGCCGTGGACACAGGAGGAACTGGAAGAAGCTTCGGGAATCCTCACGGCTTACACCAAGGATTTCTTTCTATTCCTTCGGGTAGACATTGCTACGGTTGACATGATAACCGCGTACATGGAATCTGCTGAGGACTTGCGTCTTTGGTTGGAATCGAGCGCGGCCATCCTGAAATCGGCCAAGACTTGGGGATTGTTCGTCACTGATGCTAAGCAATGGCCTCTACGACGAGTTTTGGTAAAGAAACAAGCAAACTGGTTAGCATTGCACCGGGCCTGTCAACACGGCGAGAGGCCGGCCGAAAAGTGTGTACGCTGCGCGCAGGAACGAGTTAAGGAGCAGGAGGAACACGCCCTTCAGGATCTGAAAAACCGAGGCCATCGCAAGGGATGGCGATATTTCCCAGGCCTGGACAACTGCAAATCTTGTGCTGGCTTCGGACGGGATCCAGATAGCGAAAAGATCTGTAGCTGCAAAGCCGGCCGGGCATACCACGAAAAACTTACGGCATGCCCCCGTTGTGCAAATGAAGGTGTTGTTAAGAAGCCAGAGGATGCAGCACAGAACGCGCTCTATCTGGTGGAGTGGTGGGAGTGTGAGCACGGTGACCGCTTACGTAGAGTTAGCCCCGAACGTGTTACAGAGTCCAACGCCATCGTGACGAAACTCAGGGGACTTAACACGACGAAGGCGCCTGTTAGATAGAAGGTAGAATTAGAGGCTCCCATGTACACGAGGTGTACACAGCCGCGATCGATGACCAACCAAACGCTAATGCCATTCCTATAGTGTTCGCTTGACGCAACGAGGTCGGCCTTGCACAATTTGCGGCACGAACAGTTCACCCAACTAGTTGCGACTGGCAGGACTCCGGCTGAGGCGTACGCCGGCGTGGGGTACGCAGAGAAGACCGCCTATACCTGTGGGCCGCGGTTGCTCAAGAAGCCCTCGGTGCAAGCCTGGGTCAGCGAACTTCAACAGACGGTTGCCACTGCCGCTGTTACCAGAGCAATGCTCGATCGGGAATTCGTGCTTCGCGAACTGATGGATAACGCCCTGCAGGCCAAGCAGAATCGCGAATGGTCAGCCTCAAACCGCGCCCTGGAATTGCTGGGGAAGAAACTGGGAATGTTCACTCCCGCCGAACTGCCATGGGACGGCGATCCGGCCACGTTGAGCGACACGCAGCTTGACCAACTCTATAGGTATTTGGAGCGAATTGCCTGCGGTGGGGATGAGGCCAAGATACAGGCGGTCCACAAACGGGCGATGTTAGAGGTGGGCCTGGTAGTTGAAATTGAGCCGACGTCGGAGTCGACTCAAGAACCAGCAGTGTCAGTTCCGACTCAAGACGAGTGGTAGATCTAAAGTAACGCGGGCTCGGCTGCCACATCGCCCAATCTGTCTAAGTTAGACAGGAATTGTCTCAACGCGAAGCCCTGAGGCGCTTTTCCTTGAGCAGCCTTGCTCGAGAGGGTAGTCTATCAACCTCCGAACTATCAGATACTTAGGCTTTTTGGTATGCTCCGGATCCTGAGCCAGAATGAGCCGTCTGGCGATCCGCAGGATAACGTAAGCCAAGCGGGCACTAGCGCATGCTATCAAAGCTTCGAGGATGCCTGCTAGTTTTTAAAGAGTAAGCAGTCCGCAATGTTGGATGCGGAAACGCCCCTGGGTAGCGGGCCATGCGCTCGGGCACATTGTCGAGCATTATCGGTATGTATGGTCTGGGCGATCTTTCAGTACTGAATACGAGCCACAAAGATTCCGGTGCGCATTCCCGAAGTTCCGCTCAGCGGATTCATAGTTCCAAATCCAGTGGGAATTCCGTTGGGAAATGACGCGGCGGTCGTGAAATTCGCCAGACTAATCGCGGGCAGCCGCGTCCGGTTGAACGCGTTCGCAAAGTCCACACGAAGATGCAGGCTGACCCGCTCCTTGAAACGAAAATCGCGGCTGAAGCCGACATTCTCGGTGGGCTGCCGGATTCCGCGGAACGACCGAATCGAGCTTTGATTCGCTGCCCATTGGGCATCGGGTACGCTGACCCAAGCCTTCGGATTGAGCAAGACCGTCTTGGCCGGATCGAAGCAGTGGCAGTTGGGATCCAGCGGGTCCGTGTGATGCACTCCGCTGTAGTCCGTCCAGTCAATGGACCACGGCGAAATCGGTTGTCCGTTGGCGTCCAGCGCCTGCTGCGCAGGACCCGGGCCGCGGCCAAGCCACTTGCTGATGGGATTGGTGGTAACCGTCGCAGGCAAGCCCACATTGACCGTTGCGGGACCCACCAAACCGGCGCTTTGATATTGCAGATACCAAGTCATGCCCCAATCGGCGAGAGCGTATTTCAGAATTTTATTGCTTAGAATCCCGCTTGTGGCACGGAGCCTTGGAACCACGTATTGCGATTGGAATCGGAACAAGTGGGGTATATCGTTCGCCGAAAGGTTCTTGCCTAACGCGCGATTGAAGATGTCCGGAGAACTCATCAAGTCGAGGTTCTTCGAGTACGTGTAATTCGCACTGAACGTGAGACCGTGTGAGAGGCGTTTCGTCGCCAGCAATTGGAGAGAGTCGTACCAGGTGTTCCCCAGTGGGGCACTGGTTGGGCTGATGTTTCCGTTGTACTGAGGGAACGGAAGCAGCGAGCTTAAGACGCTGGGGCTGCTCAATGACGCGAATCCGGAGTAGGGCAGTCCGACGCCGTGTTGCGCCAAAGTCGATTTCTGCGCCGCGTTCAAATTCGGCACTAGCGTCTGAAGCAAGTTCCCATTAGCATCGCCGACGGCGAATCCGTACTTCGCTAGCAAGTCCACGGACATCGAATTCACGGGAGCCAGACCCGACGCGGGCCACCAAACACCACGGTTAGCGACGTAAGAGGCTTCCACGAGGAAGTTATGATTGATCTCGCGCTGAATCCCAACGCTCCATTGAAGCTGTCGCGCGGGACGTCCGGAATTTCGGTCCAGGTTCGTCGGATTCGTTCCGATGCTGCCAGGAGCAAAGCCCACCCCCGGATGAAAATCGGGGAAGACAGGCGCGACACTTGAAGGGACGCCATCCTTTAACTGCGAAACCCAACCGCCGAACTGGGCGGGAGTTCCGGCGTTGGCGCCGCTGATGATTGACCCCCCGGTTGTGCCGGTTGCGTTATAGACGACTCCAATTCCCCCACGAAACACGGTTTTGCTATTGATCTGGTAGGCGAGACCGACTCGCGGACCAATCGCATAAGGATAGACGTCAGCGAAAGTGCAATGGCAGGTGGCCTCGAAAATAGCCGCGCCAAGATGATTCCCAGCGTTCTCATTCGGAGTGGTGGCGCTGAAAGCAGCTGCGCGCCCGTACTGCTCACGCGGATAGGTGCCGTAATCCCAACGCAGGCCGAGATCGAGCGTGAATTTGCGCGTTACCTTCCAGTTGTCCTGCAAAAAAACTCCCCACTCGGATTTTGCCTGCCTCGTGACGGTGGGTTGACTGAGCGTGAGGGCCTCAACGTCCCCCAATAAGAAATTCGCGAATGCGAAGCCTCGAATTGTGGCGTTTGTTAAGCCCGAAAACGTGGGCGTGATTGCCGGTTGATCCGTAGCTCCGCCGCCGATAAAGGCAGTACCGGCGAAGCTGTAGTTCCCCGCCGTATTGCCCGTGTTCACCACAGGATATCGTTCAAAACGAGCGTCCATTCCTGCCTTGAACGTGTGGTTCCGCTTCACCCAGCTTGCGTTGGCGTTCCCTTCGGGCCGGCGTTCGCTTCCTGTCGAACTCTGCACCAGTGGTCCCAATCCGCCCGATCCACCTGACAATCCGCCAAAGTTGACACCGGCGCTGCCGATCGTGATGACAGGAAACTGCCGGATCAGCGTGCCGCCTTTCAGGCCCAGTTCCTTGAACGGGTCGTAGTTTCTTACCGGCGCGTTATCGAAAAAGTCCTCTCCCGAATAACCCACGCCAACATGTAATAGCAGCGTCGGCGTCAACGTATGGTCGTAATTCAAACGGATCGTCTGTGCGTGTTCAAACGTGCCCCGAGCCTGCGTGATCGGTGTGGGGAACCCGTCGGCGTTACCGAACGGGATCGAATATTGTGAGTCGGTTCCTGTGGTTCCGCCATAAAACGAAAAGTGGCCCTTCGAGCCAACCTGATGGTCGATCTTGAGGCTCGGCACGGTCGATACTCGCGAACTCGTGAAAGGATTCTGGAAGTTATTGCCAGTCTGGCCTGCAAGGGAATTGGGCCCAGTCGGCCGCGGAACCAGCGCCAGAATCTTTTGGGCAACAGGGTCCAGGTACGTTGCATTCTGAGGAATTTTGTTGCCCGGAAACGGATCGCGGACATCGAATAAGCTGCCTGTCAACCCTGAGGTTGCGCACGTGGGTACTGGCGTCCCGGCTGCGCTGCAAACGACTCCCGAATGCGTCGTGAAGGGATCGAAAATCTGACCCGCGATGATACTGCGCCCAAGCGGATCGATGAAATTTGCTCCACCAATCCCAATGAACCTGTTCTGACCATTGAGTTGGTTCCCAACAATGAGTTGGTTGAAATCGCCGTTCCGGTATGCGTCTGTTGGCACTGTCGAGGTGACTGTCTTGATCACCTCATCTTCGCGGAATTCCTCCCAATTCCAGAAGAAAAACGTCTTGTTCCGGCCATCATAGAGTTTCGGGATCCGAATTGGCCCGCCCATGGTCCCGCCGAAATCGTGGCGGCGCGTAGGGCTCCGCAATCCGGTGTAGGGCTGTGCGGCGTTGAGAATCTCGTTCACTCCGTAATCGAACAAGACGCCATGGTACTGGTTCGTGCCGGACTTCATCGTGTAATTGATGACGGCACCCCCGACTTGCCCGAATTCCGCCGCGTAGTTGCTGGTCTGGACCGCGGCTTCCTGCACCGCATCCACGCCGGCCTGTCCCAGATCTGTGAAGATCTTGAATGCACTGGTGGTCATACCGGCTGGCATGCCTTCGACCAACGCGGTTGTGGTGCCGTTCGGCGTGCCGTTCACGACAATCGTCGCGTTGACGTTAAAGTTTACGCCAGGGATCATCTTTAAGAGCGCAGCAGGGTCGCGAAGTCCGGTGGTCTGGTTGGTTCCGACTCCGCCGACGCTGATCACCGGGAGCTGTTCCAACTGGTTGGAACTGATGTTGTGTGTTAGCTCTCCACTCTCCGTTTTGAGCAGAGACGCTTCGGCGGTCACTGTGACGCTCTCTGTATTCGTGCCAACTTCCAGTGGAATATCTATGCGCATGGTCTGCGCCGCCGCCAGATTCAGGCCTTGGCGAGTGTACTTTTTGAAACCCGCGACCGTGACCGACAGTTCGTACGGCCCGACCGGCAATTGACTGATCGTGTAATTGCCAGTCTCGGTGGAGACAGCTCGGTAGATCTGGCTGGAGTTTGTGCTCTTGGCTTCGATCGTTGCGCCGGCAACAACGGCGCCCGCCGGATCATTCACGATTCCCGTGATGATGCCGAGCGCGGTTTGAGCAACAGCTGCGACAGTAAAAACGCTCAGGGACAAACAGAAAAGACAAATCGAACGTCGACTCATAAGCCTCCCCTGCTGAAAAGCATAGACTCCGGGTGAGTCTATGCCAAAAAGCCGACGAAATCAAGGCGTAGCCAGGCAAATGTCGTTGAGCAAGACAGCCTTCTATTCAGCAAGAAGGAGCAGCAGGCGTCACGAGAGCCATGTGGCCGTGAACCTGAGGTGCGTTCGAGACAGGAGCAGATTCAGCATGGATAGCTGTTGGCAGCCGGAAACGGGTGTATACTTTTTACCACTGGAAGGCCTAGAACACCATTTCCGAACTTCTTGTCAGAGGAGTGAGCCATGGACTCGAAGAAACCGAATAGGCGTGGATTCCTGAGGGGTAGCGCGGCGTTAGCCGGTCTGGCAGGCGCGAAGGTTGCGAGGGGTCAGACCCAGGGCATGCCCCCAAAGAAAATCGATGAGCTGATCGCCTATGGAGAACGCTCGCGGTTCGTCAACTCAATCCGAGTGCCCGTGGCAGAAAGGCATTCGCCCGATGAATTTGGACTTACATTTCACGTTTTAACCCCACTCCAGGATTCGTCCGGGATTATCACGCCCTCGTCGCTGTTCTACACAGCGACCCATCGCGGCTCCTATGTTCCCGATATTGACCCCAAGGAGCATCGTCTGATGATCCACGGGATGGTGGACCGGCCGCTGATTTTCACGATGGAAGAATTGAAGCGGCTCCCGTACGTTTCGCGTATCCACTTTATTGAGTGTTTGGGAAATCGCGCCCGGCCGACGCACAAAACGGTTCAGGAAACCCACGGATTGACGAGCTGCGCCGAATGGACCGGCGTGCCGCTGTCTCTGCTGCTCAAGGAAGCGGGAGTGCAAAGTGCAGCATCGTGGATCGTCGCGGAAGGCGCCGAGGAAGTGAAAGGCGCATCGAGTATTCCGCTCGCTAAAGCCATGGATGATTGCATGGTGTGCTATGCGATGAACGGCGAGCCGCTCCGTCCGCAGCAGGGCTTTCCCCTGCGGCTCATGGCTCCAGGATTCGAAGGCATTTATCAGATCAAGTACCTCAGGCGCATTAAGCTTGTGGACCGCTACTACATGACCTATGACGATTACGGGCACATCAATCCGGACCCGAAGGTGACGGCGTTGACTCATGAGATCGGCCCGAAGTCGGTCATCACGTTCCCCTCCGGCGGGCAGCAGCTTTCGGGCCCCGGGTTCTATGAGATCTCCGGCTTGGCGTGGTCCGGAACGGCTGCGATCAAAAGCGTGGAGGTATCGACAGACGGAGGCCGAAGCTGGAAGAGTGCGGAACTCCGGTCACCTGCCTTGCCCATGGCACACACTCGATTCGGCTTGCACTGGAGCTGGAACGGACAAGAGTCTATCCTGATGTCGCGCTGCACAGATGCATTGGGGTCGATCCAGCCCACGCGAGCCGAGGTCGCGAAATACTGGAATCAACCGTTGGACGGGAATTTCCGTGTGCCTGGCGCGGACAATAGCGTTCAACCTTGGAGAGTAGCCGCGGACGGGAGCGTGCACAATGGTCTGGCGTAAGGTTGCCATCGTCGCTATTACAGCCATTTTCGAGCTTTGCCAGAGCGCCTGGACGCAAACGCCTACCTATGGCGTGGGAAGGACGCCCACGCCGGAAGAGATTCGCGCCTGGGACATCGCCATCAGCCCGACGGGAAAAGAGCTCCCGCAAGGGCACGGGTCGGCCAAAGAAGGCGCGGCGCTGTTCGTCAGCAAGGGCTGCGGTGGTTGCCA
>Ga0105246_10002500_pt1 | contig 11118 bp, 10 predicted proteins | sample KBSM64metaG_FD_99694 | JGI IMG/M metagenome (GOLD analysis project Ga0105246, IMG submission 99694) | Miscanthus rhizosphere microbial communities from Kellogg Biological Station, Michigan, USA - KBS M6-4 metaG | ecosystem: Host-associated > Plants > Roots > Rhizosphere > Soil | place...
GTGCATATCGTAGCCGTGGTGCACGCATTCGCGCAATCCGTCCGATCAGATCAGCGACCTCTTGCGGATCAGGTGCAGTCTCACTCGCCTGTTTTGAATACCGCAGAACCGCATCCAGCTTATGTTTATAGGGGGAATTCTCCTTCTGGTGGATCTCTCCCAACCCTTTGTTCCAGATGGGTGTACGATATGCCCCGGGTTCAACCAGCACCACCCGGATACCAAATGAGGACATTTCATGGCGCAGACTTTCGCTGAAGCCTTCCACGGCAAATTTGGAAGCGGCGTACGGCGCATATCCCGGAAAACCGGACAAACCACTCACGCTCGAAAGGTTAACAATCAGCCCACGCTTCTGTTCACGCATGACAGGCAGAACGGTGCGTGTAACTGCAATAAGTCCAAACAGATTCGTTTCTATCTGCCGCCGCCAATCCTCCATCGACACTTCCTCAATAAATCCGCCTACAGCAAAGCCCGCATTATTCACCAACATATCAATTCGTCCATATTGCTGTAGCACCTTATCTACAGCGGTCTGCACTGATTCCGAATCCGTTACATCAAGCTGTACATAGTAGAGTCGATCGGTCACTCCTGCCTCCTCGGCACGATTCGAAAGTTCTCCCTTACGGCTCAGATCACGCATCGTGGCAATAACACGATAACCTTGCTTAGCAAGTGTGATGGCAGTCAGCATGCCGAAGCCACTGGATGTTCCTGTGATTAAAGCAACAGGGTGTTGATCCCCGAGACTGCCTGATCTTGATTGTTTTGCATCTGATGATTGTGATAATTCGGTTTGTCTGCTATCCCCTGTCGTACTTCTGCCATCCGCAGGGTTTGGTGAATCCTCTCCTATTTTGTACGCCCACACAGTCACTTCATCACCTCCGTTAAAGTGTAAAAGAATATTTCGATCTATATCGTTCATTGGGCAAGCAAGCCTCATTAATTCACACGTCTCTCCACCCGCCGCAACTTCGTTATCCCCGGTTCAAACGTATACGGCACAAAGTGTACCTCTGGAAGCACACATTGCAGCCTCTCTGCCAATTTTCCCAGTTCATGCAACACAGCTGCCTGTACCTGCTCCTGACCCGCTTCTTCCCTGATCCGCATGGATACTTCCAATACTCCACTGCCACCCTGCACCACGCGATAATGCTCAATGGCTGGCGAGGCCGCAATGACCGCACGACTGATGAAATCCGGAAAAACCGAAACAGCCTTACCCTCACGTTGATGTGAAAAATAAAGCGTATCATCACAGCGGCCCTCAATCCGCTCAATGGCAGTAAACAATGAACCACAGGCGCACGGCTCTGCCGCCTCGGTTAATATATCATTCAGCCGATACCGGATAATCGGCTGTGACGTTCTGGAAAAATCCGTGATCACAGGCACGAACCGCCGGGTGGCCGGATCAAGGTATTCTTTTTCAATATGCACAATGTCTTCATTCAGATGTAAGGTTCCGTATTCGCAGGTCGCTCCCAAGAAACCTTCTGTACACTGGTACACCTGATGAACGGTCTGCCGAAAAACACGCTCCAGCACGTTACGATCCAGCGGATCAAGCACCTCGGCTACAGAAATGATTTTGTCTGGCACATGGGTTAAACGTCCCTGTAGATAAGCATCAGCCAGCATACGAAGCATGGAGGGCGGAGCCACCCACACCGTCGGTTGGTATTCTTCCATGCGTTCAACCAGGACATCCACACGCTCCAGCAGGTCAAAATACTGAAATTGCAGTTTGCCACGCTTCACCGATTCATACAAATTGCTGTTCGCGCGTAAGAAAAATGCGATCTTTGCAGGTTTCCACAGCCCGCCTGGTAACAGTTTGGCAAGTACCGTACCCGTCCATGCGTCCTGCTCTTGATCACTGACCAGAAATATGCCCCGGTTACCGGATGTGCCGGAAGAGAGCCCCACCGTTACCCCCTTGATGGAGGACTGCTTGAAATCACGAGTATCTTCACTCTCACCAGCCAGGATCAACGCCTCTTCTTTCGAAATCCCAACGGTGTTCAGAGTATCAAAATGCTGCATCATTATGGATTTCTCAATCTGCGGAAACTGTCTCCAATCAGATGCGTTCAACCCCTCCCACCACTGTTGATAAAATGGAGACTGCGCCCGAACCCGCTCGACATGCCGCTTGATTCGGCGTTCCTGCCAGCGTTCAAGCTGCGTCCGTGTACGCCATCTGCGCAGGACACGCGCCAGTGCATAATGAGTTACAATTCGAATGGGATTACTCATCGCCCCGTTCCTCCTGTGCCCCATTCGCTCAGCACCTCTTGGCAGTGGCTCGGCACTATACGAAGCGCAGGGAACTGCTGATGAAGCTGTATCAACTTGTCGAAGTTCTGTCTGTACTGCTGCCGATCTGACATAATGATGCCCGCAAGTGCATGAGGTCTGCGTTTTTCACGAAAAGCCCGACTCGACCATACCGCATCCGCACATAAAAAATATTTATGCTGTTCTGTACGCAGCAACAATCCCATCATGCCTTCCGCATGACCCGAGACATCTACACCAAGCAGACTGCCATCTCCAAAAATATCGTATACCTCCTCCCACGGGAATCTTTCCGGAGCTGCTATGCCTCTACTCTCTGCCATTTCCGCCCATTTCTTGGGCTGATCGTTAATGGGCATTGATCGCTGGATAAAATCATCCGGGAGCAGTCCAGCCAGGAAACCAGCCTTCACCGCCGCAATCGAACCAAGAGAGCGAACCGCATCATATGCTCTTGGCAAATAAATAAACCGGGCATCCGGGAAGTCCCTCACACCGGCGATATGATCCCCATGAAAATGCGAAAGAATGACATAACGGATATCTGTTGCCTTAAGCCCGATCCGCTCCAGAAAATGAACAGCACTGTCTTCTTCCCGATATACTACGGGGGTGATATGACGATAAAAGGCATTGGGCAGGCGAGCAGTCTCTTCAAAAAAACGAGCACTATATCCCGTGTCCAGCAAAATCGGGCCATGATCCGGATGAAGGATACAGGCAAAACCTGCCGGAAAAGGAACCGCTCGTAAACTCCCTCCGCGCAGTGTTAGAAACTCGGGATGGGTACAATACCCCGCTGCGCCCAAATATAACTTAACCGGCTTCGTTGTTAACATGATTCAGTCCTCCACCAATCTGCAAATTGCTGCAAACCCTCTTCAATGGAAACTCGCGGTGTATATCCCAACTGCTCTTCTGCATCCACTATACTTAATGTCTGCGGCACGCCCAACGACCCGACCGTGTATCTGGTGAGAGGTGGCTCACCCAGTACAGGAATGAATCGATGAACACTTTCCAGCACACTGGCCACTCCATAAGCCATCGTATAAGGAATATTTCGACGCCGCAGCGGCATGTCTAACTTGTCAAACAGAGTCTCGACCAGTTCTGCAAACGGTCTCGGATCTGCATTCGAAATATTGTAAGCTCGCCCAAGTGCATCGACAGAAGCTTCACTGCACAGCAATAGCGCATCCACCACATTCTCCACGCACGTCAGGTCAATCAATGACTGTCCGCCATCGATCATTGGCACGCCTCGTTTGGCATTCGCTGCAACAATACGTGGGAAAAGTGTTTGATCATAGGGTCCAAAAATAGCTCGCGGACGAATGATGATCGAGGACAGTCCTTTTCCATGGGCGCTCAACACGATTTCTTCAGCGAGACGTTTGGTAGCCGCATAATGATTGGCGGGTTTGGCTGGCAGCGGATCATTCTCATGAACCTCATAACGGGGAATGTAATTAAAATATATACTTGGTGTGGAGACATGGACAAACCGCTGTACCTGACTGCGCAGAGAACTATCAACCAGATTCTGAGTTCCCTGCACATTACTACTGTAAAAATCCCGATATTTCCCCCATGGTGACGATAACGCCGCACAGTGGAACACCACATCCTGACTCTCACATGCTGCATTCACAGCCTGTTGATCCCGGATATCTCCTTTCAAGAATCGAACTCCAGCCGTTTCCAAAGTGACGCCGATCTCTTGTTGTCGGCCCATACCGGTAACATCCCATCCTTCGGATGCAAGCCTTATCGCCAAGTGTCTACCCAAACACCCCGTAGCCCCGGTCACTAATGCTCTCTTCATCGTTGTTCACCGTTCCATTCTATGTCGTGAGTCAATGCTTCCGTCAGCGAAATCTGCTGTGAACGCGCGAGACGCCAAGCAGCCAGTACTACCGCAAATTGTTCGAAGAACGGCCGCCAATCCTGCCGTATATACACGACATCCCTGGCATCAGTCCAAGCCGCCCTCCATGCTCCCAAGCTACCTTTACGGCGTCGGATCTGCCTGAGGCCGCTTCCCAGCATAGGAAGGGCAAGCATGGCTTTATCACTACCTGACTGCGGGATAACTTCTGTTCTTTGGTTTAACACCACCTCAGGTTCAAGCAATGCACGCACCAAACCATCACCAGGATGAAACAGATGAATACCACTGTTTGCCCTCGGGTTACACTCAATGGCGAACACCTGACCAGACACGTCTTCGATAAAATCAAAACCAATCTGCCCGCTAAAACCTACCGCCTGTACAAATTGCTGTACCCACGCTCGCACACCCTCATGCTGAACCTGTTCGAAAAAAATACTCGCGCCTACATTGCCCGTGCGATACCGACTGTCGTAGGTGGCATGGGCAATCAACTGGCCTTCATGCACTACACTGTAGGTGCAGAGTCCTCGTCCTTGAATGTAGCGCTGTGCCACCCAAGGGAAGACAGGTGATAACATCTCTTCCCCCGGCGGATCGTGACGCAATCCAGCTATTGGCATACGCACTTTGGCAGCAAAACGAGAATAGACCGGCTTCCAAACCCATTCCCCTGACCCGTTCAGGATATGCTGAGTCTGCATCCACTCCTGCGGACTTTGAATGAGATGTGTATCGGGAACCGGCAGTCCCATAGATTTGGCAAGCTGAATAAAATCGTATTTATGATGAAGGACATGTAACTGCTGCAGAGGAGAAGTCAGAACACGGCAATGTTGCCGTAACCGATCCATTCCTTGAGCCACATAAAATACTTCCTCACACATCGGAATCAGCAGATCAATCTGCCATGTCCTGATCCATTGTTCCAATGCTGACAGGTAATCCTCTGTATGATGACGCGGCGATGGAACAAGCGCACAATGCTCCACCGCGCTGGACGTCCTGCACAGGTGCCTCTCCACACTCTCTGCAATAAATACAAGATGGCCTGACCGATGGAGCATGCGAGCCAAGTCCAGCGTCACCGGAGCCCGGCCTCCAGTAAGGAGTACCTTGTATGAATGACCAGCTTGTGCTTGAAGCCCACGTTGTCCGAATCTAGTAATCAAAGATGAGTCCTCCCAAGGATAAACCCGCCGCCGTTCCAATCATCAGTACACGGTCACCACGCTGTATTCGTTGCTGACGAATAGCTTCATGCAGTCCCATTGGAATGGAGGCCGCAATGGTATTGCCATGACCTCGTGTAATATCCATGAAGCGTTCCTCCGGAATACCCAGCTTCTTGCGAATCAAACGCATAGCCATTGCACTTCCCTGATGAGGAATGACAAGCCTGAAATCCTGCATCTCGTTCCCGGAAGCTTGAAGCATCTCATTCATGAAACCGGGTAGCAGCTTGGACGCCATCCGGAAAATGGCTTGTCCATCCATATGAAAGAGAAATGGATCTGGCTGAGCCACATTATATTGGGCTGCATGCTGCCTTGTGCCTCCGCCTGCAATCTCCGAAAACCTTGCTCCCCGGCTATAGGTACGCAGTGATGCGTGTATGATCTGTGAGCCTGACTCTTCAGATGTACGCTCAATGATGACTGCCGCCGCTCCGTCCCCAAACAAGGCGGCACTTTCAGGGTCTTTCCAGTTCAATCCGGCTGAGGCAATCTCGGTGGCTACAAGTAAAACACGCTGGTAACGTCCAGCATCCACCATATAAGAGATGACATCAAGACCGTTCAGAAAACTCAGACAGGTCGCATCCATATCAAAGGCAGGTACACCCGAATCTTCCTCTCCCATAGCCTGCTGAATAAAGACAGCTGTACTTGGCAGCGGCTGTTCCTTCGTGCCGCTTGTGCATACCAAACAATCGATCTCTCCAAAGGACAGACCCGCATCGGCAAGAGCCGCTTCAGCAGCTCTCGCACCCATGTAAGAAGAAGTCTCCTCGTCCGAGGCGTAATAACGAAAACCTACCCCCGTCGCTTTGCTGACCCAGCCTTTCGGAACATTCAAACGCTCATCCAATTCCTCATCCGTCACCTTCATCTGGGGGAGATATTTCCCTGTACCTGCGATTCTTACTCTTCTAAGCTGCATTTGCCCAACCTCTTCTCTTTCGTAGGTCTTATGTAAATGTTGTGCTAGTAATCATTAAACGCATATGCCTCCAACTGAATAATGGTGCAATCGACAGAAGGGCAGATTGCTCTGCCCTCCCATTACAGCACTAACGTTTTTCTGAACGGTACATTGTGTTCACGGTTCGGAACTAATTATATATACACGAATCCTGATTGTAACGAGTTACTTAGATTTCTTAAGGAGGTCGGCTAGTGCCGCATCCAGCGAAGCATAAGTAAACGTGAAGCCTGCCTTTTCCATGCGATCGGGAATTACCCAGCGACTCTTAAGTACCAATTCCGTTTCCGTACGGATGAGTATGGCTCCAAGTTCAAGCATCCAGCGTGGAGACGGGAGTCCAATACTTGTCCCCATCTGTTTCCGAAGACTTGCCATCAGTTCTCGATTGGTCACCGGATGAGGGGACGAAGCATTAAAGACACCTTCCAGCTCTGTATGCTCTTGCACAAACCTCACCATGCGGAACAGATCTTCAATATGAATCCAGCTGAACTGCTGGGTTCCGGCCCCCTGCGCTCCTCCCAGGCCAAATCGAACCAGATTCGTCAACGGTTCCATCACCCCGCCTTCACCAAGTACAATCGCAATGCGAAGCGCAATCTGCCGCGTAGAGGGCAGTTTGAAACCAAAAAATGCCTGCTCCCATGCTTTGGCTACTTCCACGGAAAAACCAGAACCGATCTCGCCATCTTTTTCTGTCATAGGGCGATCTTCCGCATGTCTGTAAATGGTCGCTGTACTGGAGTTAATCCACAATTCAGGCGGCTGTGTACATGCCAGTATTGCTTCTCCAAGAATATGTGTGGTTTCTGTCCTGGAATCGAAAATGATTCTGCGATTCTCTTCCGTGTAGCGGCAATTCACCGATTTTCCAGCCAGGTTGATCAGCAGCTCGGCACCTTCAAGTGCTTCAATGATAGCTGCTCGATCTTCCCAGGCGATGTGCCCAGACTGACGTGAGATCACGAGCACATCGTATCCCAGCTTTTTAAATCGGGGTGCAAAGTCCTGGCCAACAAATCCCGTTCCACCAGCAAGTACAACCTTTTTCACGGTATCCCCTCATTTCCCCGGATGGTCAATGCCATATATGCAGTACATTCATATTAGAGTAAACAACATAAGAGGCCCTTTCGTTTGATATAACTCGCAGTTTGTGTGGAGCGGAAAGCTACACTTAGACTCTTCCTTGGACACCAATCGCTGTATATAATCGATTTCGCTCTTCGTTTGCCCAGACATTCGTAGCATCCTGTTCGAGTCGATACTGTAGTTCATCATGAAAATCATGAATCATATAACCTTCAGGTAAATCACCCAATATAGTCGCAAAATCATACACAGGTAGAGCTCGCCGCCCCTCGCCAATCTGCTTAAGCCACTCCATCCAATCACGGAGTGTTAGCACACCCTCCTGCCACAACTCTGCCTGTAGTCCAAGCACATCTTGCAATTGCTCATAAGCCAGTACATCCGTGAAACGGCGACAAGCCTTGACACCCAGTTCGTACAATTTAATCGCTGCACGACGAATGTCATGTGTCAGCTCCAGTTCAAGTCCTTCAAGGTAATCCTGAACCTGAATGTGCTGACCATCATCGTATAATAAGGGCGCATGGGCAAGCATTCGTATAATATCTTGCAGTTCGATCATTGAAATGTTCTTTTGCTCCTCCAGAGCAGCTAATTGAAATGCTGTAATGATCATTCACTCCTGACTCGTTCATTTCATTCATCCATTGTTGACCTATAGTATAACACGCTTTTCTTTATTGCTCTTGAGATGCAAATAAGAAACAAGAGGCTTTCATATACTATACTTGACTATATACTACATGTTGTAGTAATTTAAACGTACTACGTAGTGTAGTAATTCGTTTTCGTTATGGACGCATAACGTTGTAAAGGAGTGCTTTTGTGGTGCACCAAATTCAAAAATGGTCCGAAACCGAGCTGGAACTGATGGAGGTGATCTGGTCTTGTACTCCTCCGGTCACTTCTTCCGAGTTGTTAGACATGTTTAAGTTAAAAGGAAAAGAGTGGAAAGCACAGACCATCTCAACTTTTCTATCCAGACTCGTTGATAAAGGAGCGCTCACCGTAACCAGACAGGGGCGAACAAACTATTACGAACCTCTTCTGCTTCCCGAAGACTACAAACTCCAGAAAACAAAAACGGTACTCGATGGACTTTACCAAGGTTCTGTTAAAAATCTGGTTTCGGCCATGTACGACGGGGATAAGCTTTCAGAGGATGACATTGCAGAATTAAAAAAATGGCTGTCGGAAAAGTAGGTGCCTATCATGAATATCTTTCTGGAACTGCTCGTAGCATTGACGATGGCCGGAAGCATGGCTACAGCCTGCATCCTTGCAATGCGCTTTCTGAATGTTAACCTTTTCCCGGCTCACTGGCGTTACGGGCTGAGTAAAATGGCTGTCGTTTTTTATGTATTTCCCCTGTCGCTCGGAATTTCCTGGTTCGCCAGCTTATTTCAACACACATCAAGCACAACCGTTAAACCATCCGACAGCATGCGAAGCATGTTAGGGGGAATTTCTGCACCAGAGTGGACTATACCTTCTGCTGTGGCCTATGTTCTGCTCGGTGCTTGGGGAGTGGGCGTTCTCGTTTATTCAACGTGGCAGATCTACTGTTATCGCAAATTCACCAATGCATTGAAACGTACACGAACGGATGTGCAAGAGAACAGCGAAGCAGCCCTTTTGCTTCCGATCATGAAGAAAGAACTGGGTATTCGGCGGCATGTTTTACTGGCCTATAGTCCGATTCTCCGAAGTCCTGTACTGGTCGGTTTGACTAAACCCACGATTTATTTACCTCTATCCGGTACAATCCACCTGGATATGAGACTGGTTTATCACCATGAATTAACTCATCTTAAACATAAGGATCTATGGGTCAAGGCTATCACTTTATTGGTCAGCGCCCTGCACTGGTTTAATCCACTGGTTCACCTCCTTCGTCAGGAGATTCATACGTGGAGTGAGTTTTCTTGTGATGAAAAGGTCGTGCAGGAGATGTCCTTCGAAGATCGCAAACGTTATGGAGAAACGATTTTAAAGGTGATGGCAGGCGCAAGAAGCGTACCTGTGCAATTTTGCTCCTCCCTTTCCGGGGAAGGAAAACAACTCAAAAGGAGATTAACGATGATGTTTGATGTAAAAAAAATGAATAAAAAGCATCGGATGATAACGATCGGAGCTTTATGTCTGATTGCCGTAGCAAGTACGTCCACAGCCGTATGGGCATCTAACCACACACCCAAAGTAGAATCAAAAGCAACTGAAGCTGTGCCTGTACCTGATACTTCCAAAAAAACTTCATCCCAAGCTGCTGAGGTGAGCGTTACTATGCCTAAGGATGAGGTCACTGAAGCTTCTCCTTCAGCTGGCTCTTCCAATGGTACTTCGGTACCCGCTGCTGAGATCAGAGCTACTGTCCCTAGGGATGAGGTTGCTGAAGTTGCCCCTTCCGTTAGCTCTTCCAGAGATAATTTGGTACCGGCTGCTGAGATCAGGGTTACCGTCCCTAAGGAGGAGGTCGCTGAAGTCGCCCCTTCTCCTAGTACCTCCAGATCTGTTACAACCCCTGCTACTGAAATTAGAGCTGTTAGTGCTCCTGCTGAAAAATAGGATGTGTCGCGAACACCCTGTAAGCATACGTCACATATTAAAACGAGAAACAGGACGAAGCATCTTCATTCCGCTTCGCCCTGTTTCTCGTCTTATTATAGAAATGCCTTGACTGCGCCAAAATATTCACGAATCATATTGATCGGTTTCAAATATCCGGGTGAAGGAGCGGATATACCATATTCTGCGGCGTAGCCGTTTTTGGCTGCGATGTATTTCGATCTGAACATATGGTAGTCGCTCGTGACAATCATAATTTTGGGATGTTCCAGCCCGGAGGCAAGGATGATATTTTTAGAAAAAGCTAAATTTTCCTGCGTGCTTGTAGAGCGATCCTCCATAATGATTTGATCGGGTGCAATGCCCTGATCCACCAGGTAATTTTTCATCGCAAGCGCTTCGGGAATGGATTCACCTGGCCCCTGCCCTCCAGATACGATGACTGGTGTCTCTGGGTGACTACGAATGTAATCCAGACTGGCATCCAGTCTTTGTTTCAAGGTCAGTGACAATTCCGTTCCCTTGATCCCTGATCCAAGAATGATGACATAATCCGCTCGGTCCGCATCCTTTGAACCAAGCTGGGTAAAAACCAGCGCTTCAATAATAACAAAGGAAACCGCACCGACCCCGAAAATAACCAACAGTACACGTTTCAACCAGATGTGTTTCTCATAATCAATTCGTCTTAATATGATAAAGGTCACCGTGAGGAGAGCAAAAAATTTCACCGCAAAGTTCCAGCCCCAGAAGATCAAAAAGAAAACCAGACAACCCAGAAGAATCAGATCAAGAATATATCCTTTCTCCCGTAAAAATTTCTGTATCAGTACAGCCACACTCCTTTCGCTACTTTAGACCTCACATTTTTTATCTCAAGCTCTTATAATCGTTAGCTTGGGCCAGTGCTCTTGCCAATTCTTTTTGCACACACGTTCGTTGTAGTAGGCTGTATCCATAAAGGCCGGGCTTTTGCGCACAACCAACCAATACAGATCCTCCAGCCCATAAGGCGCACATATCCTGATTTGATCGCCCTCATGTAA